>Ga0065711_1039065_pt1 | contig 18178 bp, 9 predicted proteins | sample Hoacrofraction12_FD_59098 | JGI IMG/M metagenome (GOLD analysis project Ga0065711, IMG submission 59098) | Hoatzin crop microbial communities from Cojedes, Venezuela - Epithelial fraction 12 v2 (version 2) | ecosystem: Host-associated > Birds > Digestive system > Esophagus > Crop | place... | reverse complement strand
GAGAGAGTCCAGCGGAGGGCTACGAGGATGGTGAGGGGACTGGAGCATCTCCCCTACGAGGAGAGGCTGAGGGAACTGGGCTTGTTCAGCCTGAAGAAGAGAAGGCTGCGAGGGACCTAATATATGCTTACAAATTTCTCAAGGGCGGGTGTCAGGACGATGGGGCCAGACCCTTTTCATTGGTGCCCAGCGACAGGACAAGAGACAATGGGCACAAACTGAGGCACAGGAAGTTCCATCTGAAGATGAGGAAGAACTTCTTCACTTTGAGTGTGACGGAGCCCTGGAACAGGCTGCCCAGGGAGGTTGTGGAGTCTCCTTCTCTGGAGATATTCAAAACCCATCTGGAAGTGGTCTTGTGCAGTCTGCTCTAGGTGACCCTGCTTTGGCAGGAGGGTTGGACTAGATGACCCACAGAGGTCCCTTCCAACCCCTACCATTCTGTGATTCTGTGATTCTGGCTTGTCCTCTGTCACTATAGGGAGAGAAGAAAAGGAAAGTGTGATGTACACAGAGCTATTTCAGACTGTTCCAGCTGAGAATACAGACTTGAATGCCTGTAAAACAACCTCTTAGCTTAAGAAGCCCTATCTATTGACTGTATCATCTTGGCCTTTATAAATATTTCATGCATTCTCCCTTCTCCCTACTGCTTCCCACATTTATTTGTCAAACAGGACTTCTTAAAACTGGAAAAAATGCATTTGAGGAGCATTTATTTTAAAGACTTACAGGATGATATAATCAGAAACATATTTTAAAGATCTGGGAGAATCAAACATCAGAGATTAAAGCAAGGAAAGAGCCAATTAACTATGTTACATAGTAACAGGACAGTCAATAAGTCATAAACGCATCAAGTTGTTTTGGTGGTGAAATGCTTTTAATCAGAACTAGACAAAAGGTATACAGAAGACATGCACCATGTTTTGAAAGTATCCTTAATGCACACATTTTTTAGCTCTACTTTTCAAGGAAGAGAGCTTAAGGTTAGTTTGCAATAGAAGAAAGCCATATTTGTAAGAAATTCATATATATACGTTTTCAAATTATATCTTAACAAAATGAAGAAAGGGCTCAGCAGTGCAGAAACTGTAAATACAGGACAGACAGAACTCACTGAAAGAGTTTTTCTTCTTATTTGAGCTGCACAAGCTGATCCTTCTCTAAAATTTATACTGTAGGCCTCTTTACTAAATATGCATTTGAACACAGCACTTTCTTTCCTAGGATACAATGTTATAGTGACCACAATCTGTATCAATAACAGCATTGTCAATAAGATTAGACTAAAAGGTTTTGCACTTCTGCATGCCCTCAGCAGTGGGTGATAGAAGCTCCTGATGATGAAGCTAGTTTCACTTTTATGGAAACCTGTGGGTCCCACTGTCGTTTTATTTGCCCCATTTTCATATTCTTGTCTAAGAACTGGAGAAATTAGTCCTAAGTGAAACATCTAGGTGGAAGTGGGGAAGAAAGTCTGGATGAAGCATTGATTATGAAAGAGGTCCCTATCCCAAGTTCTTCTTACAGAAGACATTCCAGTAATGGAGCGGAAGGGAAATAAAATGATTTTTTCCACTCATCTCATTGGCAGAAGAGCTTTTGAACAATGAATTTCATTTTTCCTTCCATTGCATTAAAACAAAACCCAGCTTCTCCACAAAGTATCTATGGAATTATACCAGCACAACGTTGATGGTACGGAGTAGAGAATTAGATTTGCTGTACTTAAAGGAAACAATTGAGGAAGATTACAAAAGGAAGGGCAAACTCAAAGTCTTCAGCTATCATTAAAACTATTCATTTCCTTAGCAAGGCAGAAAATTGGATAGCTCTCCTTCTGTTCGTAATTTAATGGCTTGTGTTCAGTCACAGCCCTACCTACCTGCTTAAAAGCAAATAATATGTAGCAGTGATACACATTAATTACCATCCTCTCTCAAGATAATTGGACAGTTCCATGGCATGGTGCCATGGCTGGTCGTTATCTCTATCCCCAAGTATCACACTTTCCCACAAGATGTTGCAGTGACAAAGAAATGGCTGGTAGCTCCGCTTGGCTTTCCTCATCTTGACAGTGTCCACTCCAAGGGGAAATGCTCCATAGATTTTATGGAGGGATGCAGGCATAAAACAGTCTCACTGCTTTTGTGTTAGGTTTTTTGTTTGTTATTTGTTTGTTTTTTAAAAAAAGATTTAAATATTCACCAAAGAAGCAGTTAACTCAAAATAATGATGTGGAAGAGAGAACCTCTCACCCTTAAATACTGGAAACCGACCTCAATCCCTCCCACCAACTTGCTGCTTCTTATCCACTTGTGACTTTCTCTGAGGACTCAGCGAAATCAGTAGAGAAGAGCTAGAGGGGCCATTATTCAATCCTCCCTCTTTCCAATAATAATTTGCTGTTATAACAGGATGCTCCACCGCCAAAGCTTTTTGTGCCCCAAGAGGTTAATAGCTTATCACTCCAACAAGAACTTTATTATAAAATTGATGTTTAAAAAAAAAAACCAACCTCAAACTCCATCATTTTCTGCCTTATTGTCAAATGCCCCACCATTTAGACTTGATTTGCATGATTTACTGTGCCTATGTTTTTTCTCTGTTTCCAAGCCCAGAATTATCTCCTATTGAGGCTGTATCAGCTGCTGGTGCTTGCAGATTGTCTTTGTCCTTTCCAACCTGCAAAATATCATCTGCAGAATCCAAATCACTGTCTGCCTATTCTCTTATCTTCTACTTCTTTTACCCATCAATAGCCAAGCTGTGCTGCTCGGTAACTACGACATATTGTAGGAAGGAACTGATAAGTACATCAAACAGCATTCACAGACTACACACAAATATGCGCCACTGACATTTTTTATTGCCTGTGACAAGTCACCCATCCCCACTCAGTCTTTCCAGACACATAATGCAGATTTCAAGTCTGTGTCACTGTAGGTGCTCTTTATTATAAAGAACTTTTGCATATATAAGCACAGCTAGAATTTGAAAGCTGTATGCAGATAAAAAGTACATTTCTTTCTAGTACTAAAAAAAAAAAAGAGATGACTATGGAACTATAAGAATGGGAGAGATAAGTTAAATATTTAAATAAGGAATGGTCAGATAATCTCCTGCGGTTTAATGGAAGCAATTTAGGTTTTCCCCTTAGCTAAGGTGTGGTAAATGGTCTGGTGTGACTTTCACATCTGTTGCTCTGCAAAGTAATATCCACTTTGTGTAAAATTCACACCACTGATTTGGCTTGTGTTCCAGATGACAAGGCGTTCGTGTACAGTTGGTTACTGAAGATTAGTCGAAGAGGGTCAGCTCTTTAAATTACTTGCTTTTTTTATGACCTTCTCATTGTCATCTGAAACAAGCTTTGTATTTTCTGATGCTTACAAATTTCCCAGTGACCATAATTCATTTAAATAGAAGTTTACAAAGCTTAAAACAAACTTTCATCTGTTGGATGAAAGTTATGGCAGAAAAAGCGATCTTTGGACCTCTTCTTTAGACTGAGGCCGGATTTGTAACACAAACCTTAAGTGTTATTCATTGCAAGCAAGCAAAAGAATTCTTGGACTAACCTGAACTGCTCAGGAGAATAAAAAAAGGTTAATCTCTTAATTCTCTCACAGGATCCCCATGAGATTTGAGAAAATCACCTAACCTCTGCTCATGAGTTTCCCCTCTGTCAAACGGCATTTGTTCTTACCCGGGTGCTGTTCTTCAGGTTTTTTGTAAACGGCTAGAGAAAACAAACCAAGACTAAACTAAAGGTCACCACTCTAATGAGTCAAGGACCTAAATCTGATCCAGTCAACTTTAGGTTCTACTGCAATGTATCCCCTAGATTATCAATTCTATAGCAATGTCGATTACTTGTGTGCACTCAGTATTCCCGCAGTGGCACAACTGGAAAAATGTGGTACAGGCTTGAATATTGAGTCCAGATTGTTGCAGATTAGGTTTCACGTATGTTTTGACTATGGTTATATTATTCACTGTTATTTTAGTTTGTCATATTCCACACACATTTAAAATGCTAAGTAATCTCTTGCAACTGTTAATCTGTAATCATTTCCCCACTACCAAACCTAGAAAAAGGGACTCTGTGAAACATGGAAATAATTATGAAAAGAAGGTATCGGCATCTGTTTTTTAGATTTGATCTGTGACTGACAAGCAGTTCTGTTGTTCATAAAGGGAAAACATCTGTAAAGATGTAAGCCAGCAGGAATGATAACCTCTGAACTCCCACCCCCTGCTCAGCTCCAGTAAATGAGTGCACCTATCTCTCCTGCCAAGTGTAACGCAATACAGATGTGAAGTTTACACCATGGTCTGTTTGGCTGGCTTTCAATCTTGAAGTTAGATTGGGAGGATTCTTAAAACAGCAAACACGAGATAGCAACAAATTTAAATTAATAAAGTAAGAGGAGCAACTATGTATCTTATGTCAGTTTTGAAATATTAAAGGTTTTAAAATAATGAAAAAAAATACATGCCATATTTTACCAGGGCCTTTAGAAAAGATGCCAGCTGGGTCTTGCAGAATAATATAACATCACCAGCTTCTAAGTAAGTTTAAAAAATTCATACAAAGCAGGCATAAACTAGTTTTATCGGGATAGGCAATAAATACTTTCTGTAGCTGAACTGAACAACACAGTAATGCAGGTGTTAACAGCATGCAATATTGCAGGGTAGTGAATTAAGTCAGCCCTCAGTCTCACAAGTCATAGAAAGACCTGCAGTCATGCTCAGATAGCAACATCACCAAACTGTGGCCACAAATCCTCCTCCAGTACCTTTCCCGCCAGGCCTGAGTTTTGACAGGAAACACATTCCGCATAACTGTTAACTGAACTTGGCCCTTTTTAATGAGAAAGGATGTTTTTAAACAGACATGTGCCCTGGTTTTCCTTCCCCTTCTAGCACATGCATCAGCCAAATAAATATTATCAAAGGATTAAATAACTTGTGCTTCTCTAGGATATCTCATCCGAGTATATCCAAAGTGCTGTACAAACTTCAATTAATCTTCCACTGAGAGCAGCACTGCTGGACGCGCTCCACAGCTGGGCAGTCAGGGAGATGCAGTGGGTAAGAGGGTCTCTCTCGGCTCCACAAAGGACTAGCCTGGGGCAGGAGTGGGACTGCAGCCCTCCCCTGCTCTCATGGCTTTTCTCAGGCACTTGCAGTTCATGTCTGGCAGCAAAGACAATGATTTCCAGCTCTTGTGGGCACTAGACTCTTCAGCTCTCTCTCCCCATTTAGTGAGACCCACAGTGTCTCCTTGCTACTGTGACTAAGGCAAGAGCAGTGGCAATGTTGAGCTGTGCACACAAGTTCTTGCAGGCTCCAGTCTCTCCATCCACCCTTCCAGGGCTTTGAGCTTGGGTCCCAGGGAGGACAGATCTGGGCAGCGGGCTTCCACTTGCAGCAAACCAGCGTGGCAAAGCACAGGGTGTCTGAAGCCTGCCTGCTGATGTCTCATTTAAGACACCTGAACTACATTATTTTTCTGGATGTCAAAAATCATTGCCAGAATGCATACGAACTCTCTGTACCTGAGACTACAAGGTTTTGGACATGATTTTTTTCTTTCCTTTCCTTCTTTACAAAAATGTGTCAAAGACATAATTTATTACAATGAAACCGTGAACATACAAAACAAAACTGACATCTCCTCACTTCAAATGCCTTTGTGCCTAGAAGACAAGAGATAAAAAAGGCAATTGATATGGGAAAACAAACCCATATTTTATGTCTTTCTCTTGTCTTCCAGACTGTAATGGGCTGCAGCATGAAGCTCGGAGGACTTCTGCCTGATTTATATGCATTTTTTAAGCAAGTCTCACTGTTTCAGGTTTGTAGCAGGACCAGCAGCAATAGGACCTGTGCTGGGGGGTCAGGTCATTAAAGTGCACTACTGTCTGCCGTTCCTCCCTGGGTGAACAGCGACTGGGGTAGGAATCTTGGAGAGTCTCGATATGGCGCTGCTCACTGGGAGATTTTTGTGATTCATTGACAAGCTGGTCACCGTGGAAAACAACGCTGCTCCCAGCATATTTCTTTGGTTTGATCTATTATTAGACTTGCCTCCTTTTCTTGGCCTTTTGCTTTGTTTTGTTTTGTTTCAATGACGGTAAGTATGTTTCTGCTGAGCCAGCAACACTGGCTTCTGAGGCAGCACATAATGCTGTACATGCGGCATTAGCCTGCAGGCCCAGGCTCTCCTCCAGCTGGTCTGTCTCTCTGTAGATGTCTTGAGTAGACAGATGTCAGGCAGGAGCATCCAAGTGTCATTTCAGATTTACCAATTGAGAACTGTGCAATTTATTCCCATGTCTATGCAAGCTCCTGGAGTTTTGGGAGAATCACAGACCACAGGCGGGTAGAACAAGGAGCCGCATGATGACAGAATTATGCACAGCACCATTTTCCCAGCTGAATTCTGAATAACGAAGGCAATGAAAGGGATATACCGTCATCAGTTTTCAAGAGTTCTGGATAAAGGATTTTCATGCAAAATGTGGTCATTAAATTCACTGGAGTTTTAAAAACTTCTAGATTAAGCTGCCAGGACTCTCGGCTTTCCTTTCTGAAATGCAGAATGTGACTCTCCAGAGAGACAGCTTGTGCTTGGAAATAGTTGCATAAATACATGTATATGTGACTGATTTGTCCTGCCAGGCTAGTGGACAATGCCGTATAAGCCTCGGCATAGGCCTGCTGGCACTCTTCAGAACAGGAATGTCTGTGAAGTGAGGCTGTGGCATTATCCTTTACTTGAACATCTTGACAAATCTGGCATTGAGTCTGAACCATGAATCATATTGAGGAGTAGGCTGCAGCAGTGCCCTGACAACTGGATCTGGATATTGATGATGAGTATTATATTAGTGTTACAGTGGCATCACAGCTCTAAATATACCTAATATCCAGTGATGCTGGGGTGTCATCTGGGATATTAGTCTTGTACCTAGCACTAGAAAGCCAAGACCAGGCTTGCTGGGATCTGAAGCCGTTGCCCTCACTTTGAGTGGTGGCAATGGGAGGTCGAAAGGTCTCGTGTCCTCTCAGTCATGCACACTACTTGGCTGTGCCAAACCTGTGCAACTTTTTTTGGATGCAAACAATAGCATCATAGTACTGAATACTTGAGGGAGGAAGGAAACATTCTCTGATATTTCTATGATGACAAATAGATGCAAACAAAAGCAGGCAACTTCTTTTCTCTTCAGCAGTTGCAATAGGATTGTCCATGTTGACAAGGTGACTGACCTTTTCACCTGTGTAATTCTTGGCAAAAGTGGCAGGAAGAAGAAAGGGATGAGCCAGAATCCACATGTAATACTGATCTACACCTTCTCAAGTTCTGTTGGCCAGCAGCCTTCTCAAGAAATAAAAGCAATAGTCTAGGAAGCAGCAGAATGCACAGTAACAATAATGTCATACAGGCAAAGTGAGACATCCAAAGCAGGATATATAAACACACTTATAAAGGTCAATTATTAATATTTTGTGTATGTTTAGCAATTGCTTTGCTGAATGCTGTTTAATGTTACAAGGACTGTAAGTATGTGGAGATTCTTTCTCAAATTTCAAAATTCAGGCCAGATTCACTGAGGACTTCTGACTCTATATTCCATTCTCATTTTTAAGTCTTAAATGGAAAACTATAAATCCCCTTGTCCAGACTGGATTCTGAAAATTGAATAACTTAAGCCAAAGTGTGGCTATGGTGATGATCAAGTTTCAATGGGTATTTTCCAGTTCATTGAAATCAGGACAAGCAAAAAACTAAAATAAAATAAACTATTTGCATAGACCATCACCAAACAGTAAGCCTGAAGAGCATTGAAGCTGTTGGGTCAGTTTAGTGGTTCCTGCTTGACCTCATTTTCTTGAGCATTACCAAGTCTCAAACCAAAAGACTTTCCTACAGTAATAGCTGATAAAGGGTAGGAAGAGTCATCTAAATAATCCTGGAGTGGACACATAGGAACTTCCCCATGTGCTTGTGCTTCCAGGGAAGCTTCCCTTGGGCCCAAACATAACTGTAGGGAGGTTTGAATCCCTCTGACTACAGCTGGGTCCACAGAAAGGAAACTTTAACCTGCATATGTGCTCCTGGCTACACAGTGACCCAAATCTGGGAATTTTGGAAATAAGCACCGCCTTTTGTTGAGACACAGCACTTCCAAAACTCTCATGAACTGGAGCTGAGGAGGACAGCTGTTGCTGTAATGGAACACAGGTGTGTGGACAGGTCCTGCGGTGTCTCACATGAATGGCATGGTGTGTATTTTCACTAATATCTGCAGCAGGAATATAAACACATTCTGGACAGCAGTACCATGATTCAGCTACATGCCCTCCTTCCTTAGCAGGAAAGAAATGTATTGCCCACCATTTCTCAGACTTTTCTAATCCAAGGATTACTTACTCTTTCAATACATTCTCTAAACTATGTCAATTAATGTTTCCACAATGGATTTCCTTAGTGACTAAACACAGATCAAGCTAAATTTTGGAGATAAGCTTATGACTTCTATTTTCCCTTCCACTTTGCTTGCTCACTGACAGGTGGAGCTTTTGGTTTTCAGCAGCTGTTTTGCTGCTTTCTGATGCCTTACAGTTTGCTAACTCAGCTGTTCCAGCATTAAGAAACATGCAACACACCAAGCTGCTGAAGTTCTCTGTGCCCTTCTACTCTAACTGAGGGTGTCAATGGATGCAGATAAAGAGGAATAACCAATTTTTCACATGGAGACCGGAACAGTGATGGGACCCGGCAGAACTGTAGTCTGACCTGGGTTTTTTTGTGACGGTTGATGCTCAGCAGTGGAAAGCTCATACATTCAGTCCTATTCTTAGAGAATTTACTTCTGGCACAAAACTGAATGTCAGGAAAAAAAAAGTTCTGGTTTTGAATGAAATTTATAAACAAAATAATGGGCAATAGTTGTGTTACTGTAGCCAGACTGGTCATGTAACCATCTAAGTCTGGCAAAAAAACATGTAAAGAAGAGATATTCTTTTAGCCAATGATGAACAAATAGGCTCCATTATGGGTTAAGAAAATCTTCTTTGGGTGAAAATGAAAACAAAACTGGGAGAATTTTGGTTGGGTTTTGCTCTGCTTATCAGCTCAAATACAGTTTTTAATACTTAATGCTTTTGAAAGATAGAATTGGTCAAAATGTCTTCCTCGAATTCACAGGTGAATCATTGATTATTTTAAAGTTTTACAGAATTTTAAAGTGATTCTATTTACAATATTTGTCAGACACAGATTATATCAAAGCATAAAATAATGATGCTATTAACTTGTCTATAAAATAAATTAGAGTTTCTTTATCTGGTCTTGCTTTGTAGTATATACACAATTCCTGAGCAGATTCCTAGAGTAGTTTCTTTAGCATCTAGGTTCTCCTAGGTCTTTACAGATTGGCAAGGAAATAAATAGACACTTCTCCTTAAGGTAAGGATAGCTGTAAACAGTGCCTAGGTCTTACTGAGTACTTCTTTATAATAAGTACTATAAATGATTTTTCCTAAAAAACATGTTTGTTAAAATTACAACAGACAAAGCAGAAAAAGATTGAAAGGGAAATCAGGCAAAATTGCCTCCTAACAGAGCAGATTGAGTGCAGAACTGGGAATCCAATCCAAGTGGTTGGATCTTCAGCACCTTACAGCCAGGCTGAGTTGCCTCATGCTTTTGAGATTCCTGGTCCATCTCCGCTCGGGATGGCTGCAGTGAAGAGCTGGAGTATAACCCAGATTTATGCGGCTGTAGAAATGAACACAACTGTGCCCATTGTTTAAGCTCATAATGGCTGTGCTAACTCTTGCTAGATACCTAGAGTTTGTTTATTCTTGGATCATTGTCAAAAAGTGAGTTACAGAATCCAGCCATTTCCCTTATTTCATCTTGTTTCCATAGTTTTTTCCCAGTACTTAAACAATAGTCATCTTTCTTACTTCCACAGTTCACTTTTGAAGGGAAGACAGATCAGCGGTGAAATCTGTTTCTAAGTGAGATCCTGGGTTTTCTTCCTGTTTTTCACTAGAGCTGGTGGAGGCCTGAGGAAATCACATGACTTATACAAGGTCACAAAGTAAGTTCTTCAGGTAATACTAGAATGAAGGATTCTCTTGACTTAAAGTCAGTCAGTTTAAGTACTCAGCTCCTGCTAATAGCTTTTTTCTGTCTCTTCATCCAAACAAAATACTCTTCAGAATTTTCTTACAAACCATTTTTTTTGCTTTTAATAAAAAATAATCACTTTTAAAAAGGCGTAAAAATGCAAATAGGAAAAATATCTCCATAAATTGCTACATAGCTTTATTTGTCGTTGTTATTTATTACAGTATTTCTGTTGGTTATTCATGAAGATTCTAGATAAGCCTGGACCCCATTGCTGAATAAGGCATTGAAATTAGCTCTTCTTCCCACTTCTACTTAATCTGAAGCTCCTCTATTAAATCTCTTCATGATATGGGAAAATCACGTATTTTCTCTGTACCTCAGTGTTATCACTGTTTTACGCTTTGGGAGCCATTTCCAACCCATTTTGTCCATCCAGATTGACAGACTTTGTAGCTTCAAGACAACATGTTTCTTCCCTGTTTCTTTTACAGAACCTGGCATCTTGGCAAAGTCTTTATTTTCTGCCATAACACAGCAATAATGAGATTGAAAAAAATGAAATCAAAGGGAAAAGGTATCATACATCACACAGTAGAGCAGAAAGACGCCTAAAGACCATTATTCCTGGTACTGTTTGTAGTTAATGCTGGGAAAGAGATGATTCTTCTCCATTGTAAGATCATCTATGACAGCATGTTTAATTGCATCGATTCAATCTTCTGCTCTTACCATAACTCTCATTCTTTCACATTACTCTCAATCAGAGGCACTATCAGGAAATGATGTCCTCCTACTCTCTCAGAGCAAAATGCTCTTTGTTCTACCCTAGTGCCTCCCCAGGCTTCTTAGGATGATGAGTACTTTTAGACATAGAATCCATGCAAGTATCTAGCAATATGGTCAACTGAAGTCAACAGTGATTCATTCCACTTTTAGATTCAGGCATTTCAAGAGCGGGAGGTTGAAGACAGCACAGAAAATGTGGAGAGCAACACGAAGAAGAGGGTAGAGATTAGCTTTACTACTTCTGTAAGGGCTGTATCTTAATTGGAGGCTGTACTGTGGAATGCCATCCTTCAGGGGCAGGCTGCCCTGGGGCTGAGCTGAATGTGTAGGATGGGAAAACTTAAATGATTCCTTGGTTTGATCCCTCTTCACTGCCTCCTCAGGTGCCTCATTTTCCTCTCTTTCTTTGGGCAGCCATTCCTAGGTCTTTTCATTATGGGCCCAAGATCACCACATGTTTTGCTGCCTTCATCCCTGAACAGCATTTCCTATCCCTTCTGTTCAAGCCAAATACAGACCTGGCTTGCCTCCCTCTTTTTCCCAGTTAATTCTTACTCAGCATTGTTGCATTTAACTTTGCTGTCTGCCTTTTGCTGTTCTTCCTACCTTTTCCTCTTGTCTGTGGTGACCTATCAAAATTCAACAGCAGAAGGTTTTTGTTATTTCCATTGGCACTTCTTGATGAATTCTGAATTCTGACATATAATTCAAAGGGACCTGCTGCCTGTCAACTTTTAATACTTCTAATTGCCTATCTGCTCTGGTATAATCATAAAGCCTCTTAACATTTCACTTTCCCCCCAGGAAAACATTTCCTAGTCACAGAAATGTGACCTTCAGATCCTTTTGTGAATGCTGAAGGAAAGAAATCATTTAGACTGTCAGCAACATCATCAACCCAACTGCCACTAGCTTCCCAGTTACGCTCTTTAATAGCTAGGTAGCCTCGTTACCTTGCTGTTTACTTCAGCTTTGTTGGGACAGAGAGATAAGGGTGTTTATCTTTAATTCCCTTTGCATTTTTGTTTCACATGTTCATGTCAGCAGTCCTGGTAAGCCTTCTTCGGGTTTCCATCTTCTGAGCAGACCTTGGACCTTAGGGCTAGACTGACAATTTGTGCTTCTCTCAGCTTCTGCCTCTTCTCAAAGCCAAACCCTGATTAGACACAAAATTCAGTTTGTAGTCAAGTATCACAGATTGCCTTATCCACAGGTTAAAAAAATAATAAAAGCAATCCATGCAGCATGGGTTTAAACCACTGTAATAATCCAGAGCCAGATGCATGCTTCACCTCTGCTCTGAACTCAATCTTCAAGTTCAGGTACCACTTGGAGCTTGATCAAGAGCTTCTGAAGACACCAAATATCCCTCCTGACCTCCTCACCAAGCAACAAGAGGAGAAGCTAGTCTTTTTCCAGACCATTAATTGCACAAATGTTCAACATGTAGAACATCATATTATTACATATTATGTCTGCATGCAGGTAACAGTCACCATGAAGGCAAAGTTCTGTGCAAAGGTGGTCAAGGAGGCAGGAATGGGAGGGAGGCTTAGTAGCGGAGTGGGTCCCCAACCATGTGATGTGGAAGCACCACGCAGCAGAGGGCAGGGCTGCATCATCACCAGTGCCTGGCCAACACTCTTCATGCAGGTGGTGGTGTCACTCAGGGTATAAAGTAGTGGTTATATCAGGAAGCTGTTGGTGAGCAGCAGGCTGCAGTAATCCCCATGATCTAAGGTCTTCTGTCCCAGCTAACCTTCCTCTTATGAATCCCCTCCATGCTTCTTCAGCTAGTAGTGGAATTATTCACAGCTAAGCTTACATGTGACTTTGGAGAAGCTGACAATGTTGGTAGAAACAGCAAGCAAATCACAGTTTCAGTGTTACATCACATCAAACAGGCACATAAAATAGCTTAAATATCAAGGACATTTGAAGTTGGAGGTGGTGATCTTTACAGAACTGCAGTCATATGAAGCATGACATAAGAACCAGGTCCTTCTCATGAGGCTCATTTTCAGGGAATTGGGGTTCTCAGGATCATCTGGGCGTATTGCCTATTCAGTGACATTCACAGCCACTGGGATCCCTCCCTCTCTGTTTCTATGGCACACTATAGTTTGTGTGGCTTTCAGGCTCTTTCTGTGTGTTTTTCGCTTCTCATACCATGCTGGAGAGAGCTTGGTGACTTAGGGAATAGGATCGCATGAGTTACAGATATTCTGTAAACCCTTCCAGTGCATAAATGTCTATCACACACTTGTGACTACAGAAGTTTGAACTTGGCATCCTACATGTTCCCTTCCAGGTCTGAATCTTGTATCCACAAATAGCTCATGAATATTATATTGTTACTGCTCTGTAGCACCTGCACTGCTGAAATGTGCAGAAAACGCGAACAAAGAAAAAGTGGCAGGGACAGGGAAACAAATAAATTTGAACAAAGCCCCAAGCACTGAAAGGAAATTCGAAGAGCTCCTCTGAATATGAGTCTAACTGCAGATACAAAAGAGGTGGAGGGATGTCAGTCTTTGTGGACTGCCACAAAAATTTGTGAACTTCTCTACTGCTTTCAGTGATCAATAGCTCTAGGAGTTCCAGGCAGGACACAAGAGTTTCACCTTGCTTTTGAAGAAGGGCTTATTTTTCCCAATCTCTGACAAATGAGAATACAACCAGGTGTAAGGCGAGTCATTTATCAAGTGTAGATATCACTGAGCATTCAGTGTTCATTTTAGCCCTCTTAGTTTCTATCATTCTTTAATGCTTTATTTAATTTGCCTTACACTGTATCACAGTTTGCTATTTTGAAGCTGATTGTTGGGGTCTTCCCTTTCGCTCCTCTCCATAGCTTTGATTGTCATTTTAATTCCCTCTGTAGTGTATTTGTGACCTCAGCTAATACACTGAAGCCCAAATTGTCCTCTAACGTTATTTCGTCAACCTTCTCTCCAAGTTCCATTCAATCTCCCAGCCTTGTTTCTTTGCCTGTCAGCTGACGTCCAGATTGAATTAGAAAGCACTCTCATTCCAGATTTAGAAATATATTTCCTCTACTTAATGCAATCTTGTCTGTGTCTGGTAATTAAAATAATCCATTATTACCACTCATGTTCATTTACATGTTTTATCTTTTAAAATTTATGCAATTACATAAAATACAATAAAATACAATACTCCAATGGGCCAGCTGGATGGAGTACAAATAGTATGGCATATCTTATTATGGAAACATAACTCCAACTACGAGCACTGACTCTGCATTTCCACGGTTTCTGTGATCACAAATGAATCATCCTTCACAAATCAATCAAGGTACATCTGCTTTCCTCAAGAACTGACAAAAATTTCTGATGGAGCATTCCTGCAGATAAGGACCTGAGAAAGTTCAAGATGTCTGAATGTTTTACCTGCTGAGCTGTTCGATTGCACGGTTAAATCAATAACTACACCTACTTCACGATGTAGAAGGGCATTGTAGAGAGCACAGAAACCAGACAGCTAGTGCTGAAAACATTACATCACAGGCTTTTTCAATGTGCGGGTAACACCAGATATTGCTCCTTCTTACTGTATGTCTGTCATTTCACAGACAGCAAAGTAATTGTGACATCATGTTTTTCACAATTTAAATTTTATTTCACTCTTCAGCAACTACATTCCTTGCCTGTTTCCGCTTCTTTTTTCCCCTGCTTCTCCTTTTTCATCCTCTTTTCCAAAAGCTTACCTCACCTGTCTTTTCTCTGTGTGCTGCTCAGCCCTTCCCACAACCTCTTGAGCAGTTTTCAGAGCCAGCAGAGAGAAGGCAATGCACCCTCTCTCCCCCTGATCCTCAGTGAGACAAAAATAGAAGCATTGAAAAAAGCCCCTTGACACCTCCACAGCTGCAAGACATACAGATTTGGTAGCAAAGTACCCAAAGATGTCTAAGGCAACCTCCAGAAAAAACATAATTTTCCCACAACTGTTGTTTGCCCGTGTTCCAAAGGTGATCCTCTTCACAACAGGAATATATTTTATTCTATACAAAGTAATTAACTGTTATTATCAACTTCAGTGACTGCTTGCTTTTGAGACGTTCCTATTAAAACAGACTGGGATGAAATTCTTTGTACACTGCTAACAGTAATTTAAGGGCTGAGTTTGTGAGGAGATTTTTGTGAAGCTAGACTATTTCTTCAATCAACATGAAAAGATACTAGAATAATAGCTGTCTTAAAGCTTTGATTTCTTGGGTTTAACAGTTTTATTGTGAAATATAATAAATTATTTTGATTTTTAATGAAAGCTCCTTGCTTTCCATCTCCAAATTTTATAAAACATTTTCCCATACATGTAGGAAAACTGTAAGTAATTTAGTCTGACAAGGCACAAAAGGTAGTAAAACCATCTAAGTGACTTAATTATTGAGTTACTCGTGAGACAATGCCCCACACCTGAAGTGACTGAAACTTATCGACTTTCCTTGAAAATAAATAAGCTTAGAAGATTCTGACAGGTACACTCAGCCTTCTTTCGTAGTCCACCCCACTCCTATTCATTCTGCTTCACACATTCAGCTAATGAAAGAACAGGAAAATATCTCTTGTGTTGAACCATTCAACTCCTTTGTCAACATATGAAAAGATCCCAGCGCACTGCAGCAGTATGAATGGCTTTCCAAGGCAGGAGAAATATCTGGCCTGTCTGCTTCAGCCCCTTCAAGCAGCGAAACAGACTGCATTGGAGAGGGATCCTGTGAGATGCAGGAAGATTGCACTTTGGAGCTGAGGTCAGTTTTGTTTCTGAAGCCTGATCCAAGTCAATGCAGAACCATCTGCTGGGCCCGGCAGGGGTGGAACATGGCAGCTGGAATGGCCGTATCTGTTCCATTCACGTGTGATCATGTTTTACCAAAGGGCTGCTAGTTAAAATATGCATCTTTTTCTTCGGCAGCTCCTCTCCTTCAAAGACATAGCTATTCATCCTCCATTCCTTTTACAAACATGTGATGAATACAAATCCAAATCTGGCTGCTTTTCTTGAGATCTGATATTCCTGACATCAGATCTCAAGGATCAAAGTAAAACATTCATTAAGTCTGTCTGGCATTGCCATAATGATCTCCTTAAATGGAATATGGTACTTTAAACATCAAAAAACACCTTTCTCCTAAAGTAAGGGAATACTCACTTCTCTTATTTACCTGATGGCTTGAGGTGTTTGTCAGAAGTTTTACCAGACTGGGGAAATGCAAATACTGCTTAGATATCTTAAAATATGAAAGGGCACCGTGCTTATTAAGTAGACAGCCTTTTATTTCCTTACCAAAGTATGCCATCATGTTCTGGGTCCTCAGGGAGACATCTCCAGGAACCATAAAAAAAGCAGTTCCTAGAACTAAGGTTTTCAGTCTTTCATCTCTCTAACATTCAAGAAAACAACCTTTACAAGAAATGTAAGCCTGGGTGTTAAGTAGCAATTGACACTTGAATATAGTTGATTTTTTAAAATCATTTTGATTAAATCTATCCAGGTCATAAATATATACCTGTATAACATTGTGCTGTGGGACTGAGGTAAAGTTCAGAAACCCACAATTAATTTTCAAATATACAAATTGTTCTATGATACTAGTAAAATATTTTCATAGCAGAAATGATAGGGAGGGAAGAAATGTTGAATACGGTATATTTCTCTTTCTTCAGTAAACATTCATCAAGAGATTGAGGCAAAGGCTTTGCAGTTGCTGTCTGCTAGGTATGTAGATAGAGACCAGTTATAAATATGGGCAGTGACATCTTACAGCAGGGTGTGGGGGGAACATCCTGGGTAATCAATTTAGGCTGACAGTCAGTATCACGAGACATATGAGATTACCTACAGTGACAGTGTTATTTGGGTGAGCGGAGGGACAGTTTCCATTCGGAAACTCTATTTTCCAGAGATTTGGAACCTGACACAATAATTGTTAAAACTTGGCATTAAAAAAAGTTTTCCATTCACTAGCATAATTTCCTCTTGAAGAACTGACGACCAAAACTCAGATGGCTATTTTAGGATAGTTGAAGATGGAAAGGAGAAGGGAAAACCCCACCCATTGTAGTTATAGCAAGGGTTGGTTTGCTTTCCAATAGGAAAGGGAGCTGCAGACTGCTGAAAACAACAAATGTTTAGAAGCTGTAACAGCCAGAGCCAGCTTATGGTATAGGCAATATAGGTAGCTGCCCAGGGTAAGGGGATTGTGTTCTTTATATCCAAGGAGGTAAAAACGAGAGCCAAATAGAAGAGTGGAAAGAGGGGCTGCATCCCCCACACTTATCCACAGTCTCACTTTACTCCCCTGATTTTTCCTCCCTCCCAGAACCTATTCTGCTGTGGCCACAACATTGTTGCATTGCCAGGACATTGCTGCACACGTCGTCCAGATGCACAACTTCATACCAAAGAACTCTATCTTCAGTGCTCAGACCCTACAGCCTTATCTATTTTTTTAAGGTAGCCTGGATCAGGTCTTGGAGGGTTGTAAAAGGAGATTGTAAAAGGGCACTATCAGGGAGAAAGTTTATCACCCAAAGAGTAAAACAAACATGACAGATGTGATGAGAAAGCAAGAGATAGGAGGACTGCTATTCCCAGTGACGGGCCTATTAATTGCATATAGGGAGATTAAGTGAGCAGTCAAAAGGTCAAGCAGGAAGAGCCTGGTCTCCTAATAGCCCATCCAGTGCCCGTGCCGTATCCACCAGACCTTCCTTCCTCCTGAGACACAGCAGAAAGTTTTTTTTTCTGAGAAAGGACTGAGGAAATAGTACTGGCTTTGCCGTGCAGCCCTGCTGCTCACGAAGCCTTCGAGGTGTCACCAAATCAAATGAACGTAAAGTTATTAGTTTAGTTCCAAGATGCATCTTTTTTCATTCCTTATGCTTATAAGGATTTTCAAAGCAGAAATGCTCACTTTAAAAAGTAAATAGAAAATTTTCTACCACTGAAACAACTTAGCAGTTGAATTTCACTCAGAATGATGTTGAATAGTATCAGTTGAAAAATTTAAGGTGGCCCTGATAAATGGGCAAACCTTAAAAGACAGGGACTTGGCTGGAAAAAGCATCTGCAAGTTCAAATCACAGAATCACAGAATCACAGAATAGTAGGGGTTGGAAGGGACCTCTGTGGGTCATCTAGTCCAACCCCCCCGCCGAAGCAGGGTCACCTACAGCAGGCTGCACAGGACCTTGTCCAGGCGGG
>Ga0065711_1039064_pt1 | contig 18178 bp, 14 predicted proteins | sample Hoacrofraction12_FD_59098 | JGI IMG/M metagenome (GOLD analysis project Ga0065711, IMG submission 59098) | Hoatzin crop microbial communities from Cojedes, Venezuela - Epithelial fraction 12 v2 (version 2) | ecosystem: Host-associated > Birds > Digestive system > Esophagus > Crop | place... | reverse complement strand
GATATTCAAGACCCGCCTGGACAAGGTCCTGTGCAGCTTGCTGTAGGTGACCCTGCTTCGGCAGGAGGGTTGGACTAGATGACCCACAGAGGTCCCTTCCAACCCCTACTATTCTGTGATTCTGTGATTCCACTGAAATAAGCAGGTATTTAAACATTGACTTTAACAGGTGTCGTACCTCACTAATTGCTCTTGGATACTTTGAAAAATGCTAACGAGTGCTTACAATGTTTTATAGTTGAACTGAGATACTTCACAGAGTGTGCACCTCCTCTGTGTTACTGAAACCTGGGCTATTAGAACTGAGAATTCCACTGGATATATCAGCTACAGGAAAATCGTAGGCGAAAAACCTGTAAGAAAGGCATGCGTTGATGAAGATGACCAACAATGTTAATGTATTAAATTCTGTAAAACTTGCTTGATCAAGAAATTCTAATTCCAGCTTAATAGCTTGATTGCTGACTGATAGAAAAGCTTTTGTTCTCATGAACAGATGAGGAGGAGCAGCTCTACAGTGAAAGCAGACAGACACTGCATTTGTTTCCTTCAGCTTGTAGTAGCTAATTAAGGATACTGTGGATCTTTTCCAGAAATAATCCAGTCAGGTCCAGGCACCTGTAGTTAAATTGATTTCTTACTTTTGGGCAATGGACAAGGAGGAAAAAAACAATTACATTTCTGCTTGGGGTGGGGGGGGAAGGAATTTTCCCTTCTGTAAACTCTGCAACCCAGGGAATATCAGGAGGTACTTCAATGAGCAAGAGGTGTTCCAGAGCGCTAGTCAGACAAGTGCTGGTCAAGACACAAGGAAAGTATACAACCCCTTACCTTCTAGAAATGAAATAACTCCAGTAACATCCTAGAGGACATGGAATATGGATTTTACTGTATTGCCTGGGTAGTAGAGAAACAACTCTGCTGCTTGCTGTTTCAGACTGAAGGTCAAGTGTATTGAGGTCTTTCAGCTGGCAGGTGCATGTTTTTCCCAAATAGTTACAAGCTGAAAAATACACCTCTTGTTCTGCTGACTGTTACAGGTACATTGTGATGTCCTGTTTAGTTCAATTTCAGTTAACAAGATATGAATGCAGTAGGGATAAGAGAAGGGAGGAGGTTGGAGAGGCGATGGAAAAGTACAGAAGTAAGAACTAGATGTCAAACAGCTCGCCCATGGGATGGCTGTCTATTGTTTCATGCATTTCTATGGATGATGTGGTAGGTTCATATTCTATGGAGTTTAGGCTTTTATTTAAAGGGGAAAATCCTGGAATATTTCTGTTCTAGCCAGAAGGCTAGAAACTTTTAAATGTAAGCAGATGTAGCTAGAACTCCTCTTGAGTGAACACATGAACTCAAACAACCCCTCAAAACGCAAAAACCTCTCCATTCCCACCTCACCAAACAATGAACTCTAAAGCCAGAGGAAGCACAAGTTACTAGGACACCTCTGCATACAGCAGGGGCAAATGGAGGGGAAAAGATATAGGGCTCGAGGATGAGAGACAGAAAGTATCCTTGGAGAAGGACTGAACACCAGAAAGTCACACAGAACAACAAATCCCAATGGACAGACTGCTAAATGATGGCTAAGCCAGTGGCTGTGTAGATGATGATTGGCAGCACTATCCACAGCTCCCTGTATTCATTAGTGTTAATGACCCTACAGAGCCCAGTGTGTGGCTGCTTGTCATGTCAGTCATTTTTCTTCCTTACATCAGGAAGCTAAGCTATCATCTCTCGCTAGGTATAAGTTGAACCCTCCCAGAAGTTAAAACTATGTTTAGGAGCATGCAGTCAAGCAAAGAGGTAAACCTGCTTTGTGCCAGTGTGCTTTCTCTTTTCTTTCTGTCCTGATGGAAATTGGCAGGGATGGTTAATTTTTCCTCACAGAAACTCCTTCCTATGTCTATGGACATGAGGACCAGCACACAAGCTGTCACTAACACATGGAAAATTCAGGGCATGTTAAACAACCTGAGTGAGATATGAGAAGCAACAAACTGGTAACTGAGAGGTTTAGGGGGGAGACAGCAAGGCCAGTCACTGCCTACTGTACTCAAAGATGAGCACAAATAATTTGGCAGGCAGCACTCGGCACAATCCCCATGCAGCCTGCACACCATCCTAAGTGTTGCAATTCAACATCTACTCCAAAGAGGAGGTTGTCTTAAATCACACAGTTAAAATAAGTCAATGAACATTAGACTTTTGTTATTAGCACTCTATTTTGGAGACATTAGTGTTCACGTGGGTCATATTTACAAGCTTTTGCCCACACCCACCAGGGTTAGAAAATTGCTTACTAGGTGAAATGAAAGCTGAGATCCTAATTATATGATTCTAGGAGCTGAGACTTCAATAAAAACACAGATATTATGGAGCTTGTACGAATCAAGTATCTGTGAGTCCAAGGAGCAATAGGTGATCCTTCTTCAATCTTCAGTTTGGGGCATTCTTGCTCCATGCTGACCCACACTCACAGCTTTAGATGCTTGATCCAGTCCTAAGCTTGATCGCCTTTCTCATTTTGACCTCTTGCAGTAACCCAGAATAGTAAGTTTATCGCATAAACAACTCACTCAGGGCCTCAATCATTTTACATTTACTCTTGTGACTATTCCTATATTGCCAGGATTAGGCCTCAGATATTAGGACAAAGTCAAGGTCATCTTAGGAGCCATTTTCACTGATGTCAGGGTATCCTCTCAGTGGGGCAGGACCCCCATTGGACGTTACAGAAGAGAGGAGGCTTGTCAAACTGACTGTGACCAGGTTTAAATATGTCTTGTGGGTTCCTTCTGGAGGGTAGTTTTTCCATTAAATATATCAGGGAAGGTCCAGATGTCATATTCTGATCTGATTTCCAAGTATGTCTTCCCACTGGGAGGTAATATTATCTGCGCAATTGTTATGGGCCAAGACCTCGCCTACTAAAATCCCTTTCCCCTCTGCAGGTAATCTTTTGCCCATCTTGAGGGAGAAACAAGAGCAGAAAAGCAAATGTAGCCACTAAATTGATGCAAATGACCGCCTGTGCCTGGCAAGGAAGCTAGAACTGAGCTGGGCCTGAGCTGGCCTGTATGGGGGGGCAGAAGCTGGATGTCAGGCATAGAGGGGTGAAGGAGGAAACGGGTGCAAACAGGGTTGTGTGTGACATATGGTTTCTTTTGCTCTTAGTCTAGCAGAAGTTTCTTAGTGGATATGAAGTCCTGTGCCTGGTTGTGTAAAGCCCATTAGCATATGTCTCTGCAGTGGGTTTCTGTGGCAGAGTTCCAGTAATTACTGTTCATTAGTATTCATTAGTACCAGGTCTTGCCTGATCTTGAGTTCATGTTGAATCAGCTCTGCTGTAACATTTTTGATATGGGCTGGATGTAGAGGTCAGCATGGAGGCATTAATTAGGCCTGGTAGTCAGAAGTTATTTTCATGGCTCTTCAGATAGGGTTTGCTTCAGATGCACCATGGCTTTTCCTTCTGAAGTGGAAAGCATATATGCAAAGTGGAGCAGTGGTGAGCCTGACACTCAACGGCTGGAGAATATCAAAACATGAGTTTAAAGAGAGCCCTAAACTTGTTCTCTGAAGTGACCTGTTAAAAAATCTGCAGGGGTTTGAGGGACTTTACTGTTGCTGTCACTTTGGAACGTTGACACTGAAAAGAATTTGAAGGTGCAAGGTATGGATGATGGATGATAAAGTGATTTGTATTTCTGAATGTTCATTCCTCTCTTGATCATCTACTGCTGATAATAATGTAACCAGAAGCTTTTAGGGTACACCCTCTGACCTCTACAAAAAGAAGAATGTTGAACAACAAACCTACTTGTCTCTTATTAAAAACAAAAAGGAGAAAAAAGTCATGTTAGCCTAGTTGTTACTACATTAAGCAGACAAGTTCAAGGTACTCTTGGAACCCAGAGATACTTTTGAGAGGCTACAAGATCTTTTCTGTGAGGAAAGGCTGAATAAAATCTGAACATGAGTTTTTTTTGTTTTTTCTTGGACAGTTAAAGAAAGTCAAATTATTTAAATTCTAATACCTAGCTTTAGAGAAGTTTGTCTTTTCTATGGAAATCTTAAACTAAGTCTTTCTCTAGAAGCACAGATCTATTTACCTTTTCTATACTTCAATAGCCTGGCAGATCATTATTCTCAATGTGCGAATACTTAATTCTAATACTAACCAGCCTCAGTAGAATGTTATTCACCTGAGAAAGAGAAGGTGTACAAAGATTCATACACTGAAGAATCCAGCCAAGATATTTTCTTTCACATAGGAAATGTCTTCTTTAGTAGAATTTAAACCAGCAATGCAGAGATACAATTGGCGATATCACAATCATTTATTTTTCAGTAGCACAGAGCATTGACATTACTTGGGGATCACCCCAAAGAAAACTGGCTGAAAGATGGCAGAAAAAAAAGCATTTTTCAGGCTTTCTCATCTTCAATAATGAATGAAATATTTAAGTGGGAATAGGAAGGATTCTCCTGGTAAAGGAGATGCGCAGATTGGTACTGCTGTCCTCAAAAAAACTTGTCTTTCTGCACAACAAGACGAACAGAGTTTTATATCTAGATGTGCTTCAAAGTACAAAGCACAAAGTCCACTCCTGCTTGGAATAACCAAAAGATTCCTGATAATGACAACAAGACAAGACATCCTGTAACCCCTTCCTGACTCCTTTTAAGGCAGGTGTTTTTTAGCATTCTTCTGCTCTTTTTCCATTTCATGGGTCTTTGGTAAACTGTTCAGAAGTGTAAAGTTAGACTTTTTTGACAGAGTGTATAGTTAGACTGTGGAACTCCTGCTGTGGATGCTCAAATTTGAATAGTGGCACAGTGAGTCGACACATTCATGGAAGAAACATCCATTGATGTCTATTAAATATAAAGACACCATCTTTGTCACAGGAGGTTGTTAAACAACAAATTATTAGGGGCTGTGAACAGTTTGGTGGAAGTATCACTACTTCACTTGTTTCTGTGCTCTTTGGCTGGCCAAAGATGGAGACAGACTACTGGGCAAATGGGCCTCTGATCTGACCCAGCGTGGTCACTCTGAAGTTCTCGTGTAATGGCTCCTGAGAGATTGTGTTGAGATCTTGATGGCAAAGCATTTCTGCATCATTTTCAAATTCAAAGAGGATGAAACAGATGCCATAATGCAGAAAGGCCTTTGTTTTAAATGAAAACAAGACCGAAAATATAGATTAGGAAAGTGCAAAAGTAACACCTCATGTAACAAAGATGTCTCTGTTAGTAGTATGGACTACAGAAAAAGTCATTACCCATACCTGAAGCCTTTCGAAATATTGCATGATGTACGCAGAAATAAAGATGAATGAGTTTATAGCTTCAAGAGCTCAAAGTACCTCTATGAACCTAGGCAGACCATAGGTGTGTTTGGTGAAGGAGCTGCAGAGATTTGCAGCCAGCAGTAGGAAAGGGAATGAAAAAACTGGTATCGCATCCTGTTTGGGCTGATTCCCCAGCCTAAAAAATCTGGCACCTTCTGGGGTGACCTTTGGCACCAGCTGGTTTATAGCTCAGACTCACACATCTGTCTCCAGAGCTGAACACCTCTTGGGCTTCCCCTCGCCCTCCACCAGAAAGCGCGCACTCTGTGGATCCCAGCTGAACTGGATACTTTTCACTTCCAGATGATTTAAAAGGAGAGAGAATCCCCTTTTAGGGGCTTCTATGGGTGAGATTATTTCAAAGTTATGCTAGTGCTCTTTGCAGATTAATGATGTAAACTTGTCGAACTTGTTTGGGATGCAGTATGGAATACATAGATTAATGACCTCCCAATATAGTGTGATTCATAGGTACCCTTAATTAAGCATCATATGCAAACTGGCCTCAAAGTAGATATTCTTTGAGCCAGAACACTTAAAGTCATGGAAGTCTGAATTGCAGGATCGCTGTTGTAGGATGTTTTGCTATGAGTTATCTGATTACAAGGCAACCTGGATGTTGCAAATGCAACCCTTTCCTCCCACAAGAAAAATAAAATGTAGACTCCACTAAATAAGAAATATCAAGCCTTTTCTGCCAATAAAAAAATAAAATTCTCTTTATCCAAGGATAAGAAGAAAATTAAGTGCAGTGGTGGTACATTCCACATAGAGGGCTCCTTTTCTTTCTTGTCATGCTTGGCGTCTTGTTTTAGGTCCCTCTTTGAAGTTGTACTCCTGCTGCAAGAGAATTGTTTCTAGTTCAGGGAAAGAATGATGCGTCTTTAATAAACAAACCTGGGAACTAATACAAATCTGTGTTGACAAATGCTTGTCAAGAAGAAAACCAAAGAAACAAAATCAATACAGGGTCTTGCATTAAATCACATTGTTTACAGATAGATATCTTGCGACTTCCTTTTTTTTCTTTTTGTTTGCTAAATAGCTGTCCCTGATTAATTTAGGATAAACCACAATTTGGCTTCATAATAACAAAAGTTTTAAAAAAAGTTTACAGCCAACCTTTTCAAATATTCTGTCGTTTTTAAGGAAAAAAACATTCCTCCCAGCCTTCCTTATTCTGACACCATTTTACTTTAGAAGATCTCAAAGTACAAGTGAATACATGACACTCGCAGTGTCTCCAGTGTACACATTTTACGTTTGATTTATGACATTACTATATAGGTGCACTTGACAGCTTTCAGATTGAAGCAGAGACAAGAGAGCTTTAAAGTGAGATGGGTTATCTGGGTAAATCTATCAAGGGTTCGTCCTGGGAGAACAAGGAGAGAGGCTTTGTAGAGCCCTGCTGTGTAGCAAGCCTCCATGCTGAGCACATCCCAAGCTCCCTGACAGTTGCGCTCAGCCTTCACTGTAATAACGAATAAAAGGGAGCTCCCTGTAGATTACAGATCTTCCGTGTTTTGACATTGACCTTAATACATAATTTAACCACAAAGCCTGAGAAGTGTGGAACAAGATAAGAAAAGACCACAGAACTGGCAAATAAAGTGATGTTCAATCAGAAATCATATTTGTTCCTGATAGTGGAGATGTGGGCATTAAAAAGGGAGACAGAGAGAGACTGAGAGAGAGAGAGAGGGGAAGAGAGAGGGAAGAACAGTCTGGGTTATTTGAAGACTTATGGATCTCTTTTAAAGGACATATGGTTGTCAAATAAAAGTTTGTCCTGGATTCACAGTAAGAAATAAAAAAAAAGTCAATGGTTTTTAAATTTTCATAGGCACTGGGTTGCTGCTTTTCTCTAAATACTGTAATGGCATTTTCCATGTTTGCCTCATGTTTGTGCTTTTGCTTTTAACTCAATGGACTGTGGAAGGGGTGGTATGCAGAATTACCATAAAGCTGTCCTTAGGCATATATTTAGACTAATCATGTTTAATATCTGCCTATTCTAGATCTTAGCTTGGGTTTCTACATTAAAAGAAACAATTGTTTGGATGCCAGGTTGGTAGGGTTTTTTTCTTATTTACAGAGAACACTCAATGCACAAGTGAAATGCACAGTGGGATGGGCTGGTTGCATGGCAATGGCATATTTTTTTACTTTAAGAGAAGGCTCATGCAAAGGAACAAGTTTTTTAGCATAAAGGCTGTGAATGTGGATACTGTTAAAATTAAGAACAATTCTTATGGGAAAAATATCAGGGATAAAATGATGTGCAAAATAAAAAAAAAAGAAGCTTTCAGATATCATGAAGGAGGTGAAGAACTGTGAAAAACTGACTTTTCATCATTTGTGTTAGGTTTTTTTTTCATCCCTATTGGATAGCGTATATGACCAGTTAATCTTACATTGCTGCTTCTAAGCCTTTTTTATATGGCTCATGACTCATTTGCTGTTCTTATGCTACAACGTCTGGATGGTAGTGGCTTCAAGAAAATTCCCACTTATCATTGACATGTTAAATGCAAAATCTTTGAAAATATTTAAACTTAATGAAATTTAAATTTAAATTAGATTTTGACTCTGGTTACAAAATTAAAAATTCATGCCTTCCTTTGGGTGGGGTTTCCAGGCTCCTTCCTCACCCCCAAATCCTTCAGTTCCATGTCGGAAATTCGTGCAAGCACCTGAGTCTCTTGGGGTGGTTTTGAATAATGTATCCAGAGATTGTTTAGTGTTAGAGCATAGGTGCAGAATAGGACTGGTTTGAGATTAATACTTTTTCTTGGGTGCAAATATTTTGACTCTTAAAATAAGGTCAAACCCTGAGAATAAAGAATTCAACATGAAAAAAAATACAGTCGGATGTACAAAGCTGGATTTTTTTTTTCATTTCCAAAAGCAAAGAAGTAAGCTAGTCACTCTAAGAGTATTAGAGTACATCAGTGTCGTCACTTGGGATCATTGTTGAATGCTTACTTTGGAACAGTATGGTTCTTTTAAATACTTGTGTATATATTTAAAATAAGGTACCAGAAATATGTTTCCTGAAAGCAGTCTGCATGTCAGAAAAACCTCCAGTCTGAAATAAGGTTTTAACTGTACACAATACAATGGTCCTAACATTAGCTCCCTATCACCACGGCACTCCACCCACCCTGTAACCCCTCTGACATGCTCACTTTCATTTCAGCAAGACAACCTACCCCACTGCATACTTCAAAGTGCTGAATGTAATACTTCAGCCCTCGACCGCCTGCTACATTATTGAAGAATGTTACGACAGTTAAAATCCCAAAGCTACAGGGCAAGTCCTTCTCCAGGATAAACTGGCCTAATTTAATACTAAGAATTAGGGCCCAAGTGAACTTCAGAGTGCTTGTGCCAGGCTTGTTATTAATACAGTTTTCTGCTTCTGCAACAATTTTACCATTTGAAAAAAATGAAGCAAAAAATAGGAAAAAAATCCCAACCCCAAACCAAGCATCTCAGCTATTTATGGTCCACATATGCAACTTTCCATCAGTGTGCTAATAACAAACACGAAGCAAAACTCAGAACTGGTATGGAGAGAAATGGGTCAAACAGTTGAGGCTGTCAGGAAGAACTCCAAGAAAATAAACTGAAATAAGTCACAAAGGTGATAGTCAGTGAGGTTTTTTTTTTTTCTTACATAGAGGAGGAGACAAAACAATTATGTTCTGGTTAAAAATGGTCCTGCATACAGCCTGGCAAGAAGGTTGGCAAGGCAGTTTCAAAGAATGGGGGAGACAAACTGTGTTAGATTTGCTTAGGTTAACTGCAGTATATTAAATACTTGCCCATCCATTTGGATCCAAATGTGCTAGCTTGACTTCCAAATCTTCTGTTATACAGCTTCATCATTTTTCATGGTCATTTTCATCTGACTTATAAAATAATGCCACAGGTTTCCCTGAAAATACATTACTAGAAGTACAAAGTAACAGGTAATATCTGTGGTATAACATTGCCATATCAGCTGCAGCTCCAAATTTAGTAATCTGCCTTACCGGCGCACCAGCCTGAAGGTCTGCCTGTGCAAAGTGTTGCAAACCAGGGTGTTAAGAGTCCAAGAAAGGGGACAAATGGTAAGAGGAAAAGGGAAATGAAAGAGAGTGGTTTGGATTTGGAAAAAAATCCAGGGAAATGCAATGGGGTGTGACATTTTCCTGTTCTCATTAGAAGTAACTTTCAAAAACTGATGGAGAGCTGGCAGGTCTGCAAATCTTCTGTGATTGCCTGTAGAGTCGTAAGGGCTGGAAATGCAGTGATCGCTCACAGGATGGCTTATGGGGCTGTTTCGGATTTATGGATGGGAGATATTACTTTCATCACATAGAGGCACAATTAGACTAGCTCCCCAATTTCATCGGCAGGCCACCAAGAGGGTCTATTTCAGGGTCTAGGGGAAAAAACCAAACAAACTAAAGCAGATCCAACTGGGGCTGTTCCTTCAGCAGAAAAACAGAAGTTTGTTTTTCTTCCTGCTGAAGAGCCAATGCCTGAAGTAGATAAAAGTCTCCAATGTTTCAAAATTATGGTGAATGCTGAAAAGGTAAGGAGAAAGCTCAGGCAGATGTGTAAAGGCTAGATGAAAGCTGTGAAGGCAAATAGAAGAGGGACACAATATTTGACTGACTTTGGTATGTAGAAGTACCACGTTTTTCATGAGACTAAAGTGGAAGAAATAGACATTTGATCATCTAAGTTCCGCCAGGGGAAAAAAAAGGCCTCTAGAAGAGATATTATCAGTAATATAGGTGTAACAATGTAGTAATTTATCAAAACATCCAGGCCAATCCTTGTGAATTTAGAGCATTGAAAAGTGCCCTTGTTCAAAACCACACACTTCGTGGCAGATCAACTGAAAGTTCTCTGAATACTCCAACTAAATATTTGAGCCCATGACCGCGAACACCAGTCAAATGGGCCTGTAAGACAAATGTAGGTACTTAAAAAAAACCCCAACAGTCAAACATAGCTTTGACAGCTCATGTGAACGAATATAAAAAAAAGTCCAGTATATGTGCCAATATCAAGAAAAGAAAAGAAATCGTGCATTTGCAAAACCACTCAGTCTAGAGCAGGTAATGAAATGAATAAATAGTGTGCAGAGGAGAGTTGTGCATTTGCTCAACAAAGAAAGATGCTGCAAAGTCAAAAGAATGGCTAATAAAACAAAGCACAAATGGCCTCCATGTGATGCACAAATTAGACCCAGGAGCACGAATGAAAGAAGTGAGAGAAACTGAAACACACTTGTTCAAAAGAAAGTATAAAGTTGGAGAAGTCAAAGGTGAGACTGAAGTCTGAAAGCAAGGGACAAATTCCAGGCCTGGCAAAGTGTGAAGTGTCACTGATGTTCAAAGGCACAAAAAGTAAAACATGACGTTGTGGTAATGCACTAAGGAGAGCAAGTAGTCCATGGGCATAAGCTTGGTCTCGTCACTGGAATGTGTGCCAAAGCCCAGTAGATTCATAGCCCCAGGAACAAACTTGAACCAGACGTGAATGTGCCAATGCGCGAAGTGAAGTGTACTTGCAGAAAAAAGGGGTCACCTGGTGACATTCAAGGTACATTTAATGGAAGATGCAGAATCTCTTACATGTGGCACTAATAAAAGTCCAGCAAAACATGACAACAGATGGCTTCATTCACAGGATCAGTCAGGGCAATAAAACAGGCTTGTTCTTTGTAGCTATGGAGAAAAATAGCAAAAAGGATTGGTCTTAGATTTTGCAGTGACCACAAGATGCTGAACAAGATCCTTTAAAAAGGGAAACATTTCCATTTGCTCTCAAGGAATGAAATGTTTGCTGAGATGGCAGCAGTCAAGTTCTTCAGAAGATTAGATACAGAGGGAGGATTTTGGCAGATTCCCCTGGACATTGAATGCTTCAAAATTTGTTTTCATATCACCATTTTGCAGGTGCTGCTTCCTGAGATTGCCTTTTGAAATCCATTTAGCACCAGAAGCATATTGCAGCACAACAACCCAAACACTAGGAGGTCTCCCAGGAATGCAAATGCGTGTGAATGACATAATAGAAAGGGGCAGCACCACTATTGAACATCAGGAATGATTGTGGAGAATACTGGGAACTGCAAGAAGAAACAATCTTAAACTGAACAACACCAAATTGTCAATCTCAAGCTATAGAAAGGAATAGACTGCACAATGAGTGACACTTAACTCATCCGCAGCAGAGACCTCAAAGGCTGACAGTGACACAGGACAGGTGTATGAATGCATATTCTAAGCAGAACATGCAAACAGCCACAGAAAGTTTTGTGATTTTGTCTAGAATCAAAAGACAAGATACTAAGCATAGATCACTTTTTATGAAACAGAAGAAAGGACTCAGTGAAACATTGCCAAGCTTACTGCATTTTTTTGTTTTTTGGAAAGGCTAAGAGGAGGCAGTGAAAGTGGAGGTCCAGCTAAGACATTAACTAGTAATTGTAAGCATGCTGTCGAGGTGAACCGCTTTGCTTGATGACATGCAAACAGGTGAGATGCAATGAGCTGTAGCAGCATGTATGACCACTAAAAATGTATGAAGGTCTGTATTTACCCTGGGTATGCGATGAGTTGTGCAAGCAAGCACATGAACTGTAAGTAGAGAATGACAAAACCCAACACTTCTCATGTTCGCATTGGATCACCTGGAGATGAATCACAAAAAGTACAAAAATGGCAGTTATCACAGTAAGGCAAAAGAAAATGTAGGGAAGCAGTTCACCAACAAGGACACCTTGGAATGACTGGTCAGAAAACATACAGATGAAAATAGATGTCATAAATGGTGAACATAAATAAAAACTGGTTTAACTGCATCAAGCAGATCTCTGTAATTTAGACTATGATGTCTACATTATTCATACATTTCATGTTCCAAAATCAGAAGTGAAACATGATTTGTGTGGATAAGCATGGCATCTCTCAAGGCATATAACTAATTGAAAAGAGCACAGGTTTAGCTGTGATCAAGTGTGTTACAACTGTTGCATAACTGTTAAGAAAGGGAACAGATATTATTGCGCTCCAGTTCACTAATTCTGAACTCCCAAATGCTTCTACAGTGTATGCATTTTAACATCAGACATCAAAGGCCAGATTCACTTGCCCACATATAGCCTTCTTGTTCCATTTGAGATGCACAGACATACCCAAAACGTCCACAAGGAATGATGCGGGACTTAAAGGAGACCTGTGTATTACTAGAGTGGCAGCTGGAGGCCATGGTGGACACCCTAGGGTATCTCAAATCCCATAGGTACCCATACGTGAGGAACTCAAATGATTCTTCAAACATAGATATCCAAAGGCAAACCAGAGCATGCTCTCTGCGTAAGGAAGAATTTGCTGAGAAAACACTTGATGCAAAAGAGCCCTGGGAAAAAAAACTAAGGGAAAATCAGCCATAGAAGACTGCATAGATATCTGAGACCCAGAGACAAGCCTTAATCAAAGGACGACATATAGCTGTGATTTTTGGCAAACAGCTTAGAGAAGCCAAAATGGACACAGAACAGTAACAGTCACCAGGTGTTTGCCACAGTCCAGAAATACAGACTTTGGCAAGATTATTGCTGTCAGAAAAGTGGAGTGAAGATACATCGCCTGGTTTACATTCTGGGATTGGAGCCAGTGAATAGACTTCACAGACAAACTTATCGTCTTGATATTGTGCTTACAGGAAAACTTATTTAGACTTTGGTATTTGTCTGATGACCCTGTTCTTTTTTAAATTAGAGCTACAAGGTCACCTTATGAAAGAGCTGGAGAATTCCCTTGGTTAGCTAGCCCAGTACAAGCCTTACGCAACAAGTGTGGTGTGTAGGGGCCTGATGTTTAGCATGGATTTGGGTGTTGCCAGGGTGAAGGTGAGCATGACCTTGATCTTCTGGTCTTCACAACATGAAGAACATGCGCTGAAGAGCTTCAAGAACACCATGTCTCTCTGATCACCAGTACTTAGCTGTCAAGGCTGAGCCCAAAATCAGCTTTGTAATTCCATCATCGAGGTTAACTCAGGGCATGGTTGAATTAATCTGAAGACCTCTTTCCTACAGTCATTTGAGTTTTCCTTGCACTTATGCACTGGCCAGTTCACAGGTACAACTGACTCCTGCTGCCACCGACAGGATCACTCTGAGCTCTTCCTTTGACAAGCCTTCTCTTCATGTTCTGTATCCAGCTCAGTCTCTGGTCATCCATAGCAGGTTTTGTTAGATCTGAAAAGCTGTAACTGAGCTGTGCTGAGCACCATAACACCCACTGAAATGGAAGCTGCAGATGTGCAGTCCCAGGAGATGAGACCCTTCTTGTTTGGGAGGGCAGACATCATTGCAACACAGAGATTATTCTTGTGGGGCAGGGCACTAAACATGCCCGTGTGTGGTGGGTTGTCCTTGTCTGGACACCACGTGCGCAACAAGCCTCTCTATCACTCGTCTCCTCAGCAGAACAGGGAGGGGAGAAAATAAGAAGGAAAAAAAGTTGTGGATCAAGATAAAGGCACTTTAATAAAGCAAAAGCAAAAACTGTGTGCAGGAGCAAAGGCAAACAAAAGATTTACTCTTCACTTCCCCTCAACAGGTGATGACCAGCCACTTCCCCAGAATCAGGGCTTCAGTACACGTAACAATTGCTCTGGAGGACAAACATTGTAAATAATGAATGTTCACCCTCCCTCCTCCTTTCTCTTAGCTTTTATTGCTGAGCAGATGTCATACACTATGGAATATTCCTTTGGTCAGTTGGTGTCAGCTTTCCTGGGTATGTCCCCTCCCAAGATCTTGCCCAACCCCAGCCTACTGGTGAGGGAGGAATGCTGGAGAGACAGCCTTGAAACATTGATGCTGTGTGAGCCCTGCTCAGCAGTAGCCAAAACACTGATGCATTATCAACACCTTTCTAGCTACTGATACAAAGCACGGCCCTATGAGTGCTGCTCTGGGGAAAATTAACTCCATCTCGGCCACACCCAATACACCATGGCACTTTGCAGACAAGAGTGAATCTCTGTCCTAACACAGAGCTGTCATTTCAAAGCTGTTGTAGAATTACAAATATAAAGAAAAAGCAATCAATCCCTCAAAATTGCCATATTTGCATTTTTTTCTCTTTTAACTTGTACACAGCTGAACCAAATTATTTTATGTCCAGTAAAAGTCCTCTTTCAATAACGTGCTGGCTGTTTCCTTTCATATCAATATTTTCCTTATGCTTTATGAACTTTTGAAAATGCAGAGTGAATAATTGCATTGTTGATAAAAATATGACATAAGTAGTGGAGACTGCTGCACTAATGAAGAAAGAACAAAACATTTTTTTTTGAGTAAGAAAGCCTGGGGCAAATCAAAATCGTCTTGGGAACTTCAGTGGTAGTTTTGCTTTAGTGCAGTTTATAGTCTCATGAGCTCTGTGAGTTGACAGGCATGCCCATATAACCTTTATGACATGTGCATGTTATTTGATAAGATGGTTGCAAGCAAAATTCCAAGGCTGGAGAATCATTGTCCCAGCTTAGATCAAAATCCATCCTTTGCTACTTCGGGAAATGTTCAAAAGCTTTGGAGGAAGTTTCCCTGTTTGTGTTGTATATGTGTACAAGGAGAAAAGGATATTAACTGGGGTCCCTAAGCTGGTCACCTACTGTCTGGGATTTGGAGTCCAGGACAAACAACATTGTGCCTCATTTCTACAGTCTCTTCAGGTGAAGCTTACGTAGGATGGGTGACTTTGTGTGGAAGAAGAGGAACACATGGATTCAGAAAACTGGTGAGAGGGATGGCAGTCTTTCTAATGTCCCTCAACATATTTTTCGTAAGTAACAAATTCCCTTCTACTAAAAAAAAATAGTTGAACCAATTTATAACATGTTCAATTGAAAAAAAATTGTTAAGAGGAGGAAACCTTTTGGGTCCCAATTACTGTTAATTTGTAATCCAGTGAGGTCAAGTACCTGATTAAATATTTATATAGGAGAAAGGTCATAGTCTTTTGTGATCTTCTTTGCCCTGTGTTAATTTTCCGTCAGATGCAATGAGTTCCTTTTGGAGAACACTATCAGAGAAAGTAAGCCTTGCTCTTGGCCTCAGAAAAGGCAGCTGCTGGATTTTGATGTCAAGCAGCTGAAATCAATCTCTTGCAGTTAGGTGTATTTTTGGCTCAAGTTTTTCCAAAGCAATTTAGTGATTTTAGGTTTCTCAGCATTTGAAGGCTCATTTTGAGACCTTTGAAAGGCACTAGACTTTAAGGAAATGAAGAGTATCTGACCTCTGGAAGTTGGGTCACTTTAAAGAGGTCTCTGCTGGACATGTGTATGTCATATGGAAGCCTTCCAAAATCACTAGTCACTTTTGAAAATTTTGCACTCAGAGGACACAAAACTCTATTTTTTTTATATCTATTGTAATTTGTTTTGTGATTTAAATCCCCCAGAAGAGGCATGCCGTATCAGGCTCAGGGGTGTCTGATGAGGAAATAAGTATCTAGGTGGAACTCAGGCAAAACCAGCTGGAACAGCAGAGATTTGCCAGAGTTTGTAGTTTGCCCACTATATATATGGAGGGGCAAACCAACCTGTCTGCTCCTCCACCTGGAGTGATGGGCAGATGCAGTTCAACCTGAAACACTGCTCTCGCTGTGGCACTGCACTGGGGCAGTGTCCTCACTGCAGTCAGTATGTGGGGCCTCGGACATCCTCCTGGGGTGAATCCAGCATCTTCTACAGAGCGGTCAGGTGCCCCAGGTGCTCTGTGGGGTTGTCTCTCTGCCATTGGCAGCCTTTGGCACCCTGGTGTGGGGCATAGCTTCTGTGGGAAACCTATTTTGTCATTCGCATATTAAAATGAATGTCTCTTTCTGCACACTTGTTTCTTGTTTTTTGTGTGTGCACATGTGTTTGTTCATGTTTAGCTTGATATACTTTAATTCTTCTCTTTTACTACATTTTAATTTTCTATGTACCTCTCTGTTAATGCTATACACACACACATTAGAAATGTACGTTCAATTAAAAGCTTCTACACCAGACAAACATATTAGCTAACCTGGAAGCCACAGGAAGAATTAAGGGCAAATATGGTGCAGAAGGATGGCAATAACTATGGTTTCTAGGGATGGTTCATGTGCCGTAATCAGTTACGCTATGTATCATCCAAATAATACCTGGGAGTATGAGACAATTATGGGGTTTTGCTTTTATGATGCAGCTTTTTAGCTGGGGAAAATCTGTTTGTTCATAAAGCTGTGTTCTTTTTAGATGAAAAAAATGAAAGCAAACAACAGATATGTCATGATATTTCTTATGTTACACAAATGATTGCGCAGAATACCCTAAGTTCTGCTCCCGGTTAAAGGAGTACAATTCCAATGAAACCAATGAAACGAATCCAGGGAATTCAGTGATGCTTTCCTGGATTAATACTATTGGAATGCCCCAGCTGGACAGAACTTGGACTGGTAACTACACTTTATTGTACTCTTATTTTTTTCCTTTGTAACCCATAATTACTTATTGACTGAATTAAATGTCTTTGGCCAGTGGACACTAAGTAGTACTGCGAGAAAGATACGACCTCCACCTATTTGCAGTAACTTTTTTCCCACTTACTGATGTTTAGTCCCACTACTAACACCCTGGAGATTGAAGGTGATGCAGACAAAGCAGGTAGCTGTATCCTTAGGACGGTACTGTCCCTGCTACACTCCCCTTCCATGAAGAATAATGGTAGAATTAGCAGAATATTTGCTGTCATAATGCTATACTTTTCCCTTGTTTTTCAGGTTTGAAATGTGGGCTCTTGGGAGTAGTGGCTACCTGTTATTCCCTGTTTATATAATATTGAGTAGAGTGGGACAGTGATCTAGGCATGTGCAATCCAGGAGGTTCCTGCAGAGCATCGATGATAACTTTCTGATACAAGTGGTGGAGGAACCAACAAGGAAAGGCGCTCTGCTGGACCTTGTACTAAGAAACAAGGAGGGACTGGTTGAGGATGTGAAGGTTGGAGGTAGACTTGACTGCAGCAACCATGAAATGGTGGAGTTCAGAATCCTGCGTGGAGGAAGCAGGGCGATAAGTAGGATCAAAACCTTGGACTTCAGGAGAGCTAGCTTTGGCCTCTTCAAGGAGCTACTGGGAGGAATCCCGTGGGCCAGGGCTCTTGAAGACAGGGGGGTCCAAGAGTGCTGGTCGCTGTTTAAACATCACTTCCTCCATGCTCAGGAGTGATGCGTCCCCCTGAGAAAGAAATCTAGCAAAGCAGGCAAGAGACCAGCATGGATGAACAAGGAGCTTTTAGCAGAGCTCAGGTGGAAGAGAAAGGTCCATGAAATGTGGAAAGAGGGACAGGCCTCTTGGGAAGAATACAGGAATTTTGTCAGAGCATGCAGAGATGCAACAAGGAAGGCCAAGGCCCACATGGAATTGAATCTCGCAAGGGATGTCAGAAACAACAAGGGCTTTTTCAACTACATCAGCAGCAAAAGGAAGGCTAGGGACAATGTGGGGCCGCTGCTGAATGAGGCGGGTGTACTGGTGACGGAGGATGCAGAGAAGGCAGAGCTACTGAATGCCTTCTTTGCTTCAGTCTTCAGTACCAAGGCAGACCCTCAGAAATCCCAAGCTCTGGAGGCAAGTGAGGAAGCCTATAGAGAGGATGACTTTCCCTTGGTCGAGGAGGACTGTGTGAGGGATCGCTTAAGTGATCTGGACGTCCACAAATCCATGGGCCCCAATGGAATGCACCCACGAGTGCTGAGGGAGCTGGC
>Ga0065711_1039063_pt1 | contig 18178 bp, 11 predicted proteins | sample Hoacrofraction12_FD_59098 | JGI IMG/M metagenome (GOLD analysis project Ga0065711, IMG submission 59098) | Hoatzin crop microbial communities from Cojedes, Venezuela - Epithelial fraction 12 v2 (version 2) | ecosystem: Host-associated > Birds > Digestive system > Esophagus > Crop | place... | reverse complement strand
TTTTTTTTTTTTTTTTTTTTTTTACTCAGAGAGCATTCTGTTCTTAATTACAGTTGGCAGACACAGTGGCCACCTCATCTGGCTTTGTCAAGGTCGAATTCAACTATGTTCAGAAGGGGAAACAACATGCCGTCCTTAAGTCCAAATCACCTTGGACACATGTCCAAAGCAACTCTGAACAGCTGATTCCTTTGTGAGGAGCTCCAAGGAATAGCAACAGTGCAGCGGCAAACTCCTTCGGGCTTAAAGATTTCTCAGGGCATTTTGGCAAAGAATGATCCTTGATTGTTTTTCTTACTTCTAACTCCATCTTCCCTCTTCCATGAAATGAACAACAAACAAAAAAAGTAAAGGACTAGTAAATAGTTTCACTTCCTGGTCTTATATCCGTGACATCACCAATGCACTGTGTGGCCTCGAGTAGGCTGCTTCAGCACACTGCTCCTAAATTTCTCCGCTAAGTGGAGATGTGTAGTAAAGCTGAAGGGCTGCAGGTAACCCATTACTCTCCACTGGAGAGAATCAGAACTTGTCAACCCCAATCAGAAGTGCATTTATAGACATTTAAGAGAGATTCTCCTGGATGTTTAAAGAGTTGGGAGAACTGAATTTTACATCTCTTGCCAGACTTAACAGTCACACCCTAGAAATCCTGTTTTTACAGTGTTACCGGTTCCTCCCAGTTAGGCAACACACAGAGAGAAATACACCTACGCATGAGACAGAGATCAAATCTGGGAGCTCTCAGCAGCTTTCTTCATGGCACCGTGGTACTTCCTTTCCATCATTTAAACCTAGTCACAGCATAGGTCGTCTCTGCCTGAGCCTAGGATTTTACTGAGCACCTGTGAAAAAATGTAGTTAAATCTGAATCTTGACAAAGATCACCCCTTTGTATCTCCAAAATGTATATCCCACATTGTTTCATTCTGGATGTTATTTTCTTCTTTGATATCAGATTATGCACAGTAAAGCTATGGAAAGCCTGTCTCTGCTCATTGCCCACCAGCATATTGGACACCTCTAGCATGTGATCTCTGAAGAAAACACTATCAGAGAAGTCTCATAGTACATCAAAGCCAGCTATAATTTCAAAGCCTGCAAATAGAGAAGACAACATGGGAATCTTTGCTAGAGCAGTCTGGAAACTGAAAAATTTGGGTCCCTTTTTTGGTAAGCAGACTGTAGCAGAAAGATGCTCTGTACACCTCTTGCTAGCAACAGGATCTGGCTAATACAAAAGAAAGACACTGAAAGTTTAAGGACTCTTGTAGAAAACGTGAGGATAACACAACCCAGAAGAGATAACCAGGACTTGACCTGTAGGGATTCTCCTAAAAAAAATTTAGATTTGCAAACTGGAACCTCTAGTCTATAGAGGCAGCTACATAGCTATACAGCTCAAGAACCAGCAGAGTTCAGCTCTGCGGGCATTTGAGGTCTGGACTATTCCCCTGACTCTCATCCCTCTGGCTGTCTGCCTGTCAGAAAGGGGAAGGTTAAATCATTCTCTTCCAAAACTTTCCAACACAACCAAGAGCTTGACACATGGAGATGGAAAGAAAAGAGCCTGTACCAAATCTTTAGCGAGAAAACATCAAACAAATTCAGTGTCACTCTCTATATAGCATCTCCCTTTACTCCCCTTTTGACAGCCCTGGGAGCTGCTGGGATTTTAAGCACTTGGCATACTTAAAAATGTAGCTTGGAGAATGGACGGGCATATGAAGCACAACAGCAAGGAGAGGGAAGCTGACAAGAAAAGCAAGAGGGATGCAGGTGTTCTGACTACACAAGGCATATGGATGACTTGTTCAGTAATACACCATCAATTAAACTGATGCTGTCTCACCTGGGGAGATGGATTCACTTTTCTGTCAGTCATGATCAAGACCAGCATTCCCCACCCATTCAAGCAGGTACATGTGCGCTCAGTCCTGCAGAGGAGTTACTGACAGCTTCACAAATTTCTGCAGGAGTCCGACAGCCATCTGCTGCTTTCCTGTCTGACTTTTCTGGCAGGTCAGTGTAGGGAAGCTAGCACCACTGGTTCGCCCTCAGTGCCATAATGCTACTGCTGGTCTGGCACAAACTCTTCATGCTCAGTAAGCATAACTGCAGACCACTCCCAGAGTCAGAGGAAGATGGGGGCTCAAGTCTTTCAAAGGTTTTAAACAGCTACCTAGAATCTACTGCATTGTGAGATGAGCAGCCTCCTTGCTGTCTACAAAGGGCTTTAAGACCGCTAGAGCAAAGGATTCCCACAGGGCATGGTGTTTATCACAAGCACAGCACCACACACAGTATGCATCAACACACCTCAACGTCACAGCCCCTACAATAAGTTCTAAGCGTACCATACAAGAAGCAAAAAATGATGCCTGTCCGTTTTCTCTTCAGCTGTCCTAGCTGGTCCATGTCATCACTTGTTTGCTGTTTGTAAAGGGAGTTTTTGTGCTTGTGGATTTCTGTTCCTGCCTCTGGATCTACAATAATCCCATAATTGTGATGCCAAGCAGTGCCTGAAGACAATTTTATCACAGTCTGTATAATGTGTAAATACCATTAAGTTAGACGGATTTTCTCATTAATTCTCCATCCCAGTGACAAGCCAGGAATTAACACAATTGATTTTCCAGTCCCTGCTCATTATCAATCATCCAAGAACTTAGTCGCATCTCATCTGTTCCACCTGGGTCCCAGCATTTATTTGTAGACTTCAACTTATATTAAACTAATAAAAACCAACAGCTGTAGCGACCTCTGTGCTCAAAACCCAGACAAGAACAAACTCTGTATGTTCCTAACTCCTTTGGTGGGAAACTTCCCACTATGTACCACTATCCTACGCAGAACAAGCAGTGGGCAGGTTAAGGAACAGCCCATTGTACACTGCCTGTTGCACTAATATTTTCCACCTTGCAAACAAAATAAATGCACACGCCTGTGTCACTTTCTAAAAACTTTAAGAAAACAACAATTCACAGGGTGTTTGTTTCTTGAAGGTGCTCCATTTGAAATTAATAGAAGCTGTATAGCATTTGCAAGGGAACTACACAATTCAACCCAAACTCTCCCCATTACTCCTGCTGAAATGCTTCTGACTTAGCAGCTTGACTCCACGGACTGCAGTGGGAGTGCAGTCCTTCAGTCCCTCAGCAAGGGGCAAGACATGCATTATCTGACTCAACAGGTTAAGAGAAGAAAAGGAAAACCTGGGAAAAAAATGTGTAAGGCCAAAATTTAAAAAGCAGTAAATACAGCACGAAACTCTTCTCAGCTCTAGAACAGGTTCTGTAAGGCTGCAAATGGAGAGGAATCGCAAGCAGTAGTGCTGAAAGGAATAATCCCAGTGTCTCACAGTTCTTCTGTTCCTGTGGTTCTCACCACGTCTGTCCCGCCGCCAGACCAAACAAGTAGAAGGAAACATTCCCAAGGCACACTGGAATTTTGCACTCTTGAGCTTTCCTGATCTCCCTCATTACCATCTCTTGGACCAGGAGTGGAAGTCTGGCTCATACAGAATTTTCTGCAGAAATCTAGAGGTGAGGTAGAGACTTAAATAGCAGTCTGGCAAATGCATGCCCTCTGTTACAAAACAGATGTGCTTTCAGTCCCCACAGTCCTCACTGGGCCTCTGTAGAAAACGGAGACTCTTTTGGATCACATCTTATACTCTCTTTCCCTTACCTGTATCCTTAAGTGTTCGCTTTCTTGTTCCATATCCTACCGCTCCACTGGATTACACAGTGTGTAAATCTACCCACTCATCTATCTGTAGCTCACCCGAGAAACAGGAAACCCAGAGAGCCACACTCTTTTTCTGTAAAGAGAAATAAATAGATTGCTGTAGAAAATAAATAGTTCTGAATTCCCCCTTACTGAGGGCATCTGTTCTGGCATATGCAGTCAGAACAGGATTCATAGAGCAAAATCATCTCTCTCATCCATTGCAGAAAGAGCTGTTCACTCTGGCTATTACAGGTTGGGAATGCTGAGCTGAACGCTTTTGTTGTGCTAAACTGCAGAGGCAAACCTCTGCTTGACTCAATGATCATTCTAAACCTTGCAAGGCAAGTGCTTATTAAGATGCTCGCTAATATCAATATAAAGAAGCAGCTGCATTTTATCTGCATCTGCAACCCTGTCTTCAGTTTTGTTCTTGTAGATAGTTCTCAGTCCTGTCATGCAGTGGTCTGTTCCATAAATCAATCAAACATGAAATAGTTTCAATCTGGTGGCTGTTTCTCCAGATAATTGGATTCCTAATCCCTGAAAGATTATGATCTCCGTTTACTCTGCTGGGACAGAAAATGCCCAATTAGTCTTTTACCATATGATCCAGTGCAGGTTCCAGCATTGCCTGCAAGAGACAGGTAACAATTTGCAAATCATCACAGCAGGGAAAAAATAAAGATGTGGCAGATACAGGGAAGTCAGGCTCTGATAGATCAGCTTTTGTCTTGTGTTTCTCACTGCAACAGAGAGTGGGATACCGCTTTCTCCCAGCTGCTGTAAAACAACAGCTCACAACAACCACAAACACAACGGATGATAAAGTCCAATCTCTAAAGGGTGCTGGCTGGCCAGCTTGTATGCAAGAGCCTGCTCCTGTCTAAACAGAGATGGATAAATACCTCTCCAGGTCAGATCTGGCAGCCCACTGTGAACTGCTCAGAAGATAAGTTGTCTAGGTGGTATTGCTGCTGTGTTGACAGCTTCTTTTCAAGGTTATGGCACTGAAAGCCAACAGCATGAGCAGAAAAGCATGGGGGATGGGGCGGTGTTCTGTTCTTTATAGAGAACACATATTAAATCACAAAATAATCTCTCAAGAGCTGTGAAGTGTTTGGCTGCAGCACAGAGGAGCTTGTAAATACAGTGGAACTAAACTAGCTCTTGTAAAACATCTTCACAAATACAGAACAAAACACAGAGAGCAAATCAACCACGCTATCCCCATTTGAGCAGGAAATAAACAAGAAACATGCATGGGCTTAAATCTAGTCCTAAAGAAAAAAAATTAGGAGTCAAAATCAGCAACCAGCAGTCAAAAATCAGGATCACTTCACAGAAGCTCATGAAGTTCACAGTCCAGATTATATCTGGTGTCTTCTTGTAGCATTACTGCTATCAACAACCACTGAATGTTTCATGCAAGGACTCTGCCAATGAATAAGGAAAAGGAATGTGTCTCTGGAAAAGAAAGCATTCTCAAGGAACTGTCATTTCTGAATGAGACACTAGGCAGACTGGTGCCAAAAGAGGAATAAAGATCATTGACACTCAGACAAAATTATGTCACCTTCCAGGCACCTAAAGTAGTTGTGGTAGCACAAGGAGCATTGCAAAAAGAAAATTCAGTCCTCGTGGTTCCTGGAGATAAATCACACTCACTGGTTTGTTAATATGGGTAAGGCTTACTGTATACAGATGATTTTGCAAGTTGTTAACTACATCTTCTGAGCAGCCAGGGATCCTGTCTGAATCCTCTCACACACCAGTGCTGTCTCATGGCTGACATTTTGCTGCAGACCACAAAGGTGTCCACTACATTAGGTAAAAAGAATTTCTAATAAGTGTGCTAACAGCCTGCATAAGAAAAATATGGAGACTTTTAAAGGCTATACTGGAAATAAAACTAACAAAAAAAAAATCTGTCAGAAACCAAGCCTTTATCCTTTATCAATGGCTGAGCTCATTTCCCCCTGCAGCCTGGTAAATACATCCCTATAAACTATAACTAGTTTTATGGCAGATTTCAGACTCGAACAGATTTTTATAGCACAACCTTGAACTCTAGCAAGCACAGAATCTCAATTGGTGAGGCAATAAGATAAGCTGCAGCATCAGCCGCAGAGCCCTGCTCCAGGGGCGCTAACATTCGGTGATGCAGTGAGCTAGCAGAGCATCAGGGTCCGGGGGTGAGCACAGCAGATTGCTGTAGCCATGGTCAGAAGGACTCCCGACACACCCCAGCAAGTCCTAGACAGCTCTTCCAGGTCTAGAACTATGCAAAGCTCTGCCAGATCTCCTCAGCCCTATTCTATTTCCAGTCTCGGTTCCACATATACAGCTCTTCCAGCTCACTGCAGTCCTGCCTTGCAACCATATATGCGTGCTATTCTGTCCATCCAGGATGTCTACAGTGAGCACTGATTGAAATTACATTCATGGGCTAGGCAACAAGCCAGGGGACTCTCTTTACTGTCACTCACTTGGCAGTGACTGGAACAATTTATAGCAAATTGAAGTGTAAGGACTTGATAATGAAACTATTTCATTTCCATCTCTGATTCAGCTACCACCTGTAAAACTGGAGCCAGGAATAGGCTCAAGAAATGCATTATAAGACCATCAGAGCTCCACCAGCCACTGGCTTCATCCTTATGCCTTTAGTTCTGTGCTCACCCACATCAGCTTTGTTATTGTAAATGACTCCTCCTCTAGCTGGTCCCTGAACTGACCAAGGACCCCAGGCTGACTTATTACCACAAGGACACAGAATAAGGCAGCTGTCTGCATCTTTTACGGGCAGGTATCACATGGAGGGTTCAACGCTCCCAGCACTCAGATGCCCTCTCCTCTCCAAGTGGGCTGTCACCCCAGTACAGTGGAAGCAGTGCCTGCTGGAACACCATAGTCTCTTTGGACAGCTGTTTCACATCAAGGACAAAAAATGAGGCACAGACTGTGTTTGGCCACTGATGCTTTACAAACGCCTGTGCTAGTATTGTGAGCAGCCCTCCTGTTCCAGGAGCCAGTTTCTGACATTCACACCTGGATTGGCACCATACGATGGTGGCTCTTTCCATCAGTGTCAGCCCCATCCCCAAGGTGCTTTATGCTAATATTTCAGCCAAACTGTTCAGAGCTACAGAAGTTCCAAATGCAACATTTCTATATGCACTACCATAGCCTGACAATTTGGGTCAATTTTACTGTTAAATCTCTTGTTTGGCAGATGAAAATTGAATAGTCTATTCCAACTGTTCCCATCACAGGACAGACATTTCTACTGCACTGCCTCACCGGGACTACTCAAACTATTCCCTGTCCCTTCCCCATACACAGATGAATACCTCAGAGAATTTCAGTTTTTCCCCCAAAACTGTTTGCAGGAGAGTAGTGACAAGGATGGTCAGGGTTTGAGTGTAAGAGAAAGAATCTGCATCACATTCAGTTTTCCCCAGAAACTACAAAGCCTTGCTGAAGTAATGCTGAAAGCATTTCTTCCCTTTAACTTTTCCTCCATAAGATGTTTTTTACACAAGTCAGAATGCAACACACATTCTCTCCCACACAAAAAAAGCATACAGATCTCTAGAAAACAATCATTTTTTTTCTTCTGTGGGTTAGCTTGCTAGAGAGATTGATATTCTTCTTTTTATGTCTCAATCCTCAGGAGACATTCAGGGCCTCTAAATTACTTAGATGTGTTTCTTCACCATCTGGGGATGAGTTAACTCTGAATGGGAATGTGCATCACTTTCCTATACGTACATGCATTCAGCACTTCCTGACTCATAGAAAGCAGCAACATCTTGGTGCTGCTGCGTTCAGCCCAGTACTCTTCTGTCAACAGGCATATCTCACATGTGCATCTACTGATCAGAGGCTGCAAGAAGTGACAGAAGAATTTAGAAGAATTTAGGACTTGTCTGTTTTTTGGCCATGAACATTGTTCAAAACTGGAAACTCCTATACACACACATATACTGAGAACAGACCAATTTCCTGCTAATGGTTTCCCAGGACACATTTCTGCAAGAAAACAAGGAGTAGGCCAGCAGACAAACACCTAGGACTTGTAATCTCAGAAGGCACATGCAAAGGTCACACACTGGGGAAATCGCCTCCCTCCTCTAAATCTCAGGTTATTCAGTCATGAGTCACACCATCGTCTCTGTGAAAATGCTGAATATCTCTGGATGAAGCAGCACTACATAAAAATGCTAAAATTCCCTACATGTAAGAGATTTTTTTTTTCTCTAGAACACCTGAATTTCTGTGTATCCACTTCTTATCCAGGGATACTGACAGAAGTACTAAAAACCTGGAATAGTTCAGGTTCAGCTTCCCCGGCTCATCTTTTCTCTCGCATTTGAACAAGTTAAAACTCTAGGATCTGATGATCTTGAAAACTAAGTAATTTGGGATACGGATTTTAGAATTCAGGCTATCGCTGCTGAAAGGAGGACAGAGGCAGGGAAGCTCTGTGTGCCACGCTGACCCGCTACTGCTCACACAACAGCATGTGACTCCTGCCTTGTCAGGTAGTGGGGGGGAAAAAAAAAAAAGAAAAATCTTTTGGCACAAAGTAAGACAGGATGTCAGCTTCTGAAGTTCATTAATATATAACTCTTCTCTCCAACTCCCTTCTTTATCTTTCCTCTTAATCTTCTTCTCCCCATCCATGTGCAAATGTTGTTCTACCTTTTCCTAGAAAGCTCAACTGCAAAGGTTTGAAGAAGCAATGATGCTGCAGGGAACTAACGCAGAAAGGAACTTTGTAGAAAGCCTACAGCACATCACTGGGGGGGAAGCTTTGTGTTTCTGGGTGGATAAATAACTTCTACTTAAGAACTAATGTAAGGAATAAGAAATACCAGATGAAGAATGGTATGGCACAGCACCAAGTATACTCTTCAGGCTTTACTGAGTTCTAGAACACACCAAAACAGGCTATGGATCTCTAGCACATTATTCCCAACCTCTCCTTTATTTATATTGACCAGAGCTAAGGTTTATATAGTAATAGAGCTATCTCCCACAGGTTAAAATATGACTCAGCTGTGGCATACAGTGGCCTTGTGCCACACAGAAAGTAATTTATAATCTATCTGAAGTTATTTCATCAACCCTTGGGACAATGGCTAACAAGACTGGGAAGATGGTTTATTAGACCCTCTTTCTACTAGGTCAAAGTCTGAGAAACTGCTAATTTCCCACAGTGTGATGATGTTTCACAGCCTTATTTGCAAACACTGCATGAGATGCAAATTTTCTGAATTTGCCCCTTATATGGAACTGGCACTCAATTTATTGACTTACCTCTGTTCAGTCAGCCAATTCAGGGAGCAGGCCTTGGTGTTGGCTTACTGGGGCACCTAAAAACATGCATCGTCTTTATTCTTTGTGATAAATCAGTGACAAGGCACTGTTTCTCACACAAATCGAACCACTGCCTAAAAGAAATTTCCGTTCTACTCTAAAAGAAGAGGAAGAAAGAAGACTCTAGTCTTTGTTAAAATTGCTGGGCTATTCAGCATTTCCCAGTTAACGAACTGGCCACTGATCTGCAAAGAGCAGATGCTAGGATCTCCCACCTCAATTAGTACCTAAAATCACTGCCAGAACAGCAGAACTGCCCAGTACTATTCCAGCCTGAGACAAGACATCTGAGAGGTGCAACGAAGAGTTAGACTGTGGGAGGCAGATCCTAACTTCTCCTGTTGTTGAGCTCTCATCACTTTTAAGCTCTCAGACTAGCACGCCAGATCCTGTGTTTTAGCAAGGTTCTCACTGCTTTCCTTGCTTGCTGACAAACTGCCTATGTGACACATCTCTCAGCCAGCACGTTCATCTTAATTCATTATTGACAGAGCCATCTGATTAATGAGCAGATCTCCTCCTTGTTGTTTTCATGAGAAAGCAGCACAAAGGTGCCATAGATTTTTAATTCTTCAAACCACTCTAGCCTTGGCAGCCTGATGAGAAGTCAGCAGAGGACAGTCAGGTGTTACAGTTTTGTCTGGATTTGTTCTGTTTTGAATAAACATTTGGGTCTTTGTGTGCAGAGGTTGTGAACTCCTGTGTGAACTTCTCTCCCAAGACAGTGCACACATGAAGTCTAGGACAGATGCCCAAGCATAGGTTTCCTTCCAAGTGAACAGACAGACTTGGTCAGTAACCCACTGTGACCTTCAGATCAGGAGACTTGAAAGTTGAAGCAAGCTGCCCTCTCAGCTGACCCCAAAGGAATGCTGAACTACGTCCTTCAAGCATTTCTCATTCAGACAAATCCACGTGGCCCCTGAAACATCTGGATTAGAACATGGGCTTTCCTGTAATCTAACTACATAGAAAGGCAACTATATAGAAAGGATAAGCACTGACAGTATTGAGAGCTATCACCAGCAGAATGTGTAAAAGAAAATTTGATAAACATGTTCATTTTGGGTCTTACTATGAGTTACATACAAGAGTAAAAACCTTATTTCAGCCAGTAAAGAATGGGCATTATTCTTTCCAGTGCTGGGTCTGTTTCCTTTAGACATACAGCTGCAACAAGCCAGCTGTGCTGAGTTTTAATAAAACTTATGAATTTTTTAGCAGTTCTGGGAGCTATAGATTTTAACTTGGCTAGGTATTTAGCTCCACCTTAAAATGAAAAATAGCTTCAAAAATCCAGAGCAGCATTTCATTCCTTAAATATGTAATTCAGCAGGTGCAAAACTCCAAGCATAAAGCAATCAAAGACGATTTAAATAATCTACAATGACCTAAAAGACAAACCAATATGTGAGGGGAAAGGCCTAGCTAAGGTACAGGGCTGGAAAGGAGAACTCTTATGTACTCTTCTCGAAGGAGCATGACCTTGATTTAACAGCAGTGACTCAGTCTACTCACCCAAGAAATTGGGAGAATATAGTCCAAGGTCCTAAAAACACTATAAAAGTATTACAAGTTTCCAACAGCAACTCACAATGTGAATGTTAAAAGCAATTGACTGAACATAAGTACATCTCATAGAGTGTGCAGGCACTGCATTTTTTTCTCTACGAGTGTCTGCCCATGATGCATAGCTTGCCCACACTGTTGAAAGCTCAGCCTTCAGCATCTGATCAGAATAAGCTTACTAAGCTATCAGCAAAGGCTTTCAAAATGTAAGGCAGAGCTGACTGGCTTTCTTCAAATGCCTGTTTTTGCCATTACCTGTCTGGGCCAGAAGCTTCTGCACATTAGAAATTCACCTGCAGCCATTTACCTTCCAAGATTCCTTACACCAGAGGAATTTTACAATGAGGTATGGCCAAAGACTAAAAAAATCTTGCAAATACAGCTAACATTAATTCCTGTAGAGACAAAAAATGAGGCATTTTTAAGTATATATTTGGAAAGTCTCCTTTCTCCATTGTCCTGAAGATATTTGATCCACTGTTCATAGAGGGGAAAAAAACCCCCAAAACACTTCTTGCTGTCAGGCTGTCAAAAAAAAAAAAATCCTCCTAAATAAGAAGGATGTGCTGACCAGTGCAGTGACCAGAGCCTGCGCAACCCCTAAAACCTTAAATGTAGGAGGGACACTCCTCCTCCCTCCTCTGATAACAGCACAGTCTGCTGCATAAAACGTTTTGCCGCTCAGTAGAGAGTGAACATAGATTCTGGATCAACCTCGCAGAACAGCAGAGGAGCAGCAGTACCAGAATCCGGTCCGCCACTTCTCTGCCGGTGAGCCCGGTTTTCAGACGGGGGAACGGGGTCAGCGGCAGCGGGACCCCAGCGGTCGCCTGCCCAGCGCCGGGCCCGGCCCCGCAGGGTGCTGCGCGGCGGAGCAATGCCGCCATCAGCCGGAGCCGCAGCCCGCCGCAGACAGGGATTTCAAACCTCTAAACCTTTTCTGCTAGAGGTCCAGTTTCTCAAACATGAGTTTAAGCTGACTACTAATAGAGCATTAGAGTGTGTTGTAAGAGCAAGTTCAGAACAATTACAGTAGTAAGAAAATGCCCAACGCATGCTGTCTCGCTAAAGGACACTCCGCAAGCTGGTTTCTGCAGTTCAGAGAAAGAGTTCCCTATTTCTTTGGGAGGATTCTTCAGTACAGCCCACGTGCATTTGGATGCCGTGCTAGTCTCATTTTATCCTCTAAAATTATCATAAAATACTACGATCTCGGGGCCCATTCTGCACCTCAGAAAGGCTGAAAAATATTTCACAGGCCTAGCTGTCTGAGAATCATAGAATGCCCTGCAAACCTCAACAGGAAATCACTTCAGATCAGACAGGGACAGTAAGATAGTGTCGCAGGTAAAAGCATTAGCTCCACTGTGGTTTATAGTCACTAAACTTTACTGCAGGGAGTTCCTTCATGCTTTCCTACTCAGATGGATTTTAAGCTAGAAGTGAAACCTGAAATCATCACATTTCACAAATCCCTCACACATCAAGTGTTCTTTGTATCTGTTTCCAGCTACATGCATCACAGACAACAACAATGGCACAGCCAAGAGGTTCCTCTAGACTGTTCCAACCACTTTAACCACATGAAAAAAAAGAGCCAGAAAGCATGCAAGACAAATAAGACTTCTTAGTTTCCTTAAGCTAATTGCACATGCATTTGTGCCATAGACTGCACCAGTGGCCAAGACAGGAAAATTTCAAACCATACTTTAGGCTCATATATGACAAACACAAGGGAAGCGTCACGCTGTCACAGTGCTATGGAGCAAATAAAACCATTACAAGTCAGGAGCAGAGACCATGGCACTGGAAGAATGGCAGACCACATAGCTGAGGATGAAAAAGTCCATCTTTATTAAAAAGATTAAAAGTTCAGCTGAAACCTCCTTAAAAATGCTGAACAGCACACGGGACAGACAACTGCATCAAAGAAAATTCTGCTCATTGATGAAAATACTGACACTACTCTGAAGTCTGTCATTAATATGAGATGATCGCTGCTACTGAACTTTTTACCCAATGATATGGAAGGACAGGACTCTGTGATTCATAAAAGGACTTTTACACCAAAAAAGTGTATTCTTTCATGCCCTTATACTATAAGCACAAAGACACTCCTCCTTCCAGGAAGGTGCTCTAACACATGTGCAAAAATACAATTGGAGTGATATAAAATAATCAAACACAGCATAATTAACAGAATAACATTCAAACACTTTATTGGATAAGAAGAAAGGCCAGGAGGTGCTTTAGGACACAGTAACAGACGGGCTACAGATCTGTTCATATACCAGGGTAGACTCATCACATCGCAAGACAGCTCAAGAGAGACCTGAAAGAAGTTTAAAAAGTTTATATTCAGGGAAAGTAGCATGGGAGAGGGAGGCAAGGCGTAGGGAAAGAGACCCAGCATCCTCATCACAAACCAAACCAGTAAAGGAACCTCTCTTACTACTCAATCTCTATGTGGAAATTATTTTGGTCTACTTACATCGGTTAAGTCACCTGTTAGATTAGTTCATACCTAAAATGTTTTCTAGTACTAACATGCTTTCTGGAAAGCACATGGAGATAAAGCACTTTTTACTTTCAAAGCTCTCTATGACAATGATGTCAGCTCAGCATCCCTGCGAGGTAGGCAAAAATTTGCTGTTTTCCGAGACACAGAGAAGTTAATTGACTTCCTCAGAGCCATGGTGAAGAATGTGTTGTTTATTATTAATATCCTTAAGAACTTGGAATGATGCCGTTTTTCAGACAGGGAATTGGAGGCAATCAGCATCTGCTAGTAAGGAATTACCGAATTTTCATCTCATTCTCACTATTAAAATGCTTCGAATACCTCCCACCTTGAAAAGTGTTCCACAAACACATACATGTACTAGTGAGCTCTTCCTTCATCTCTGTAACAAAACGCACTGGTCCTTTCCAGCAGTAAGCAGACATTCTACGCAGGGGGCTTCTCCCTGCCAGTAAAGGGCAGCCTAGATACAACTAGAGTTACGTACACTGCTCCACCAATGACCATATCCTAGATATTTCCACCCTTACAATTACAGTTACCAAAGATACGAGCCAAGTATTAGTTACTGTAAGGAATTTAGCTTGAGTACTCCAGTTTATGTTAAAAGAGCAAAAAAAGATAACTATCCATTCTTTTAAACTGATAGCTACACAAAAACAAGCCATCATAAAATAAAGCACGCAGCTGCTACAAAGGGTAGCAACAAAGCCACGCTGGGATTAACCTAATAAACCCACATGTCCCCAGTCGCAAGGTTAACAGATTCACCAGCTCAGTCCATATCCCTGGAAAAGCTTTTGCTTTGCAGAAAAAGGAAGGGGGTCTCGGAGACAGGCTCTTCATTATTCTGTAGGTCCACAAAGAAATAACAGTAGATACTGTGTTGTGTATGTCTGTACTGAAAACAGTTTCCAAAACCTTCTGGCTATCTCCCTCCATCCAGCTAAGCGGCATTTTTTCATTTTCTCCTCATGTTTCTAACCTAAACAAGTATCCTCCTACAGAAAGCAGCACACAGTTCCTGAACTCCATCTCCTCTTGTCTTGTGCCTAGTCCTCTCCTAGACTGGAGAGATCATTTGCCCAATTTTAATAAAAGATGAAACTGTGGCTAATAAAATATGCCTGCAAAGAATCCTCATCATTCACTACAGCTCAGCTGTAAAGCAGGAGACCAACAGCTGGCTAACACTGGATAACATGAAGCCACAAAAACAGTCACTTAAATAGCTATACCGTGCAATCTTATACCATCAACTCAGCTTTACTACTGTCCGTACAATCCATAATACAACACTCAGCACTTTCAGATCAACACCACAAGGGCGTAACTTACCCATGACAGATGCAGGATAACGCCATGCTGGTTTATTGCTCATGTTTACACACCCTTCATAGAGTGATTAGCATGCTCCCACTTGGCTCAAAAGCAAGCTAGTGCTCCAGGCACCAGCAGCTCTAGTTCAACACCCACATCAATTCCCCTGAAGCTTTCCATAACTCCTGTAAACAAACTTTTCACCAAAACCCTGCATACAGGAAACGAATACTTTTTCTTGAACACAGACGAGAATTCAGTTGCCACCAAGTAACATGGTACGGATCAAATTCATCTTTGCGCTGGAAGTCGCGCTTTTTCCCCAGTTGTGTTTGGCAGGTTTTTCACATGGCTACATAATTGCTGAAACAATCAGTTCTCCAAATGGCCACATGAATATCAAGTGGCAAGATCTGCAGGAGAAAACAAAGCAACACCATAAGGTGTAGTGGGGGGAAAAGAGGTGGGAAACTTCCACTTCAGAGCTAACTTAACATTTAGATGTGGTTCAGTCACACAAACTCTGGACTCTATTAGGAAAAATCTTGTTAACAAAAATGATTTCTTTCTGTTTCCAGTCCTAATTTTTATGCAGACCTAATGCAACAATCCTGATTTCTTTTTTCTAACCCCGCATCTTTCTCCTTCGCTCAAGTGGGCTTCTTTACTATAAGACATTTGACTATAATACTCAGGGCCTCTAAATAAACAGAGAACAACAACTGAAAAAAAAATTTTTTTTTAAACTAAAAATTTATTCTTCCACTCATCTATACATTAATTCATCCCCAGCCAGAGAAGTCTGGCACTCTGTCTGTTGGCTCCCCCTAAACTCCAAGACTGTCATTTCAGAGAGTAAATTGTAAGCAAATGCAAAAATGGAAACCACTTGTTTTCTATGCATTGAAGGCTTTTCAGTTGTATGATTTACATTTACAGCTTCAGCTTTCGTAAAATTTATTGGTTTTGGCTTAAAGTTTGTGCAGTGAGCTATATGTGCTCCATTTTAGCACCAGCTTCCCACAAAGATACGTAACTTCGAAACTTTTAGACTATAAGAACCAAGCAGAAGCAACAGTTAATGAATTAATAACTAGTACATTCCATAGGGCTTGGAAATAAAGCTCAAAATTTGGCTACGAAAAAAAAACCAACAAAAATTTAATCATAGAACAGATGAAGACGAACTACACTCACAAGGGAGTGAAGTAATAGCACCTACATTGGTGCGATGCTAAACATTTGGCAGTGTTTTCTGTTTACCACACAAGAGCCATCGGACTCCGTGACCATGGTAAGAAGAGGAGTCATAAGAGCAATCACTGTGCTTGTGAAGGGAACAGAGAGTTTGTATTTGAGGCTCAATCTTACTTCACTGAGTTGACAGTGCAAGAATTCAGTGGCAGAAGATGACCTTTCAATGTTTCCTTGTCCTCATGTCGCCTTGCTCCCCTGATGCAAAGCTGCAGAGTTCACCCCTTCCAAAGAATCGACAAATTGCTTTTCTAAAGTCTGTTGTACAGGCTAACCAAGACCAGAAATCATGAAATTCAGACAATCAACAGCTCAGGACAGTTACTCCATTCTTCCCACTGTCCATAGTGGGTCATCTACCCACATCATCCCCTGTGAATCAGCATTAACACTGCATCGTGAGGCCTAACTCTACTGCTCTTGTTACAGTTTGGGCAGAGCACCGGCTGGTGCTAGTGTAATACCAAAAACATAGAAAAGCCCCAAGAGGAGATTGAGCTTGGCTGTCCGCTGAGGAATTTTGTTGAAGCTCTGACTCCGAAACTGCCTCTCCAGTGAAAACGCCATCGGGATGGTGAGTAGTGGCAACGCCATGCTGATGGTATAGCGTGTGGCCAGCACACAGAAAATCAGGTAGGGCAAGAAGAGCAGCACGGTGTAGAGGACATAGGAGAACGCAGGGCCGATGAGGATAGCCAAGGTGACAATACCCGCCTGCCGGTCAGACTCCATGTCTCGCGTGTTGTTGCTGTGCAGGATGGCCTCAGTACTCAGGGCTAGTGGCATAGCGTAGAGCAGCGGCGAAACAGACAGATAACCAACCTGCACAGCATGGGCAAACATGACAGCCAGCGGCCCAAAGGTGATCAGGATCACCACGTCTCCAAGCGCAACATATTTAAATCCAATCCCTGTGGCAAGACAGAAGAACAAAATGAAGCATTGTCAAACAACTCAAATGACAGAAGAGGGTGGATAATATAACAGACCAGCCCTTCCCACAGAAATGTTGTAAAATGACCAGCACACATGTAGCTATGGCTGAGAAGCATATTTTCTCTTTTTTCCAAAGATAATAAAGGAAAGGCAGCTTCTGAATTTCTCCAGTCAATCAATGTAACAGAAACTAAGGCCCAGGTTCTAATACCCATCATCACATGTAGAAATACCTATTTCTGCAGAAATCTATAGAAATAAGATATTTTCTAATGTGATCATGCATACTAGAACCTGATCCTGGAGAAATATAGAAACAGCTCAGTATAAAACGCAAAACTGACAAGATTCTTTCAAGTAAACTTACGTAACTGTTTGAAAGTTTAACGGTTTGAAACTGAGTTTGTTTTTATTTTCCTAATAATTATGTTTGTATCTACTCAACACAGGAAGACGATAAAAAATATCCTCCTCATATTAAGAACAAACACAAACTGTTCCACATTCACAATGAAACTCCACCTAGAGAACCACAACAAAATAGTCTAAAACAAAGTAACAGGTTCCACTAATGGAAAAGAACAGATGCAGTGAGCTATACTGCTGAGGGATACGAGATACACATCATGAAAATTTCCAGCAATAGTTCTGAAGAGCATCTAGAGCCATATACGTAAATAACAATGTCTCGACACCACTTTCCAATCGAAGAACTCAGTGTGCCCCTTCCCACAATGATCAATGGCAACGAATACAAGTCATGTACCAGTCCTCTAGCAAACACCACCAAATATTTTCAGGGCAGTTAACTACGCGGATCACTTGGATCTTCTAGAAACCCTTGACAAGTCAGTTAATTCTGTCACATTCAGATTGACAGCAAACGGGATGAAGCGCTTACCTCCAGTATAAAGGAAGGAGCTGGAAAGTCCTCCAAAGTAAATCAGGGCCAGGTGCTCCAGCTTGAGCGTGGAGACCGCATAGAGCCCAGCAGCACAGATACAGCCCACAGTATAAAGGAAGACTCCAAACCGGACTACGTCCTGCGGCTCCAAAATCTGGTCCACCAAAGTCCTGTCATCACTCTTCTTGTGATCGATGCCTTTGGAGAAGTCGTAGTAGGTATTCACCAAGTTGCCGGCTCCGTGCACGGCCAGGACGGTGACGGCGCTTCCCACCAACAGCCCCGGGTCTAGCGTTCCCTGGGCCCGGTACGCCAGAGCGCTGCCGAGCGCCACGGGGGTGAGGGACGCGCTGAAGCTCCAAGGCCGGAGCGCCAGCACGTAGGCCGCGCACTTCTGCCTCCAGGTGCCGGGGGGTCCCCTCTCAGTGCCCGCCAGCCCGCCGTTCCTCTCGCTCCCCCGCGGGCTCTCGGCGCTGATGCTGATCTTCTGCACCGGCTCTCCCGGCCCCATGCTCGCCCCGACACACCTACAAGGGGAAGGGCCGCGCGTCAGCCCAGCC
>Ga0065711_1039062_pt1 | contig 18179 bp, 7 predicted proteins | sample Hoacrofraction12_FD_59098 | JGI IMG/M metagenome (GOLD analysis project Ga0065711, IMG submission 59098) | Hoatzin crop microbial communities from Cojedes, Venezuela - Epithelial fraction 12 v2 (version 2) | ecosystem: Host-associated > Birds > Digestive system > Esophagus > Crop | place... | reverse complement strand
CTGAAGCACAGGAAGTTCTGTCTGAACATGAGGAAGAACTTCTTCCCTCTGAGGGTGACGGAGCACTGGAATAGGCTGCCCAGGGAGGTTGTGGAGTCTCCTTCTCTGGAGATATTCAAGACCCACCTGGACAAGGTCCTCTACAACCTACTGTAGGTGACCCTGCTTCGGCAGGAGTGTTGGACTAGATGACTCACAGAGGTCCCTTCCAACCCCTACCATTCTGTGATTCTGTGATTCTATACAGATCACCCAGGGCTGGGCCAGTCCCAAACACTGGAAAAGGCAGCTCTGGGGTCCACGGCTGGAGATGGGGCAGCAAAGCCTTCTACAAATCCAGTAAGGAATAACCAAACCAGTTCATCACCTGGTGCCTAGGACGACCCACAATGGAAGGGAAAACTGCTCTTGGAGCATCATCCCCAGCGAAGCCGGCTTTACAGAGCCCTGACCCATTGTCACAAACAAGGGCAGTGCTGTCCTCTTCCTCACACATCTTCTACGTCAACGTCCTCAGGCCCTATGAAAACAGCAGAAAATAATTTAAAAAGACCAAAAAACCAAAAACATATTCAGGTAGCTACCCTTAAAGACAGATGGCTGTATGAAAGCAGCCAGCACCAGCAAAGAGAGGTACAGCACCGGTTTGGCAACCACAAGGCCTGCCGGGCCACACGAGGGAACTGGCTTCCTTCTGAAAGTGTGAGCGGTTTCAACCACATCTGCTGGAGGGCTGTATTCCCTAGAGATTATCCAGGGGATTCCAGATGAGACTTCCAGTCCTGTGGCATGGGCAGACACATCAGGGAGCAGCAAATGTTTATCTAAATTTGGCCACAGAAATCCACGGCTGGGGGTGAGTGGGAGATAAAAGAGAATGCTGGACCGGCAGCTGCAAAAACAAAGATCCCTTTGCACTGGATTCAGCACAACTTCCCCTGCTTTTCTGTCACCCTGATAAAATCCTGACACATGTGGAAAGCTATCAAAGGTAAGAGCACTTCAGTCTTTCCCATTCCATCTTTGGCTTCCCAAAGACTAGCCACATTAAGTGCTACGAATGTACCAGTGGTGCTTTCCTGATGCAGATATTAACCCACTGGGTCAAGATGGCAAATTAAGTTTACATTTAACTTTTTAAAAGAGAAGAAATATTCAAAATTAAAAAGAAAACAACGAAAAACAAAAAAACATGCCTTTTCAAGCCCTTTCCTAGTCACTCAGAAAAAATAACCTGCCTTTAAAATTAAGTCAGGGACTGTACACGTTTTAAAAACAGGCCACAGCGTATGCTCTATCATCATTTCAAAGCAGCTAACAAACTGCATTTGTAGAGTGGCAGAGTAATTTATGTTGGCTCCTTGTCTCAGTAAAAAGAAATTGTTTTCCTCCTCTGACAACAGGAAGATAATATGGGTAATAAAAATGCTTTGAAGGCTTTGTATTAAAGTCAATTACAGAAACAAGCACTGAATATCAGGACTCAAGAACTATTTGCTTGCAATTTATAGTGTGGTAGGGAATCACTTGGCTAGCTCTGAGCCTGGGCTTCCATGCAGAGCTCAACAAATTGCAGTGTGTTAACAGCTAAAGGATACAGCTGTCATCCACAGACCAGCTGGCTCTGCACGCAGTCTCCTAAACCCTCTGCCGCAGAAATACTGGCAGCGCAGGACCAAGTGGGAGAGGGGTCAGTGAGAGCCATGGCCGATGAGCAAGAGAGCCCACAATCTGTTTAGCCTCTACAATGGATGGAGCAAGCATCCAGTGCTTCCAAATCCCTCCTTTGCAACCCTCCGCCTCTCCCCAGCCAGGCAGCTGAGAGACACGGCTGCAGCCCCGCTCCTGCAGGCATAGCTCCCACGGGAACACCAGGCTAGGGAAATCCTAACTTCTTGTAGTCCAGATATTTTATTACTATCGTTGGGAAAGGAAAGTAGGTTGCAGTTTTGGCATTTATTAAACTCCTGGGAAAACAGGCTCTTTATACTCAAACATTTATTGACTGGAGTACAATTGTTATCTAACATGAATGAACAGACTGGTTTGGACAAACCATTTCCTAATTAGGAAATAGGCTTTTCAACTGTCTGTTTTTGGAACAGAGTTCGAGGTCAGGGGGTTTGCTCAAACCAATGCAGCTAATGTAATGCCAAAAATCACTTGGGGGAGGGGAAAGAAGTGGGCAGGAAAGGCTGCATTTCTGAGCTTAGTGGAGTCTAAATGAAAACCATATTTAGTAATAAAGCACAAAAAGTTGAAAAATCAAAGCTGAATGATTTCAGACAGGGCGCTCTGCTGCCAGCCAGCGAGTTACAGCTCAGGACTGCCACGGCATGCAGTAGCAACATCTTCCAGCAGCAAATGTCACTCAGTACTGTGGAAGAAAGGAAATTTTTCTCCCAAGTAATTAATACAGTATTTGGCCTCTCTCTTCTGACTGCTTTATGTCTAAAGATAACCATTGACCTCACCATTCTCTACAAAAGGCTATTAAAAGAACTCCAGCCCCACAAGTAATATTGCACGTAGCGTGTTCCTTAATGAAATGTGTGTCATTTTACAGAACAGTAGTTTCATCTACATAGAGACAAGGATGAATATACACACATCCTCATTGTAACCTGTTAGACACTGCAAATTTGCCCACTTCCAGTTCTTCTTACAGTCACATTCCCCAAAACACTCACGTCACCCTACATTGAGTTAACAGCACTGAAGTAAACCTGCTGAGAAACGCTACTACGTACCGCTTCAGGAACTCTATTCTGTCCCAAACTTAACACCCCAAGGTCACACATGTCCATTTAAACACGAATATAGGTGTAACTCCAGCTGTGGCATTACACACCCTGTGTCTTTATACAGTTGCTGGAGTGCTGGGGTGGAATCAGCAAAATCATCAGGTAGAGCTTTTAGTTCCCTTTCAGAAGTGCTATAAGATAAATACAACTCAGTGCAGATATTACAAGCATTTTATCAATTCAATTATACTAAGTAAGTTTGCTCAAGCAAACTACAGCACAGCAGTACATCCTCCTGAATAGCTTCCATTTGACATTATTTAACTGAAGTCCTCCAGCATTCTGTAAATCATGCTATTGGTTCCGTGCCACTTACCCTGACAGTGCTTGGCTGGGGATAGCTGCTCTGGGATGGCGCACTCCGTATCTGCAAGCTGTGAGGTTATATAGATCCCTTCAGCTCCTCTCCTCCCACTGGCCTCCCAAACAAGGAGCAGAGACAGACAGAGACAGAGCTGAAGTCTCTAACAAAACCATATAGGGACCGTATTACAAAAACTTCTAATCTGTGTGGCCACAGGCCCTGGGTCTTTTCCACTGCATTCCAGTGTAGAGCTCATGAAACACGAGGAGACTTTCAGCTGTGTAAGATAAACACTTTAAAACTTCAGGAGAGTTGCTAAAATACAGAGAGACAGAGTGTGCCCACAATAGATACCCTCTGGCAGGAGGAGCGTGTGTTCAAACAAGAGAGGTCCAGGCCTCCATAGTAACATCCAAGGGGCAGAGAGATAAATTGGAAGAGCAGTCATTTATAATAGGGAAGGTGTTTTAAAATAAACACTTTGCTTTCATTAAAGATTTTGACAAAAACAATGAAAATATTTCTGCCAAGCTAAACAGCTGCTGAATTTTGCTACAAAGTCTCTTTAAAAGTTTGGCATTTTGCTGGTATAACAAATGTTGCCCATAGGCTTAAGCATAGTGAAAAAAATACCTGTTGTTTTATAGGGTTCGCAGTGAAGGCCTTGAAGGTTGTGAAAATGTTCTGTTAGAAGAATGTTATGATCCCCTTTGGACTGCAATGGGTTAGAATCCATTCTGTTTCTGTGTTAGCTTATTTTCAGAACCCTAGGACCTGTGGGCCAGCTTCACCCTAGTGCTATTCAACCGATGGCCTATTTCAAATTACTCTTAATAAAGTTGTTGAAGTTTGCAACCCCCATCTAGCTTTTCCATTGAACATATTTTTAGCAAATAAAGCAAGGGTTCTCACTGTACAAGTTATTTTCAGCACAGGACAGGATTTTTACAGCTGTAGCCAGCTGTTCTCTAGACAGCAAAGCAGCCCTTTCATAGCCAACAATACTTTGTCATTAAGTTTGTACTAAAGACCAGAAATCAGCATCTCTAAACTCCTATACTAAATCATTACAAATTCAGAACTGCTTTATGCACACAAGCCAAGAAGATGTGAGAATCCAAGCAAGATTCTTGCCTTTTGAGTCTTGTTACAGTGGAGAAGGGCATCATGTATTTGCTTACAGAGTGTTTGGTGCCTGAGTAGTCTTAATGAAAGAAAATCTCCCATACAACAGCAGTGGGAGTTTTTCTGATGCAGAGATTTAAGGATTAGGCCACAAGTAGGGACAGCAGACAGGCAGAATTATGGAATGAAGGCCAAAAGGAATTTAACTTTTAAGGAAAGGAACTTTTAAGGAATGTAACTGCCTTTGAGGGTCAGAAACAGAAGCTAACAAGTGTTGGAACATGAGCCATTAAAAAGAAATCTATTATTTCACTTCTAGCATTGGGGCAAAAGATAAGAGATATTTAAAAAAAACAAAAAAAACAAAGAAAACAAAAAAACCAGAAAAGATACCCACCAAGGTAAGCAACCTACAACAAAGGATACAAACAGATCATTTTTTGCATATCTCCAGCTGACTCTCAAAGGACAGCCAAAACCAAATTCCTTGTTTTAAAACAACAATCAAAAACAGAGCTGAGAAAAAATACCTCCCTCGCATAGAACGTATGGTATTAGAACAGGGAACTCAGGTCAAGGGGAAGGAGAATTTCACACAGCAGAACCCTCCACTGCAGGATCATGTCTGATTTTGATACAAACATCAATTGCCTCCTAGACTGGAGGAAACATAACCCAAGGTTTTCACAAACATCATCTATTACTTCTCCTTGGAAATACCAGGGCTGGGATAAACCTATAAAAGGATCCAAACTCTTCAACTTACTGAGAAGAGGTTCACGCTCCCAAAAAATCTTACTAGTGATGATGCTCTAGCAGATACAGCATATATGGCATTGCAGAGCCAAGTAAACAGCCCTTCAGTGGAATGGGTAAACCATTCACACTGCACATCTGCATGGCTAGAAATACCAGCGACAGTTTTCTACAAGCAGCCTCTGTGGATATTATAGGAGGCAGTGGCCATGCAGATACCACAGACACCTTTGTATCTCTGTTAAGTTCCATCTCAATTCCTGTAAACTTCTCCTGGTGTATACCACAATTACCAGTGCTGGCAATGATGGCAGCAGCAGCCCCTTGGGTGCTATGAGGGATGGTTATTTGGGTGGGAATCACACGTAACCTTGCCTGTCATGGGCACCAAAGATGTCAGAATCTCAGCTTTCAGGGTGCTCATGAAAAAGATATGGCTGACGCAGAGTCTCACTGTGAGCAGATAGCTGTTGACATGGCGATGAAGAGGAAATACCAGTTGTTTGGAGGGATTTACCATATGAAGGACATTTGTTAGAGACAGGGCTATGCAAACTAGAAGGGAGAAGTAAGCCCAGATGGGTACACAGGAAGAGCACAGGAAAAATGTAGAGATGCCATACAACCGTGCCTCTGGCACACAACGGAGAGCCAGCGCTCAGCAGGCAGCCCGTCTCTGGGGCGTTCCGTTATGGAAGGTCCTGGGGCAGGAAGGAAGGCAGGCAAACAGGTGAACTATGCAAGGAAATTAGGTCAGTCTGGCTCAAGGGACATTATAGAATATACGTATTTCTTTTCAGTGATTCCATGCTCGAGTTATGATCACACAGATATTACTACAGATGAAAACATATGGGAAAAAATGACATTAGTAGTTTACACCTTTCTTCTCAGCAACATAGTTCATTGCCAGAGGGGTAGGGGGGAAGCGGAGAAAGTGCTTGGCATAAGACTGGAATAAGAACCTAAAGAGAACTGAACAGAACAAGTGCTCTGAGAACAAAATCTAAATGCAGGGGATCAAACCTCTGAAGCCTCCTCTGTAGCTATGGACACATACCAGCTCAGCCCAACTATATATATAATTTTTTGCAAGAAAAATAACACAACTCCATTCCAGAAAGTAATTTAGCTTCCCCTCTGGAGGCCACTCTGTCACCACTTTCTGCTGCCTGTCTTTCAGTACTTCTCCCACTCCTTTGTATAGACACCGCCACAGCACAATTTGCCCGGTGTGTCTATACTCTGAGGGCCTAGTGCTTTCTTTGTACCCATAGCCAAAACCTATGGCTTTTATTTGGTTTCCCCTGAGAATTTCTCTATTTGCCCATGCTAAACCTTGTGCAGTCTCCATCAGAGGAGCATGTCTGGAGTATGATCACAGAAAGGAAAATAAGCAGGAAAATAATTTTGCCTCTTTCTTTCATACCCTTTTCCCCGATCTCTTTATAGTGATACTAGAAAAGCAGCTTCCATGCACGCTGGGAAATTTCCTGTTGACTTCAACCATCTTTCAGGACATCAGTGGCAACTCTGAGCTACATGTTCCTTAAGTTCTTTGGTTTTCAGTAACTCGTGCAGACTGTCTTAGGGACACAAAATGTGCTCGGGACTCCACAGCACCAGGAGCTGTATAGCCACCACGCCTAGGAAATGGGCTTCAGCTGGCCTGGAGAATGCCATCTCAGATGCCACACACCAGTTCGTAGACGCCATACTTTTTCGGTAAAGGAGGACAGAAGCTGCAGTCTTATCCCAGCCGCTACAGAAATATGGGAATAAAAGTAACCCACTTGCTCATAACATTACAAGCCATGACTTTATATGGGAAAACAACTTCTGAGATGTGTGTGGAGACCTTCCTGCCTACATCCAATCGGCTGTTTAGGAATGAGGCTCGGCTAAATATGTCTCTGGCTCCTTTTTATTTGGGGATTCCTTTCATCTTCGTAGCATTAGCAGAATCTCTAAATGTTTTGGTTTGTCTGGCTTCAGGCCCTCTCCTCTATCTCATTGATAGGCTTTACACTTCCCCAACCCCCTGTTTTGAGAAAGACAGAAATAAATAAGCTTTAGGGAGCAGAAAGTCCCTCTAATAACCTGACTCATTGCAGCTGTCACACTGTATGCGTCTGTACAGTGTCAGATAAACCATAAGATATCAGACACACAGACTAGCTTTCTCCATGATTGTCAGGCTCTTGCACTGGTCTCTCTCTAACAACTAAGACAAAGCAGCTCTAATCACTCTCAAATATGGCAGTTTTCAACTTACAAAGTCTGGAAAATAGTTTTGCCGGTGCTGTTCAAGAGCTAGAGGATACAGTGCTTTCCTCCTGAGCCTCCTGAGTAGGGTCATGAAGCAAGTTACTCCACAATCTTCCTTCATCTTCTTGACAAGGTATCTTTCTGCACAGTAATGTTAGGTAAAATTATCCATCATTCAAAACCAAAGGAACATATTCAAACTAAAAATGAGCTAATGGCTCCCTCCCCATCCTTCTTACGTAAATAAACAGAACGTAAGAATGAGCCCTGCTGGGCGAGGCTGATACCCATCTAGCTCAGTATCCTGTCTCTGAGATTTCCTGATAGCAGATGCTAAGGAAAGAAATGGGACACCTACAGTAATAATTTTCTTCCTCTGTCCTTTCTGCTTCTTTATATGCAGCATAAGGATTTCTTGAGACAGGAGTTTGCACCTATATCTTTATGCATAATAGAAGTTGACAGATTTTTCCTCCATTATTTTGCCTAATTTAAACACGTAGTTTTAGAGATAGAGTGCCCTCCATGATTTTTTGTGGAAAGAAGCTCTATATTTTATCTGCAAGGCAGCACCCATAGCTCACACCCCAGCTGGTGTAGACATGCCTAATGTTAGAAAGAAAACATCAAATATATCAGAAGCATAATCAAAGTAACACTGTCTTTATACCAAGAGCTGCAAATCCACCAGAGATACTGGATAGGCCCTCAGGCCACTGGCCAAGACTGAGCTCTGTCCCACTCTGTATAAACTGTTAGCAGCACCTCAGTAGCTTGCCACGGTTCATGCAGACACATCTGTCCTAAATGACGTTATAGACAAGGCTTCGAGGTTATGTTACATTGGCATGTCTCCTAAGAGCTAAGAACAGATTCCCCCATATAATTACCAGAACCTCTCTACTAACATGCTATCTAAACTTGCAAAAATGCAAATGAAATCTTCCCACCACTGTGAGAAACAAGCCCTGTACTCCTCAGGCAGTCAGACCTACGCAGCCTGTGCGGGGGGCAGGCAGAGCACAGAGGTCCTTCCTCCACAACAACTTCCAAGCTCCCCAGACTGACAGCAACAAAGAGGCCGAGTTCCCACCACACTTTTGGAAGTGGTTGCCCTGTTATTATCTCACCAAAAGAAAGGTTTCAAGGTGAGCTTGCACATTAGGAGAAATCAGATCATTCCCATCAGAGACATTTCCTGGAAGCAGGTTTCATAGGGCTACTACTTACAGATTAAACCTGTGGACTCTGCATGCCTAATTACATCACACGGCTTCAGAAACTCAAGTGCCTGTACCAGCCAATTTGGCTGGCTCTCCAGCAAACAGCAAGGAAAAGGACTTCCACAGGGCAATGTCTTTCACTACCGAGTTTAATAGTTTTCCATAGTGCCGGAGTTTCACTTCTTGCAACTGACACAGCTTCTTTGCCCATGGGCTCTGAATGATGATAGCCTGTGGAGTCCCTCTCACACAAACGTCAACAAGAAGGTACCTACCTCTCCAGATGGCCCAGCCCTGGTCTCCATCCCCTTTCCCTGGCACCTGGGCTCAGCGCTTTTGGAGCAGTCCAGCATTGCTGCTGGGCAGGACAAGGAGACCTGACACTGCTGCAACTTCCTCACCCTCTGGAGTATGAACCACTCAGCGCAACCCCTAAACAAACAACTGCTAACAGCACAGCTGAACTCTTTTTTTAAACCTCCGTGTGAACCACTGTATCACCATATAAGCATTATATGGCAATAAACTGAAGAATGTACAAAAAATACATGGGGAAATGTACAACCTGTGTGACTAAAGTGAACATCTACTTTAAAAAATACCTTAAGATAAAAAGGAAATGTACTTTTGTAATTGGCGTGTATTATATGGAAATCTATGCTGTTATATGGAGTTGTCAAAAATAGTGTGGCAAGTGCAAACATGTTAAATATATGTGCATTTTCTGTACCAGGAAAAAGTCAGATGTCAATTCAAAGGATTGCAAAACAGTTTGGGTCTTTCTGTTCCAACACCATTGCAGGCGGGTATGAAAAGGGCCAGCAGTAAATTTGGGCATGCACAGTGCAGCAGGTTTGGATAGCCTGCATCCATCCTGGTGTTCCAGGGAACAGGCCAAAGTGTCTCCAGAACATTTAACACTTATTTTCATTAGTCCTTAAAAGCGCTTAAGGGGTTTCCCCAAAACAGGAAGAAAGGCAATTTAACAAAAATGCCAAGCACATAATGGCAAGAAGTAGCTAATTACAGACTCGCCAGATGAACACACCACTCTCAGTCAAACCATCACAGCTGCCAATTTAGAAGCCAAATAATAAAAAATAAAAAAAAGAGGTAATATAACAAATTCTGATTAATAAGGCTTTATAAAAATGACTTGTCAAAATTTTTTTACTTTCTAAAACATGAAATAATTAAAAATAAGTCAAATGCAGAATCGACCTATGCAGAGTACCATGAGAACTGTCTAGTTGAAGTCTCACAGCACATCAGCACAGGGAAATCACTGCTGAGTGGGTGCGATTCTGTGGGACCTTCCCAACCCATCATTGCCTATGCACCTTAACGCCTTTATCAGTGCTCTGAACAATAACAGAAGCTACAGACAAATGTCACAGATAAAGTGTGTGTATGTGTGTGTGTGTTTATAAGTTGCCACATTCTACATTATAGATGTAGGATAAAACAGAGTCCACCCCAGCAGAATCCTGTTTATAATACGAAGCCTTGATAAAACTCATTGCATCTCTCACCTGTGCAACCCTCCCATCGCACTTTTGCTGAATGTTGTTTTGGTTGACGAAAACAAGATGCAGACAAATGCACCCAGCAACCTGAGGCCTAACTCACCAAAGGCTGCAGGAAGGACAGGATTCCACTGGTGCTCTCCTCTGCCCTGCGTGCAGTGTCAGCCTGCCTGCGTCACACCTTCCTGCACTCATCCTGGCTGCTGCCTGGGCCTGGGAGACCCTCCTGTTATCTACTGTGGTGCTCCAGGCGACTGGCAGCTGATGATGGTTGGTCACTTAGCCAGGAGGAACTTAGCACACAGCTATTACTCTTGCTCTAGCACATTCAGTTCAGAGGCCTCTCCCCAAACAATGCTCAAGTCTCACAAGAAGATGGAAGTAGGCAGGTTTTTCGCCTTTGCTTTGCAGATGCGTCTTAGTTACATAAGGTAGTTTCTTCTTCCTCTTTCTTACACACAGCCATAAGAACTATGGAAAAGTACAAGATTACATGCTATTTTTATTTAATTATCTGGCTGCTTTTCTCAAAGTGTGTCAGCATTTTCCAGTCAAACATGGGGGCGTTTCTTTCTCTTCCACTAAATGTGTTTTACATGCCCATTGTTAACTGTTTGCTCAAATTCTCTATCACACCAACGAATAATATTTTTTTCTTTTTCTTTCATGACTGTAAGATTGACTTAGACACATATTTCTGACACAAACATAACCACCCTTCAGAAATAAGGAAATCCACAGAAGTCTGCAAAGATTTTTCTCATTCCAGCCCATTTCAACACCAATTGTTCCATGGGAATCAATGGCAAGACTACTGCTGGCCTCACGGGGGATGAAAACTCGGGACTCGGGTCTAATCTGTCTATAGCCCAGCTGGAGACTTTTCCAACCTCAGCTGCTTTTTATTCCATTTCTTAACCAGAATAAGATCACAGATACTGTTCTGTATTGCATACACACATATAGTGTGCCCATAGGGACCAGGAGGGCTACAGCTCTCACCGCACACAGCTCACCATTCCATAGATGGAAGGCTAACATCTGCCTGGTTTCACTGCATTTTTCAGGACTTCGAGAATATTCTGGGTACCTACAGGCAACAAATACCAAATCCTGATGATTCATGTTCTGTTCTTCTTGTGAGTCAGTAACAGCACTAAAATAAAAGACAAGGGTTTGTATATCTCTGTCTCAGAATTACGGTTTCTACCATGTTGTCACTCCTGTAGGCACTTGCCAGGTTTCTCTTTCTTTCAGTTCCTTGAATAGACATAGTAACTCCTTTCACTGCTGCAAAACACTGTTGCCCAAGGATCTTGCAAATGCCTGGACAGTTTCCACATCAGGATACCTTAACTACACACAACTGTTTCAGCTTCCTAACTAGAGCCTGTTACTTACTGCATTGTATTTAGTTGTCTCTGGTAATTCACTTACAAGCTCAAGTGCTCAAACCCCTTCAACATAATATAAATCTTTCCTCTGCACTCTGATTAGTCTGTGTAACATAGCATGAACATGTTGTTTAATAAAAGGAGAAAATTACGCAATTAGCAGGTCTTCAGCATAAACATGTCTCCCTTTCTGAATCATATTTAAATAAAACAGTGTTGCTATAGTAGTATTTCATAGCATTAAAAACTCAGTGCCACTTGCACTGCAAATGGCCAGGCCTCAGAAAAACGGGCTGGGCGGAACAGGGGACAACCACATTTGGGAAAAAGGGCTAACCTCTGTCTTCTTTTTTTCTGTTTACACAATATAAGCTACTGTTTTCATGAGAGCTAAACCTTCCCTATTACCTTGATTTTAATGATTTATAATTACTCTTCTGCAGATTTTTTCTTGTCAGATCCTGTTTTTCATGTAGGCCCTCTGAAAAGAAAACATGAGGTTTGTACCGGGTCATTCAGGAATAGTGGAACAGTAGCTGGGAGAGCAAGGAACAAGCTCCACACAGCGACAGCCCTTCACTGCTCCAAGCCGAGATGCTTCGGTCTCTGCTACACGGCTAGCGCAGGGCAGACCGGGCTGCCCCTTCGGGGGCTGACAGAGAAGGGGCTGGCGGCCAGCTCTGCCTCCCGCAGGGAGGGAAGTCCCCACTTACTGATCTAACGTATCTTTACATCCACCTTGCGCATATGCAGTGAGACCTTACCTTCACTCAAGACAACAGCAAAGTTACCACTGATCTCGAAGTAAACTCATGGCTCACTGACATGGTTCAATGAGAGCTGAGAATCCGGTACAACACCTCTATTTCAGGAAGGTATGACCATTTCCTTACACTATTACAGCAAAGGGATGAGTCCCTCTTCATTTCTCACACTGAGGAACTGCTCTCCTCTCAGCAGGCTACCCTCAGACAGGGGTTTCTGAGCACCCCCGAGCTGGGGGAAATGCATGGGAAACCTGTGGCTGTTAAAGGTGTGGCCTGTGCTGGCACCAGACTCTCCTGCCCATCCCAAGGAACCAGAAACACACATTCTGCGGTTCATCCCTCTGTGGTCCCCATCCGGTCTCCCGTGCCTGGCTCCTGTGTGAGCTGGCTAACAGCAGCAGAGGCAGCTACCGTGCAGTGTGGAAAGGACGCCTCTTCTAAAATACTTGGCTCCAAAGAAGTATTTCAGAAATTATTCAGCTGAAAAACACCGCTAACGTCTTGTCTGGGAACTTAGCAGACTGCTTCAGACAGCAAATATTAGTGTATTCCTTCCTGATATGACTCCACTCCTGGAGATCCACAGCTTTCTAAGTCCATCATTTAATTGCTGATGAGAACCACTGACAAAAAACAATCAACTGCTTTTTGATAGAAATATAAATCAATCTGTCCTACGTATTCATTGCATTTGCTTCATGCTCATAAAAGCTTGACTATGCAGCAGGCTGTGCAGCTGAACAGTGAAGATATGACTCACTCCGGTAGCTGCACGAGCTACCCAGGCCTCTGGTCTGTTTGTGCAGACGTGTGGTAGAAGTGGGTGAGTAGGTGAAGGCAGGGAACTGTGACAGCCTCACCACCTCCAAACCTTGCTCCTACCACAACAGCCCCTCTCTACCAGAATTTAGGTCTCGGTCATGTACCTGAAGCACAAACCCTGGTTAAACGCACGCAGCAGTGCCCAGGAGACAAACATTCAGAGTGAGATCACTGCATCCTGTTCTTGCTCTGAGCAACGTTTGATGTTGCAGAGGATGCCGAACTGCATCTGAGACGTTAGTGGGAGGGATAAAACTTTTCACACGCTGTCCCTCCCCCCTCCAAAGGATTTCAAAGCTTAAGCGATATCCAAAAAAACCTGAGTTTGGAGTCTCAGCCACGAGGCATTGCTTTATCTAAGCATGCTAGTCCCACTTGTTAGATGATATCCCAGAAAGAGAGCATGGCAGAGCAAAGCAAACTGGTGGAACTAAATCCCAAAAGACATCATGTTTCTTACAGTTCCAGAAATTCTGATCAACTACAGTATACTAAGATCTTTTAAAAAGTTTCCTTTAGCTTCTCCTCCCTACCACCACCTTTAATAAAAATTGTCTTAGTTAACTTTAAAGTGATGAAAACTTTTTTCCTTGAAGGGGTGTCACTTACTCAACATCGGAAATAAAGCCATCTGTTGTGCCTGTTACTGCCATCTTCAGATAAAAGGTTAATTGCAGAACTAAAGACCTCCATTTACTCACACTTACCTTGTAACTCCGGACATTTCTCTTACAGATCTCTTACAGATCTTTCCTCTCTCAACTTCAGTATGAAGACTAAACCCACTGACTTGGGTTTAACTCACAGACTAAATCAGCCGTGCTTTGTCCAGGCAGTGCCCGAAGGGAAAGGGTTTGAACACTTCCTCACTCACCTCAGGAGAACATCCAGCCTCCCTAGCACATTATCTCAACAGCTTTTACAGTTCATCTGTTACACAATTGACAGCATTTGCTGTACACCAAGCTTTGCCAATACAAAGCATAATCTTAATTCTAGTAATACCATCCTCCACAAACAACTAAGAGCAATTAGCCTGAAAAAAAGAGCACCAGCCAACCGCTGAACCTAAGCTGCCTGCTGTAAGTTCTGAATGTAGAAGGAGCTCTACAAAGCATTTCAAAAAGATGCATTTACATTAAATCAATTCACATAGTGAAATTTTAAGTGAGTCCATGTGATGTGCAAAATATTTGCTAAATAATATAGCATTCAGGACCTCAGCACTTACTGATAGTGTGCACACTCAGAGGACTGGGACAGGATGGTCCCACGGCTAAAATAAGGTCAATAATCAACCCTAAGATAGAAACACATCTACATTTATGGTAAGGTTATAATGATTGGCTGTAGGAGCCACTGGGCATCCAGCCAATTTGCTTTCCCAGTCTAAGGAAATGCTCAGTTTGTTTGAAAAATGATATTTTTTTTTCCCCTGCTGCGAAGAATGCATTGACGTCATCAAACTGGGTCTGTGGAACAAGAGCATGGATCCAGGCTTGTGTCAAGAAGTTGAATTACAAGAGAAAAGACACTCGTTTGTCAGCTTTCTTCTAGAGTGACAGGAACTATTCCCAATTCTCCTTTATCACCTACCCCAGAGGAGAACTGCTGGAGGGGACAAGTGACTTCCTGTGAGTTTCAGTTTCCACTCTTTTGTTCCACTCTGTTTTGTTGTGTTTCCACTCTGTTTTGTTGCTAGTGTGGGCGTTTTTAGATAAATGCTAGCTAGCGTCTATGGCTCCACCGGCCTGTGTATCAGATCACCCTTACCTCTAATAACATGCTGCGTGCCAGAACTCCCTGATCTGATCTGATGTAACACCGTGCAGCACCGTTACAAAAAAACCACAGGGTGTTCAAAAACCTCTCTGATTACACACTGCGTTCCCCCTTCTGTGCTGTCTATCAGCTTCTCTACCTGCAGAACAGAGTGTTCGGGCCAGTACACTGCTTTGCCAGCACAACATCTGACCAAGAACTTTTCATTATGCCACCAACCCCTAAGTGACTATAACTAGTACCTTACAAAGGGAGAAGGGTAACCTCAAATTGTCAGAACCTGGCCATATCACAGTGCAACAAAACAGCCAGTATTTACAGCGGTTACAGATCATTTCTGGTCCACAACACCATAGAGCAAAGGGTGCAGCTGGTGGGTGGCGTGAGGTCACCATGTTCATGTTTCATGGAAGATTTGGAAAACCAAGGGCAAAGCATCCCACTGTAAAACTGTCCTCAGTAAGAGCTGATGATTTAAGGACTGATGCCACTCTGATCATTTCCCAAGAGGGTTATCTGACGCTTCCGAGGAGAGTCACAGAACAGAACAGGTTTGAACCAAGGATGAAGGAGATGCAATAGAGCTGCGTGAGTAATGGATTAGTCAGTCTAGTACTTGAACCAAAAGTCAAAACTAGGTTGTTCTGAACATGCGTGAGGGAGGGGAGAGGCAAAACAGAAAAGCAAAATAAATAAAAAAAAAACCCACAGAAAATGAAACAAAATGATGCTACTTTGGGCCCAGTTTTTAAGTGTTTGAGCTTTATCCCCCTTCCACTTATACTTCACGTTATTTAAAAAACATGAATCACGTAACACAGTGTTTCATTTTAATATCTCCAAAACATATATTCTTTATTGTCTCCTACTTTCCTCCCTTTCCAGTCAAAATAAGACATTCAAATACAACAGTTATGTCCCCTAACCCACATTTTAAGGCATACTTACTATCTAGTAAGACAGGGGAATAAGTCAACATATACAAGACAAGAAAATGCTAACCGAACAGGAAGACAATCGTAGTAAGGAGTTCATAACTCTTCTCAAATTCAACAGCTCCTAAATTTATTATATTCAGGTATGCCATGTAAGTCTTCCATGCAACAATGATCTTCTAATGGGTATTGTAGGTCAAAGGAGAATTTAAGTTTGATGGAACTACTTTGGTTAATTAATTTAATTTCCCAGTCTTAGTACAAAAGAACTGCTACACAATTACCATTATGACAAAACAAATCTATACCAACTATTTAAAACAACAGTATATTTAAATTTTAAAAAATCTGTAACAATTTAACAAAGAAAGAAGCAGCAGAAAGCAAGTCAGATCTTATGCTTTCCCCCTACCCTGTTATTTTCCCTCTGGAATATAAATATGATTCAATGTTTTGAGGTGAGACCAATACAATGCACTGGCCTTTGGGCCCTCAGTCATGTTTTATTTCACCTTGACAAATTTTTACTTCACCTGGAGAGACTAATTAAGTCAGCCTTCTAAAAAACTTTGCAATTCATAAGGTCATAATACCCTGATGGAGTCAGTTTCTCTAGGTGCAAACAGACTTCTGGAGAGGGAAGAAAAGGTTTGATGCCAGTTAAGGCATGAACACAGATTCCAACTCAGCCACTCTCAAATCTGTGGTCGTGTGTGTCCAAAATTATTCCTCCGGTGCTTTTGCAGCTATCTTGAACAGAATTTCCTGCAACCAGTGCACACACCTGGACATAGAACTACAATACGAAGAAAAAAAACAAAACAATGCAAAAATCAAAACCGCACAGTAAATAAATCAAAAACTTCACTCTAATTCAAAAACCTTACTTTTTTAAAGGTGGAATCGCACAGGAACTAAAAAGTCAGTCTCCTGGGTGTTCCTGCTGCTGCAGTTTGATCCCGCCACAGCCTGATCCCTCCTCGCACGTTAGGCAAGGTGCAAGGCCATCTGCTGGTAAGAAAAATAGTGCAGCGTCTTGTACTGCTGAGGCCTCTTCAGCTGACACCTGAATGAAGCTTTAGATGAAGGGTGAATACAGAAAATGGTCAAGGCTGCCACTTTACCAGCCCAAAAAAGCTGCTGCAACCCAAGAATCAGTGCAAAGATGAAAACACTGGCCTTACGGTGCCCAGCAGTACCAATTCAGGATAGTCAAACAACAACAAAATCCTCCAAACACCTTGCTGCCTTTTGGTTTGTATCTATTGTATATACAAAAAACCCCAAAGAGCTACAGTTATTAACTACATGCGGTATGACTCCAAGTCACACGCAGACACTACTGTTTTGACAAGAACATGGCGGCTTCTGAAAGGTCTCTCAAAGCTCCCTACCAAAAACACTCCACCGCAAAATGGAGATACACATGCAGTCATCACACCTCCGGGCGGGGGAAGAGCGCAAACCACACGCGTCGCACAGGCATGAGCTGCTTTAGCGGAAGGTACAGGATGATTAGGGCAAGCAGCACACCGAGGTGCTGTTCAACGCTGAGCGATGCCTGCTGAGGGCCCAGCCATGGCAGGTTGTGTATCTGGGACAAACCACAATCCCTCAGGTAATGAATTCAGAAACAGCTCTACTGAGCTTTCTGCTGCAGCAGCCATCCAGATCCGGACAACACGGCTTGCAGTCCCTACTCCACCCCTACCCGCACGCAAATTTCCACTAAAATTAGCAGCCTTGGGTACACACTGGTTTGGGTTTGCCCAGTAGGAACTACAGACGCGTAACATGGGCACTGCCACCAAGAGAAGTGTCTCTTGTCCGTCGTACTCCATACTGCCACTGGGAAGGCAGAGCTGGTTGTTGAAGGATGCTCCAAAGGCAGCATCTCTAAAAATCGTGTCAGCAGTACATTTCATTGTATCCGGAAGTGGTTAAAAAGCCTGAAATATTTAAAACAGCAGCTATTTTTTGATGATGTTATGAACCTAGCTTATCAGTATGGCAGCTAAGAGCCACACCAGCAGCAGATCTGAAGGCCTTCTGAAAATCTTAGTCATAAACCACTGAAAAATGGTGTTTAAAACGAAAATGCCAGCTCAATTACAAACATGGCCTTCCCAAGGCAACAGCATCACGTCAAAACGCGAAAGATTGAAACATGTATCGGTAACAGACACCATCACGTTGTTTGTAACTCTGTGGCGGAGGCCAGATTGCCGGCATTGCAAACCGCTGAAAACTGGCAGGAAAACACACAGGGAGCGACTGGATACAGCTACGACGTGCGGGTCGCAGGCTTGAGCAACCCTTCCAACCAGACAGCGTAAGACAGTGCCTTCTGCTGCAGGGAACCGGGCCCGTTCCGAACGTCTGCTGCACCCCTCGGAGCCGGCACCCCCGGCCCGGCCCGGCCCGGCCCCACCGGCAGCACAGAGCGGGGGCTCCCGCCGCGGCGGGGGCAGCC
>Ga0065711_1039061_pt1 | contig 18179 bp, 13 predicted proteins | sample Hoacrofraction12_FD_59098 | JGI IMG/M metagenome (GOLD analysis project Ga0065711, IMG submission 59098) | Hoatzin crop microbial communities from Cojedes, Venezuela - Epithelial fraction 12 v2 (version 2) | ecosystem: Host-associated > Birds > Digestive system > Esophagus > Crop | place... | reverse complement strand
CCTCACCAGTGCCAAGTACAGGGGCACGATCACCTCCCTACTCCTGCTGGCCACACTATTCCTGATCCAAGCCAGGATGCCATTGGCCTTCTTGGCCACCTGGGCACACTGCTGGCTCATGTTCAGCCAGCTGTCAGCCAGCACCCCCAGGTCCATTTCCACCAGGCAGCTTTCCAGCCATTTCTCCCCAAGCCTGTAGCATTGTGTGGGGTTGTTGTGACCCAAGTGCAGGACCTAGCACTAGGCCTTATCAAATTGGTCCTTCTGTAGAGCCTCCCTATCCTCAAGCAGATCAATACTGCCACTCAATTTGTTGTTGTCTGAAAACTTATTGAGGGTGCATTCAATCCCCACATCCAGATCATTGAGAAAGATATTTATCCTCGTTTCAGCTGGCATAGAGTTAATTTTCCTCCCAATAGCTGCTGTGGTTTGGATTTACTGGAGCAGAATGTTGATAACACTGGTGTTTTCAGCTGTTGCTAAGAAATGAAGGACTTTCTCCATTCTCCCATGTTCAGCTAACGAGCAGCTTGACAGAAGCTGGAGGGAGCACAGCCAGAGATATAGCCAAGCTGGCCAGTGGAAATATTTCATACCATAGACGTCATGCTTAGTTCATAAGCAGGGGTTGGCTGGGGGACAGGAATTCCTCTCTCTTCTGTGAGTCTGAGCTTTCCCAGGAGCTCAGTCTTTTTCAGCAGTTCCACAAAATTTACGAAATGTATGGTTTCCAGTTTCCATAATGGCTGCTCAGGGACTGGCTGTGAATTGGTCATTGGACGGTGACAAAAATTGTATTCTGTATTGTTTGTTTTGCATATTCGTTATCATTATTATTGTTAGTGTTAGTATTAGTATTTCCTTTACTGTCTTGTTAACCAATCTTTAACTCAACCCATGAGTTTTCCCTTTTGTCCTTTTCTCCTCCCCTTACCTCTGGAGAGGAAGGGGAGGGGTGAGTGAGCGGCTGTCTAGTGCTAAGTTTCTGGCTACTGGGTTAAACCGTGACTTGCCCTGATACTGAGCCCTGAGGAACACCACTTGTGACCATCCACCAACTGGATTTAACTCCATTCATGACAACTCCTTGGGCCCAGCCATCCAGCCAGTTTTTACCCAGTCAAGAGTACACCCATCCAAACCACGAGCAGCCAGTTTCTCCAGGACAATGCTGTGGGAAACACATTCAAGAAAAAATCTTGATTCACTATACATTCCTCTGTGCATCAATGGCATATTCATTATTGATCAGTTACTTAGTCTGTGTTCATTCAAACCTGAATAACGGATTTACAAGATACCAAGGACAAAAAAGATTAGAGAACATATGCAGGTAGACAACAGTTTTGGCAGTGGGATATGTTAGATGCATGGTCTTTTCTACTTTCAGTGTGTATAACTGAAATGCATGTTGGCATATGTACAGCCAGAATTTTTTTTTTTAAGTGTCTCCAGTAAGATTCCTTTGTCTGTAGGAAGCCAGTGGTGAAACTCCACTTAAAAACTAATTATGCTTTAAATACAGATATGGGTCTCTATCTTCAGGAGTACATCTTTCAAAATCTCTGCTCTCACACTCCCAGAGTTTGGCACAGGCCTGACTTGCACCAGTTTATAGAAATATTTTCAGAAAATATGGTCCTCTTCACACTGACATGAAAGCACAGTAAATCTTCTCAGCGCACAGGCATCTATGAGTGTCCACACACATACTTGCATTTGCAAATGCTCACCATTTTCCTCATCGTGTGCATGAGGCTCAGAGCATGGGAGCAGGTGTCAAGCTGAGGTTGCAGCCAAGTGCCACATTGTCACAAAGCTGCTGGCTCTTGTCTCATTGAGGAGTGCACGCACAGACCAGTGGGACAACAGACTGATCAGTGAGGTTGGGCCCATCTGGCACTGGGATCCCAGGGCAGGAGAGAGCTGGGGACATTGTGCCTGGAACCCAAAACCTTACAAAAAGCAGGTGAAATATTCCCAGGAAATATAACCATGCTGCTCAGCTGTTTGTGATTGTGCCTAAATACAGCCCTGTTAGCCTGGGACTGGATATGACTTCAACTTTGTACATATAGTCTGAAATTTATTCACGTTGTATTGTGACCTTGGAATACGTAACTATATTAGGACTAGCCAGCAGGGCTCTCAGGGCAGAAATAATGAAGAAAAATGATGCAATGAGGATGAAAGACCTTCCCACAGACTCTTGGGAATTTGTTCAAAGATAACTTGGTGAACAGTTGATCCAAAAGGCTTGGCTTGACCTCCTGTGAAGTTCAGGAAATAGGTGGTGAACTGCAGGGTAAGGAGCAGAAAACTGCCAAGACAAAACATTGCTGTGTAAAAGGTGACAGATTTGCAAGAGTTGTTTGGAAGCTCTTTCAGCAATTAGACAGCTTGTCTAGAGGCTTTCTTCTTCTTTTATATACTGCTCTGTTCCTATCATCAAGTTAATCAATACATTGTTTTAAGGAATCTACCGTATTCACCATCAGCCACAGACTCACAAAGGGAATAACGTCAATACTGGACCCAGTCAGGCCTCCTGGGTAAGGATGATCACTGCTCTCATTTACCACTTAGCATAAAAATGGGAAAAGAACATGATGGGTTTTCTGAAGGGATAGCATTGTAGAGAGGAGAAGAAACTAAGTTGTGGCTATTTGCCTAACCTTGAACGCTGTTAATTTATAAAACATCTCCATTCTACTTTTAGTTAGAAATATTTTAAAAGAACATAAACCTTGTTTGTAACTGGTCCTTAGAATCTTGTCTTAATGCATTTTCTGAATTTGCATTCTGGAGCGTAGAAAAAGTAGTACAAAATGATATTCCAGAGGCAACACTCAAGGCAAAACTGATTACAGACCCTTGACTTATTAAGAACAAAAAATCAATTTTTCTTCAAACACGTTATTGGACAGTACTTGTAAGCATCTGAATAATGGTGTTATTAATGATTTTGTATTGTGACTCACTGGCTCATTGTACAGACCTGGAGACAGCTGAAAGCTTAGTAAAGTCCCATCAAGCTTTTTGCATTGAGAAAGTAAAAACACATGACACAATATCCTTCTCTTCTGGAACTGGACTTTGCCTTTCATGCTTCAAGACAAGGATTTTTAGAAATACAGAATAATTTGCATACTGCTCAGCATATATTCACTGTAGGCATTTATATCAGAGACCGTAATTAGAAGGCTTGTCTTTCTCACGTTCAACATAGTCAACGTGGTGGAGGGCAGGGGAGTTCTTGCAGAGCTCAGTTCAACTCCCTGACCTCCCCAACTGCAAATAAGACTTAAGTAACCTTTCTTGCTACTCTGGTTGTCCTATGCACTATAATGATGACAGAGTGGTGGTGCAGATCCCACTCTGAAAACAGGAAGAACTAAACTGCAGTGCAGGTGTGTCTGGGGGAAAGAATTTTTATTGAAGAGATATGAATGCAGTAATGAATTATTCAGTCATTGTTTGCACATTTGAGGTACCTTGCACTATTTCCATAAATTTCAGTTTTGATACCAGTGAAACTTATTTGATAGAAAACTAATCTTTTATAGAATGACCTGCATTATAAAATGGCTGTGACCTCTGTGTGTTGCTAAAGACCCAGGTGATATTCAGTGAGAAAAAACCCAAATCAATATTTTAGAATGAGGTTACGGGTCAGTGTCTACCAATATGATGCAAAGGCAGAGGAAGAAAGGCAAAGTAAATGAGTTTTCTTTCATCTAAAGCATACATCAATGTTTCTTCCCTCAGGGCATCCTGGTGGCCAATGAATTTTTCAAGAAGCAAAATCACGAGGTTCATTTCCAGTCATTTCATTAGCTACCTTTTTATTTGGACAGTTAAGTTTAGACGACACCCAGCAAGGAGACCACTTAGCAAGTAACAAAGTGTTCACTCACTTCAGCTGGACTTCCTTTACACACAAATGGTGGATATTCAATATCTTCTGAGAATCAATGAGCTGTCATCAGCTGAGCACCAAAAACTACGTTAGCCGTCATTTAAAATTAGTAACTCAGTCACCTTCCATATACAATACAAAATTTTAGCATTATAAGCTTAAGTTCCCACAGTTAATTTTTTAGGTGTCTAATTAGTGTCCTGACTGGAAAGGTTCAACATCCTCAGTCCACACTGCAACGAGCGGAGGACTAGGGCTGCTCCCACAGGGTGCTACTCACAGCACCCCAGTTAGGCTCCTGCTCTGAACACCATCTCACCCTCTCCTGATGATGCAGGGAACAGACAGAGTTTTCCTTTCTAACATAGGAACCCGAGTTTGGCGTCTTTCTAGAGAGCGTGACTGTTCCCAATATTTGTGGTGCATTTTTCAAACTTAACTTAGAGTGGCTGTTGTTGGGAAATCCTGATGTGATTGTTACCCAAGGCACAGATATGCACCGTAAGTAGTAATGCACAAGGACAGATCATCATGTATTAGGGATGCAATGAAGGCAAGACATGCAATTTTAGTGGTCTGGAGTAGAGAAATGTTGCAAATTTTAACCTGCTAGTACAGCATCCTGAAGCTGTAAAATAACGGGGCCTCAATTCTCACACCACTAAAACAACAGAGATTTTTTTTAGTGATTTCATTATGCCCCAGATTAGACCCAGCAAGAGCTAAGCCTTGGAAAGGTGCATAAAAATCTATGAAAATCAATGCAATGATTGAAGAAATTGAACATCAGAAGATGAAAAGTCCATACTGAGGACATCCTGTTTTCTGGAAATGTAACCTTTTAGGATGGGTTAAGTCAATTAAATGCAAAATTAGTAAGTATTTAGAAAAAGAAAACTAGAAGCTGTTTGGGTGATTTACACATTGTTACAGTGTAACACTATGCAATGTTGACCACACTTTTAAGTCATGTGGCTCATGCACACCTTGTTCCTCAGGCGTACCCCACAGTTACCCAAGCACGCTGCCTTTCTCTGGCCCTTCCTCCAAACCTGAAACACCTGCAGTCAGTCTCAGCTTATAATAACACCCACAGCTGAATTTCAGGGCTCTTCTTGGGGATGAAGGGCCTATTGTTACGCCTTGGGCCATGTGTCTATCCCCTTCAGCCATCAAACCAGTAGTAAGTTCACCTCTGTTCATTATTACTGAAGTCGATACTAGTCTAGTTACTGAGCTCTTACCAGGGTGATTAGGATGTGATAACTGCATAGCTGCAAGCAAACCAAATATCTCCCTACCACTATCCATATGTGTGTGAAAATAATTCTTCCAGGTGGTTCAAAGCAGTTGGCCGTGTGCCTAAAAACTCACCTAGGCATTCTGGGATTGCATAATAAAATACTACTTGTCATGTCTTATTGCTTAATTATTGTCATCAGCCTCCAGAATTTCAGTAAACTGGGCGTACTGCACAAGGAAGTTATACTAAACCAGAAGCACTGTATCACAAGTACAAAGAGAGCTATACTACTATATTGTACTGGATATACCATTACCCCTATTACCCCTGTAAACTTTTCAGTCGCTTATATTTTGCCTAGGGAGAAAAAAAACCTGTTTACAGCAGATTTTTCTTCAGTGTGCCTGGATCTTAAATTCTCTGAGAACGATAAATTCTCTGATACAATAAAATCCCTTTGTTAATAGTATCACAGCACGGTCACAATGTATCTGGAGAGTAGATGATGATGCCCTTCAGGCTAGGAGACAGCAAAAGGGAAAGCAAAATGAAAATGCTCATCCTGTCATGCCATGAAATCTCACCTTCTGTCACTTGCATAGTGACAACTTCTCCCTGCTTTTTGAATCAATGACATCAAGAGTGTAAATGCTTAAGATAAAAAAACTCAAACAACTGAGAAATTTTTAACAGAAAATTCCTTAAAGCAGAATATATATGTAGGAAATCGAGCAGAATAAAACAAATGTAAACAAAAATCCAGAGAAGAAATACCTCTGGTTTTGCTGTTCTCTACTTATATCTACCTTTTCTGCTACATATTTCAAACAGCTTTCCAAAACCAAGCAAATCTGCAGTTTATACACAAGAGAACAGGAGACTAATGAAGGTCAAATACAAGATTTACTACAAATACATCTACGTGACAAATGCAAAACACATTGTCTCCCTTGGCAGGTGGGGTCCTCTCATTCTTTCAGAATTACCTAAGCTTACTGTCCTCGCTAAAATAAGACTTTACTAATTTTTACTGCCATTAGCAGTAGAGAACTATTCAGCTCTTGGAAGATGACCTGGATTTTATTCTGGTTTATTTATCACCAAAGGAACTGTTCATTAAACTCTCAGTGCAAAATACCACTGTAGATGCATCAACACTAAATAACCCAGCTTGTCTTTCAGTCTTTATTAGATTCTGGTGCATGCTTTCTTGCTCAGGCTCAGTAAAAAAAAATAGCAAAACTAAACAAAATGCTAAAAAAAGCGCTTTTAAACAGAAATTTGTCTAGAAGCCACTGGAAAACAATTCTCATAGAATGTAAATTTTAGTGGCTACTCCTGGTCAGACAGCAAGTTAAAACCATGTTGGAGACAGGTTAGATGCCCCTGATTAGTCCTTGTGCACTTGCTGCTGGTGCCTTAGTGGATGGACAGGCCCAGCCACCAGCGGCACAATGCAGAGACAGAGGAAGGCAGGGGTCTGCAAGTAATCTTGAGAAATTTCTCCCCAAAGACGCGGAGTTTAGAGGGATCAGAGTGCACTCAATCTGGAAAATGCTTACTCATGAAAGCATCCCATTAGCTTCTGGACTTGGAGCCAGAGCGTATTGGCACTGCTTGAAAGGAAGGTGAAGAGCAGCACGCTGTGTATCAAACCTGCGACATGATGCTGTGCCCCTGCTTTGGACAAACATTCCTGTTGATTACAGTAGGAATCTTAATGTGCTCTGTAGGTTCATGGGAATCTTCAGGTGCCCTCTCAGGAGCTATAGAAGGCAACTCAGAAAATCTGGTCTGTCATCAATAAGTTTAAATTCTCACTGTGGTAATCTGCACCTCCATGGGACAGCCCATACATTTCATAAAAGCTGAAATTGGATTAAAATCATAAGGACCTGTTTGCTCAGTCCTAAAATCCTGGAGGTGGTTGGTGAGTGCAGTCAGTACTGGTCACCTTTGATAAATGCCCAGAGGAGAAAATGAGAGCTATTGCAGGGATCCTGAGAGTCAGGAGATGCCAGAGGTGCTGACCGCATGGCTGGTGCTCTGTTCCACGGGGAATGCAGGTGACCATTGCTGTAAGAAACTGTTCTGCTTGTCTGAGGGGATGAAGTGACTCTTTTGGCCAGTGCCCACCTTGACTTACCCTTTGTGTAACGCCTTGGATTTTACAGGATCGAGGCTGAAGGGCAATTGTGCCAGAATCAACCCTCTCACCCTTTTTTCCCCAAATGATGAATTCTCATCACACGTCTGGGCCACTGATTCTCCTGAGAAAAGTGCATGGGAAGAGAAGTGATCAGGTTCAATGTTTGTTCAGATTCCTACTACATCTGTGCAAATCTCTTCCTACAGCTGCCCATTCTTCATTTATGTAATTACTTCCCAAATTCAACTGACAATGCCACAGCCCTCTTGCTACTCACCTCTTTGTTCTTACTCTACTTTTCCCTCAGTGCCCACAGCCTGAAAGCAGGTACTAATAGGTATTACCACAGAAAACTGCACAGCATCTGGGGCACCTTTCTCAGCCAAAACAAAGAAGATGCTTTCTTGATATCATATTGTTCTTAGTCAGAAACTTTTTCTCTTAAAATATTTTCAGTCCTTGATGTGTACCCCTTTTCTTTGCTGCATGCTAGCAAAACATGAGCTTTGCCAGTTGGCAACACACTTCAGAGCCAGATCAGCACATTAGAAAACTTACTTGACTCTCTGAAAACACAACGGTGAAAAAGCTTATCATCAACCCTGATTGTGCTTGGAGCATAAAACCAAAAGCTAGACTTCAGAGACTCTTTATGAGGGAGAAAATAACTCTGTCCATTTTGTTGTAACTTCTTCAATGTCCTTTGTGCTTTGTCTCCCAATCTGTTCTTCTATTTGATGCTGTGAAAAGCCAGAGTTGAAGACTCAGTAGTCAGAGGGCTATTAATCAGTTATTCTTTATTGTGGCGCCGGGCACACAGGCGATCTCTCCTCCAAACGTGTGCACCAAATACTCTGTCATTTTAGGTTAAATACAATCACAGTATACATATTCATTATATTTCTGAGAAATGCTTAGCATATTAATGATTTTTCCAATAACTAATTAGCATATGTTAATGTCTTCCATGCATGTCTGTTAGCATCCTCAGGTGGTCTTTGGGGGTCTCAAGATGAAGGCTTATACTCCTCATCACAGTGTTCGCTGGTTGACCTTTGTTTCTGCGCAAATTCAGTTCTAAGATCAGTATATTGTGTCCTTCCAGGCTGTTTGGCTCTGGTCTTCTTGTCCTCTTGGTGCCTCTTTATCTTTGTAGCTTGGTGCATCTGCCTTCGCAAGGCTGAGCTGTCTGGGGTAGAATTATTTAGGAGCCTCTCTATCTTAGAGGTTTCCTGTCTTCTCAAAACAGCAAGAATCTACTTTAGTTTAATTACAATCACTCTGGTAAGTCGAAATTTTACATTTACAGGTATCATATTCATGACTCTTCTCAGTACTTTGCACTGTAAGGTGGGTTTAGCAGTTTTCTTCTAGATCCAGTTTGACTGGTCCTTCTACTATGATCTTTATTTAGTTTTCTATAGAAGTGGCCATGGACAGTTGCTTTATACAAACCCGTGGAGTCTGTTAATATGAAATGAGATTGAGAAACTAATTGAACCCAAGGACAATATTGTGGTCAAAATGTCAGCCTGAGCCTAGAGCTTTGAGATGCTGGATAATGAAAAGGTAATCAGAGACTTCTCCGGAAATAAGCAAAACTGTTCATTGAGTGAATCATCTACAATGATTCTAGTGCTGTTAAAAATAGAATGCTCACACATGCAGGAGTATAACCCCAAGAATTTTGTGGTCCCTGGGTCATAAGGAATAGTTTGGGTGCTTTTTCTCAACGACGACAAAAGCTACTGTGACTGAACTTACCCAGTGCAAATCCTCCAAAGAAAACATGCAGTGCTTGTGGTAAGGGTGTCCATATAAATAACACTGTTTCCTCAATTTATTAGTAAGCCTATTTCCGATTAGAGAGTTGTCATATTATGGTTTGTGGAACTGGGATTTTCTCAGTGAAACATGAAAAAACATCTCTGACCACGTGTTGTTAAAATTCAGAGCTTTTATATTACCCAGAAATGGAGATCACGTTCTGTCTGTGCAATGTAATTCCATGACTTTGCTTGGAAAGAACATATTCATTCACATGTTTTCACAAAACTGAGTGCAACTGCAGTATACTGTGTGTTATCCCAGAAATAGCAGCATTTCACTCCTGGAAAAAATTAATCCTGTATGTTGTAGTTGCAGAATTACTGGGAGGAGAAAGAGGCTTTACATATATCGTGTACATGATATATACAAATACATATTATTATGCCGCATAAGGACAATATAACAGGTGTTATCTCAAAAGTGTGTATGCAGGGTGACTGCAGTAAAACACTTCAGATATGGCTAATACAAACCTTGCCTTTCTTGAGTTTTGAAGGCTAAACCATGACCTTTTAAATTTGGAATTCAAAAAGTTGTTGGGACCAGCATAAAGAGAAGTTGGAAAAAACCCACAACCAAAGAAGTTCAAGATATCGTGGGGAAAACTGAGAGGAATATTCGGAAAAGAACATTAAAAATAATGCTCCTTTTCTGCATTTTGAAATTGGTTTGGTCGTGGATCTATGTTTTTGCACTGGAAATCATACTTCTCAGCAACAGCTCTAACATTGTTGCTCTACCACCTTTGCAAGTAACGAAGAAGATGAAAACTTTTCTGTGTTTCAGAAATATAACAGCACTCCAGTGCTACTCGATGAAGTTACCATGCAATATCTGGCAAGCAGGATACCTGACGAAAATCAGGACAGCTCTTAGGCAGAAATCATGTCAGACCCTTGTCTGTCCCACGGCATGGTTCCAGCTTGTTATGGGTTTGCATCACAAGGATTTGGTAGCGGGGGGGCTATAGGGCTGGCTTCTGTGAGAAGCTGCAAGAAGCTTTCCCCATGTTTGATAAAGCCAGTGCCAGCTGGCTCTAAGACGGACCCGCCGCTGGGCAAGGTGGTAGCGCCTCTGGGACAACATGTGTAAGATAGGGAAGAAAAAACACTCTGGGTGAGACAGCAGTTAGAGAGAGGAGTGAGACTATGTGAGAGAAACAACTCTGCAGACACCAAGGTCAGCGAAGAAGGAATGGGGGAGGAGGTGCCCGAAATGTCAGAGCAGAGAACCTTCCCTTGCAGCTCGTGATGAAGACCATGGTGAGGCAGGTCATTCCCCTGCAGTCCATGGAGGTCCACGGTGGAGCAGATATCCACCAGTAGTCCATGGAAGGGACCTCACGCTGGAGCAGATGGATGTCTGAAGGAAGCTGTGACTTCGTGGGGAGCCCGCACTTGAACAGGCTCCTGCCAGGACCTGTGGACCCGTGGAGAGAGGAGCCCATGCTACAGCAGGTTTTCTGGCAGGGCTTGTGACCCCGTGAGGACCCACACTGGAGCAGCCTGTTCCTGAAGGACTGCACCCCATGGAAGGACCTATGCTGGGGCAGTTCACGAAGAGCTGCAGCCCATGGGAAGGACTCACGCTGGAGAAGTGTGTGGAGAACTGTCTCCTGGGAGAGGAACCTTCACGCTGGAGCAGGGGCAGAGTGTGAGGAGTCCTCCCCCTGAGGAGGAAGGAGCGGCAGAAACAACGTGTGATGGGCTGACCGTAACCCCCATTCCTCATCCCCCTGTGCTGCTCGGGGGGAGCAGGGAGAGAAACGGGAGTGAAGCTGAGCCTGGGAATAAGGGAGGGGTGGGGGGAAGGTGTTTTAATATCAGGATTTATTTCTCACTATCCTACTCTGATTTGATTGGCGATGGATTCAACTCCCTTTTCTCCCCAAGTTCAGTCTGTTTTGTCCATGACAGTAATTGGTGAGTGATCGCTCCCTGTCCTTGTCTCGACCCTAGAGCCTTTCATCATATTTCCTCTCTCCAGTCCAGCTGGGGAGGAGGAGTGAAGGAGCGGTTTTGGTGGGCACCTGGCATTTATCCAGGCCAAACCAGCACACAGCTCCACAAGGACTCTTGGAGCACTGCTGTGGCAGGACCCGGAGAGACTCCCATGGGTGCAAGGCCCACACTGATGGTGATGCCCTGTGTGTCAGAACGCACACTGGTAGTGCTCCCTGCCTGCTCCCAGAACAGGGGCCCTTAGCAAAAGGCTCAGCTTGTGGCCCTCGCTGGGCAGTCCTGCTGCACCCTCTCCGCTCAGGCCATTCACTAAATCCTGCAGTGTGACCCTTAGTCGGCACATCCCAACCTGCTGCAAAATACTGATGACCAGGAATGACTTATTAAAGAGCAGATGAAGTAGAAAGAAAGAAAAGATCAGAGGAAAAGCATCCTTAAATCATCTTTACTTTGTATCAGCCTATTGGAGTGCATGGAACAGACAAATAAGTAGTGGACAGAAGCCAAAGAGAAGCCAAGAAACAAGCCAAAATGATGCTACAAAATTGTACAAATAGTAATGTTGCTACTTAAGCCACAATAGAAAGTCCAAGAAGGTGGAAAGGAAGCAGATGGTCAGTCTTATAGGTGGTCTACATGAACAACTCTGGAATTTGTTTTGAGAGATGACTAAAATTAAGTTAACCGTTTCTACTGTTTATTCTGTAAGCTTATCACGTTCTATGCAAAAAGTATGAGTTTTTATTGTAGTTGAAATTATTGTGGCAGTAAGACTAAAGGGTACATCAGGAGAATGGCTAAAACCTGTTTAGGCAATATCAGAGTCACAAATTATTCCCATAAAAATAGGCCATATTTCATTGCAACTTACTGCATATATTTAGGTGATATCCAGAGTCACTGAAAGAGAACTAGAATGAAAGGCTGCACCAGACCCCTGCAGGAATGCAGTTTGCATGCACAAAGAATCCTGGGCAAGGGTGCAAAATGGTGCACTACCCTGGTTGCAGCTACGAAATATGTGAAATTGCTGTGGCCTGGAAGAGCTGGGATGCTCTCAGTGCAGGACCATGGCCTGGTGGACCTCAGCAGTAGGCAGATCCAGCAGTTACCCAGTTTCCATGTTCAGAAAGCCTGCCAGTGCACTCTACGAAATCATGTCTGACTGGATTTCTTGCTTCCTATTGACTACACAATAGCAATATGCCATTTCTGTTTTGGTGTGCTCAAGAGAACATGACAGACCCTTGTAAAACAATAATCATCAGTTTTAAATTCTACAGAACTAGCAGAGCTAGGCGACCGCTGCAAAGTATTTTAAGGGAAGTCTTAAAGCTAGACAAGAATATAATACAAAATATCTACTTGCTGTTGGGTTCCCAGAGGCAGCTTTACATGATTCAGCCTGGGGGGAAAACAAAACAAAACAAGAATGTCCTTTGCTCTAGAGCACCTCCATGTGCTTTTGCCACCTGAGTAGCTAGGATGGAGCAGTGCATGACCGACAGCTCATCAGTGTTTTTTTCCTCCGTGCTTGCAGTGAGTTACAAGACTAAGACCCGGCGTAGAGGACAGTGGATGGTCTTCCAGCGGGGCCGCTGGCAGGGCGGACAGGTCTCAGGCAGCCTGTGCCCAGGCTGAGGTCCTCGCAGGAGCTCTCAGCTTCCAGCTGCCCCCCCAGTTAAGCAGATGATAGTGTACACACAGTCATTCAAAACCCATGGCGTGATTCACTCCGCTCTTTAGTCACGAGGGAGGTCTGAAACCGGCTTGAAAGGAAGCGTGTGTCAAGCCCCTGGGCTGCAGGGCTCCTCAGGCTGATGCGGCAGGAGATAAATTGTATCTGGTCCCTAGAAGCCAAATGCACTTCTGCAACTTGCAGTCCTTCAACAAGAACTAAAAACCTGCAGAACCCACCTCCTGAAGCCCAAACTATATCCGGTATCAACAGGCCGTTCATCCTTCTCTCTCTTGTTCAGAAGGGTTCAAAATTGCTCAAAACCGCTGCCTGATGCCGATTCACATTGTCTCACCATTCGTTTTGCTGCTGCTGCTGTTCTAATTACACATACATCTTTGCAGTGCAATGGGTATCACTGCATTCAATGTCTTGGTTATTGCTGAATTGTAAGTGTCGTCCTAATTAGCAAACAGGATCTAATCACTTAAAACTACTCTATTTTCTCTCCAACAATGGAGAAATAATCGTTTTATTTTCTTGCAAAACTATGTGTTTTTTCACAGCAAATTTCAGGATAAACTTATTCAAACTCCTTAAATTCCAATTTGCCTTTTTTTAATGGTCAAAAGGAAATTCTTTTTTTTTTCCATTTCATTCCCACCACAGTTAAATAAAGTACTTTTCGTTTTTTTACTTCTAACTTCTTCTTCCAATGAACAAAAAATTAATTAGCTTTTTCCATTGGGAACTAAAGCAAAATGTTATTTGGTGTTATTTTTCTCTCACTTCAAGAGAGAAAGCTGAGAGTGAGAGAAAATGTTATTTTTAAAAGCAATAGTGTTGCTTTCCTCACTTTTTTTAATTTTAATATTTAACTCCTGCTTTTCTACAGGGAAAGTAGGAGGAGTGGCAAACAGCTGAAATACTGACTGAAATGGATATTTCACCACAAGCAAATACAAACTTTCTTTCTTTCGCTGTTTAGAAAGTAATCATTAAAATTGAAGTAACATAATTCAAAATACTTGAAATGAATGTCAGACAAGTAATTTTTATTTTGCATGTAGTTAAAAGCAAAGCTTGCTGTCTTAAAAATTAGAGTAAGTAATTCCCCTCTCAAAGAGTCTCCCCCAGAGTCCAAGTCTCTGGCTGCTCACTCCAGTACGGCTCTTCTCCAGTGCCTCTGGCCTTTGCCGTATCACTGCTGCAGGAGAAGCTCCTCCAGCAGTGCCAGCTTGAGAGTGGTTAGGCACGAGGATGCCTCCCTGCCTAAAAAAGTGAGGGAAGGTGAGAGGAGTTGCCTTCATGAACCACACGGCCAGGATCTTGCAGGGTTGTACAGGGCCCCTGACTAATGACATCATGGCCAGTGGCTGCAGGATGACACTTCTGCTGGGCTGGGGTCAGGGCAATGCACTGACCATCCCTCTGTGCCTGCGCTGCTGCTGTGTGCTCTGCTGAGTTGCCCTAAAAGAGCAATGTACGGAGAAGATTCCGGGAGGTAAAGGCTGGACCATGTGGGGATGGTGGAGCTGCTGAGTGCAGGAAACGAGGAGTGTGGGGTCACACCTGGGGGAGGGGGAAGTATTGAGAGGGACAGCAGGTCACACTGAGAAGGCATCAGGTAAGGTACAAAATGTTATGGGTATAATTTGCTGTTATTTTGGTGGCATATTCTTGACTTTGTCATGTATCAGGAAGCACTTTTTCACTGTGAGGGTGATGGAGCACTGGCACAAGTTGCCCAGAGAGGTGGTGGAGTAGCCATCCATGGAGATACTCAAACCCAACTGAACACAGCTCTAAGTAACCTATTGTAGGTGGCCCTGCTTGAGCAGCGGGATCGGACAAGATGACATCCAGAGGTCCCTTCCAACCTCAGCCATTCTGTGATTCCGTCACCTCTGGGGTAGGCTGACAAAGCTTCGTTTCTAAAGTACATTATGCCTTATCACCTCTCCTTACAAAAACCTACCTTCTTTAGGAACCTGCTTCATGACACACTGTGCAGTCCTCAGACCGACATTGCTCCCAGTGAAGTGAGCTTTCTGAACCACTTCACTTTCAGTAAAGTTCTTAAATTGATCTGAAGTAATGAACGTGGGTATGTATTTCTTTTATGCTAGGGGTGACATTTGGCCTCGGACAAAGGGCCAGTCTAGGGGCTTGTGCATCATGGAACTCTCATTTAAAACTTGAAGACAGGACTTGAACGAAACCTGAATATTAGTGGGTAACAAATGGCACACACGACCAAGAAGTATGTTCTAGTTTTAGACTGCAAGCACTTTATTTAAAACTACCTGTTTACTTAAAAAACAAATACCAGATCTGCAAGAAAAATATAGGTCTACTTGTCACGTTTGACTACATTCAATTGGGGGACAGCAATTTGGTATTGAACATACTAAAGGAACAAAACCAAATCAAAACAAAGCAAGCAAAAGCCAGACAGCTGCAGGTATCCATCATCGCCTCTTTTAAATAGCAAGACATATTCCACAGTCCACGTGAGTTTTGCTATTCCTTCTACTGAAGTGGCACATCTGTGTGATGTAGCTGCAGCTAGGAAGCTGGCATCGCTTTCCAGCACTGAGGGCCACATGACACTGAGTCAGCTTTCTCCAGCACCTCGCCACATTTCACCCAGCAGCGCATCTGTTGACATGGTCTGTATTGCAGAATATAAGTGGGTTTCCAGATAGAGAAAGATGGTGACAAACAAAGCTACCCGAGTGAGATGCCGACAGGGCAAGTCACAGTGTGAGGATGAACATGGAGCTGGGAACCTGCAGCTCCCTCAGAGACACATCCAGAGGTTAAAGCATCTTTTCTTGCCTCACTTCCATCTCAGATGAAGCAGCACATGCTGGTGAATAGATGAGGGCAGAGCTCTGCATCCCTTCAAAGTTTAGCACAAGACCATTTTCTTCCAAAGGCAGCCTCTTGCTGTTAGGCTTTTAATGTGCGACACACCTCCCAGGCCAGTTTGACTGTAACAGTTTACCTTTTATCATATCACGTTCTAGTTCTGTATTATTTTACAGCGCAATATAAAACAGAGGACCACCTGAGCAGGCTATTTCAAACGTATCTGCATTGTGTGTATTACCTGCATGCAAGGATTTTCTTCTTTGATACAACACTTTCTTTTCACCTCTTACTTTTCAAAGTCACGGGCATATTTTCAGTCATGTATGTCTTGATTTTTTCTTAAAATAAGAAAGTGCTAAGAAGCACACATAATGCATTTTGTGCACTGATGTGCATGTCACACATTTAACCTGCTGTGCTTGTGAGGCAAGAAATTGTTTTATCTCTATGTCCAGGAGCCACTGCCAGTCTATCCTGCAACCAGTTAGCAAGTCCCCTTGGCAAGCCCCTTCCACCCTCCAGAGGCCAGCCACTCTTGCTGGTGATTGAAATGAAAGCACATCCCAAAGCTACGTATTGCTGTGGGAGAAGCCAGGAGCTGGCTTTCTCCAGTAGGCACCACGCGGACAGTCTTGAGGGTATCTATCTTGAGAATAGATTGTTAGGGTGGGGGTCACATGGGACATGGCCACAGCGGAGCGGACATTATTTCTAGATAGGCATCTATACTACCCCATGGAAACTGCCAGGATCAACGAGGAAACACCAACGTCACATCTGGGCTCAGATGAACAGTGGTACACAAAGAGCAATGCTCTGTACCTACGAATACCTCGCCAGCTTTAGAAGAACTGCTGCTAGTTCTTCTGCAACTACGCCACTGCACTTGTTCTATCAGCGGTGCCAGTTCTAGTGAAGAATGAGCACCGTTGCTCTTTGCCACTCTGTCATCTCAGCTGCCTGACAGGGCTGTAAAAATACTTGTCTGCACTCTACAACCTTCAGACTAGCAGCAGCTCAGAAAAACAGTCTACTTTGGATGAAACATCCAAATGCATCACGCCGCACTAGTCAAGGCTCTGAATGCTGTATGTATGCAGAGAAACTATTTATATTAAAAACAGTAAGTGCTATAGGCACGTACAACATTACGGACCAGCACCTACAACAATGGTGCTTCCATCTTTGTGGGTGCCTCTAGGCAGGCAAGACAAATAATTCAGTAATGACAACCTGAAATGCATGTTAATTAGAAGGAGTCCAGCGTGCCCTGGAACAAAGTACATATTCTAAGAAAAGAGGACTGATGTATCAGTTTGTCCAGGCAAGCACTCCATGTTTCTGAGCAGCAGGCAGGGAATTTGAGCAGTCAGTACTGGAAGGAGCTGCACACAGAAGTGTCTTCTCAGTCAGGGACCAGAGAAAAAGACATTTTATCTTGATAATAAAAAAGGGAGAAAGTTATTTTTGCCATCCAAGCAGCATATAAACTGGCCCTCCACGTAAGATCTAATAATAAATACAGCTGTATTTTCATACATTGCAAACGGTGCGATTTATTTGCACAGTTCATTAATTACAAAGAGATGAAAGAAAAAGAAGTTGATCCTGTACGGCCATAAGGATGGGACAGACTCTTATGGGTTGTTCTCGCTAATGGTACATCAGGGAATAGAAAGGTCGACAAGAATAGCTAAGAAGCTGAAAACATTTATAACAATGGGCAACATACAGACTTTCCTCCCAGTAAAGGGCAAAAACCAGGCTATAAATGTTTATGTCCTTTCCTGGGTCACAGTGAGATTTCTCCCACACCACTTCAGCCATATAAACAAAAGGCTGAGTGTAAACCAGTGCCTTGCTTCTGTCAGTGAAGCTAGAGGAACATCTCAGAGAGGCTGATTTATCTGACTGCTCTACCCTATTTCAGGAGAGGGTAAAAATACTTCTAGGAGGTGATTGAATTTATCTCTTCAGCAGGTCTCAGCGAGTGCTGGGGATCAGATATTTGACTTTTATGTGGAGAGGAATGAAACCTTTGCTTTTGCAATTGCAGATGTTTTCTGGTACTACTGCTCCCTGGAGTTGCTTGAAGCTGGTCAAAACTCCCAACACCCTAACTTCTGGAGCCTTAAGAGCGTGGGTTTCAGCAGCTTGACCAAAAACAGTGCTTTTTTTGGGTGTAACTCATGTACCCACGGGCCCCGAGTACGTGCAGGAAGGCTGTGCCTGAAGTCTGTCACTAAGCGAGGCGCCTTCAAACGCAACAAGGTAGCGAGAACATTCAGACGGCTGGCTGGGTGCGGGGAGGGGGGGAAGCACGACCCTCATTCTGCGGCAGCGCTCCAGCGAGACGCAGAAGGGACGGGACCCTCGGCCCCGGGCAGCGGAACCGCCTTCCGACCCCCCGCCGGCGGGGCTGCGCCCGGAGCCCCGAGGCCGGCTTCCCCCCGAGGAGCTCAGCGGGGCATCGCCGCTCCGCGGCCGGGAGCCCCCCGCCCAGGGCCTCGGGGGGGGGA
>Ga0065711_1039060_pt1 | contig 18179 bp, 16 predicted proteins | sample Hoacrofraction12_FD_59098 | JGI IMG/M metagenome (GOLD analysis project Ga0065711, IMG submission 59098) | Hoatzin crop microbial communities from Cojedes, Venezuela - Epithelial fraction 12 v2 (version 2) | ecosystem: Host-associated > Birds > Digestive system > Esophagus > Crop | place... | reverse complement strand
CCGGCGGCGGGTTTCGGGCTGGCCTCGGGCTCGGTGCGCGGCCCGGCGCGGGAGCGGGGAGCGCTGCCCGCCTCCCCCGCCGTGCCGGCTGCGGGGCCAGATGCTTCCTGCAGGCCTGAAGGCGCTGGGAGCTGCGCGCCCGGGACATCACCGCTGCTCTACGGCCGTCCCAGACCGGGGGTGGTGAGGGCCGTGGAGCTTTATTTTGTTTTTAATCCTGGGAGTGGTACCGGCTGGCAGTGTCAGAAATCGCAGCGTGCAGCCGTGACCTGCGCTGATGTCTGCAGGGACAGCGTAGCGCTCGCCAGAACGCAGTCACTGGGCACACCGGAGGCGAACAGGGGACCGTTTCCAAACACTCGTGTTTTGTCTGGTCTGGAGGATTTTTTGTGTGTTGGAGGTGGGGGAGGGCAAACTGTACAGCAAGATTAGCAGGCTTCGTCCTGGAGTGCTATGCTGCTTGATTCCCTCTGGTTTTTGTTGCCTGGGATGTGGGTGTCGGTAAAGTCGTTATTTGCTGAAATGTGTTTTGTCAGACGCTGCTTTCCAGGACTGTAGTGAAAATACCATAGCTGTATGTCAAGCCATAATTGCGTATCTTAAAGTATATTGTCTAAGTGAACTGGCTGATGCAGAAGGCGGGTGGTTTGCTGTTGAAGGTTTTAGTCCCAAGATGATACTGCGCCCTTGCTGAATCCCTCTCTTTCAGTTTATGACTTTTTGTCATCATGGTATTGGAACCTTTCGTTTCCTCTCTAAATGGAGGGGTTGAGGTGACACCGGTGGAGAAACGGATTGTCTTTTTTGTACGGCACTTGGGTGGGAAAGCTGGCCTTGTGATCAGGAGCTGTATTCAGGGGGCAGATTCAATTTTCATCTTCTCTGTAGGTTTCCAGCTTGAATCACCTTCAGAAATGACACGTAAAGAGCAGGTGTTCCATGCTTACTGGAAAGTGGACTTGCCTTAGGGTAGATTTTTGGTAGATATTAAAAAATATTTTAAAAAACGTAAAAAGAAAAAAATCACTAGCCCTTTGTCTGTCCTTTCTTTCCCCTGTTCTTAGGAGAATCCTTCTATCTTGTCTTCTTTTGGTAATTCCCACCTTAAGAATGCATCCTACTGTAACAAATATTTGTCCAGTGCTCTAACCTGGATGTCTCCTGAAACCTCCATTGGTCATTTGTATTGCAAACAATACCCTCCAAAAACATCAGTTTTCATAAGAATTTTGGGGCTCTCCTTCCTGCAGAGTGTTTCGTTGTGGTACAAAGGAAGGATGATAAACTTCTGGTCCCTTCTGTTATTTGGGTTACGGCATCACTCCCTCCCTTCTTCCCTGGAAGAAATAAATATACTGGGTTCTCTTCCGGTGCTGAAATGCAGGCAGGGTGCAGTCCTAAATGAATAATATGTGGCAGCGCAGGGGGCAGTCATCTGTAGTCCTTGAGGTACTTGCTCGTTATACTGAGGTAATAAGAAGAAACTAGAAAAAAGTGAGGTTAGCTTTACTTTAAATGGACGGCCGTGTTTGTTGTGTTTACGTTGTGCACGTGTATACAGGCTTGAGGTAAGGAACAAAAATAGGCATCGATGCCTTGTTCTGTGGCGTGGCGCTGGCAGAATGAGTCTTGAAAGGAACCACTGAAGACTTGCACAAGCAGTTTGTTCCATCGTGGGCTGACAGGTGCCAAGACCACGAGTTTCCCTCTTAGGATGACTCCGTGGGGCATCTCCACCCTGCGCCTAGTATTGAAATAGGTACCTGGCCAGTACTCAGTGTTGACAACCTCCTGAAGCAAAGGGCAGGTGTACTGTGGGAGAAGGGGCTGTGCCCATTCGGTCAGCAGTGCTGCTCCTGGTTTCCAGTCCTATCCCCGTTTCAGTCCAAGGGAGTTCCCCCTTTCACTCACCTCTTGAACTAACAAACAGTCCCCAGCGTAGCCTGTCCTAGTCCAGCTCTCCTCAGAGCCACAAAGAGTGCAGAATGCTTTTGGAGGTTTGAGAGATTAGTTGCTAATTTCTGAAATCTCACTGTTAAGCACTTACAAATACACATATTCAAATTGTTCAAAACAGGTAGGCTTTCTCAAGTTTTCACAGGATGGGAGCAAAGAAGTGAAGGCAAAGTGTCAAATCCTCGTATCTCCAGAGCAGAGACGTGTAAGAACTGAAATAAAAGGATGTCAGCGTAGGTGTGGAGATTTTTAAAATTTATTTTTATTTATTTTTTATATTTAAGCAAGTTAAATCCAGTGGGGTGGGGATATTCCATTAAAGTATGATTTTTAGAAAAGCACCCTGAGGCAGACAACTAACAGGGAAGACATAATTATGAAAAAGAGTAAAGGAGTCATAGGTCGTGCTATTAGTCTTAGCTGTTATGCAGTGAGTAGGTATCTCCGTAAGTTCTTAATATGTAGTGGTCTTCAGAGAAGCGGGTCTGTAGTAGTGTCTCATGCACTGACAAGTGAAATCAGGCCCTGTCTTTCATATTGTGTTTTTAGGACGGGTGTTCCACAATGGATGGGGGAAATGGTACTGCTGACCTCGTGATTAACAAGAGGTTTGTGTCTGAATCGGAGCTAGAGGAGCGGCGAAAGAGAAGGCAAGAGGAATGGGAAAAGGTCCGAAAACCTGAGGATCCAGAAGGTATGGGATAGATTTTAATAATTACAGGAAGGAGATTGGAGAATACCTCACGTTTGTGGAATGCAGAAATAAAAGGTAGTAGCTTATATTGTGCAAGTTTAAACGATTTTTACATGAAGGAACCAAGAACTGTTGGTGATTTAGTGTTTCTAACATATAGTCTCATTTCCTGGTTTGTTCCTTCCTTTCAGAATGCCCAGAGGAGGCGTATGACCCACGCTCCTTGTATGAAAGACTTCAGGAACAGAGAGAAAAGAAGCAGCAGGAGTTTGAGGAGCAATTTAAATTCAGTAAGCACCGGCAGTTACTATGTTGAACCGAAACCCAGCAAGTTGCATGTATTGTGTGCAGCAGCTGTATATAACATCTGACTGAGGAACATGTCTGTGTGTCTTGTCTGCCTCTCTGAGAGGTAAATGGACTTCAAAAAAGAGTTACTGAAATCTTGTATTTTTCAAGGATGGTAGATGTTCCTGCAGGTAATATGTTATTGTGGGCACCAAGACAGCACTGCACAAGTGCAAAACTCAAAAGCTGCTTGCAGTTATGAAGCTGCATTCCTATCAAGTGTGGAACACTGGGCTTATTTTTCATGTTAAATAAAAAAAAAAAAACACCCTGATACCAATCCACGGAAAAGCGGAAATGTAACGTGGTTTTGTGACTCTTGAGCTCAGGCTTTAGCACAAGACCATCCTATGTGAATGAATAGAAAGAAATCCTGTTTCAGCAGCTGTTACATTTCCAAACTGTAATTAGCTGACGCAAAAGTGATTTGAGGCTCAAGATTACTATATGCAAGAAGTAAACACACAGGAGTTGATTTAAAAAGTAGGTATTTAACTCTTCAAATGAAATGGAAACCTAATTTCTACTGATGTTGAATTTCTGGTTTTATAGAAGAATCCTTTGCATTGTATCACCTGTGTATGTGCTGCTGAGTGCAAAGATGATAATGAGAACTAGAAAATTATTAGTCAACCATTTTGGGAAAAAGGGAGCTATTGGCTCTGTCTAAAGAGAAGTGAGGATGATACTGTGGAACTCCATTTTAAGGTGGGTTCTGATCGATTTTGGTCCTTTAGCTGGAAGCCTTACTCTCAAGCTGCTGTGTTCTTTAAGCTCCAGTTCACCTAACTGGATTCTGCCTAGAATTTCTCTTGTATTCGCGACACAACAAAACTCTGTTTCACTTTTAGCTGTGGCACAATCTTTGAGTTCTGTTAGACCACCCCTGCAGATGCTATCGAGTGTGTTACTGATGGCCAGGATTGCCTCTCCTGTTTTGTAGTACGTGCTTTTCGAATCGGTCCTGTAGCCAGATTTCTTTGGGAGAAGGTGAGTGGGAGGAACTGACTGACTGAAAAATCAGTGTTGGGTGGACTGGGGACCGCTCGTTTACGTCATCAGAGTTCAGCGCAGTTTGGTCACTTGTGACAGGGTTAGTCCCTGAATATGCTGGAGTTTGCCTTAAAATGTTCATAAGTACTTTTTCTATCCGTGGGAATTTTGGCGGAGTAGAAAAGGAGTTCATTGCACAGCCACTGTGATCGGGCCGAGTTGATGATGGAATGTGGGAGGAGAAACACAATGCTGAAGAATTGTATTTGCATAAACACACAAACTTAGTTACTCTGACCTTTTGTGTACATAAAAACTGGTATACAGACTAGCAGTTCTTTCTGCTAGGTTGTTCAGCATTCCAAGAATGTCTTGCTTTCCAAAGTAAAATAATTTTAGTAGAATGTTACAGCATTTTAAATGAAAAATAATACTAGTATTCTCTAAATGCAACTTCAGAAGTTTTCTCTGAACAGTTATGGTAACCAAAACAAGGATAAGTGGAAGCTTTTGCCTGTCTCTTAAGCGTTGCTTGTATTTTTAGTGGTGAAGAGTGGAAAGCACAGGTAGCAGCGTTAATGTGTTGAAGTCTCCAACTGTACCTACAGGATTCTCGCCAGCTGGGCAGTTTCCAGTTCGCTTCAGTAAACTTCTGCTCCGAGTCAGCTGGGGTGATGTGACCAAGCAATTCTTGTCCACGTAGCCACCAGAAAACTGGCTGCTGTCAGCCTAGATGGGAGAGGCTTCTAGTAACTGTCTGCATTAATTGTTTCCCTTGTCGAGTTATACGAGATGTGCAACGTCTTCCCTTTGGTTGAGGAAGCCTGTAAACCAAGTACTGGGATGAGAGGCATCCCTGAGAGGGAGTAACTGAGAAGTAAACCAGGTTGCTTTTAAGGCAGCCCTTGCAGAATCACAGATACTTGCTGCCCTGGAGAGCAAAACCAACTGCAGACAGGTTAGCAGGGAATCTCAGTAACCTCAGCCAGGAGCATCGCTGTGGCTGCTTCTCTTGGTTCGCAGGTCAGGCAGGCAGAGGATGAAATGATTTCACATCACTTGCTTCAGAAGACGTCCAGAGTTTCACTGCTTTTGGGGTCTGTTTGAAGGGGCCCTCAGCAGTAGTTGCGAAGGCTGCAAGTTACTGTTTAAAGGTGTACAAATACATTCTGCGTTCTTAGAGTTGGAAAGAGTAGGGCTCAGCCTTTAAAAAGTAACCTCAAATAATAACTGCTTTTCTGTCAAAGGCAGAAGCTTGCCAATTATCAGTGTAAATGGATTTCTTAGCTTGCCATTAAAGTGAGTAGGACTTGAGTATGTGGGTGAGAATTAAAAAACACATGGCAAACTCGTTGAAAAGCCTAAAAATCCTCTTAGAGAATTAAGCTCTAATGAAGACTAAAGGTGATGGTTAAGATTTCTGAGGACGACTACAAACAGCAGGACTTGGTTTTTCTAAAAAAAGTACTTTTTATTACCTTACTAACTAAATCATTTGATTGAGAGACATTGAATGTTTACAGACTTCCTGCTGCGCTGATGTGTACTTTCCTTAACGTAGGGTAGCATGTTTGGAAAGAATTCATTTTTATTTGGAAGTTAGGAACTATTTTGTACTTTCTTTTTTCTTTTTTTAAGCAGATGTTAATCTCAGTGAAGTTAGTAATTGTTTGCTTTAAGAAAATGTACTGTCTATTTTGGGGCAAGATTTATGGGGAGAAGTAAAGTGGTTTTTTTCCAGTTATTGATTGGGTTAAGAACACATTCTGAGGAGAAAAGCTTAAACTTGGTGTCTGCAACCAAAACAACAAATACATCATTGGTTAATATGGCTGTTCCTCAGTTTGTGTAACCTGTTCCAAATGGTGTTTCAGAGCTGCAGAAAGGCTGTGTGTGTGAAAACTTGGTCAGAGTTCCTTAATTCTGTCAGCAAGTCCAACAGTGTTTCATGGCTTCCTATGAATTGTGTCTTGCTTTTCTCTATAGTAATAGTGTTGTGTTCGAACGGTGTGAGTTTGTTGTGGTTTGTGTGCTTGAGTGTGCCAGAGCTTCGGCTTGTTAGCATCCAGTATCATTAACCAGGAAGTATTTTTACTCCTTAATTACAGAATCCAGCGGGTAGCTTGCAGAGTTTGCTTTGTACCCTTTTCCTGGCACAACAGCGTGGCTGCTGGCGTACCCAGTTCACTCAGTCACCCGGGACTCTGCTCCCCGTGTTCCCAGTGACGCTCTGCAAATTGTTCTGCCTCAGTGGTGCTAGAAATGCCATATGTGAGACGTAGACGCTTGCCTACATGGATGGGGCTGTTTTAAATCATCGGAAGGCATTCTAAGAGGATGGCGAAGTAATGCAAAATAAATGGCTGCTCCCTAAGTGGTTTTAGCTTATCAATATGCATTCTTTTCTTTTATTCAGAAAATATGGTAAGAGGCTTAGATGAAGATGAGACGCATTTCCTTGATGAGGTTTCTCGGCAGCAAGAGCTACTAGAGAAGCAACGAAGAGAAGAGGAGCTGAAAGAACTGAACGAATACAGAATATCCTTTGCAGTAAACTGGCTGGCGGTTGTGTAGAGGAGGAGAAGAGACTGGGCTGTAGGTTTATTCTGTCATTGACATTCTTTCTGTAAAACTGCTTTACAGAACATGTGCTATGAGAGACTTTTAATGTAGCTTGGATCACTTGCTGTAATGTTTGATATTTCCCCCGACCCCTCCATGTCTTTGGTACTTTTCTGTCCTTTTCCCCATTGTGTGGGGTTTTTTCTTTCCGTTATTGAGGGCATGAAATACTATAGCTAAGAAAATAAAGAGAACGTAAAGGCAGAAAAGCATATTACTTCTAATCTTTTTTTGTCTTCTTATCGAAAGGTAAATGTTCTTGTTTGGTTTTTTAACTGCATATTGGCTGTTTCTAACATACCTGTTTGAAATAATGTTTGAATTCCACTCTGTTATTTTTCTTGGAAGTATTAGCTACTGTCTCCCTTGCTGATAACTGCAGGAGGGGAAATTAAACATCTCTGTGCAGATGTGGAGACTCAGCTCCTTTGGATAATACAGGCTTGTAGGCAGTACTAAGAGCAGGACAGTTTGGCTTTGCTGTTAAATACCAAATTTTCATGAAGATATGCTAGAAAATTATACAGAATGCTTTTTCTCTCTAATCAGCACCAGTCCAAGGAGGTTGGAATGTTTTGAGGATTTCTGTGCTGAGCTAAATGTTAGTTTTTTGAGGCTTACTGAATCTGTGCAGAATCTGATGGTTTCATTGCCTCCTAATGATAACCATTGCTTTCAAGTGATCTGTGAGCAAAGCACAAGTTCTCAAGGATGCTTTAGCGCTAGAGATCTGCATTACCTTGTAATAATTAGTGATTTACAGCTTAGAGCGTGTGTTCCGTGAAGAGCATTGAAGTTCTCAGTAATGCGTTTATGATAAAGAAATACTGATGCTTTTTTTTTTTTACTTCAGAAATAGGCTGCAGTTGGTTGATGGATTTGAAATATTTTCTTGATTTGTTGGCTCTAATAATGGGCTGTTCGTGGCATATATTTAGTGTCAGTGATGGTTGCTTGTGGGTCTGGCTGATGCAGGGACGTGCAGTGTAAGATCGTGCTGTGGAAGCAGCTGACAGCTCTAGTTAGGTCACATACGCCTGGGATGAACCACACCATCCCAGAGGGAATCTTACGTTGCCTTGAATTAACCACATAACACTGATCCCTGTATTTACTGAGAACGGCCTGTTGAAGACGTACAAGCCATCCAGCCTCAGTCTCTGCAGTCTTAGTAATGGCGCCTGGCTCTGTATCTGAAGTCTTGCTGTAAATTAAACTGTAGAACTTACTCTGCTGGTGGGGTGGAGTGGGGGAGAATGTTTTATAGTCACCTCATCTTATGAGAAGCTGAGAAGTTTTGCTCATTCAGTTTCCTTTTTTTTTTTTTGATTTAATCGTAATATTTCAAGGAACCTCAGCCATTTGCAAAATGACTCATCTGTGTCTGAAATTTTTGGTGGTATTCTTTTAAAACACAAAAAGTGTTTTTGCATCTGCAGGTTGTTACTACTGGTTTATCACTACGCTGACAAAAAACAGTGGGTACTAGGTAAACGTGCTGAATCTATTGGTACTGTTCAAGTGCGCTTCCAAACTACTAAGAGGAATGTCAACCCACTGGGTTTCATTGCTTGATCTTTTTCCTGAGATAACATCCAAGTTAAGCTACTCGGAGGCGTGAATTTCCTGGTAAAACCTACGTCAATATTCTGGTACAGAGCTTTTTTTTTTTTTCTTTGTTCCTTCATTTTTTAGGTTGAACAATTATGAAATCATATATCTTAAGGATAAACATGCCTTGGAATATTTTAATGCGCTCTCAAGCATAAGAAATTCATATGCATGGATGCATAGGAATTTTACTTCCTTTTTGCTCCTTACCTTATCCAGACCCCACTGGTCTGAGAGTGTTCAAAGACTTACAGGTATTTTTTTAAGCCAGTTCCAAGACATGTTTGAGAAGAAGGTCCTCTTGTCTTAAACCCTATGTAAATGTAAGAAAAGTCCCCCTGCAAGAAGAAGGCTTTACTGTAGGACAGCTGTTTTAAGTGCAGTTGATATTTAAGGTTGCAAGGTTTATTTCTACTGTAGTCTCCCTGCAAGCAGACACTTCTTGGCTAGGTATAGTGTTATATTTGCTAATGGCAGCAGTACATATAAAATCTCTGTTAAAAATGCGCTGCATCTCTGGTAGTTTAGGAGCATTAGGAGAACAGCATCCAGGATGGAAGTGAAAAGCCTGTAATTTGGTATCTGCTGAAAGAAGAGTCTTTGGGTTCCTCAGCCAGGCTTTTGGAGTGCAGTGTTTGAATAGAACAGGGTGATGAACCTGAATGTGGAAGCTGAACGCTGCAGTGTGTGGAATCCGGTGTTCGACACAAGTGTTCACATGGCTTCTGATAGCCACAGGATGGCACTCCTGTGCCATCTTATATAGCCTTCAGCAGTCTGGTTTTGACTGAGACTTTCAGTTGAGGTGGGGAGCAGCCTGGGTTACTGCTGTGTCCTTAGGAAAATCATATAGGGAATGGTATCTGAGCACTCATAGTTGTGAAATGATTGGAGACTTCAAGGGAAAGTGTAAGAGTTCTTGATCTGCAGATGTTCAGTGGGGAAAAAGGCCTATGACATCGAGTATATGGTCCATAAATACAAAATTCACTATCCAATATTTGTCTGCAATAACTGGGGCACCTGTGAAACCCCAGCATGTGGTTATGTCACCTGGTGAGTGGGATTGTAGTCAGAGAAGAAACTGGTAGAAAGCTAGATTTAGGGTTATAAACAAATACCCTTTTAAATTGGGTTGATTTGCCTTTGTTATGTGCAGTTTAAAAGTTTTGCAGAAGCTATTGTGACTGCACTGGTACCTCGTTAACAAACAGGATCGTTGACGGACCTCGCTTCCCCAGACACAGCTGGACACTGACTCTGCTGTCAGGGCCAGAACTAGATCCTGCTGTGGAAGGAGACCTGGTTTGTGTGTGTGCAGGGTGAGTGTGCCTTAATAACAGACCAAGCTCCTTCTTATCCCATCTGAGAACCTGCTTAAGCTTCTCCACCTCATCTTAGGTTTCAGCCGCATCCCACCTTGCTAACACTGTTTGAAGCTACTTAGTTTTTCTGTGCAGTCGCAGTCTTTTTGGGTAGATGTTGGACCACGTGGACCTGTGATCAGATCGGTCTCTGTCCTCTTGGGGCTGGTGTGCAAACCGACAGCAGCAGCCTGGTGGCCCTTACAAAGAGATGAGCTGAAAAGTTAGAGTGATAAATACCAAAATGGAAAATTGAACTGGTTTGCTTTGGTAGGCTGAAGTCTGCTGGGCTCAGCAAAAGCAGGGTTTGAGGAGTGGAAGTGAGCCCACGTATTGCTACTTAGTTTTTTTGGTAAGGATTTAGGGGGGTTGAAGCACCAAATGGGAATTACAAATGTGTTGATCCTCATAGAAGGAGGAAGTACTGCATTGCACTGCATTGCCTCTTCCTTGGAGTTTTTTGGTTTGGTGGTTTTTTGTTGGGGGGGGTGGGGCGGAGGGTGGCCAGTCTGACCTTTTTGCTTTTCTAAGACCTTTAGGAAAAGGCAGGACGATGAGTGTGCTGCTGGGTGCTGGATGTGGCGTGTGGTGTGTCTTGCTGTCTACAGAAAAGCAGCTCCTAGTCTGCTGCCTGGACGTCTTTCCAGGGAGAGCTGGTATTGACACCCGAGAGAGTGCTGAACCCAGAGGGTGAAGTCTCTTCTCTCTTGGCCAAAGGCACCAGCTAAATGTCATTACAAATAAGTTTCTTTTGATAGAATACGTGAATGAACTTCGGTCGCTGCTGTCAGCAGAGCTGGCTAAATACGTTGGAGAGGAAGTGTCTGTTCTCTCCATTCCTTCCTGGTTGATCCTTAACCCTTAATTCACAGCACTCTCACCAAAGTGGGAGTCAGTATGGACCCAAAGAAGGAAACTGAGAAGAAATTGCCCATGAAGTCAGTGGAAAACAAGAACAAATTCTCTCAGGCAAAGCTGTTGGCAGGAGCTGTGAAACACAGAAGGTTAGTTTCACACCTCTATAAATTCATGAGGAACGGAACCCAGTTAGCACTGCGAAGGGAGGCAGGCCAAAACTGCCTCCAGAGAGTGAGGTGTGAACCTTAGCCCTAAAGAAAAATGGGGGGAGGTATAAGAAAAGACCAGCCTTGTTTCTTTAGGCTCTCACAAGCTGTGGGAAAAACATGAAGCAATTCAAGCAGAGAAGCGTGTGTAAAGCAAGTGGGCAGACTCTTCGTTCTAGACTGCCAGGCTTGGGCAATCCTGCTTGGGAATCTAGGGAGAATCTATTTTACATCTCTATTTGTAGATATCAGTGTCACCTCACTCATGTAATTTCATTCAGGTTTGCATCGTTTATCAGACGATTTTATCGGTGTCTAAAAGGGATTGTTTTAATTGCTGCTGGGGGCAGCATGGGGGGGGACATAAGTTACAAGAGAAGAGCTTTGTGCACCAGTTCGATCCTGAGGGCATCAGGCAAGCTTCCTTGTTGCTCGCTGAATCGCACTGATACGTCGACACCCTTTCCATCCCAGGGAGATGGCAGCTGAATTTGATCTGTTTGCTGTTTGGAGGTTGGTCTGCAAACGCGGCTGCCGCTGTGTTAGAGGTTATGGAGAAACCAGGCATATGGGACCAGACTTTTTTCCCACAAATGAGTCGTCTGATATTTCAGATGATTACTGACTTCTCGAAATTCAGTCAGTATTTTTGAATCTGTCCCAGAGAATGAGTGATTATTTTAGAAGCTTATCTTCTAGGGTGACGTTTAGCTCCCAGTACAGCAGTACCTGCATGTCTGGAAACTGAAGTAAGCACTTCTACCACCTAGTGTGGGGGATTGGGTAGTTGTTTGGGTTTTTGGAGGGCAGAGAAGAAAAACCCTGAACTCATAACAAGCAGCCAACAACGTTGTTTTTTCTTGTAACGACTCGTACTTAACCCAGTAGGATGTAGAGAAGGAGCTGGCATGTGCCTGGTGGCACATCCAAAGGCTGCAGATGGCATCTGTTTGAAGAGAGCATCTTAACTGACATGTCAGTGCCACCACAGACGTGCTTTGCTCCATCTTCTATTTTTGCAGTCTTATCTTTTATTGCAAACTGGGCAAAACCAAGTGTAGTGTGAGCTCAACATCTGCCCTATGAGCTTTGAAGTTTACTGTGAAGGACGTATTACTGCTAGAACCTCCCTGCACAGAGTAAGCTTTCATCCATACTGCATGTTCTGGCAGGGATGGGAAGGAGTTAATGCATAATGCCCATACTTCATCCCTTCAGTTCATCACAGCTGAAGCTGGGAAGCATTTGTTTATGTGGATGACTTAGGATCGGGAACAAGAGGGGGGGGAAAAGAAACTGAGCAGTGACAAGGAAGAGCTGAAGAGTCACACGTCGAAGTAATGGTCCTGTCCCCCAGTACTGCTTTGCACCCAAAAAGGACCCCTTTGTTTTCTAGGTCAGACTCTGCAGCTGTGTGTGAATTGCTGCAAGACCTGCTGGGCTTCTTACTGGGTGCAAGGTTGCCAGAGGTTTTGGAACAGGCTCTCTAGGTGCTTGAAGGAGGGGAGGGAAACCCCGGAAGGGAAGAGACAGGGATGTTGCGCCAGCAAGCGTGGTAATCGCCCACGTGTGCAAGCCTGCGGTCGCAAGGGGCGGCTGAAGCTCAGGTCATTCCTGATCTCTAGCTGAATAGACAGCTCTGGGTCGCTGCGTGAGAGTCTGACTTGGACTCCCAGCAGCGTGTTTCTGTTTCCTGGGTTAACAGGTGATTCTTGGGACTGTGGGTGTTGAATCTTTCTAGGATCCTGCATGTTCCCCGAGCAGCGCCAGCTAACAGCAGTTAGGAGTGGTGGTGGTCATCAGGGGACCCTGCTGGCGTTCATTGTAGCATTTGAGGCTAGCTGTGACTTTAACTTCACAGCGGTTAAGTGGTTGCTTATGAGGAGCAAGACACTTTCTGATTTTTTCCACAGTTCAGATGGTGGTAACAGCGTGAAGAGGTTGAAACTAGATACGGATCATGACGAAAAGAATCAAGGTATGTCCTGATTTCTGCATGTGGGAAGCTGTCTGTCTCTCACCTGAACAGCGACTGACTTGGTGTTAAATCTGATAGCGGATTTGCTTTTCTGCTCCTTCGCTATGCAAGCCACCACAGACTGTGGTTGGCATGTTCTCTTTAAAAGCGGTAGAAATGGTAACTGTGGGTGCTGACAGCCTGCCCAGGAAATACGGCTGGATGGAACGTCTCCAGGTCATCAGTCTGTCCCCTGCCTAAAGCATTCCTGACAGATGTTTGTCTAAGCTGCTCTTAAATCTCTACAGATGGAGATTGTGCACCTTCCTTGGGCAGTTTATTCTAATGCTTAACTGATTTTTACCTGTAAAGAGTTTTACCTGGTAACTAGTAGGAGTCTCCGTAGCTGCGTTTTGAGCCTGGTGCTTGTCCTGTCAACAGGAGACGTGGAGAACTGATCGTCCCTTTCCTCTGCGCGGCAGCATCTGATGTATTTGCATGCCTCAGCATGAAAAGCTAATAGCAAGGAAGTGATCTTGTCCATCCTGAAACCTATTTGTTTCAGAAAATTATGGGGACCTAGAAGAAAAATGGAGTTGCCTGTCAGTCTTAGCTGTCAGGGCTGCGATTGACTTGCTGTCAAGATACTCTGACACAAACAGGGTGAGCTGCAATTGCGTGATGACAACCTGAGGCGCTTCCTGAATCTCCTTATGTTCAGTAAACTTTCAGAACGCTGGAAATAATTAATCAGCTGTGGAAGATGGGAGACATTGACTAGCAGAGCGATGGAATAAAACTTTTCCCCGACTGTGCTATTAAATCACAAAAAAATATTCAATTACACAAAGCAGAGCTATTTATTCTTATTTAGTGGGTTTGGTATTTGACAAGCATCAAACTGACAACTTTAGAATAAAAATCTGTACCGCCAGCATAGAGCTGGGCTTAAACTAGTGATGAGAACAAAAAAAAATAATCCCCTGAGGTAGCAAGTCCTTCCTGTCAGAACAGCTTTATTGCAGCATGAAGCTGCCTTATGCTTTAATTATATCCTGCAATCATCTGCCGCTGATGTGGCAACAGCAGGTGAGTGACACGCGGAAGCTCCTGGGCTGATTCCAAGCCCTTTCCTGCACTCTTGTTTTTGACTGAGGCACCTCTCTTCCAGAAAAACCATCCTGTGTTCCCTTGGGGAGCGGCTCGGTGGGAGGCTCCACTGTCCACTGTCCCTCGGCTGCCGTGTGCATTGGGATCCTGCCTGGCCTGGGCGCCTACTCGGGAAGCAGCGATTCCGAGTCCAGCTCAGATAGCGAAGGCACTATTAATTCCACTGGAAAGATCGTCTCTTCTGTCTTTCGTGGCAACAGTTTCTTTGATGGTCCATAATGAAATCCCTCCGTGTGTAACGTAGTGCAGAGTATCTTCCAAAGCCCCGATGGATGCTTGATGCATCCTTCTGCCCCAGATATAATCTTTCTAGCTAACCCCTCAACTTTAATACGCTCAGATGCTCCTAAAACAACTCATTGTATCCTTTTTACTATTTTTTTCCCCCCTCCCCAACTTTCCATTTCTGGGGTGCGTACTGAGCCTGGAAGAAAGGCTGCCATCCTCAGCCAGAGGGCACACCTGGTCATGTAATGAAGGGCTGAGGGTAGGGAGGAGAGTGCTTTATCTTTTATGATGCTTACAGAAAGAAAGAATTCTGATGATTTAAGAAGTTTACACAAGATGAACAGGCAAAAAAATACTCACTTGAAGCAGTGAAGTCTTGTAGAAACAGCCATGTGTTCTGTTTTAAAATGTCATTTTTATTCTGTATTTGAGAAATGGGGGCAGAACAGAAATCAAGCAGATGGTGAAGTGTAGATTGCCATGACACTGTAAAGAAGTTTTAGTGTTCCATGATTAAAGACATTCTGAATGCATTTTTTTTTTATCTTTGCTCATGCCATTCATAATTGTTCCCATTCCATTAAGCAATTTCTGCTCTACCCAGCCAGCCCCTTCCTCTGACCGCCCTGCAGGAGACGTGCAGGCCAGCCTCCTACCAACGGAGAGGTGGTGGTGGAAAGCTCTTCTTCCGAGTGAGTTCAGAGGAGCTGCAGTTGCCTGTTGTGCTCACCGGCCACCGCTCCCACACCAGCGCTTGACGAGTCGTTCCGCTTCTCTGCAGCAGTGTGCTGAAGGGCGTGAATCCGGAGCAGAAGCTAGAGAACTCCACCGTCCTTTGCTGACAGTGGTTGTTGAGGTTGCATTGGATTTGAGAAACCTGATGTGGGCATGTTTATGGGTGGTGTGGACCAGGGAGCCGGGCATGGGCGAGAAGTAGGCCGTGAGAGCTGAGGGCCCATCTCTGTCACCTCTGTGTGCCACCAGTGTGAACAGGAGGTCGGTGGGTTGGAACAGCTCCGCTCGGAGGTGGACATGTCTTCATGACAGTCTCCCTCGTGGCAGTCCTGCTCTACGTACTACGCTGCGAAGCGCGTGCGCTTCTGAGAGAGCAGCTGGTACGTGCGTATCGAAGGGCAGCCATCTGAATGCGACGCTAAGCAGCTTGTAAGGGGGCAGCTGGGATAACAGCAGTGAAACCCGAAGGCATGTGGTAGGATTCACACCTTAGCTTGAGGGGTGAACTTTCCCGAAGGAAACACCGAGAGTTATGCTCACGCTGAAGTGATCCTTAGCCAAAGGAGGACAGCCCTGGTCCGCAATGGGATCCTTACACAGATGCTACAAGTCCTGCCCTGTTCTGCTGGGCTGCCTGGCACCTCCTGCATTTGCTCCAGTGTTGCTCCTGCCTCTTCTCCAGCTGCTGTAATTATGGCGCCTTCAGGTGCTAGCTCTCTTTGCTATTAGCTCTTAGATTAGGGCTGCCTCCCTAATGCTTGGCTTTCAAAGACTTTTGTCATACTTAGCTGTGGAGTGAAATGGAAGTGGTGCACAAAAAACCACCTGTTTTTCTTGGAAGCTGCATTTGCGGGAGCCTTGAGCAGTTGGTGTGAGCGATGTCGGTGTCCTTCCGCAGCGTTAAGCTCGATTGATGATCTCTGTGTAGAGCCAGACCAGCCTGGCCTGGTGGTGAGCGCACAGGGGCCGTTTTCCTGAGTGCTGTTTTGCACAGCTGCCGTCCAAATGGCTGATTTAGAGATGTGTCGTGGGAGCTGCTGGCCGGGTGCGGCAGGCGTGTACAAAGGTGGGGCTGCAGGTGAGAGCGGGAGCGAAGGGTGGTGGTTTCGCTGGACCGTGCAAGGCCAGGAGGAGATGTATCTTGGTCACAGCAGGCCTGAGAGCCCTCTGCTTTCCTCTTTTTCCCAGAAGAGCAGGAATAGGGCACATGGGGAGCGCCTGTAGCTCACGAGCCGTTGAGTCCGAGCTGCCTCTGCTGTTCCCGTGGCCAGGCACGTCGAAACAAAACGGCAGAGCTGTCCTGGCTCATCGCTCCGTCTGCTGGTCCCATTTGCCATCGGAGGTGGAAATACTGAAGTGCAGTGCGCCGAGAGCCGTGCTGGGGCACGAAGAGTGCCAGGGACGGGGGATAAATCAACCTCCTGGAAGCGTGGCTGTGGCAGTTACCTTGCCCTGGGGCCAGTGTGCAGGGGAAGAACTGCTGGCTCCAGCAGCTCCGCCATTCAGTGGCGGATTTAAATTTGTTGTTGTTGTTGGGGGTTTTTTTTAAGGCTGTTCTGTCTTTGCCATGACTGCGTAGTGTGTGCTTCATCCCCTCCCCAGGGACAGCTTCATCAACGGCTTGTTGGCTGTGCTAGTTGGTAAAGCTTCGGAGAGGTGTTAAAAAAAACTGACAAACCCCTGCAAACACTCTACTCGCCGAAGAGCTTCCCAGCAAGTGCAGCTGCATGTCAGATTCTCTGATGGAAAGAAAAATCCCACCATTTTTTCCAGAGCCGCAGACTTTGATCTGCTGCATGCCGGGGGCTCAGTGGCAGCCGGGACAGTCACGCGTGTGCTCGCGGTGGCTGGTGGAGCGAGCACCTCTGTGGCACACATCTCTGCAGAGGGGCTCCGGGCTTTGCACAGAGACACCGGCCTCCCACTCAGGGAGAAGGGAGGCCGGGTCCCCAGGGGTTGGCGTGAGGCTGGTGATCCCTGTGGCACGTCCTGCTTCCTACCTGCCAGCTTCAGGTGGCCTTAATCTAGTTAGCAAGAGAAGAAAGCAGCAATTAGTGCTGAAGATGGCACGTTGCTGACAAGCAGCTCGAAGGAGCTGGTGGAGAGCAGGGTTTTGCTACCCAGCCCCTCTTCTCCCAGGCAGTGGGGAGCTTTTCTTACTCTTGATTGGGAAAAATTTCTAGAGACGAAGCCGTGATGAACGATGAATCTCCCTTTGCCAGTTTGCCAGGGGTTCAGCGGTGCTTTCCCAGGCACCCCAGCTCCCTGCCCCTGGCTCCGGGGGCAGTGGGGGGATGCTGCCCTCCCCGTAGCTCCCCCCCCCACCCCAGCACATCACCCCAGGGCACGGCCAGCCCGAACGCGGAGTGCAGGGAGAGCAGCTGGGGGAGCAGGACAGCCTGTGTCAGGGTGCCTCAAACACCCCCCGCTGCTGGCCACGCTCCCGGCCCTTCCTGTCGAGGAGATCCTGGGTTCTGGGTTAAATGTCCGAGTTTCTTTATTAACCTGAGTATAACAAAGAGAACATGTACACAGTATAAAAATGAACATAGAGCGCGACAGAGGTACGGGTACAACACAGATACATGAACTACACAAGGACCAGTTCATTGAATGAGAATTAATATATTAAGCATTTCATTGCTTGGAAAAAGCAAGTTTTGATTGTAAAAATCGTATCCTGTTCCACTGAAATTATACAAAGTACATTCAATACTGAAAAGTAACTCAAGGGAGCGGGACCAGGGCACAGCCTGGCCGCTTCATGTTACCTGGGGCCGGGACTGTACAAAATGAATCCAGACGCTTCTCTGGGATGAGTTTTAAGAACTTAGCAGTTAAATTAGGAAGTACAAAGTGTTTTGGGGAGGGTAGTCTTCTCTTAAAAGCGTGTGGAACCTGCGCCTTCGGCAGCATGCAGCGGGCGAAGCCTGACAGGGCTCTACGCGGGCTCCGAGTTGACGGGCGGCAGGTTTCGGTGCTTGAAGTACTGCACGACTTGCTGGGGCAGCTCCGCCAGCACAGCTTTGGCCAGGGTCTCCTTGGGCGCCTGCAAGCGAGAGGGGACAGACCCCAGCGTAAGAACGGCCGGCGGAGACCGACGGAGCAAACGCGGCTGGGCTGTCCCTGACTCCAGCCCGTGGCATTTCGTTTAATACCCCCTGGAGCCTACTGGCAGCCAGCGTTTTATACACCGGGGATTATATTCTATACTGCACCTTCCCTCCAGGAGATAATGCATGGTTAGGGAGGAATAAAACATCCTCGGGAGGTTAGAAAAAAACAGGTATTGAGTAACAGCAGGTGAAATGGGAAAACACTGACTAGTTGTGAAAAGAGGGAAGAGAAGCACGGCAGCAGCTGGCCCAGGGCTGGCTCCTGGCTGACCAAGACGGGCAGAGAACTGCACCTCATTTTGTCTTTTTTTTTTTTAAATT
>Ga0065711_1039059_pt1 | contig 18180 bp, 24 predicted proteins | sample Hoacrofraction12_FD_59098 | JGI IMG/M metagenome (GOLD analysis project Ga0065711, IMG submission 59098) | Hoatzin crop microbial communities from Cojedes, Venezuela - Epithelial fraction 12 v2 (version 2) | ecosystem: Host-associated > Birds > Digestive system > Esophagus > Crop | place... | reverse complement strand
CAGCTCCCTCAGCCTTTCCTCGTAGGAGAGATGCTCCAGTCCCCTCACCATCCTCAGAGCCCTCCGCTGGACTCTCTCCAGTAGCTCCTCATCTTTCTTGAACTGGGGAGCCCAGAACTGGACAGAGTACTGCAGATGGGGCCTCACTAGAGGGGGAGTAGAGGGGGAGGAGAACCTCCCTCCACCTGCTGGCCACACTGTTCTTAATGCACCCCAGAGCCCAGCCCCGTAGGGCACAAAACCACTCCATAAACCCCAGCTGCCCCTTCCAGCCATCCCAAGCCACAGCCTTGCCATGCAACAGAGTTTGATGGAGTCTTAGACGAGATGCCTACGCCATCCTACTTAGTTAGCACCGGTCAAGGTCCTGGGCATCACCCAGCACTGCTCGAATACGGACCCTCCTGGCTGCTATCTCAGCCACAGCACCCAGAGGCACGTGTGATGCCTCCGGAGCTGGCCGGGGTGTCCCAGCACCAGAGGGGCTCCCGCAAAGCAGCAGCCTAACAGTGCCAAAGTCAAAGAGCAAGAAAAGGAAACCTTCCCTGCCTGTGTCTCTCCCGGTACTGGGAGCAGGAGGGAGGTTACCTCTGCCTGTCATGTCAGGGCCACCTGAATTCATCAGGGCCACCCAAATTCACCCAGCCCCCCTTGCCAGCCTCTCCGGGCGCTCAGCCGGTGCCAGCCGGGCTGCAAGCCACCACACACGGTGGGAACTTGCCAGGGGATTAAGGAGACGTTCACTGCTCCCATCCCAGTAGGAATACAGGGCTGCCCCATCGCCGCTCCCCTCTCCCAGTGCCTCATGAGCTCCTGGAGCATGCCATGCAAATCTGTGCTAAGGAGTCACAACAACGTACCTGGGAAACCGTAAATATCCATGAAAAATCTGCCCATAAATCCAAGGGAAGGGGAATTTACGGCACTTTCTTTGGAGATTTCTCCAGGTGTTCCCTATTAAGCGTAAGTATTTCTCAGACAATAAAGTCTCCTCCGCCATCAGTTATCAGCTCCACAAACAGGAGCAGCGCCGGGCACGGAGTGGGCAGATATCCAGGCGTAAAGATGAGGGACTGGCTCCTCACATCGCCAGCTCCTCGGGGACGGGGCGATGCTTTAAATCAGACACAACCAGGAACAGGTCGTGTTCGCTTGGTGCCAGGGCAGCGGTTCGGTACTGTGCCGGGCGGAGGCAAGTCCCTCAGCAGTGCCAACGTCCACGGCCCCTTCTGCACACGGGGGACGGTGGTGGCTTCTCAGAGGTGGGGACAGGTTAGACCCAGAAGCCCACGCAGCCAAGGGACATACCACAGCTCGGTCCCTGCTCGGGGTCCAGAGCCCAGTGTTGCTGTGCTTCTTTAGAAAAAATATGAGCCAAAATTGAAAACCTGCCCCGCTCCTAGACGCCACGTTCAGCAGACTTCACCCCGAGCAGCTCCTGCAAGGCTGCCCAGGTTAATTGCCAGGAGAACTTGTTGTATTTCAGCGATCACATCCCTTTGCATGTTTAACGTATCCTTATCGTGACTTCCATGTACTTCTGTGTAGATGGGTGGGAGACAGGAGAAAATGAATAAGACGCTTCCTTCCAGCATGAAATTCTGAGCCTCTCCTCCGCCGAGTGCAATTACTGTGTATATGACTCCTGTAATCTGGCTAATACTGTTAAGTATACTGGAGATTAAAGGGTTTGGGGCTGCAAAGTCCATTTCATCCATTCAGGCCCATGCAAGGGAATATGAGCTGGAAAAAAGTCTCGCAGAAGCTCCCAGACCAAGCAGGGCCTGGCCCGCAGGTGACTGTACCACCACGTCCCCTTGCTGCTGAGGACCTCTTGCCTGGGGCTCGAGGGGGACGTGGAGGAGGGTGACCAGAGCTGCTGGGACCAAAGCACCTGGAGCTCCAGCCCCAGGGCTCACCCCTCGCTGGCAGCCCCCAAACCCAGCGTGCTGCTGTTGGGATGCTTCCGACCCTACGCCCAGCACTGCGGTCATGTTCCCAGAGTGCTGAGCCCGTGCCGGGGACACGGTGGCACAGTGAAGGAGCTAAGTGGTGATGCTGCTGCTGCTGAGAGAGCTCTCCAGGCACCTGGAGAAGAGCTGCTATTTCCAAGCTGGAGACTTAATAACAGCACGGGAAGATTTCTGCCTTGGCCGAGGCAACGGCCTCTGCCTGCCCCATGGAGAGGGAAGCCGCAACGGCAGCGTGCCCGTGAGGCTGGACCACGCTGCCCCAGCCCTGCCGTGCCCCGGCTCCCCAACTGGGATTGCCCCAGGGGTGCAGGCTGAGCCAGCGTAGAGGACACGCCGCCCCGGTGCCTAGAAGCAGGGTAGCAAACCAGTGCTTTGCAGCTCTAATGCCCAAGGAAGCCTCAAAATTAACCTCTGACAGAGTCAGCATCCATCTCTGGTTCAGACTGGGCACGGCCCGAGCCCGGACACGGCTCCTGCTCGGAGAGGAAGCCACAGCCAGCTACCGCCAGCCCCTCCAAGCCAACAGAATATGAAGCAGAGCAGATACAGGGTTGTTCTGCGAGCATAGATGAGCAAAGCAGAGCAAAGAAATGCCTTTAAGCAGTAAAAGCTGCCCTTACATTGTGAGCTGAGACACAGCCTTATCTATCCCCAAGCAGCAGAGGAGCCATCTCCACTTTGATCCAGGTTTGATTTCAAGCAGAGCATCTCCCTCAGCATCGCCAGCGGGACAGCAGCGAAGTAACCCTGTTTTCCTTCACTTTGTCGCTTTTGCCACGCGCCACATGCCAGAGGCCCCAGGGCCATGCGCCCCAGGGCCGTGCGCACAGGCCGGCTCCCTGTGCTCCAGGGGCTCGTGCCCACGACGTGCCAGGGCTCTGGCCACGTTGCTGTCCCCGTGCCGCCCCGATGCCAGCAATGCCCTTCTGCCCTGCCCAGCACCCGTGGACCAGTACGGCAGGCGGGGATGCTCGGGGCGACGCTCCCTCCCCGCGCTGGGGTGTGGGAGAGCCAGCACGAAGCCGGGGAAATGAGAACCTGCCGGGGCATAATGCCAATTCGCTGCCCATTAACTCCCCACAAATCCTCCGCTCTCCGGCCTTATCTTCCTCCGCCACGGCCCCCACGCTCCCCCTCCTCCTCCTCCCAGGCTAATGGGCTTTTTGGACATGGAGACAGCTGTACAGTTACCCTTGGCTGTGCTTGGGAGCCCTTAAACGGCAGCACGGCAGCGTCTGTGGAGAGGTCTGGTGGGAGACAGCCCCAGCACTCCTCGGCCACCCTCCCGGCACCCACAGGCAATGGGTCTGCCCCACGCAGCAGAGCTGGTTGCCAAACGCTCGCTTGCTCTTGCCGGCTGAGTGTCAGACTCCGAACGTTAACTTTTATGGTGTAATATATCCAGCGCCAACCCACGTTGTCAGGAGACACCCCAAAGCTATCGACACATCTGGATGCGAACGATTGTTTAAACACCCCACACGGTCCTGTGCGTACGCGATAGATTTACTGTCGCTTCTCGTAAAATTAGGAGGGATAAAATCAAACAGCTGAGCAGCAATGTCTGCTGGGCAGGAGGGAAAAAACACCAGCACGGCTCAAGGGCTTTGGAATAAACACCAGAGAAGCTCACCACAGGGCATCTTTGCTTACAGCTCCTGAACTTGACCTGAGAGCCCTCCCGACCCGTGACAGCCTAGCCGAGCTCTGGCTGGGTTTTGAATCAGCATTTTTCTGAAATCAGCCAGGTTTCAGCCGGCCTTTGTTGCAGCGCAAGCAGGGCAGGAGGAGCAGGCAGCTCCTATGCCCGCGGCGTGGGCAGATGAGTTGCCCTGGGAAGTTCAGCAAGGTTCCTCGGATCAACAGCGGATGAAAACCACCGGCAGTCGAGCACGGGGCAATCCCCGACCACGCGTCCCGGGCTGCCCTCCTGGCTGAGGCAGCCTGCTGCATTGCTGGCCGCGCAGGAATTCGGCGGCCGTGCGCGACGCCGGGGCAACAGCAGCCCTGAAGCTGGACGAGAAACAGCTCCTGCCCGTTGGATGGCCCCTCGTTCCTCTAGCGAGACCCGAGCCATCCGCTCCCCACCTTGTTCCCCCAGGAGGGGACACATGCGGCTCACACATCTGGCTTTTCAGAGGAGAAAGAGCACCTCTGCAACCGAGAGCATGTATTCTACGTGACAAACCGAGCTCAGCCCAAACCTCAGTTTTCCACCAGAAACTGTTTGCAGGGGAAATCTGTGCCCAGCCCTTTCCATCAAGCAGCACAGCTTCCTACATGAGCAAGAGTTTTGGAAGAGCGGAGCGTTCCTCAAGGCAGCAGATAAATGTCGGACCAGAGTTAGTGGCTGGAGGTGGAATCTAGACAAGCTCAGGCTTCTAATAAGGCACAATTATCGGACAGCCACAGGTACTACGGCAGCCGCTAAGTTAGGAGCGAGAGGAATACTCTGTCCTCAGCTATCTCGAGAGGAAGAATGGCTGTTCCTCTAAAAGAGGGGCTATAATGTTGCTCACAACAACAGCCAAGAGTTACAAGTGTCCCTGTGGGAGCCTGGGGACACCAGCAGCAGAGAGGCTGGGACGGGGTGCTCGGGGATGACACGGCCACCGTGGTCTCGGCTACGGCACCGACCTTCCCCGCCAGCCTTTGCTCCAGCTCGGCAGCTCACATCCATCTCCAGCAGCACCAAGGCTTGTGGGGTGGGAGAGGAAAAGCATTCCCAAGCCCAGCTAACTCACCTGCGAGAGCTCACAGCGTCGCAGCGACATCCCCAGCCGGGTGTCCACAACCCCTGCAGCATCTCCCAGCCCTGCCCCAACTTCCTTTGATCGCAGCTCCCTTTAATCGCAGCTCCCACGTTTTATCTTGAAAAACCACAATAGGCAGGGTTAAAAAAAAACAGGACAAACAATCCAAGGGGAAGAATACAACAGCCCTTGAAACCCCATCCCACCTTTGAAAGAGAGGGATGGAGGCAAGGCAAGAAAGCCAGCATAAAGCCTCATTACCATGAGAAATCCGCTCTCCCTGCCCTCGCCTCACCGCTCATTTCCACATCGCAGCGGACACAATACCTTTCTTCTCTGGAAGAATGTCCCGTTTTCGCACAGACTTGCTGTTCCCACTCCCAGCCCCAGCTTACAGAGCTGGAGGACAAAAGCCGGGCTCACACCTGCCCTGGCAGGCAGTGTCAGGGTGTGAGTCTCCAGGCCCTTATCGTCGTCGTGGGAGCAGTTTTTATCATTATTATTATTATTAGTCTACTTTATCTCTTTTTGTCCTTAGCTTTGAGATCCTTTAGTCAGTCAAATTACACTCAGAGTAGCAGAAGCGGCAGAAAATAAAGCATTATCAGGGGTTCGGGAAGTTATTTTCATCTCAGGGAGCGCGTAAGAAAGGTTGACGAGTCTTTATTCTGATTTTATGGGATAATCTGCAGGTTCCCAGCTGATATGGGGGAAGAAATTAAAAGCATCAGAAGAAATTACAGAAAGAAGTTAAACCCAGGTCTCTGCATAAATTGAAGTAATGTGCACCTCAGCTGAGAGGTGAAGGTGCTGGAGGGTGAAATGTCACTGCGGGGATGGAAAGAGACGGCCGCGGGGCCCGGGAAGAGCTGGGCAGAGGGTGCTGGGTGCGGGGCAGGAGGCTCGCTCAGCCCCCCTCCAGCTGGTCTTTTCTCCCGCAAAGTGGACCTGCCACGTCTTTCCAACCCAAAGCATCGCCAACACGAGCCGGCGGGGAGGAGGGGGGCAAAGCAAAGCAGCTCAGTCGCCGAGCAGCGTCTCCCGTGCTGCCCCGGGTCGCCGGATCCATCCTGCTTCTGTCTGGCTCCTCTGCAAAAACCTACAAGAATCAAGTCAGGGACAGCAAAATTTTTCAGCGAAGCCTTCGGGCTCTCGCATTTAGATGCGTAGCATGGGGCCTCGGCAGCTCCCAGCACCAAACGCGGGGCCAGGAGTGGAGCCAGGGTGCTGAGGAGGGGGCCAGCACCGCAGAGGGCTGTGGAACCATCAGCTCCTCTCCATGCCACCAGCCCCACGGGGATCAGCGCTGGATGCCTGCAGTGCTGGAGCGCCAAGGGATGCTCCTCAGAAAGGAGCACAAAGGTGTTTGGGGTGCAAGACAGCCTTCCTGCCGGCAGACAGGCAGGGGGACGGGGTCCCCCTCTCCCCGGGCAGGATGCGGCCCCCTCCCAGCTAGGCAGGGCTGTTCGGCGACCAAGCCGCGCGGTGCCGAGGCGGTGCTGTCACCGGTGATTGATGGCACAGTTCAGGAGGAAATAAATTCCCAGGCTTTCGCAGGAGGTGAACTGGGGGGTGTATCCATCTTTAAGATACTTAATGAATGTGCCACAGCCCGCGGAGTGGCAGCAGATACATCTCTGCAGCCAGCACTCCCCACGCTGTTCATTGCGAGGTTCAGGCACAATTTAACAGCTTCTTATTGATTTTATTTATGTTCCCCAGGCCCTGGCAGTGTCTATATCGCCCCAGTCCAACAAGAGCCCCATAGTCACAGCGGGGCCCTGCACTTGCTCTTGCCTTCCTGCTCCTCATCCCTCGCCTACCCTGGAAGGGGTGATGCGAAATCACCTGCCCCAGGGCAACCCTGGGGACCAGACCTGGGGTTTGGCGAGAAAAGATGCAGTTTGGGGCTCCTTGAAACATATTATGGTTCATGTGGGCTTCAGCTCAGCTCTTCAGGCCGAGGAAGAGGATGATGCAGGATTACTAGAGCAACGGTGAGCACCGGCACAGCACTGGGGAGAACGCTGGTGCCACACACATCGCCATGGCCCCGGGCTCGGGGTCGCGTCTTTGGAACTGAAAGCAACATATAGTCAGGACCTTACAGAAGACACCCTTGCAAGACAGACTTTGGAAAGTCTTCGCTTTTTATGTAGCATAGCAGACCTTCGCTCTCAAGGCAAGAAAAATGGCAATCAGCAGTGCTAGTGCGTGGCTTGGCTTTGTTTTTCCCTCTTTCCCTTGGGGGGAAGGAAAAAAAAAAACGAAAGAAAAGCAGCAAAGAATGGTAGAGACCCAGGTGACCTTTCTGGCTAAGAGACCTTGTCTGAATCACTGGATGGTAACGACGAGTGAAATGCCAGTGCCTTGCCTTCTAAATACCAGCTTCCTCTTGGGGTGAAACGTCAGCTTTCGAACGCGGAAACGCCGCAAAGAAAAATGTCACCCTCCACCAGGTGCAAAATGCCAGCCTGCTGCCAGCGCCCGCGGGAGATGGGCAGCTGCCAGGTCCCCGCTCTCCTCCCGCCAGGCTCTGCTCCAAAGCTCACCAAAGGCAACAGCGCGAAGGGGAGGGGCTGCAACGGGGGCAGCCAGGGCGTGGGTCTTCCAGCGTTACCCATAGCATCATGGCGGCGAGCGGCTCAGAAAAGCTGCCTTTGGGATTCGGAGGGTTTTTTCCCTTCCCTTTTCCCAGTGGCCAGCAGATTTGTCATTGCGGCCAGCGAACCAAATGAATCACGTTTAAAGATTGTTTCGTATCAAACCAAAACAGTTATTTCCAGTTTTCCCGGCTAAATGGAAAAACAATTGAGTATAAGGAGATTTTGCGATCTAAAGAGTTTATCACAACCCGAACCCCTAGGTCTCAGCGAGCACTGTTGTTGCTTGGTTTAATCCTATTTATGAAGCACGGGAAATCATCCAACAGACTGTCCTCATCTGCGAAGAAATGCTTCCCATGGAGCTGGCGATATTTGCAACAGCTCCTCTACCCTTCCCAAAGCCAAGCTGGGTAAAAGTTTGGCAGCAAAGCAGGAGGGACAAATCCCCCCTTGGGGACCTGCTGCACCCCGAGACCCTCACCAGGAGCTGTAGGGCCACGTAAATGTGACCAAACTTTTCTAACCTGACAAAACTACATCGGGAAATGAATGAAGTTGCTTTTCGCGGTGTGGGAGTTGGAGCTGTTCTCTTTCCCCAAGCCCACACCTTTTTTTTTTTCTTCCCCCCTTAAATGTGTGAAATAATTTTACCACCCTTTTTTCCTTTCAGTTACTCCTCCTCCCCTTGGATCTTGCCCTTCCTGGTGTTTGAAAATAGCTCATGGAAAGGAGGAAGGGAGGGGGGAATAAAAGGAGATGTGGGGGGATGCAAAATGGAAGGGGAGAAGAGGGAAAAACACAAGAAGAGTGAAAATACATATTTTTCACAGCAAATCAGGACTGGCCAATTGCTTCAACTCCAGCATCCATTCTGGGAAAGGTCAACCAATTTGGCAAGTTTTGGAAGGTTCTTTGCACCCTGTCATTTGTTCGGCAACACCTTGGAAGAAAGCAGCGTGGGCACGCCTGCCTACCCCTGCCCGCACCCTCGCACGCAGGCACCCACCTCCAGTGGGGCACCGGGGCTGCGGCCAGGCAACGCGACCTTCCAGGGAACCCAGCTATCACCCACCCTTAAAGCTGGCTGGGAACCCTCTGCCTAAACGGGTCTTCTCCTCGCGTGATGCTCATGGCTGGAGCTGAAGCGGTTGGAAAAAAACCACGCTGGGTTTGATAACCTTCCGGCGGAGCAAAGGCACAGCCACGTCCCCGGGCTGCAGCTCTGCCCAGCAGCTGCCGGGACCCCTGGCATGGCAAGGGGAAGGGTCTCAGCCGTCTCCGGCACTTTGGCTCCGAGGGGCTGGGGTTGAAGGGCTCCTTTCACCAGCCGGCGCCGGCTCGCCGGTAAATGCACGCCATTAGCACTGGCGGCAGCTCCGGGTGGTGGTTTTGTGCCCGACCCCTCTCCCTGCCTCGCGACCGGGAGCAGATCTCCGCAGGAAGCGGTTTTAATGCATCAGCCTCCACGTGCATCGCACCCAGAGCTCTCCCCCAAGTGCTTCTCCGTAATGGATTTCATCCCTGACCCGGAGCGATGCTGCCCTTCCAGATGTCCCTGGGGAATCGACATTCTGGTTCTCCCCTGAGTTTCCTGCCAGAGGAGCATGGCCGAGGGGGCTGATGACCCCAACGGCATCCCACCTCTGATGCCCCACACGCAGCATGGCTCAGCTGCCAACCCCCTCTCAGCCTCGGCAGCAGCGATGCTGCCGGCACGGGAGGAGGGATGCTCGGTGCCAGCGATGCCGGCTGGGGCAATCCTCTCCTCCTGCATCCCAGGAGAGCGGGCGCAGACACAGATTTAAGGCCTTTGGCCACATGGCTGGGTGCCTGCACCCCGGCTCTTCACTCTTTCTCGAGGTCTCTCCCATCATTCCCGCTTGCCTTGGCAATCACCCGGGCATCCCTTGTGTCCTTTTGATATCTCCTCTCTCCCTGCACAGCACCTTCCAGCTCCCTCCCGCTCCTGTCCTTCGGGCAGTGGCTCTGGGGCCAAAGGGATGCTTTCCAGAGCTTTTCTCTAAAAAATCCCAACAACTTAATTCCTTGCAAAACAACCATTTCCTGGCTGACACAGAAGGGACTTGGGGATTTATGTCAAGGGTGGCACAGAGGGGAATCCGTGCCGGGAGCGGCAGGCGTTGCCAGCACAGCCGCTGTCAGAGCCCTGGGGAGCGATCCCCTGAGGGGCTTGCCTCTGCAGGGATGCGTGGGTCCAGCGCCAAAGCCCAACGGACGCTTCCCACCCTGATCAGGACCTTGCCTTGGAAACAGCGGGAGCTGAGAGGGGAGCTATGTCTCATCCCGTGCCGCACCAGCACCCAAAAGCACCAGGAAAGCTGGGAAGGGCTGGGCAGAGGCTGGCTGCTCCGGGCCGGGTTCAGCCCAAGCAAGAGCATCCCCATGCCCCCCGAGAGTGAAGGCGGGGGGCCCTGCCACCGCATCCAGCTCCTCTGGGAGCTAGTGGGAAAAGAGCTGACCAAGCCTGACTGGCAGCGATGCTCCAGCCCAACACCCAGCAAAAGGCAGGTCCAAGCAGGACCATCTTGAGCTTGCGGTGCGACACCAGCCATTTCTCCAGCTGAATGCCCGAGCCCAGCAACCCGCTTCTTTCCTCGGGAGATGCCACCCTACAACACCCCATCTTCCCACCCTCCCACAGGGACACTCACTTCTTCCAGCTGAGCTGAGGAACAAACAAGTCATCACCCACTCCAAGGAGGTGGGTTGGCAACGGCCGAGGAGAAGATGCTTGATGTTTGGCGACAGTCCACGGAGCTAACTCAGCAAAGCCAGATGATAGGCAGCGAAGCCACCCTTTCCAATAATAGCACTGCGTGGCACGCAGATCACTCCTGCTCAAGAGGTCTCCCAGGGCTTAGTGTGAACTTCATCACATCCCCGTTTCCAACACACGGCAATGCTGCTTGCAAAGCTAAACATTTTCTAGTGCATCTTCATTAGCCTTTAAGCACTCTGCTTCTGACCTCCTGCATCTCCACAGCTGCTGGAGGCCCCGGGCCAGATCCTGCTCTCGCGCACACCGGTGTAAATGTGTTTATCTGCAGCTGAAAGCACACTGCTGGGTGTTACACCGGTGTCCAAGCACAGTCTCCGATACTCCCTTTGGCTCCGAGGTGACAAGCCCCAGCCCACGCCAGCGATGTAACCCAGGTCCAACGCAGCTCCTCCTCCAACACCCTGCTTTTTAGCCCCAGCAGCCTGCGGAGGTCCTGAGGTCTGCAGAAATCCCTCCTATCCTTAGCTCACACAAGATGTTTCACCTCCCGACCCTCGAAACAAGACTCAGTACCTTCCCCCTGCACCTCCCTTCACGCCCCAGACCAGGAGGCGAATGCTCTGAAATTTGCCTTAATCCTCGCTCACAGGAGTGCCTCTTCCCGCAGCGGCAGAATTATTTCATTACAGGAAAAGCCCAGCCCGAAAGCCCTTCCCAGGCCACGTGCAGATAACCACGCGTGAACAGCACACGGCAAAGCCCTCTCGGTAGCAGGCAGCTGAGCAATGCCGGCTTCGACTGGAAACATCAGCTCTGCCCGAGGCATGGCCAGCGCTGGGCCCTCCATGCGCCCGGAGCCCCCCACCCTCTAGCATCTGGTGGTGGGGCCCCTTCACGGCTCTGGGGCCGTTTGCGGGGGCAGCCCACTCTCCTCTGCACCTGCGTGGGAGCATCCGAAACCTCCCCGGGGTTTCAACGCGGAGTCCCGCAAGCGGTTTAGCTTGGCTGAACCAGCTTTTTTCCCAGGAAAGCAAATTTCGATGGATGTTTTCCAGCCAGCCGGAAAGGAGCACGGCACCCACGAGCGCTTGCGCCTCTCGTGTTCCCCGGGGCTCTGGACCAGACCCAGTGTAAACCAGCAGCTACCCTGGCAGGGAGGTGACCAAAACTGGCAGCTCAGCCTTACAAAGCCACGTCGAGGAAGACGTGGGGTTTCCATACTCCGCAGCCCCACCGCGTCTCTTGTGTGGGATGTCGCGCGGCGGGGAGGCACGACAGCCACCGGGGGAGCCCAGCTCTCCCACTGCCGCCGGGGTTGGATGCTGGGCTGATTAGAAGGACGGAAAACCAGCTCAGCAGCTGGCAGCAGGAGGGATGCGCTGGCAGGGGCCGGGCTCGCCAGCCTGCGGGGTGCCACGGGGAGACCTTGAAAGGGAAGGAAGATCTGAGCGGGAGCATCGCCGCCCAGCTCCCGCTCTAACGACGGACAGGAGCAACCCACGGTTAGCAAAGAGCTCCCAGATGAAAGCAGCTCCATCCCTGGGACCTTGTTATGATTTCACAGATGCTTCTCACATAGCTTTTCTTTATTGTGATTTTTCTAAGGTCTCTCTTTGCTCTGGATAAACGGTGCCTCAGAGGCTGCAGGCAGTGGGTGGCAGAGAAGGGGAGGCAGCTCACAGGGGCTGCAGCCTTGGCTGCCCTCGGCCCTGGTAGGGCTGGGTGCTGCTTGAAAACCTGCACCCTCACCTCCAGGGATGCTCAAACGCCCCAAGCAACGGGATTTGGCAGCAAACACCCCGCACCGGACCTCAACCCCCAGCCTTTTCCGCTCATCGCCAGTAGGACAGGCTTCGCAATGGCTGGCTTCTCCAGGAAACCCCTAAGAAATCCCGGCACGAGCATCACCGGCGAAGAGAAAACTGCTGTGACCCAGCCTTTACCTCTGCCGCTGGGCATGATTGCCATAAGACAATTTGAAATCCAGGCTGAGAAGATGCTGCCCAGCCTCCAAATCTGACAGGGAAGAAAAATCCTCCCTCCTTGCAACGCTAATGCTGCTAAATGGCAGAGAGCTGTGGCTCGTTCGTTCTTCGCAAAGCACCCCCGACGGGGACAGCCTCAGCGAGGGTTGCTGGGCACCCCAGAGAGGGATGGGCTGTCCTCCTGCTGCGAGCTGGGGCACCCAGCCCGGCCCTTGGCCTCTCCCGAACCCCAAACGAGCTTTTGCGGGGTCAGCACAACAGTGGAGCAAAGGGGGAAGGCAGCAAAGGGGGAAGGGAAAGGATTAAAAATAGATTCCAGTTTTGTCTCAACTATTGTAAAACAAAAGGTCCTGCAGCAACCATCCTCGAACCAAAAAGCACGCCTGCGTCTCGGGCCAAGAGGCACCCGAATAGCAGATGTATTTTTCATTAAAAGGCTCGTTAATATTGCAGGTTCCTGCTGCGGACCTGCTTTCCCAGCTCTGGCTGATTGCCAGAGAGCCACTTCTCCATCTCCCTTGCCCGGCAGAGAGGGGCTTCGCTTCCCCAGCCCTGAGCATTGCCTTCCGCACACCGTGTCCCTGCCTCAGTGTCCCCAGGAGCATCGCCTTCCACACACCATGTCCCTGCCTCAGTGTCCCCAGGAGCATCACCTTCCACACACCATGTCCCTGCCTCGGTGTCCCCAGGAGCATCACCTTCCACACACCGTGTCCCTGCCTCAGTGTCCCCAGGAGCATTGCCGTCCCCCGTCGTCATCCCCCCGCATGCCCTCGGCACTGCTATCGGTGGGTAACGAGAGAGCCCCAAGTCCAGCGCAGCCACTGCGGACGGGGCGAGAGACATCGTGCCATCAACCTGGTGAGTGATGGGAAATAAGGAACAAATTTTCTGGCATTTAAAGAAAAAAATAAAGGCAAGAGCCCTCCCAACTTCACAAGCCCAACGGCTGGTGGTGAGCAGAACTCATTTCCCCCTAAAGAGAGATGACTACACTTTGTTAACTCAAACTTTCTCATTAATCGCCTTTGCATTGCCTCTGTCTGCCTCATCGCTGCCAGGCCGTGATAATATATGAAGAACAGTCATTTATCCCCCAAATTCCCACTCGGTAAAGATCTACAGTGCTGTGGAAGTGGATTCACCCCAATGCCCGGCTCCCAGCACAATAAGGCTAATTTCAATGCACTCATGAGCCAAACCCTTCTTTCTCCTCTTGCTTCCTTCTATTTCATTTTCAAGCCAGCAGGTGCTGGGCTCGGCAATTAGAAGCAACAGGCGGCTGTGGGCAGAACATCGTGGCTTGGGAGGCAGGGGACTGAGCGAGGCTATCGCTTGCATGGAGACCCCTCCCCTTGGGTACCCACCGCGGGTGCTGGCACCAGGGAGGCTGCACCAGAGTACCCGGTCCCGCCAGCGCTGGCTCGCAGCCATTTTAGGGCTCTGAAAAGCAGTCCAGGAGCCACTGACACGCGGGACATCTCGGCGGCGAGGTCTCGATGCTAGCGATAGCCTCTCTCGGTTCCCCCCTTCCCCGCCGCTGGCTTTGCCGCTCCTCATGTTTCCCAAACACGCTGTATTTTATGTAGATCGTATGCAAAGCGTGGGCTCTGCCTCCCACGCAGCTGCTGGTTCTGCAGCGGGGCTCGGTTTGCTCGAGATTTGCTCTCGCAAGGAGGGGAGGAGGGAGCGGCAGGCAGCTCTGTCAGGGGGTGTGTGGCCAGATCCTGCCTTTTCTAAAAAATTAAAAGAATTGGAATTAATTAATTCCCAACTAATTAACAGGGACTTCGACGTCGAGAGGTGCAAAATGCAGAGGAGAAGAAAAAAAAAAAAGGCAAACTCCCCTGGTTGCTGGACACGTTTCTTCTGGTAGAAAAGCTTTTTAGGAGATTAAAAAAAAAATCAGGTTGAGATGATTTTGGAAGAAAGCCGTGAGCAGCAGGCAAAGCCGGCCGGAGCCCGAGCGGTGGGTGCTGCAGTGGGTGCAGCCCCCAGCCTGCCTGCCCTCGGCCCGCCAGCCCAGCCTGCCTGGCACGGGAGGGACATCGCCGTGATCAAAGGAGCGAGCCGCCCGCAGAAGTCCCCAGGGCTTGCTGGGATGAAGAAATATCAAACCCATCTGGAAATCAAACAGGAGAATGGGAACAGAGGGAAGAGAAGAAAGAAACAAGGGCAAAACGAACCCTGAGCTGACACCCTTTTAACTGAAAACATCCAATGTGGAGAATCATCCCCCCCAGAACGGGTCGCTCGGGGGGCAACACACTTCCTTATCACCCCTCGACGCTGTGGCAGCATGCGATGGAAATCCAAAGTGATGCCAACCACGAGGAGACGACGGCTGCCGCTTTCTGGCTGCAGGTTTCTGGTGACAAGCTCCGAGGCAGCACGCGTAATGAAAAAGCCCCTTTGCTGGAGACGCGAAGGACATGGAGCTCCTGCCGGGAGAAGCGGAGTGGGCATCCCTAAGGACTCTCCCACCAGCAGCAGCAAGGTGAACAACTCCTTGCGTAAAAAGAGCCCCAGCACTGGAAGAAGTCTTCCCTGGGGGTACCTGTGATGGAGCCCAAACCTCACGTTTCAGCCTGCCGCCATCCCCTCCAGTGCTCTGGAGCTCCTGAGTGCTTCGCCGCCGGGCTGGTGGCGACAAGCAAAGACCCGCGAAACCTCGCAGCTAGCCCAGAGCAGCCACCAATCACACGCCGATGAAAAACAGACCTAGGAAAAAACCTGAAGGTGCCGATTTCATGGCTTGCTGACACCTCATCTGAAAGCGTTACATTATCCTGAATGTTAACAGAAGCCATGTAGAAAAAAAAACAATAATGACGGGTGTTAAGATTGGAAATGGGATGCTGTTTCTCTGCTCATCGTCGCAGTGATCTCTTGCTCATCTCCAAGTTGAAGCCGTACTTTGAATACGTTCACGAGCGCGCGTCAGGCACTGCGGAAGCAGGACCTCCCAGCAACAAGCACTCCCATCAGTTAAAAATCCATCCAGGGATCGGGAATCCCAGGCAGCGGAAAGCATTTACAGTCCAGCTGCAAAGGCCACGGCGGGTAGAAACAGAAAGCGAGGAAGAAGGGGACCAGGCGCGGGATGGATGCTCCATCCCCAGAGGCTCTCCTGCCCCAGTCTGACCAGTTTGAGGCGGATGCCGCCAGAGGGGAGCAACGTGGAGTCCCTGGAGCACACAGGGCACGAACAGGGAGCTCCCACAGGCTCCCCAAGCCCGTGAAGGAAAAGGACGGCAGCTTTTATGCGTGACGTGGGATTTTCCCCCCTGACCCGGAGGGTTCACTGCTGGGTTGGACCCGAGCACGAGGAGCTGGCTGCCAGGGAGGAGTTCGCAGCCATCATCCCCAGGCTGTCACCACGGGTCCGTCTCCGTGTGCCCACAGCCTCCGCTGCGGCATGGGCGAGGACAGAGGACACGCGGCAGGCAGCAGCGTCTCAGCCTCCCTACCCGGCTCCGTCCCAGGCAAGACAGTGGAATTAAGTGCAAGTTATAATTAAGACTGGATGTTTGAAGAGAAACATAATCTCCGTTCCGTGGGATTCGTCAGCACAACAGTAATTAACGTCTCATTAACATTCGCCTAATTAAGCAGTTTATGAAAGTGGATAGATTTGCATACTGCTCCACTTCAGCTTCAGTGCATCCAGCTATATCCAAACTCCAGAATTAACCCTTCCAGGACATTCCCAACCCCCTGCACAGCTTCCCAGCTCCTCGCCACGGGGCCACGAGCTGCCGTGGTTGTGCATCCCACCGCGTGGCACTACCCAAACCCAGGTACCATGTCTCCTCTCCATGGCCCCTTTTACAGACAGACCCAGCCTAAGCCCTTCAAACCTTCGCCGTTGGTTATCTACTTTTAAAACCCTCAGCTGGTTTCAGTGCTTTCCCCTGGATTCGCAACACATTCATCAGGGAAGCGAAGACGACTTGGAAGAGTTTCAGAAGATGGGAAGAAACGTCTCCTGAAACATTTCATGCTATACTCATTTCCAAATCCTCTTTAATGTTTAAAAACAACGACTTGAAGATTAAAGAGCCGCTCCATTTTCCACACACCAGCTTTTAACAGAGGGATGCAGCAATACATCTCAGCAGCTTCCACAAAAGTTCTGGCGTGGAGACCGTGTTCCCTGTCTTTCAGGGTCTTCCCCTCGTTGGGAGGAAAGGAAAACTAGCGAGAGCAGTGACAGTCCCCAGGTCCCCATCTGATGCCCTGTCCCTCTTGGGGACAGCAGGTACCAGGACCACCTTTCCTGGGCGGATCCCAGAGCAGCGAGGGATGCATAAGGCAGCCCATCAAATGCGACGCATCCCACACGCAGCCCCGCAGCGGTAAGTCCCTTGAAGTGCTGGACGTAACATTCTTCACTCTTAATACTAGCTTTCTCTTCTGTTGTTGGATTAGTAAAGCCACTGCATCCATCATGTTCTTAAAAAGACCACGTGCAAACTTGCCTCCCCCCCCAGCATCTCCTGGGGTGGGAGGGGGGGTTGGAAACGACCTCTCTAGTTAGTGGTTAATGCTTGAAGTCAAGATGCAACTTTGCAGCAAATACAGCGGGAGAGAAAAATTCATGACGCAGCCTTTCATTGAAAATCAATAAAGCCCAGACCTGCCTGTGATATACATGCTCAATTTATTCCCCGCCTGGCTCGCTGCATCTTCACCACCGGCCCTCCCCGAGCAGCCCAGGTCCTCACCGGAGGATGCAGAGCCCACCTCTCCCCTCCAGGTCACGCCACCGATGCCACCAGCGCCACGTTAGCATGGGATTGTCACCTCCCTGAGCCTGACAGTCTGAGGCTTGTGGCCCTGGGCCACCGGCTGCGGCTAGCCGTGCTCTCATGGCTGCGATCCAGCACCCGCAGCATCCCTCCCCGCGGCACGGCCGGGAGCGGGAGCCCAGCCGTAGCATCGTGTGGCAAATGCAATTCCAGAGTTTCCTTCCATCTCACAACAAGGAGGCTACAGCGAAACCCGCCGGGGAAACGCTCCTGATTTGCACTCGAAACACCTCTGCCTTGAAAGCACGTCTTCATTTTCCCCTCGCCTCAGCAGCCACGAAACCTTCCTGGAAGTGGTGATGGACTGAGCCTTCCTCCTGAGCCAAGCTGAGGCACCCTCCAGCCCCGCCTGAGCCCGAACCACGGGACCCCCACCACTCGTCCTGTCCTAACGCCCCCTCCTCCTCCAAGGGGGTGCTTTGACAGCCAAAAATCGCTGCAGGTTTAGGCACTGCACTCTGCTTTTAACCTATTTTTTCCTCCCCCCCAAACCTCCCTGCCGAGACAGAAAATGGTCCCTTGTGATGCCGGACCCCCATCCCTTGGGCATCCCTCCCGCGGCCAAACACACCCCGACGCCAGGGTGAGGGGCTTTGCGGGGGGTTGGGGGGGCAGGCTGCCAGCGAAGCGGCCCGGCGGGGCAGGTGGGAAGCGGGTGGTGGTCTGGGGTCTTTGCCTTCGCACCGGGCTCTGCAGTGCAGCCTGACCTACTTTCTCCGCCGGCACGGCCACAGCAGCCGCAGCAGCGGCGCGGGGTTGCTTGTCCCCTCCGACACATACAGATGTCTTGCTAGAAACCAGCGGGAGATCGCGACGGGGCCGACCACGTCCCCCTCCTGCCACCTCGCAGCGCTGGCTGTCCCCTCCCATGCCCTGCTTTCCCTGCTCTTCCCCGAAAAATTTGGGGCACATCTCAGCCAAGAGGAGGATTTATTGATCGTCTTATCCGTGTCTAATCCCAGCCGGAGCGTCACGATAAACGAAGCCAGCTAAATAAAATGCCTTCCCGCAAGGTCTCTGTGTCGAGAGCAGTTGGCTACTAGTGGGGTGCAAGGGGGGGGGAGCAGCCCACAGGGACCCCAGACCCACCTGCACAGGGAAGAGCAGCCCACGACGGCAAAGGCATTGAAGCGCGATTAACGTGCCGTGCTGCGAACACCCATCCGAAGCTGAGGGCAGGGGCAGGGGGACAAAGCGAACCCGAACCACTCCATCTAATCGATGGTAAGCAGTTTAAACACCGTTCCTCTGCAGTTCAGGGAGCCCTAATTCCAGCCATGACCTGAATCTCTTTGAGGAGAGAAGCGGGGGG
>Ga0065711_1039058_pt1 | contig 18180 bp, 10 predicted proteins | sample Hoacrofraction12_FD_59098 | JGI IMG/M metagenome (GOLD analysis project Ga0065711, IMG submission 59098) | Hoatzin crop microbial communities from Cojedes, Venezuela - Epithelial fraction 12 v2 (version 2) | ecosystem: Host-associated > Birds > Digestive system > Esophagus > Crop | place... | reverse complement strand
ACAGGAAGTTCCGTCTGAACATGAGGAAGAACTTCTTCCCTCTGAGGGTGACGGAGCACTGGAACAGGCTGCCCAGGGAGGTTGTGGAGTCTCCTTCTCTGGAGATATTCAAGATCCGCCTGGACAAGATGCTGTGCAGCCTACTGTAGGTGACCCTGCTTCGGCAGGGGGGTTGGACTAGATGACCCACAGAGGTCCCTTCCAACCCCTACTATTCTGTGATTCTGTGATTCTGAGGGGAAGGTGGGGTACTGGGCTGGACTGGAGTGAGCATGAAGTTGATGAATGTCACAGAAAAGAGGTGAAAAGATCTAGACTGAAATTTCTGTCTACCCACTACTCTCCTCCCACTTAATAAATAAATAATAAGTTTTAAACAGTGGGTGATGTGGGTCTGTCCTTTCAGCATTCTCATCTGTAAATTCCCCTGTGACATCTGGCTGAAAAGTCACGCTGTGACATCAGTGCTGAAAAGATGTATTTTTCTCCTGGAGATTGCAAAAAACTGGCAAAAACTTACTGGAAACCGATCTCATTTGGAGAAAGGCAAGTTTGACAGAAAAGCAAAATCTGTTATTGAAATAGGCTATTATAATAAATAAGAGTTCATTTTGCCAGTCTAAAATTACCCTATCTCAGACCTGAACTTTACCAGTAAACTTCAGGAAAGTCAGAGTAGTGGGTGAAAATAGGGACACTTGGTCAGTTAATGGAAGCCATGAATGGGAAACAAGTATCTAATACGTCATTTATTTTTCATGTTTGCATGTAAGATTACACACAAATTACCTTGATCTTCTTTAGGCAAATAAAATATTAATCATTAAGCTGCACTCTTTTGTATTTACATTTAGTTGCAGAACCTTTAATCTTGCTGAATCTTTCACGTTTTGTCTTTAAAATACTTACAGCTGTAACAAAAGCTTGTAGATTAAAACATATCATTTATCAAAGCAAATAAGGCAGATATTTTTCTAAAAGAAACGTAGAAAGATTAAATTAATAATTAGGTAGAGATAATCTCTGAGAGGAAAAAAGAACACTATATAGTGCTGGAAGGAGATTTACCCATAATTTTAGGAATATTGAGCTGAACACAAAATCAAATTATGAGATCTTAGAGACTAAAATGTGAGTTACAACAGAGTTTTGAAAAATTCTCAGTGAAATTTAACAGAGAAAACATGAGAAATTAATGCTCAGCTACTAAAACACATTTTGTGAAGGTTTAATGTGCAGATATAAAATGGCTGGCACCATTCTTCCCTACTGCTTAAAGTGCAGTAGCTACATAAGGTCTATTATGAAATAAGAACTACAGGCCTGTCAGCCTGACCTCGGTGCCAGGCAAGATTATGGAGTAATTCATCCTGAGTGCACTCACCAGGCATGTGAAGGACAACCGGCGGATCAGGCCTAGCCAGCATGGGTTCAGGAAAGGCAGGTCCTGCTTGACAAACCTGATCTCCTTCTACAGCCAGAGAGTAGAGGAGGGAAAGGCTGTGGATTTCATCTACCTGGACTTTAGTAAGGCCTTTGACACTGCTCCCCACAGCATCCTCCTGGAGAAACTAGCAGCCCATGGTCTGGATGGGTGTACTCGATGCTGGATAAAGAACTGGCTGAATGGCCGAGCGCAGAGAGTGCTGGTGAATAGAGTGAAATCCAGCTGGTGGCTGGTCACGAGTGGTGTTCCCCAGGGCTTGGTTTTGGATCTGGTCTTGTTTAACATCTTTATCAATGATGTGGATGAGCGGATTGAGTGCTCCCTTAGTAAGTTTGCAGATGACACCAAGTTGGGCGGGAGTGTTGATGTTCTTGAGGGTAGGAAGGCTGTGCAGAGGGATCTGGGCAGACTGGATTCATGGGCTGAGGCCAATTGTATGAGGTTCAACAAGACCAAATGCCGGGTCCTGTACTTTGGTCACAACAACCCCATGCAACACTACAGGCTTGAGGAGGAGTGGCTGTAAAGCTGCCCAGCAGACAAGGACATTGGGGTGCTGGTCTACAGCCAGCTGAATATGAGCCAACAATGTGCCCAGGTAGCCAAGAAGGCCACTGACATCCTGGCTTGTATCAGGAATAGTGTGTCCAGCAGGAGCAGGGAGGTGATCATGCCCCTGTACTCAGCACTGGTGAGGCCTGTGAGTACTGTGTTCAGTTTTGGGCCCCTCACTATAAGAAAGACATTGAGTTGCTGGAGCATGTCCAGAGCAGGGCAATGAGGCTAGTGAGGGGTCTAGAAGTCATAGAATCACAGAAATTTAGAATGGTAAGTGTTGGAAAGGACCTTAAAGATCACCTAGTTCCAACCCCCCTGCAGTGAGCAGGGACATCTCCCACTAGACCAGGTTGCTCAGAGCTCCATCCAACCTGGCCTTGAACTCTGCCAGGGAGGGGGTAGCCACAACTTCTCTGGGCAACCAGTATTTCACCATCTTTATGGTAAAGAATTTCTTCCTAATAACTAATCTAAAGCTGCCCTCTTTTAGTTTACAGCCATTCCCCCTTGTCCTATCACTACACACCCTTACGAAAAATCCCTCTACATCCTTCCTGTAGGCCCCTTCAGGTACTGGAAGGCTGCTATAAGGTCACCACAGAGCCTTCTATTCTCCAGGCTGAACAGCCCCAACTCTCTTAGCCTGTCCTCGTAGGAGAGTTACTCCAGCCCTCTGATCATCTTCTTGGCCCTCCTCTGGACCCACTCCAACACATCCATGTCCTTCTTCTGCTGGGGGCTCCAGAGCTGGATGCAGTACTGCAGGTGGGGTCTCACAAGAGCAGAGTAAAGGAACAGAATCACCTCCCTCGCCCTGTTGGCCATGCTTCTCTTGATGCAGCCCAGGATACTGTTGGTTTTCTGAACTGCAAGCGCACATTGCCGGCTCATGTTGAGCTTCTCCACCAGTACCCCAAGTCCTTCTACTCAGGGCAGCTCTCGAGCCACTCTCCGCCTTACGAGGAGCGGCTGAGGGAGCTGGAGCTGTTTTATCTGAAGAAGATGAGGCTGAGGGGGGACCTTATCGCTCTATAGTACTACCTGAAAGGAGGTTGTAGTGAGGCAGGTGTTGGTCTCTTCTCCCAAGTAACTAGCGATAGGACGAGAGGCAATGGCCTCAAGCTGCATCCAGGGAGATTTAGATTGGATATTAGGAATAATTTCTTTACTGAAAGAGTGGTCAGGTATTGGAAAAGGCTGCCCAGGGAGGTGTTTTATTCCCCATCCCTGGAGGTGTTCAAAAAATGGGTAGATGTTGCACTTTGGGATATGGTTTAGTAGGAATGGTGTTGTTGTGTGGATGCTTGGACTTGATGGTCTTACAGGTCTTTTCCAACCTGTGAGTCTATGATTCTATGATTCTATGAGATATAGAAAAAACCCCATGATGAATCTAATGAAAGTTAATACAAGAATTCTTGATTGTTATTGAAAGGCGAAGAAATTTGAAGTTAAAATTTCCAACTTGAGGTAATGAAGAAACGAGCTTATACACTATCAAAACATTTCTGTGTGGAAATTGTCTGTCCCTAGAAATATTACATAGCTTCAACAAATGTAGAACTAAAACCAAATTGACAAGCATTTGATGATCACATATCAAAGCTTGCTTTACAAATCACTAATATAGCAACGTCAATAAAGCAGTCATGCTTCACTCCTCTCTAAACACTGATCCTTCAAGACACTGAGGGACTCCCACTTACTCAGTGTTGAAAAGCATGATTTAATACCTTATCTTCTTGATGGACAGTGAGTTCTTTTCCTTCACCTGATCTTGGCTCAGATAATTTATTTTCCTCTGATGGAAAAAGTAACTGATATAGTGGCCTCAAATTATTATATCTAGTTTCAAAAGACATGTTGAAACACATTGGGTAAACAAGTTTGTCATGTATTTCTCTTTAAGTCCTCAAAAAGATTAACTTTGCCGGCTCTCACTTAATTCCGTAACACGTTTACTGATAAATCTAGAGTATGTCACATTGCATGCTTACACACTTGCTACTCAGCAGTTGCTGCCTTTAGTTAATAAACGAAGGGAACTAATGGGAGACAGACATTTCTCACCGATTAGGGTGCTGTGAAGTATGACTTCCATAAAAAAGAAAGAGAATAGAAGTCCTGGTAATCGGCCAATACGAAAAAGCCGATTATAAAAAAAGTACACTATCAATTTGAAAGCATCTGAGAATGTAATTGAAAACCATCTGATTCCTCCACGTTTGTATACTGTCTAGCACAGTGGAATTTCAGACTATAAGCTAGTCTTCAAAAACAAAAAATGTCATTCACCATTATTCCTTTATCTAACTTCAAAATTTTACTTATTAGAAACAAGCTGCTAAAAATAAAACTTCAAGAGAAAAGTACCAGAACAAACAGTGGGTATACCACTTTTCACCACAGTGTGATTTTTTCTGGTTAAGTGCTAAGCACTAGATGACAGGAGTTTTATACTGGACACACTGATACATCCCTCACTGCAGTGTCAGGTGCTGTTGCTAACATGACTAAACTCAACAGCAAATAGTGTGTAGTGCTCTTAATGAACTAAATCCACATTTATTTATTTATTTATTCGAAACAAAGCCAAATATTGTGGCTTTTTACCACAAATCTCATATTCACTTCATGCAACCCCTCCCTGACCCAATAAATAAACCTTTAAAAATATATTAGTTCTCCAAACAAACACAAAACCCCCTCACTTTATTGAAGTTCTGTTGGTATATTAAACATAATGCATGTTATATTTTTACAACTCTCTGTATGTATTTTAAGTTTGGAATTTAAAGCTGTTGGTGTCATATTGTCACTATCTTCCAAATGAGAATTAGTTCCTATCCACTAATGAGAGTCTCCTTAATGGCAAGGACATAGAAGGGTGGTTTTTCAAAAGTACCTCATTCCCCACAAAGTCCCTCAGTTGCTGGAAACCTGATGTGCCTTTCGCAGCAGCACGATATCTGCTCAGAGGAGCTCTGACCACCAGAGAGAGAGAGATTTGGTGCATTTGCGCACACAGAAGTGAGCATCTTTATCAACAACAGGAGCTCACAGCTCGCAAGGGATGTGGTGAGAAATGTTATAGCTTTGGTATGAGTTCAGCCGTTGAAGGTCCATGTTCTGAATGTAAAGACGCTTGCATACTGCATACTAGCAGAGGGCAAGTCTAGACAAACCAAAACAGTGTATTTCCCCTAACAACGCTGGGATGTGTGTGATGTGTGTCCTTCTGCTATGTACTAGGTTGCTTGCAAACGAGCTCCTGTGAAGGAGAAGTGCCAGGTTATGGTGAAAACCTCCAATTAGGAAATGAATCTCTGCATCATGTCTTGTTTAGGTGAGCAGTTTCGAATAAAAATGTACCAATGTCAATAAAATCTATCCTAGAGAATCAAACTCCTCTATTTGTCAAAAGATCTTACTTTCTGGGCCATAATTTTCACTTTGTTTTATTTGTCTTGCAGTGTGGAGATGTCCTCTGCGTGGGTTTAGTGCTTTGCAGTGGGTGGCTGTCAGGGCACTGGAATGGGAAAACAAATGTCTGAGCTGACGGCATTACAGACATGAGCTGCAGGCTAGCTGCATTTTTGCATGCCTTTAGTCTTTTGACAGAGACCTGTGAGTGACAGTCATTTTTCAATCATTATGCCAGTTAGATTCTTGTGAAACTTCTATTTTTAATAGCATATTGTAACCAGGTGTCTTACAGTGGCTTATTGTGTTTTAAACATGTTAATCTATACTGTGAGGCCTTGTGCAAAATGAAGTCTCATCATTAGCACTATCCTCATTTCTCCGTTGTCGAAATAACGGTAGGTGCTGTGGAAATGCTTGGTACGTTCTACAGGAAGTCTGGCTGAAATTGGTACAGAGCTATCATTCTGCTGTTTAGCTGCCCTTTATTTAATTATATGCTTAGTCAGAATTCTTGGAAACAGAGGGGTGTTCCTTCAGGGACAATTTCCAGGAGAACAGTACAGCAAATATACCTGGGATCTGTCACTTCTTTGTGTATTAGGCATGGTAATAACGTGCCTGTTGAACTACCTTTCGAAACTCCTTAAGTATGCTGAGATGAAGCACTGGCATCCTTAGACAACACTCCTGATAAAGAGGAGAGTGGTGGCGAAGATGTCTACATGTGCACTGCTGAGGATAGAGAGGACCATTCAGTTCCTGGGTAAGTAACTTCTGATTACAACTGGAAAACCTCTGTTTGCCTAGTAAAAAGCACAGTATTTCCAGCTGCACCTGGCCATGACAGTGTGAGTCAAAATCCATTCTTGGCATTCTTTCCCTGCGTGTTGTAAAGAGAAAATAATAGTAGGGAATGATTCCTACCCTATACTATCACTTACATGGTAGAACATGAATGTGGCATCACACTTCCTACAGATAAAACGATACCTCATATTCCAGATTATTGCAATAACTTTTGGGTCACCATCCAGAAATGAAGTAAGCCGCAGATGAGATACTTGATTTTTGTTTGGAGAGTAACAGTTTCCCAAGGACAGTTTATAGGGACATCCATTTGTTTTTTCACAGGTCAGCAGGCTTTAGAAATTTCACAGATTAGAACAAAATAATTGAAATGAACCCTGATTATATATTCAGGATATAAAAAAAGACCTTGATGATAGTTTTATAGGGTCATATTTCTTGAACTTTTGGGAGAGTTTTTTCTTTTTTTCTTTATAAATAGCTATAATTATGACATGGTAGACTTAAAGTGTGATGTCTTACAGTTCAATCACAGAACTTGATCCATAAGGCCTGTTCTTCAGTTCTTGGGGCTGGTGTGTTCAAAGCAAGCTTAATCTATCTGTTTCAGTTTCTCGTCTGTGAAGCGGAGATGAGATATTTCCTTCTTATATTCTTTATCCATTTGGTTTTGTGAGCTCTGAAGAATAGAAAATGAATTGCTTTGTGGATAAGCAACATGCTGTACAATACAGCCTTGAATTTGAATGAGTTTTTTGCAGCTCAGGAAGTTCTTGTGAAGTGAGGAAATTTACCAGCGACTGCAGTTCAGTCTTGTCAAAGTTGGAATAAAATGCATAACTATAATACAAGGTATTAATACAGTTTTATTGCCTTATACAGCAGTGCAGCTCAACACACCACAGGATTTTTATTACTGCTGTTCAACTTGATTTCCACAGGCAGATAATTCTCTCCACATGCAGCATGATCAGGGTAAAATTGTTTATTTATGGTGTTGCTTCTTGTGTAAATTCTTTTCTTCATGTTATGGATCCCACTGGCAGATAAGGTCAGGTACAACACACATGGAGACAGCAATTTGAAAAATAAATAAATCTGTTGCTGTCTACAAATTTATGGATCATAAGAGAAAAATAAGCCAAACTTTCTTTACTCTTTTGTTCTTTCATTATTCTTTCTTTATTCTGTGTATATTGTTAACCAAGGAGAAGGGGAAATTCTTTTCTTTTTTTTTTCAAACTTCATGCTTCCTAATAAGACTAAGTGCTTTTGGACACTCTTGTGTGTGTTGCAGAACTAGTGTTTGCCCGTGGCTAACTAGTATATGAACCTCAGGAAATGGAATATACATTCCTAATTTTGTCTTCATTCTCTTTGCCAAAATTCAAGATTTTTCAAAATGATTATGCCCAATTCGAAATAACAGATTGGACTGTTTGAACAAGAAGACGTTGGAAGGTATGAATGAAAGTGATTAAAGAAACAGGACATATTTTACAAGAATATGTATTATTTCATCAAAACACATGACAATATGAATCTTCAATGCAACCAACATTAATTCTAGTGTACTAACACAGGAAAAACCTGCAGTTCAAGTTGAATGTATGGCAGAAGAATGTGGCTAATTCAAAAGTCAAACATCTAAGTCTCCTATAGTCTAAAAGCAGAGTAATGAACCTTAATATTGTGGGGAAACATTAATAAGATAAAGCATTGATCTTGATAATAATGAACCTATATTGGTGATACAGATTTCAGAATATGAAATCAGTGAGAACATATGGTTGCTTCCCTACAAACGGGACACTGGGGGTCATCACCAAGCAGCAAAATCTATTAGCAATGAAATGTTTTAGATCTGGTATCTGGCATGCTCAGGTATGTCCTATTCCATAATAAATACTGTGATAAAAACCAAGAGAAAGGTCTGTCATTTTTAAGTATACAGCAACACCACTTATCAAAATGAACAGACATATAGAATCTTTATGTTGTGATATTATTTCTTAAAGACCTGTGTAGAGGAGTCTTTTACTTTTTAAGGCATCATCAGGCTCAGTAAAAAAGGAAGGTTTATTGTTATGAACAGTCTGTCTGTGCTGCAGTCATCTGCTGCTGCAGCTAGTATACAGAGATGAGTTATTTCACTCACTTTCAGTGCTGTTCTCTGAAAGTATTAAAATATGTAGAAATTTTACCCAGTGAAACTTCCCAGCCAGAAGACTAGTTGCTGTCAGCACTGTGTTTATTGCTTCTTCATATAAATGTTCAATATGGATAACTTGGGGACTTATTTTTTTCAGCATCCCAAATGAGCATATTGTGTATAACAATTTTTCATATGTTCTTGAATCAGCAGCCTGCCTGTTAATTGCTTGAAGTATTCCCAAATTGGCCATTAGGAGAAAGAACTTCTGCAATAGTTTCATTTTCCCCTTTGCCTGTTCTCCATTTCACCAGCCCTCAGCTGAGAAATAAAGTACCAGAATATTCTCGGTTTGTGGCACCTTTCAGTTCTCCAACCGGCAGGCCAGACATCAACACATTAGGTGCCTTGAAAATGCTCTTGAAAATATTTGTTCCCCAATGAGTCTGTAAAAAAAGTAGTGCCTTGTTAGACACTAACAGCATCTGCCACGTAACTGCACCACTGAAATTTTCCAAAAAACATTACCCTTATGTCAAGGTATTCCCTTATCTCCCTGGTTAAGAGTAAAATCTCTTATTGTATCCCTGCTAAATGTGGATGCTGTGCATCAATACAAATGTGCTACCTAATGGAGGTAGCCTTCAGGGGCAAGATTCAAGTAACCCACTTACTTTCTGCAAGAATTTAATTCTTTCTTCCTTCATTAGCTTTATCTGAGCCATGGAGGCCTTATCCTAGCTACAGCTTTTAAGTCACTTTAGGAATAGCAACTGTCAGTGGCCCTTTACCACTCTTCTCAGCTGTACAGGAATTGTTCCAGAAGAATGCGTTTTGGCTGAGGTGGCCTGATTTGAGTGCATGCCTCCAATACACACAGGGTTACCGTAGTTAGGACCTGTTTAAATAAAAGAAAACAAACAACCCACCCATCTTGCTACAGCCAATATTACCTCTGTAGTTCAGAAGTATTCAATATTGCTGTAGTTTCAGTGTGGAAAGAGCGTGAGCCTCAGGAGAGAAGGAGAAAACAGCCACATTGAGAATGCTAATTTCAGCCACCTGGCGGCATTTTATCCTCCGCTTCCTCTCACCCTGCAAACACTGAACTTAAAATCAGAAAAAGTTTTGCAGCTGCCAGAGTCTCTCCCAATACACCTACATTGCTACCACCCCTGATACTGCCCCATCTAAAATAAGAGGGTTGAATCTATGAAAAAGCCTGCTTTTTTTTTTTTTTTTTTTTGGCCCAAATGGTTCAATTTAACCCCTTTTTCTGTCAGACTGAAGGATGCCCTTATAATTTTAGTTGAAGAAAAATGGCATTTAGTGCATTCAGGCAATTTAATGCACTGCAGCCTGATGTTGCAACATAGGGAATGGGGACTCCAAACTGCTGAATCTGTAGCCAGCTATATCGAGCCTGTTTGTAAGTACATGCCTAATTGATAGTCACACAAGTGACACAGTTTGGCCTTCATGTGCTTACTCTCTAGCTATAGGCGACTTCTAGTGTAAGGCAGAGATATTCTTGTTCTCTAGTAACAAAGTGCTATTTTATCTCTGTTTATTTCAGGTAAGACAGCATTAGAGTGCAAATATCTGTATAACAATTTCTCAAGAAGCTAACTCTAACCCATAATAGATAGAAATATGGTGGAGTCATGCATTCAGAGAAACACACCTTCACCCTCCTAAGTGGCTGATCCTTGCAAATTTCCTTGTTAGAAGTGGATGTCCTCATGACTGAAAAGAAGGCAAATGAAGATAGGTCCTGCATCTGGGTTGGGGCAACCGCCCCTATCAATACAGGCTAGGGGATGAAGGGCTTGAGAGCAACCCTGCTGAGGACTTGGGGGTGCTGGTGGATGAAAGGCTTGACATGAGCAGGCAATGTGAACTTGCAGCCCAGAAAGCCAAATGTATCCTGGGCTGCATCAAGAGAAACGTGGCCAGCAGGTCGAGGGAGGGGATTCTGCCCCTTTACTCCACTCTCATGAGACCCCACCTGGAGTCCTGTGTCCAACTCTGGAGCTCCCAGCAGAAGAAGGACATGGAGCTGTTGGAGTGGGTCCAGAGGAGGGCCACAAAGATGATCCGAGGGCTGGAACACCTCTCCTGTGAGGAATGAGAGACATGGGATTGTTCAGCCTGTGGAAGAGAAGGCTGCCAGGAGACCTTATGGCAGCCTTTCAGTACCTGAAACAGAGTATATAGGAAAGATAGGGAAAAATTCTCAGCAGGGCCTGTTGCAACAGGACAAGGAGTAATGGCTTTAAACTAAGGGAAGGTAGATTCAGAGTAATTATGCGGAAGAAATTTTTTACGATCAGAGTGGTGAAACACTGAAACAGGTTGCCTGGAGAGGTAATGGAGGCCCCGTCCCTGGAAATATTCTAGGCCAGGTTGGACAGGGATCTGAACAATCTGGTCTAGTTGAAAATATCCCTGCTCACTGCAGAGGGGGTGGGCTAGATGACCTCTAGAGGTCGGTCCTAACCCAAAGCATTCTATGATTCTAAGATTTCCCCTCCTGTAGTTGCATATTCGAGTGATGGTACTTGGGACCCAAGCTCTTCCACGTGTTCGAAGTAACATCCAAATTAAATAATCATACCAAAATGTTGCAAGCAATCTGTGGCCACCAAGGAACGTCACAGTTGCCACTCAGGTGCATATTAGAATCTTTGTTACCTTGTAGTGGCCGTTGGATGAAACTGTACTTTCCCCATGTACTAGTACACCTTCCCAACGAGCATTGCTATAACAGATAGAACTTTGAGTTAGAGATTTATTATTACTTCCTTTAAAAGATTCAGTTGTCAGTTTCTGCTTTAGTCAGAGCATTCGCATATTGAGTCATTGTTGCAACCTCACCCTTCTCTCAGAGATTAACTGCTCAGACAGTTCTGTAGAGATTAGGGTAAAGTATCTTGTTTTATTCACATGGAATGAAATGTTTAACCTATTTAAGTACTATTCTTTTGTGTGCTTCCTTGCTTTCAAATAAGTCTTTGAGGTCTGTCTGGGATTTGAATATCTTCACAGCTGAAGACTCTACACCCTTTCTAGGGAACCAGTTCCAGTATTTTACCATTCTCACAGTCAAAAAAAAAGTTTTTCTTATGTTCACATGGAAATTTCTGTGTTTCATTTTACGCCCATTGACTTCCATCCTGTGACTTGTTACCACTAAGAAGAGTCTGGTTTCACAGCTTTACTCCCCGTATCTGGTATTTTTATATATGGAGAGAGATATAAATAAATCTATAATATTATTTATAACTTTATACATACTATATATATAAAAAATATTTTCCCCCTGAGACTCCTGTTTTCCAAGATGAATGGTCCCAGCTCTCTCAGCCTCTGCTAATATGAGGGATGCTCCAGTCCCTTCATCATCTTTGTGGTCCTCCACTAGAATAGCTTCAGTATGTCTGTGCCTTTCTTGTACTAGGGAGCCCAGAACAGGAATCAGCAATCCAGTTGTGTCTGACCAGGGCTGAGCAGAGGGACTGGATCACCTCCCTTGACCTGTTAGCAACACTCCTCGTAATGCAGCCCAGGAAGGTCTGTCTTTGTTATGAGGCTATGTTGCTGGCTGATGATCAACTTGCTGTCCCAACAGGATCCCCACCTCCTGCTCTGCAGACCTGCTTTCCAGGCTGTCAGCCTGCAGAGCATATTTGTGCCTGGGGTTATTTCTCCTCAGATACAAGGCTTTACATTTCTCCTTGATGAACTTCACAAGGTTCCTGTCACCCCTCTGTTCAGCCTGTCCAAACCCTTCTGACTGGTGGCACAACCACCTGGTGTATCAGCCCCTCCTCCCTCTGCAAACCTGTTGAGGGTGTGCTCTGCTCCATCTTCCAGGTCATTAATGAAGAGGTTAAGGGGTGTGTGAATCCAGAATTGATCCCTGGAATACACCAGTAGTGTCTGGCCTCCAACTAGACTTTGTGATGCTGATTAGAATCCTGTCAGCCCAGCAGTTCAGCCAGTTTTAAATCTGTCTCAATGTTCTCTTATCTAGTCTGTACTTCGTCTGTCTGTCAATGAGGAAGTTATAGGAGACATTGTCAAAAGCCTTGCTAAAGTCAAGACAGGCAACATCAGCTGTTCTCCTCTCATCCACCAAGCTAGTAATTTAATTGCAGAAATCTATCAAGTTGATTAAGAACAATATTCCCTTAAATCCTTGCTGACTACTCTTGATCACCTTCTTGTCATTTATGTGTTAGGCAACAGCTTCTAGGATCAGTTGTTCCACTGCCTTCCCTGCTATTGAAGTCAGGCTAACAGGCCTGTAGTATCCCAGGTCCTACTTGCCCTTCTTGAAGATAGGAGTGACATTTTCTCTTTTCCAGTCCTCAAGAATCCCTCCTGGTCACCACCACCTTTCAAAGACCACTGAGAGTGGCCATGCAATGACATCAGCCACCTCCCTCAGCAGTCTTTGGTGCAGTCCACCAAGACCAAGACTTGTGTATGTTTGCTTAGTTTAAGCCGTCCCTAATGTGATCCTCCTCCACTGAGAGTAAGTCTTTCTTGTTCCAGAATTTCCCTGTCACGAGTCTGGGATTTCTGAAGACTGGTATTAGCAATTAGGGCCAAATGAAAGAAGGCACTGAGTACCTCAACCTATTCTGCGTCTTTTGTCACCAGATTCTCTGCCCCATTCAGCAGCTCATCCACATTTTCCCTAGCCTTCTTTTCACTGCTGGGGTACCTGTACAAGCTTTTCTTTTAGTCTTTCACATCTCTTGTGAGATTCAACTCCATGTAGGCTTTATCTTTCCTAACCCCATCTGTCCAAGCTCAGACAGTATATCTACATTCCTCCTAGGTTATGTAACATTGCTTCCACCTCTTGTACACTTCAGTTTTATGTCTGAGTTTAGTCAGGAGCTTATTGCTTATCCATGCAGATCTCCTACCACCTTTGCTTGCCTTCTTGTGTGCCGAGATGGACCTTTCTTGAGCTTGGAGAGGATGATCCTTGAATATCAGCAAGCTCTTTTGGACCCCTTTTCTCTTCATGGCCGTATCCCATGGGATTCTTCTAAGCAGATCTCAGAACAGGCCTATCTCTAGTCTCCTGAAGCCCAGGGCTGTGATCTGCTCTTTGTTCTATTCCACATTCTTAGGCTTCTGTATTTCACAGCCTCATGCTCACCCCAAAGTTTTGTCCCTAATCAGTCCTTCCTTGCTGTCAGTAGGAGGTCCAGTAGCGTTCTTCTTCACATTAGCTCCTCCTGAAGTTGTCAATAATGCACTCTAGAAACCTCCTGGATTGTTTGTGCCCTCCTGTGCTATGCCTCTTGCGTATATCAGAGTGGTTACTGTTCCACATGAGGATCAGGGCCTGTGACCACATGCCTTCTTCCAGTGTATGAAGAAGACCTTTTCTACCTCATCTTTGTGGTCAGGTCTACAGCAGATAGCCACAACAATGCTGCCCATGTTGGTATGCTCCCTAATGCTGACCCTCATATGCATAAATGATCGAATTATAAATCTCTGAAAAGCTCTGTTTGTGTTTTCTGAGTAAGCAAATGTTAAAAGCTGCACTGAAACTCTATTCACAAATACATTTCTGTTACTTTGGTTTGACTTTCTGGCTTCGCAATTCTAGCGTCTAATTATTGGGCTTGGGAGGACAGAGGGGGCAGATTTCTGCCAAACTGGAGGAGCAACCTGAGCAAAGAAATGCTTATGAATCCAGACATCTGTTCAAACAGAAATTGACTGGTTTCTCTTTTGCAAAAATTTTCATAAATATTTAGTTATATGACAAGTTTATTTTTTTTTTCCAAAATTATTCTAGTACATATAAAGTCAAACAGCATTGATCAGTAGTTCAGACTGGTGCTCATAAAAGGTATGACCTTGCATTTATTACTGAAATCTGTTCTGCTACCCTGGGATAGCTTCTGCAAAGTCCTCTCAAATATTGACTGACTTGTTTCATGCTGCTGTTTCTGGCATCTCAGTCTTACCCCTGCTTTCAGGGTTTAATATATATTTGTACAACTATCCTGCACAAAAACAATCCTAGCAGAGATGCACGGATTACTGCATTCTGATATTTTTGCCAAGTTGGAGAAAACACTGAGATCTTATGGCTAGATCTATAATCTCACTTAATTCAATGACAGAACTCCTCTCACTTCAGTAACATTCAAATTTCACCACCTGCTTCTAGTCCATGGCAACATTTTAAGAATTCCACTGCAAACACTGCACAAGGGAGTTCAACAAAGGCTGATGGAAGTATGAATAAATTATATAAAGCGTTATTCCTTTAAATACATGCAGAAAACTTTGTGCTGCCTTTATTTTTTCCTTCAAGCATAACGCTTATTGTCAAAGAAAGAAATTAATCTTCCTGTTTCTGAGAAGGTTCAAAAAGAAAAAATGCAAATGTTGAAATGTGAGTTCTGTGGCCTTTGAGAAGCATGTCTGCTACTGACTTGCCTGGAACTCGCTTGTGTTACTCTGTTTCTCCTGTGTTTGCATTTGTTTCATATCCCTCCTGCATCATACCAACCATGTTTTGATGCATACAGAACAGATGTTGTTTTCAAGCTAGCTCATGGCCGTCTTTCAAGAGGGTTATGAGGGAACCTGTTCCCCTACAAACTTTCTGATGGCACCTCTGCCGCACAGATTTCAGACTTCAGAGCAGACACCCAATTCCTTGTGCGTGTGAAACAGGATGCTGCACCAAACACTGTTTGTGTTGTATGAGAACGGCTTCTTCATTAGAGATAAACAATGTGCACAGGTTTTGCTCAGCTTCTGGGCACCCACTGTGTTGGATGCTGAATATGCAGCCAGCAGTCCGAGTGGCTTATAAACCAAAAAGATGGGACAGAGGAAAGGTAAGAGAAGAAACAGAAGTGAAATGAATTCATCTGAGGTTAAACAGCAGCTCAGCGGCAGACTGCGATCCATTGTGAACACCTGCACTTACATCCTATCCTCTTTGCTGCACTGTGCCTCTGTTCTTCTAGGCACTGCAGCTACTCAGATTTATCTGGACTTTTTCTCTAGGAACCAGATTTTTGCAGAGGACAGATACGCTGCTGGAGCGAGTTTTTCTTGTCTAAGACCTGCATGATAGTAATTGTCTACTGCCTCTTCCTTTGCCTTTTTCCTGTTTCTCTCTCCTCTTTGCTTTCTGTTGACTGTATTTGGGCATTTTACTGGTAGGCATTTCAGTTAGGCAAGAAAGAGATATATTTGGCCTCCCTTTCCCAGTTCAGCTTTGTATAAGAACAAAACATTCTACTGTATACTTGCTCCTAATGGAACTTCACCAGGTGTTTTTATCTCTGAGCTGTGTCACCTTGAGTTTATCATGCATTTATAGTGATGTTTTATATGTCAGTGATGCAACTTGGTTTTTTTTGTTGTTTATACCTTGTTTCAGCATGCCTGTTTAAAAGCATTATTATGACTCTTTTTGCTATAACATGGAAATACTATAAAGTCTCTATTTTAGATTCCTTCCAGTAGATAGTCTGACCTCAATGTGCTCTTAAAGGATTCTTCCACTTGTTCATGTCAAAGGACTGTACATACTCTCAACAACATTTACCGAATTCTTCGTCAGAAATGTGTGGTATGGAAGAGGCTTTCTTTTGGCAAGTCAGGAGTCCCCATTCCTAAAAAAGTAACCTCCTTTCAAATATCTCCAGTTATCAGTGCAAACCAAAGTGCCTAATGCATTAGAAATGTAGCCTATCATGCTCTGAAATCCACAGTCCAACATGTAGAACTTAATGTTATTGCACAGACTCTCATGGACTGTATTCTTTTTGCTTCAAACTAATTTTATTGTTATATTGGCACAGTGTAAGGCTCGTATGAGAAATGAAATCTCCCAAATAAGACAATCAGTCACTGTATGGATGGCAACTGAAGTCTCTGCATTAAGACACCCTGCAGGGTAGTCTGCAACTGGAGTTCCAAAATCCCTGCTAGGCTCAGTTCTTATCCTCCAGCTGATTATGGCTCTATATGATTACCTCAGCTCAATTGTGTTCCTTCATTACAGAATCACAGAACCACAGAATGTTTGGGGTTGGAAGGGACCTCTGTAGGTCATCTAATCCAAGCCCCCTGCCAAAGGAAAGTCACCTACAGTAGGCTGCACAGGACCACATCCAGGCAAGTTTTGAATATCTCCAGAGAAGGAGAATCCACAACCTCTCTGGGCAACCTGGTCCAGGGCTCCATCACCCTCAGAGGGAAGAAATTCTTCCTCATGTTCAGCTGGAACTTCCTCTGCTTCAGTCTGTGCCCATTGCCTCTTGTCCTGTCGCTGGGCACCACTGAAAAGAGTCTGGCCTCATCCTCCTGACACCCAACCTTCAGATATTTATAAGCATTTATTAGGTGCCCTCTCAGCCTTCTCTTCTTCAGGCTGAACAAGCCAAGCCCCCCTCAGCCTCTCCTCATAGGAGAGATGCTCCAGTCCCCTCCTCATCCCTGTAGCCCTCTGCTGGACTCTCTCCAGCAGCTCCTCATCTTTCTTGAAGTGGGGAGCCCAGAACTGGGCACAGTACTCCAGATGAGGCCTCACTAGGGAAGAGTAGAGGGGAAGGAGAACCTCCCTCGACCTGCTGGTCACACTCCTCCTAATGCATCCCAGGATCCCACTGACCTTCTTGGCAACAAGGGCACACTGCTGGCTCATGGTCAACCTGTTGTCCACCAGCACACCCAGGACACTCTCTGCAGAGCTGCTCTTCAGCAGGTCTGCCCCAAGCCTGTACTGGTGCATGGGATTGTTCCTCCCCAGGTGCAGGATCCTGCACTTGCCCTTGTTGAACTTATCAGGTTCCTCTCTGCCTAACTTTCCAGCCTGCCCAGGTCTCACTGAATGGCAGCACAGCCTTCCGGTGTATCCACCACTAGTCCCAGTTATGTGTCATCAGCAAACTTGCTGAGGGTACACTCTTGTCCCTTCATCCAGGTCATTGATGAAGAAGCTGAACGAGACTGGGCTGATCACTGACCTCTGAGGGACACCACTAGTTACAGGCCTCCAACTAGACTCAGTGCTGCTGATGACAACCCTCTGAGCTCTGCCATTCAGCCAGTTTTCTATCCACTTCACCGACCACTCATCCAGCCCCCACTTCCTGAACTTCTATAGGAGGATGTTATGGGAGACTGTGTCAAAATCGTTGCTGAAGTTGAGGTGGACAACATCCATGGTTCTCCCTTCATCTACCCAGCCAGTCATGTCATCGTGTAAGCATATCAGATTAATCAAGCATGATTTCCCCTTGGTGAATCCATGTTGGCTACTCCTGATAACCTTCTTTTCTTCCAGTTGCTTAATGATGACCTCTAGAATGAGCTGCTCCATCACCTTTCCCGGGATGGAGGTGAGGCTGACCGGCCTGTAGTTCCCTGGGTCCTCCTTCTTGCCCTTTTTGAAGATTGGAGTGACACTAGTTTTTCTCCAGTCCTCAGGCACCTCTCCTGCCTTCCAGGACCTTTCAAAGATGATGGAGGGTGGCTCAGCAAAGACATCCGCTAGGTCTCTCAGCACTCGTGGGTATATTCCATCAGGGCCCATGGATCTGTGGACGTCCAGATCGCTTAAGTAATCCCTCACGCAGTCCTTCTCGACCAAGGGAAAGTCATCCTTTCTGTAGGCTTCCTCTCTTACCTCTGGGGCCTGGGATTCCTGAGGGCCTGCCTTGGCACTGAAGACTGAAGCAAAGAAGGCATTCAGTAGCTCTGCCTTCTCCGCATCCTCCGTCACCAG
>Ga0065711_1039057_pt1 | contig 18184 bp, 8 predicted proteins | sample Hoacrofraction12_FD_59098 | JGI IMG/M metagenome (GOLD analysis project Ga0065711, IMG submission 59098) | Hoatzin crop microbial communities from Cojedes, Venezuela - Epithelial fraction 12 v2 (version 2) | ecosystem: Host-associated > Birds > Digestive system > Esophagus > Crop | place... | reverse complement strand
CGGGGGAGGCCTGGGCCCCGCCGGTGTGCGGGGGCGGCCGCGCGGTCGTGCGGAGCGGTGGCGGTGCGCGGCAGGGGAGGGGCAGGGGCAGGGGCAGGGGCGTGTTCCGAGGTACCGAAGGCTGGCATGAAGACCGCGAGGATGTTTTGGGGGGTAAAGCTGGAGTAAGGAAAAGAGCTATTTATTTGGATACTGGGTTTGGTTTTAAGGGAGGTCAAGATTTTATTCTGGCTAGCTGTCCGAAGTGATTGGTAGCTGCTGGAAACCTGGCAGTGGCATCTCTTCTGGTCACAATTCCCTTAGCAGACTAGCGTTCTTGATGTAACGAGTGATGTATACTGACAAGAAAAACAAACGATCATTAGGATGCAGAAAGTGGGGTATAATCAGTCACACTGTGTAGTCTGTGATTAGAAATATGTTTAATTTGACTAGAGGGTCTCCAGAAGTCCTTTTGAATCTTACCTATTCTGTAGGGTACTCTTCAGTAATAATACTGAAACTGCAGAAAGAGTATTTATTCGAGGAGATGCAGGAAGACCAACAAAGTATGAATGGCAGCATGTTTCACTTTATTCTTTCTGCTCACCAGCTGCTGTGTTAGAACACAAATATTGAAGTTTTGTAAGCAATTGTTTTTCTCTTGGCAGGACAGATCTTTTCATTAACAGTTTGATATTTCAGACTAAGCATTTCTTAATACAAATACTACAGCAAAATGTGATGTATAAGTTAAATGGGGCAAAACTTGATTAATAGAAAGAGGGAGACTATATCATAAAATTGCCAGGTATTTAGATACAAAAGCTTAAATGGTTGAGAGAGTAACAGCTGTTTAGAATTTGCTGCATTTCACTGGGCAATTTCAGTGGCAACGCAAAATTCATTCCTGTGTATTTATCTTAGACTGTATATCAGTTAGGGGGGTGATTCTCACAAAAACCAGGAACTGCATTAATCAAGAAACTGCATTTCTTTTTCAGACACAGAAGGTGGCGAACAGCTATATGAGTGTCCAATGTGCAGTCTTACCTGTACAAACATTCAGATTCTTGAAGAACATGTGGATTTGCATTTAGAGGAACATAGCTTTTCGGAAGGTACGTAAAAGGATACAGACTTGATAATACTTAAAAGCATTTACAAGTATTAAAAGAGAACTGGACATATACACAATGAAGTTAACATAGTTAATAGCAAGTCCTGTTACTTGCCCAAGTGCTCTACCTAATTACACATGCTAAAAGAAATATTTGTCAATGCATCTTTGTTAAGTAAATGCAGTGTATGTTAGCCAAAGCTAAAACTTAGAGGGAAGACAGTCTTTCCCCCCCAGCTCTATAGAAGGCTTACATACATGGAGTGGCACATTCCAGTGTGATGAGCTGAAAATCTATAGCTTATGAAAACTTCAATTTTTTTGCTCAATTCTTTTCTCTAAATGCTCATGCTGATACATTAGTCATAGAGATAAAGGAGTCAAAATTAATTTTATTTGTTACCATGGCTAATAAAAGCCTAGAGATTCCCTGTCCAGTTCTCTGATGCTATGTTTGTTTTTGTCACTTTGTTACGAGACTGCTGGCAGTGATCCTAGAAGCGCGTAAGTGTGTGGTATTCAAGAAACTGGGACTTGTTGCTAACAATGAAGTGAAGCATAGTAAACAAAAACTGTTTTGTTAGTAATAGAGGTATATGCATTATTTACAAAGTAATTGCTCGTGTAACTGCATAAACTTTGTCCAGGTCAAGAGTCTGAGTCTTGGTAGACTGGATGCAGTCACCCCTGTTTAGTGTTTGTTGCTAATAGCCCAAAATAATGTGGGATGCGTCTCCTAAAATTAATGCCTAGTTGTGTTTATGTACGTCTGCTTCGAAAAGAATCTTTAAAAATTAAATAAATGATCCATCAAAGCATTGTTAACCTCCTGATCAAGTCCTCTCTCTTTGGAATGTTATTCCTGGGTAGGCGGAAACGTAAGAGATCTAGAACTGGCTCAGTGGCTCCAAATCGAAGAAGATAAATGGCAGAGAGAAGAAGAAGAGAAGCAAGAGAGGGAAGAATTTAAAAAGCTGCAGGTACAGTAATATTTCTAAACAGTAAATTTTTGAACAGTCGTGCCATTAGAAGCTGAGTATCTCAGAACTGTCGTGACCTGGAACGGCCATGCCAGATGAGAGCGGTGCCGTCAGACAGGCTGTGCTGAGGTGGTGGTGCAGGAGTGGGGTTCCAAGCAAACGCAAGCTCTCAGCAGCCCTGATCCTGGCACGGGTGCTGGGCACGCCTGCCTTGAGCTTCTTGGCTTTGCCACTTTGAGCGGTTCTGGCTCAGGATGGAGCTGGGTGCTCCCTGTGCCCACACTGCTCTCAGAGGGGGCCCTGGCATGCCTGCTGCCTCGCACTGTGCTCCTCCCAGCTTCGGTGCTCTGCCTTGCAGCTCAGCCTGCAGCCTATTTGCTGGCAGAGTGCCCAAGGCCCTGGGCATCCTGGCTGTCCTCTTCCTGGATACCATCACCTGGCTCCAGTGACTGCTCCCCTGCTAGGTCCTGCTTCCCTCTCCCTCCCACCTGACAGCCCTGATAGCTCTTTTCCAGCGCTCGCTGCCTCCTGGCCATTGACTGCCTCTGTGCCTACGGCTGGCTGCCCACGAGGGAGCAGAGGGATGTGTGTGGAGTTTGTCCTTCAGCTCTAAAATATCATAAATGTGAAGTTTTTGTGTCTTGCAGTTCACTATTTTTCGAAGTTACTGATAGTGCATGCACCTTCTCGAAGTCGCTAAACGTGAATTTTGAAAAAATGTGATTTAAATCATGCGCATTCCATCCCTAACAGAGACAGTATGGCTTGGATAATTCTGGAGGCTACAGGCAGCAATTCCTAAAGAATATGGAAAGGGAAGTTGATAGAGGAAGGATGCAGCCTTTTGAATATCACAAGAGAAAAGCTGACTTGATGGAATGTTTAGCTTTTGGTATAGATGATGGGAAAACAAAGACCTCAGGTAAAAATGCTGAAATTATACAACTAAGACTGTACTTTCTAGACCTAGGTTGTAGTGACCAAACCTGTTTTTAACAAGGCATATAATTGGGTGTCTAATATTAGTTGCATCCTAATTGTAATCCTTACTTTCTAGATCAATCTGTACCATTTTAGTCCTAAAATAATAAGGAAATTAGAGCTTGGTATGTTTCTAACCTTTATTCTAACCCGAAGACTTTTTTTTTTCCTGCTTTTTTTCCCCCCCCTTTTTTTCTATGGAACCTTGGAACCAAGTTGTCTGATTAAGGGCCCAAGTACAATATGTGTCAAAAGATGCAAATGTCTTGTTACAAGTTGGTTGTCCTTGAGTGTATGCTTGTTTACTACTTAGTACTCATTGGTTCCTAACCTAGTGTAGCTGTTAAAATTTACAGTAGCTTTTTATCTTGTCTTTCAGTTAGTTGTAGTATCATGTAAGCTGGTCCCAGGTAAGCACAGTGTTCACCTGATTACAAAGTCCAAGAGAGGACTGGGAGGGGTAGGCATCGACCTGATATATCTTCTTGGAAGTGTTTTATAATTGGTGCAGAAACCTATTGAAATGTATTGGCACTGTATTTCTGCACCAGTTGTCAATCAACTAAAAAAAACTTTAAATAACTAACAGTTCAAAGGTCTAAATTTTAGCTTATTTCTAGTGGCTCTAGCTTACAAAATATCCATTTGGTTCTTGACAGGTAAAATAAACTTTCTCTATAAAATGTATCGAGTGGAAATAATACGTTTAAAGTTTTCATTCTTGGTAATGATTTAGACTTCAGAGAAGAATTGAGAAAATGGTCTGTGATGGCTGTGGAATGATTGTCTTCACAATAGCATGGCAATAGAGAGCCTTTGAGAATTTACATATACTAATTGGAAAGAGCATTCCCAAGCATAATCTTTTGTGTAACAAAGGAGGATTTGGAATATCCTGCAAGTGTATTTTTTTAAAAAATATTTACAGTAATTCTCAAATTCTCTGCCATTTGTTTTCTTGTCTTAGGTTCTCCAGGAAAAATAATTTGGGGTGAATAAAAAGTAAAATAAAAAAATAAAAAATAAAATAAAAAATAAAAAGATAGTATGCAGAAGTATTCCCGTATTTCTAAGGGGCTGTTGTACTGGAGGTGGCCGTGGCATAGGAATGCTTTATTGGTGACATTACAATGAAATAGGAAAAGTAATGGTTCCTATGCATATCACAGTTTATAATGTAGTCCAAGCTGTTTAGTTTAAAATATTCGTTGTGTAGCAGCAGTGAAAAAGCAGCTTGAATTTTGAAAGTTTTATAGTACATAAATTCATCAAAGACCATCGAAATGAAATAGGTGCAACGACCACTGCTTTTGTGATTTGGGTTCTAGATGTAACGTAGGATCCCTTAGAAGTTTTAAAAGAAATTGTCTTAATCTGTGTCCATTCCAAGTTGGGGAAAGAATATTTTTCTGGAAAATCTGGTAGGTCATTTTATAGATAAACTTTATATTTGGTCATCTTTTAGGAGTCATCGAAGCATTGTGCAAGTACTACCAGAACGAGAACAAAGATGTGAGGCATGTATGGCTTTCAAGAGGAGTAGATCACTTCCACTCATCTCTGGGCGACAGAGGCTGGGGTTGTGGTTACAGGAATTTCCAAATGCTCGTTTCCTCACTGTTGCAAAACAGCTTGTATAATGACTGCTTGAGAGGTATTAAACAAAATGCTGCCTATTTGTTCCACGTGTGTTGGAGGACAACCTGCTGATTGATGTTTTGCCTTTTCATTTACACAGCAAGGCTTACATGGTCAATGATACCTATTAAATGCTTGTTATACCACTGGAACTTCCTGTGGAAATAATCAGAGGTGAATACTGCCAAGGCATGATGTGGTTGAAGTTTTAGCTTTATTTTTTTTTGGTGCGTCTTTGTAATATCAGCTGCCTCTTAGAGAAGAAGAATATTTTTGATAGACTGTTTCAGTAACTGTAACCACAATTCAAAAGCTTTTCTGTTCCAGGTACTACACTAATTCCTAGTATACCAAAGATTCAGTCCATGATTGAAGATGCCTGGAGAGAAGGCTTTGATCCTCATGGGGCATCTCACTTCAATAACAGATTACATGGTTCCAAAGCATGGATAGGAGCATGTGAAATTTATTCACTGTTAACCAGTCTCAGGATAAAGTAAATATTGCGCTTTTTTTGTTATTGTTATTTTTGAGTGCTGTACCTTTAAAGGTTGGAGTTGTCAACTGTGTGATGACAAAGCCACCTTAGTGGCTTTAAATTTAACCAACCTATAAACAGATCTGATTTAGCGCAGCATAAAGCTGTGTAACTACTTATGCAGGTACATAAACTGAGTAACTACTGAGATCATTGAGACTTGGTGAAGAATTATGCCACATATGCATAAAATAAAACATTGATTAAAAACTTGATTTCTCTAGAAGTTTCTTAAGAAGAATCTGAATTTCAGCTATTCCTGTGCATAATTCTGAAAGCTGTTAATTGGATTCTCTAGTGTACATGTATCACATACAAAAAATCAAACAAGTTAATTTTTGAAAGCTTCACAAGTTCTGGTTAGACTAGAGTGTTTCTTTGTTATGGAACAAATATGCTAGTTTTGAACAGTATATATTACATTGCTTTGTAATTATGTGTCCCCTATTCCTGTATTGAAGAAAGGAAAAAAAAAAAAAGTGGTAACTACCACTTCACACCTGGAATTGCTGCATTTACAGAACATTTATGGTGCAGGAGGAAGGGACTGAGAGATGAAAAAATTGTTTTAACAACCAAAGTGCTTGAAATGTTACTGTTGCTTTCATTTTAAATGTTCTGTAGGTGTCAAATCATTGACTTTCACAAACCGACTGGCCCTGTGGGTACACACCCTCGTTTATTCGAGTGGGTTTTGCGTTACTATTCTACAGATAATGAAGGTGGTGCAAAGGTAGTCTGTACTTCCAAACCACCTATCTACTTGCAACATCAAGGTCAGTATCGCAACGTGCTGGTTTCTTACTGTTCTCCGTCTTGCTTTCTATGTACTGCAATTCAGAGAGCTTTTTAGCATGGCTTTATTTCCTGTCACTTTTTGTTTAGTAAGAGCATCATTAAAGTTTGTATTTTTATTGTATGGAAGAGCTGGATGTGATTGGGATCTCAACTTTTTGACATCTACTGTTTGCTTATAACTACTATATAAATTTCAAGTAATGTCTTTATCTGAAAATAAGTACTATGCTGTGAGGAAGTAAAAGGGATTTATGTGTTTTTAAAATACTGAAACTCTATTTTGAAATTAGGTCATAGTCGTACTGTTGTTGGAATAGAAGAGAAGAAGAATAAAACCTTATGTTTGCTACTGTTTGATCCGGGATGTTCTTCCCAAGAAATGCAGAAACTGCTAAAACAAACCAGTGATGGTACTAGTCTCAAACTACTTCGGAAATTTGTGGGCAGCTTAAAAGAAAAGCAATACCAGATAGTGGCTGTAGATGGTGTACTCTCATTGGAAGAGAAAGCTGTAAGTGTTTCAGAAAAAAGTTTCTGTCTCAGAAAATTTAAGAGAATCTTCATCTGTTTGTTTTCCTTGTTCTTCTACTTTGCTACTTTTTGCTTGTTCTCTGCGAATTGAGTAATCGGATATCAAAACCAAAAAGGTTTTGCACATAAATGCATGCCACCTTGATGTAACTGACAACTTCCAAGTGTTTGATGTAGCTTGCAGCTGTCAGCAGATGTAAATTAGTCTTTTTTCTTCTTTTCATTTTCTTACAATATTTTCTCCTAAATAACTTATTTTGGGCATAGAAGGTATTTACAAAGCACTTATAGTCCAAAATTATGTTCAGGGGTTTTTATTGCAGCTTTGTAAAGCTATGTGGTATCTATCAGCCTTTGAGAGCTGAAGAACAAGGTGCCCAGATACTGAAGCCTAACCATCCCGTGTCTCTTCAGCTTGGACACTAGGACTAGTGCTTTCTGAAAGTCCTTAGAAATTCATATAGTCAAAACACAGCTCTGAGCAACGTAAAAGTTTGAGCTGTCAGCGTTTTTATAAATCCTATCCACATCTTTCACTTTGGCCATTATAACTTTTTAAGACCTGAGAAGTTTTCGGCTGGATATCAGATGTAATTTTTGTTTCTTAAGCTTTCTCTTTCGTGCGCTAACAAATTGATTCTGAGGAACCATGTGCTTCTGATTCTGTGGTGTCTTACTAGCACTGTTCAGTATGTTCAAGCTTCAGGACAGGCTGTTATTTAAACTGGAATAACTGGTGACTGAGTCAGCTGCTCAACTGTATTTAACAGCTGTATATTGAAATGAGGCGGTTTTGAAGTGTTTTCTGGCCCTGAACGTGTCAGAAATAGCAGTGAAACACAGGCAACCTCTCTGCCTTCTGCTGGCAAAAGCTTTACAATTCAGGACACAGTAAAAGGAAAGAGTATTGTATGGGATTTGTGTGGAGTGTTTTCTTTCATTTGGGGTGTTTTCCTCTTTTCAAAGATTTGGCTTATACTTTCAAATATCAATTATATAGAATTTTGTCTTGAAAGCTTCTATTTAAGGTGAAATACAACCCCTTATACTCATTAAGCTTACTGAACTACTAATCTGGAAAATGCTCTTTAAAGTTTTGTTCCTTAAATTATTGTCTTTCCCTTCTCCCTGCCTTTTTTTAGGCTCGCTGTCACGCTTCTCGGGTCTTAACATCAGAGAAGATTCCTTAAAGGATGCCTTTGCTACTTCTTTTGGAATCTGCTGGATACAAAATATTATTCTGGACTGTGACCGAGCTGAACAATTTCTAGACTTAAACTATGTCTCCATAAATGTTTTGGGGGCTCTGGAGACGCACAATACTAGATTAAACCTGAAGTTTTGGTCTTCAGTCAAAACTTTGCCCTCCTGATGAATCTGTAACTGAAGTATTACAGTTCTTGTCTTACTAGAAAATTTGCTGTTTTCTTAGTTGCTTACACTACCAAGCAACACCAACCATCCCGTAGCAAACTATGTACCATCGTAAACTGTCAATAAGCAGTGAATAAATATACTATGGAACTACTTTATTGGAGTGCCTCTGTAAATATATGTATGCTGACTCTGTGGCCAGTGTTCTATTTCTTACCAAATTTCATCAACAAATAATCTGTTATGCCTCAGCAAATTCTCCTGCAACTGTTTGCAAAGTACAGAGACAGTTCAGTGATTTCACGTGATACAGACTGTTTCACCAGGGATTAGTTTACTACTGACCTTCTTTTCAGTTAGCTGGCTTCCCTAGATGTATCACTTTTAAAAATGAACCTGTGTGCTCACGAGGTGGATCAGTGTTAGCGTTGGTGGTGAGATCTAAGGTAGTTGTGTCCAACATGGGCTGCCTGTGCTCCAGGCACTGCGCAAGACAATCCAGCGGGGTATAGGATGAAAATTTTTATTTTGAACTGTGAATAAATAAAATAAATATTTTTTAATAGTGTTTATTTCATCTCTGTTTCATCTGGTTTTTTTGTTTCCATTTTTCTGCATATGTTTTATAATGTATAACCCCTGGGTCTTGGAGGCATCTCAAAAGGACATTGGAACTGACCGTTGATGAGGGGCTGTATCATGCAGGGTTAGTGGGATTGAAGACACCGGAGCTGTCTGCTGAGACAAGTGCCCTGGGTGTTGGAGGCACCCTGCTGTCTCCAGCTGCGTGTGAGAGTCATGCCTCTCCAGCAGGATGGCTGGAGGCTGGGGGGGTGGTTGAGTGCGTCACAAATAGCGCTTGATGCCTTTGTTTAAGCAACTGAATCATGCCATGGCAGCCATTTACTGTAATGAGAGTTTAGATACTTCCCTTTCATTTAGACTCTTGCATGTTGACACCTAGGTGTAGGATTTTTACCATTAATCTGTTTCTCTCATGTTTAATATGCTCTGGCAATAAGAACTAGTGATTTGCCTTCCCTGCAACCAGGGCTGAGTCTGTTCCTGCCTAACGCTCTGCTAATCCCAGGCCGAGCATGTTCTTGACCCGTGTGACGCTGTGCCCAGAGATGCGAGCTGAAGAAGCAGGAATTGCAGCTCAGCCCCAGCTCTTCACTGATGTGTTCAAACTGCTGTTGCCACTAAGCTCATCTTTTGGACCTTGTTATTATAACATAATGTATGGTATGACATAGAAGTTCTTATCCTTTCCATTGACTGTATGGAGTCAGTCTCGGAACGACTGAGCTAAACTGTCGCTTGGCTTTCATTCAACCACGCACAACCTCTGGTAGTTTAGTAAAAACACAGGGGAAATAATTGTACAAGCTACCAGGATGGCCAATTAGCATAGTTTGGCATCTCGTTTTGTAAGCAGTGGTGGGAAGCTCTTGGTTTGACCGTTTAAAGGGCTGGTATGTGCACAAGAACGAATTTGACATTCTCGTCATTTCCCAGGACAACAACAAGGTAATAACAGTCACAATGCTTGTATCAAAGGTGAGCAGCAGTAAGCCCTCAAAGAACAGTGAATATTTTTTTTAAAGTAGTTTTCTGAGATGGTTTCTGGTAAAGCCCAACACTAGATGCAAAGGAACCTGCTTCCCCAAATTAAAGGACCCTGTGATTAAAATGTGGATGACTGTAGCTGCGTTCCCCCATGCCACTCCCAGAGAAGTGCATCCCTTTGGCAGAGTTAATCGCTCTGGACACCAGAGGCAGTAGAAAAACACTGTTAGTCCCAGCCAGGTTCATCCCAAAGCTTAAAGCAGAAACAGCCGTACGCTGCTACAGGCCTTCCCACCGGCTCGCTTAGGCCAGCGCAGTCCTGTGCAATAACATAGCCAGATGTGGAGACTTCTTCATCGCTTACCTGTGCTCGGTGTACGCTTACAAAATTTTCTTCTGCTGGTGATTGCAGCCGTGGGGGTTCTTTTGCTGATACGTAGGACCTGTAACTATATTGCTAGCTTGTTGAAATGACACTACTGCTGATAGGAGCGCTTTGATACGGAACTGGGACAAAGTGACCTGACACTAGGATGATTTCATTGTCTTGCCAAAAATAACTATTCTGATAAGGCCTAATATGTGTCTGTAGATGGCAAAAGGAGTCACTGTGTAGGTCGAATGACATGCTGCGGCAGCCCACTCACAGAAGGAGGGAGGACCATTCATCAAGGTCCCATCTCTCCCACCACCGAAAACAGCACCTGCGAGGGGGATCAAGCTGCTCGCAGCCTGTTGTGATTTGCTCTGCTTGCGTACAGTACGTACAGCCAGCGAAGGCTCCTACTGCCCCTGCCTCTGCCCTCCAGAGCCATCTTGGTACTACAACGCAACGCTTGTTTTGAGAGCCCGGCCTCTGGCATCTGATGGCTTCTTCGCAGGAGATGGGAGGGCGGTGGGCAGGGACATTATCAGCAGCTGCCATCCCTAAGCACACAGGCTCCTCTCACAAGGCCACAACAAGGCGGAGCTGAGCTTTCCACGAAAAGTAAAGATCGTTTTATTTTCCCTCTTCCTCCATGAGGATTTTATAAATAGTGGTGTTCCAGATTTGTGTGTTCTCTTACCAACACATCAGTTTCTACTAGGAAGAAATCAGAGGAGTTATGGAAAAAAGAATTACATCCTCTGTTGAGTTTTGAATTCAACTTATTCCTAAAGAACTAGTGTAGTTTTCAATCTTTTACAAGGGTTCAACCTTTGGGTAAGCACTGGGAGGAACACAATGTGGCAGTAGCATCCTCTAGATACAATCCTTCGTCTGCCTTAGATGTCTCAAGGGCTGTGCTGAGCTCTGCCTACATAATCATACCAGCTGGTCCACAGCAGTCCACAACATTTTTCAGGCTCCTTTAAATCCAATAGTATTTTCAAATGCTTCAAAACAGAAGATATATGTATTGGTGACCTGTTCCATGCTTTTTTAAATCCAATAGTATTTTCAAATGCTTTAGAACAGAAGGTATCATATGTATTGGTGACCTGTTCCATGTACTATGTACAGGAATATCTCTGCAGACAGAGGAATCAGGGACAAAACTCAGCGCTCTGTCACTCTTGCCCTGTCGTGGGCGATGCTTGTCAGATGATGGGTGGGGCCATGGCTGATCTGCAGTGCTATCATAGTTTATCGAAATATAATGCTTTCCAGCTGCACAGATGAATTCCAAGAGTTTATCACTTTTCTACCTTAAAACCTGCAGTTTGACTTAGATGATCTGAAACTGTGAAGAGGTGTGTTTATGAGGTACTATTGCACCTAAATAAATAATACAATCATAAAATAGTCTGCAGGGGCCTTTATTTTCTTTCAAGAGACTATGTGGGCTCAGAATATTTTGAGTTTTGTATTTTCTGAAGAGGAGGCATGGAAATAAGGGCTAAGGGTCTATGGCAGGGGGTTGTTTTAAATAACGTGGACCATCACCTGATTTGTTTGCTATGTGCTTGCTTTACCATTTAGCTTCAGGAAAGGAAAGAGCAGAGAGGTAGGAGAGAATGTTATTTCTGCAACTTGTTTAGAGGTGATGCATTATCAGCCCTTGTCCTTAATACATTGTTTTGGTTTGGCCTGGATAAATGCCAGTGCCCACTAAAACTGCTCTATCACTCCCCCTCCTCAACTGGACAGTGAAGAGGAAATACGATGAAAGGCTCGAGGGTCGAGATAAGGGCGGGGAGAGATCACTCACCAGTTACCGTCACGGACAAAACAGACTGAACTTGGAGAGAAAAGGGAGTTTAATTCATCACCAATCAAATCAGAGTAGGATAGTGAGAAATAAATCCAGGTCTTAAAACACCTTCGCCTCAGCCCTCCCTTCTTCCCAGGCTCAACTTCACTCCCGTTTCTCTCCCTCCTCCCCCAAGCAGTGCAGGGGGACGGGGAATGGGGGTTATGGTCAGTTCATCACACGTTGTCTCTGCCGCTCCTTCCTCCTCAGGGGCAGGACTCCTCACACTCTTCCCCTGCTCCAGCGTGAAGATTCCTCTCATGGGAGACAGTTCTCCACAAACTTCTCCAACATGAGTCCTTCCCACGGGTTGCAGCTCTTCACGAACTGCCCCAGCATGGGTCCTTCCCACGGGGTGCAGTCCTTCAGGAAAAGGCTGCTCCAGCGTGGGTCCCCACGGAGTCACAAGCCCTGCCAGCAAACCTGCTCCAGCGTGGGCTCCTCTCTCCACTGGTCCGCAGGTCCTGGCAGGAGCCTGCTCCAGTGCAGTCTCCCCACGGGGTCACAGCTTCCTTCAGGTATCCACCTACTCCAGCGTGGGGTCCCTTCCATGGGGTACAGGTGGATATCTGCTCCATCGTGGACCTCCATGGACTGCAGGGGTCAACCTGCCTCACCATGGTCTTCATCACAAGTTGCAAGGGAAGGCTCTCTGCTCTGACATCTCGAGCACCTCCTCCCCCCTCCTTCTTCAGTGACCTTGGTGTCTGCAGTGTTGTTTCTCTCACGTCATCTCACTCCTGTCTCTATTGCTGTCTCACTGCAGGTTTTTTTTCTTCCCTTTCTTAAATATGTTGTCACAGAGGTGCTACCACCGTCGCTGATGGGCTTGGCCTTGGCCAGCGGCGGGTCCATCTTAGAGCTGGCTGGCCAAGGCTTCATCAGACATGGGGGAAGCTTCTTGCAGCTTCTCACACCTCTCAGAAGCCACCCCTATAGACCCCTCACTACCAAAACCTTGCCATGCAAACCCATAACACACATGTTCCCAGCATAAACTTTCTTTTTTTCCAAAAACTTTGAAAAACCCAGACTTTATGCAAATCAGATCAATAACTCTTACTTACTCTAGAGTTTCATGTGTTTCAGTCTCTTGTACACTATGTTGCGTGAGCAAATTAAAAATAGGTATGTGTTAAGTGCAGTGACATTCATTGGTTTTCACTTGTTAGTTCCTAGTGGGTGAGGAAAAGGATATTTGAAGTCATATCTGTGGCTTTATCAGCCTCAGATCCACGGTTCAAGATCAGGCCAGACGGGGCTCTGAGCAACCTGGTCTAGCTGAGGATGTCCCTGCTCACTGCAGGGGGGTTGGGCTAGATGACCTCTAAAGGTCCCTTCCAACCCACACTATTCTCTGATTCTATGATTTTATATCCATGATCTGGGCAGTATTGATGAGGGAATATATTCATTAAAAGACATCAATTATCTGTAACAGAAGAATAATTAAATAAGCTACAATTTACAAAAATATTTGCATGATGGTGACACACAAAAAAAACAAGCAAACAAGTGAGGATTTTTGTCACCTTTCCAATCTCTTCCCTTGCTATCCTCAGAAGCAGGGCTGTGGAGTGAATTCTACTCTCTGCAGTTTGCAGTTTTGTTTTGCGTGCACTTCTCAGGCAATAATTTTCCTTGCAGGGATATAATTTCGTATCATGTTTTCACTACAGCTTTCTTCTCATTTATCTTTGCAGTGCAATGTAGGCAACGAGCTGCAACTTTATCTGGATTGTTGGCTACATGATAACATAGAACAAATCATATTCTAAGTGGGATCATAATGTGCAAGACTTATTAGTGGAAAACATGCAGAGTCATGTCCTCATTCTTAGACATTCATCAGTTTAACATGGGGTAATATTTTCATTCCTCTTTGGACAGCTAGTGGCCACAAGATTACAGCTCTGGTTTTCATGTGTTGTGTCACCTATAATACAGTTTGTAGCATCCTAGCTTAAATTCCACAGAAAAAAGCCCGTGTCCTGTGCAGTGGTTTAACAAACTAGAGAGTCTGTAGATTTTTGTGAAAAAACCCTGAAGATTTTAAAGACCCAAATTAGCATTAGCCCATCACTTCATTTGGAGAAGAATAGTCTCAAAGTAGACAGACTAAGCAAATAAAGATTGTTCCATTAATTGGTTCCAATCCAGAGGCATCAAGAGTTCCTTTTTCCAAAATACAGCTTTTGGCACTTAACCATGTTCAAAGTGGCACTGAGAGGTAAAATGTCAAAGCACCTTGATAAACCTGGTCTTAAACAGAGTATAATGGGATATTTGATGATATACTCCTCCAGCTCCTGTCTGCTCCTCCCTTTGCAGGATCTGAGATACGTTGTGTTGAAAATCTACAGCTCTGAAGAAAGATACCTGAATGAAAGAGGAACCAGAGACTGTTGTGGGAACAGGTTACATCTGAAGATACAAAAAATGATCCCAAGGCAAACTATGAGATCTTTCCAAACAGATTGAAGGAGAAAGGTTTTTATTCTAATGGCAAACAAGACTGTCAAGCTGAGATATCAGAAGTTGAATGAGCCTAAAGGCAGAAAAGCAGATCCATAAAAGAAAAGTGCTTGTAAATACCTTGAATATGAGAAAGTGTAACAGGGTTAAGCAAACAACATTACAGCCACATAACCCAGCAACACTTCAAATAGTTCTTGAGAAGGTGGAGGCTTGTGGAGAAGATATGGCAATTTTAGATGTGAATAGTCAAGACAGAAGTAATAAGATTCCTATTTGATAATTTTTGCTTTGCATACAGGAAAATTGCATAGATGGTGTAATGCTTTTCAGCTACTGGTCATAGAAAGCAATTGGAAGGATTTGAGGTCTTCAGCTGAGAGAAAAGAAAATCATGTTCTTCAGTTCCTGGCCTTTTGAATCTTTGATTTTTTAAATGTCTTTTAAAATGCGCACACACACAAATGTGAATTAAATACAGGGGCAACTGTGACCACAGGTATATTTTACTGTAAGGTAGGAAATGCAAGGAGATGGCTCAACATTGCTGTGTGAAATGGAGAGTTCAGTGCTCAGCTCTAGCTGAAGTAAGTGGGTAGGCTTTGTTAAAAGAGAGTTTTAAGCCTAATTCAAAGGTGATCTTACTGTCATATCATTGGTTTTGTCACATTTCTTAGGCCAGACATATTTTGCAACCTTTAATGCTTATATTTTTTAACATTCCTCTCAGTTTCCTCTTACCCTAGTGAATTTTGTTATTTTAAATTTTTGAAAAAATTCATTATAATTTTTAAAAAGCTGTCTTCCAGTCAACATTTGCTTTTATGGGCATAATGTTCTCAGATTATCCATTCAAAATTTAACACAATCCTGTAAATCATTCATCGTTCAGTTTGGTTATGACTTTGATCTCCCAGGAAAAGCAGAACCTATGAAAAATGGATTATAATGCATCATTAGTCAAATCCTCATACTCAAAAGGAAGACACTGTCTTTGAAACTAGAACAGAGGAATCCCATGCTCAGACTGTTAGCCTGCTTTGCTTAAATAGATGATATTATCCTTCAATTTTGAAAACTCTGACCTTCATCAACTAGTAATGTACTGAAGCAGGGAGATCAGGCTCTAGTAAAAAATTTATAATAAAATTTATATTTTCTAGACTAGTTCCTGTTCTGGTTCTTACACTTCCCTTATCAAGATGTTATTCAAGATTCATCTCATTCGCTATTAGCTTAACTTTGTAAAATGACTTTGTAGCTAAAGATTGAAAAATATTTGGATGATCAAACATATTTTTTTTAGCCGGACTAGCTTGTTTTCCAGGTTTTTTGGATCAATTTAAAAACAGCATGGAAATTCATATTTACTGCTATACCCTCTGGAGCGTATAGGTCAAGGAGCAAGCACTCCCAGCTAGCCCACAGCTAAGCCTTATATTAATTACTTTGCTTTCCCAGAAGAAAAGTAACAGATAAATGCAAGTTAAAACATGCAAATAATACACATAATAGTAGAAAATTCAGAATTCATTTTACCACATGGTAAACCTATTTGGTTTACCATTCCATGTAATTTGCTGAGGAAAATTAGCCCAATCCTTCTTCTGACTGCCTATCGATTTTGCCCTAGTAACATCTCCTTTTCACACACCACCCACGTTATGTGAAAGCATGTTATTCCCACTGTGCAGCATATACGTTTGGGGTTGTTTGGCTTTGACACTGCCCTTATAACTCTTTCAAAAACTTCTCAGGCCTCTGTTTCACCCTGTTCATTTTTCTGCAGCGTAAAAGGCACCGAACTCTTCCCTCTTTCTAGCTAGAAAACTTTGGCGACAAAACACTAACTAACGGCTATCGGAGAGAAGACTGTCTCTCAAAGAAAGCAAAAATCTATCCCCAAATTAATGGCACTAGTTTACGCATCTCTTCTGGCATCCTGCACTGGTGCATTAGTGGGACTACACACACAAAAAACTGTCCAAACACCTCATCCTTCCAAAGACAAATCTGTTTCATGGTGTTTCAGAATTGCTGTGGCAACCTAACATCACTTTGCTGAACTTCGGAACCTGGATACAAGATGCAGGTAAACAACATTCAGTTGTGAATTACAGGAGTGAAAGAAAGAGGGAGACAGAGTATGCCAGTGACAGAAATCTGGTAGGAGAGAGCAGACACTGTATTCATGCGAAATAGCTCTGTTTAGCCTTCTACACTGACTGTGGCCCTTAGGTAATGCTAACTTCCGAGAAGCTTCTCTAGTAACTCAGGGATCATGTATAGTTGGCATGGATTTTGTGCAATAAGAGCCAATACTAGATGTTATTGCTATGTAATAATACCTGGGGTATGTCTAAAATAAAGGACAGAGGGCAGAGGGCAATGGGCCCAAACTGAAGCATGGGAAGTTCCACCTTGACATGAGGAAGAACTTCTTCCCTCTGAGGGTGGCGGAGCACTGGAACACGCTGCCCAGGGAGGTTGTGGAGTCTCCTTCTCTGGAGATATTCAAGACCCACCTGGACACGGTCCTGTGCAGCCTGTTCTAGGTGCCCCTGCTTTGGCAGGGGGGTTGGACTAGATGACCCACAGAGGTCCCTTCCAATCCCGAACATTCTGTGATTCTGTGATTCTGTGAACGTCTCACAACTTTTTATTTGGTTTTTTTAGCTCTGTGGGCAACAATCTCTTCCTATGGAGATTCCTAGAACGAGTGTCGAAGTGGTCTAATTTGTTTTGACCTTTTTTGCTATGACACATTGAATGTCTTTTGCAGTAGCTTATATGAAAGTTATTGTGGGATTCCATGTGCCTAATTTACTTTACATTTACATTTACTTTACATTTTAATTTTACAGTATAGGTAGGCAGGAGACCTGTCTATTGCCTGTACAGGGAACCACAGCGCTACACCAGTTTGCTGTCACTGTAGAGACTTGTGAAAGAACTACGATTAGTATGTACAGAAATGTGTTGGTGTGAAGTACCAGAGGAAACGACCAGAGAAGGACATAAGATGTTAATAGCCATGAGAATGTTGATTATGTTTAAATTATTCAATAAAACATACATTTCCTTTCCCAGTCGCACACTGAACTTGTGCAGCTGCACCTACAATATATTAGGTATTTGGAATTCAAGATTAATTATTAATATTGCAATGGACTATTTATCCTGAAAAAAGGTAATATACCTGAAACCTATGTTCAGTTCACTGCAGACAGACTGTAGATGAGGGGAGAGCAGCGGATGTTTTCTGCCTCGACTTCAGCAAGGCTTTCAACACTGTCTCCCAAAATATCCTCATAAGTAAGCTCAGGAACTGTGGGTTGGATGAGTAGTCGGTGAAGTGGATTGAGAACTGGCTGAATGGCAGAGCTCAGAGGGTTCTCATCAGCAGTGCTGAGTCTAGTTGGAGGCCTGTAACTAGTGGTGTCCCCAAAGGGGTCAGTACTGGGCTCAGTCTTGTTCAACTTCTTCATCAATGACCTGGATGAAGAGTTAGAGTGTACCCTCAGAAAATTTGCTGATGACACAAAACTGGGAGGAGTGGTGGATACACCAGAAGGCTGTGCTGCCATTCAGCGAGACCTGGACAGGCTGGAGAGTTGGGCAGAGAGAAACCTGATGAAGTTCAACAAGGGCAAATGCAGGGTCCTGCACCTGAGGAGGAACAACCCCATGCACCAGTACAGTCTCGGCGCAGACCTGCTCGAGAGCAGCTCTGTGGAGAGGGACCTGGGTGTGCTGGTGGACGACAGGTTAACCATGAGCCAGCAGTGCGCCCTGGTTGCCAAGGCGGCCAATGAGATCCTGGGATGCCTTAAGAGAAGTGTGGCCAGCAGGTCGAGGGAGGTTCTCCTTCCCCTCTACACTGCCCTAGTGAGGCCCCATCTGGAGTACTCTGTCCAGTTCTGGGCTCCCCACTTCAAGAAAGATGAGGAGCTACTGGAGAGAGTCC
>Ga0065711_1039056_pt1 | contig 18184 bp, 16 predicted proteins | sample Hoacrofraction12_FD_59098 | JGI IMG/M metagenome (GOLD analysis project Ga0065711, IMG submission 59098) | Hoatzin crop microbial communities from Cojedes, Venezuela - Epithelial fraction 12 v2 (version 2) | ecosystem: Host-associated > Birds > Digestive system > Esophagus > Crop | place... | reverse complement strand
CTGAGGCCCGGGGACGTCACGGCTTGTTGGGGCGGGTGCTGGGGTGCTGTCCCGAAGCGCTTTGCTGTGAGCAGCCAAGTTCCGAGAGTGCCTTGGCCACTGCGTGCCCGGGTTCCGCCGAAACACAGCGCGGCTGGAAGCTGCCGCTTTTAGCCCGCCATCTTTATAAGGCGTGATAAAATACAGCCAGTGTGCTCCACATCGGAGTGAACTAGAGAGGGTCTTGGAAAAAGATACCTTGTGGTTTGTTGGGGTTTTTTTTTGTTTGGTTTGGTTTGGTTTTTTTGTTTGTTTGTTTGTTTTTAGGAAACTCTTGAGGAAAGCTTGTTCCTTGTTTGTTCATTGTTAGTGACCCCCCCTGCCTTCCAGTATACCAAGTGTCTTTGGAAAATCGGATTTCTGTAATCACGCTCAAAGTATGCTCGTTGTTCTGTTTTTAGCCCAAGCTGATAAGAAGACAGTTTTCAGCCCCAAAACAGTTTGCTTACAGCTTTAAACTCTGTTATGCTATTGCATGTCTGGGTTTCCATGAAGACCACATTTGTTTTCCAAATCTGCCTGACTCAAACAATTTTAGCCTTTGCTGCTGTGGGTGGGTAAGCCTGGAGTTTGATTCAGGCTTGCGTGAACTGTTCATGGTTTGGAAGGACTGAACTGTCAGAAGCGAGATTGAAATATGTATGTGTATTTTTCTTCTTCTTCCAGGTGCCTGCTGATGGAAACGCTGGGTTGCTGGCGGAGCCTCAGATCGCCATGTTCTGTGGGAAACTCAACATGCACATGAATGTTCAGAATGGAAAGTGGGAATCTGACCCCTCCGGCACCAAGACCTGCATTGGGACGAAGGAAGGGATTCTCCAGTACTGCCAGGAAGTAAGTCCCACCCTCTGGAACAACTGCAGCGGTTGTTCTTCTGAAGCACCAAAGTGCAGGCATGTGCTCAAGAACTGGGTCTGTAGGGACCTCCCCTTTCTTCTTTTTCTCTTCTGCACCAGTGCCCTTTTGTCCTTTATGAAGAGGTTCTCTCCAGAGCCTGTTAAAACAGCTTCAAAAACTGATTGCTGAGTGTCACTGAGGCTGTTGGACACTTTTAGTCCCTGTGTCTTCTGCCCTTGGGAGATAATGTTATATCATGTATGCACAGTGAACTTCTTGCTTATGAAGTATTTTGATTAAAGCTGAGGTGACAGTTTATTATTTTAAATGCCCTTGTTCTTTCTGGGCTGATCTTGAAAGTGTCAGCCGTAACACGTCTTCTGTCATCCTGCCATGATACTGAAATACGCTGGGTCAGTCTAGAGTTATTGGTCTCTGCTGCACACTGACCCATTCAGAGTTGCTTAATAGAAAAAGCTTGCCCTACAGATGAGGTCACAATGACTGATTTCGTATTTGAGAGCAGAAACTTATTACCCATTCGCTTCTGTCCTAAGAACAGATTGTGGATCTAATTTTGTTTTGTCTCCATGCTGTGATAGCGTGATAACCTCGTACCAGTGTGTGACAATTTGAAAAGAAAATGTGGATTTCATGATATGAAATAAAAGGGCATGGCTTGAGGAGCTTTAGTCCTTATGTATGTTTTTCTATACCATCGCTGCCTTTTTTTTTTAAGCAGGAGATACTTCTTCTTGTCATAGCAGCAGCTGTTTTGCTTCCTTAATGTCAAACCAATTCCTGTGAAAATGCCTGTTTAGAAAGCAAGATAATTCACTCTTCAGATCTCTGCTCTCTTAGCATCTTCATTCCGATCCTTTCACCCGTTGATTGTTCCTTCTGTTTCTTGCAGTGTTTTGTTCATTTTTTTCTGAGTTTGGGCTTTACAGTATAGAATATCACTTTTAAGGAAGAACTTGTAATGGCTATTAAAATTGATGCTTTGCCAGTAGCTTTGTCTTTTTACTGGAAGTATTACTTTGTGAAATTCATAATGTTTTTGTTTACAAGTAACAAAAATATCAAAGCTAGCCTCCTAATGAGGTTTCAGAGGTTTCTTCTGGTTTTCTGTTGTCTTTTTTGAGTCGTGTGAATAAAGTTGATTTATGCATAGTGAAACTACTGAAGGTGGAGGAAGGAATAAGGAGATGGAAGTACACAATCAGCGACTAAAAGTCCACGAGATAGTAAACCTTTCTAAAGTTACAGAAAGAAATATGTGAAATTACAGGAAGTAAGAGTAGAAAGCTTCGGTGATTTTAAAGCATGAATAGCTCAGGTTGGCAATTCAGTTACAAATTATGCCAGTAGGGAAGGATTCTAGAACAAGGACTGGGAGCTGCAAATATCAGCTGAATGCCAAGTGATTTTGAATGTTTAAAAAAAAAAAATAAGCCCTCTTAAAAAAAAGTGAAGAAGAAAACAAAAGCAGTCAGGACATAGTAGCTGTATACTGTTAGATGACAAAGGCAATAGTAACGAAGGCTGTGGCTGCACGTAAAGAAAAAATTATTTTCCCTGACAGTGGCTATGTGGTGGCACGGCCACCCAGGCAGGCTGTGGAGAGTCCCCGTCCTTGGAGACTGGGGGAGCTGAACTGGGCAAGGGCCCCAGCAACTTGGTCTGGCTTAGATGTCAGCCTTGGTTGGAGCAGAGGGAGGTCTAGATGACCTCTGTAGCTCCCATTTTAGCCTGAATTTTTTTGTGAGACTGAAACTTTCTTCTGACTGGAGAAACAGAGAAGAGACCTTCTGTTACGTGGGTTTTTAAGGGTAAGTATTTACACTTCAGTGTGATAGTAGCCTTGATTTGCGTGCTGACAGTTCATTAGCTTAATATTAGGTAATCATGTCACAATTTTGGAGTGTCTCTTCAGCTACAGTTAAAATCATAGTGTAGGGGGTTCTGCCTTGTCGTGGGGCAAGGTGCTGGCGGGTCTAGTGCCTAAAAATTGGGGCGGGCATCTTATTGGTTTTAGTCAATCTATGTCATTACGGGTGTGTGATTAAGCAGTGTGCTCTCTAATTCCAAGTGAGCAATTCTGCTGTGGGGATCTTGTCCCTGATCCTTGCTGTGCTCACTGGTAGGCTGTCCATCTGTGGGAAACTGCTGATGTCCTGGCTGTCCTGCCCTCTCCTAATTCCCCACACATACCTGAGCTGCACGGTACAGCTGGCTGTAGGGCACTGGTGGAGAAGGGATGAGCTGGTCTGAGGTGTAGGAGCATGGGGCAGCACCAGGGATCTCTCTCAGCTGCTAATTTAGGGGTTGGAGAGGAATCACGTGAGCCCCTGTTTTGTAATGCTGGTAAAATCGGAAATAGATAGCAAATACGAGGAAGGTCAGATCTGCTGACAGCAGGTTAAAATGAAAAGCCACACAGACGTTGGTCCAGCCTGGCAGGATGGAAAGAAGCTCCCAGTTCTGTACAACTCTTCCTCCATAGTCTTCCCTGCTTCCCCACACCCCTGCAGCAGGGTCTGTAGCAAGGTGGGCTTGGGCTTTGGCTTTGACCAGGAAACGGCACTAATGCTTTGCTTCTGCTTAGCTTTCCTGTGACCTAAAAAGAGAAACAGAGGAGTTGGATAAAAGCAGCCACTTCTACTGAAGAAATGAATTTGTAGAGAAGTGCTGGTGGGTGCGACTCAAACTGGCTTCTTGGCTTCTTGGAACCCCTTGTTGTTTGATGCTCCAAAAATGCTTGGTGTCCTGGGGGTAAACAGTGAGGTGTTTTCCCCTTGCCTTCTGCTGTTTACCTTGACTGTGAGACAGCGCTTGCTATTAGATGCAGGGAACAGCGTAAATTTGCGTTTTCCAGTTAGCAGGAAGGAACAGACATCAAGGCTGAGATGTGGTACCTCTTGTAGGCAGGTAAAAATCTCCTTTTTGATTAGCTCTGCCAGATACAGCCTTTTCCTTTCTTCCTTCCTTTTCTCTCTTGTTCATGCTGCTTTTTACCAAAAAGACAGACTGCTTCTTCTTGGGGCGCATTTTTTCTCGATATAGTCAGAGGCTGAGCGTATACAGTCTGCTAATCAAGCAGACAGGTACTCTGTCTGCATCTATGTTCTTCGTGCTCCCTGGCACTATCGTGGCTTCCTTGGTTCTTCAGTCTTGCTGTAGCAGCAGCTGTTGGTTCCTCTCTGCTGAGGTACCGTTTTTTTCCCCAGCTTTGAGCAGAGCCCTGAAATGACAGGGAGCAAGGGAAGGTACGATTCCCCCCTCCGCCCCTGCACCTCTAATGAGAACCATCCTGGGTTTTTTTGCAGATGCCTTGTGTGGCTCTACACCAGGTATTGTGGTTATGGCTGTAATGCAAGAGCTGATGCTCTACTGCGGTGGATCCTGTAGAGTTAGCCTGTGCACCCAGTTCCTGTCCAGGGAAAGACCAGAAGGGACATGCCGAAAGGAGCCAAATGGGGAGAAACTCAATGAGCAAATGCAGGGGAGATCTTGGGTCTGGCCCCTTGGCTCTAAAATAATACTAAGCTAGTATGTTTTATCAGGAAGCTCCTCTTCGATTACTGTTAATCCAGAATGCCACTCCATGTATTCTCTGGCCTTGTTTTCTTCCTTGAAGGTATCTTTCAAGAAGTAAAAAATATCTCCCCTTTCAGCAGAACTTACAAGTAGATGCATTCCTCTGCCTTCTTGTAAGCTGTTTTAAAAGAGCTTTTCTTGACAATGCAAGGCCAGATGCCTGGGTGGTGGGCAGAGCACTGGGCTGTAAGGTGCATGGAGTACAGGACTTGTATTTCTCCTGCAGAGATGTACTTGGGAGCCTTGTATCTTCTCCTTGAGATTATCATCATTGCCCCTCCTCGTCCACTGCCAGTGTGGGTGGATTTTGAAGTCTTCATGCAGGAAGTAGCAGTAGAGGAGCATTGCTGGGGCAGAAAGGGAGGAACAGGGAATAAGCAGAACCGCCTACATGTTTTAAAGATGTATGTCACTTGTTGTTGCTCTGCTTCTGTTGAGTGGGAGCTCACTGCAGCACAGGAACTGTCTGGATTTATGTTTGGACAGCATATCACACAGTTTAAAGATGACAAATGTACAGGCTGAGATTGCTTATTTGAAAGGAAGTGGAAGATACTTGAATGCTGCCTTCTGACTTCCTTGAGTTCCGCTAAACTCTGCTCCTGAAGTCGCAAGAAGTGGTTCTGGAAGCACAGCACATCCATCTCTTCTGCCTTCAAATCTGCACGTTCTCCTGTGTTCAGCCTAAGCTGGGTGCTTTTCATTTTTTTGAATATAGTAAAATCCATCTTTTTTTTGGGTGGAATGAGATGCTGGTTAGAGAATTACAATTTACTAGTGGTATCTTTTAATCTCAAACTAGCTAGCATGCTGCTATATTAATTGTACCGGTTACTGAAAAGTAAGATGGCATGGGCCTGATCTGCAAATGCCTGTCAAATGCGAGTGCTGCAGGTGTGCAACACTGCTGCATTAATGTACATGGAGTGGTTACCCCTGTGCACGTGCCAAAATTGTGTTGTGAGTGTACTAGCTGACACTTCAAATCAAGCCACTGGTCAATCTAGTTCCTGCTGCTGACACTGCAGTACCAGCTGTGTCAGAGGGATATTGGGGAAAAAAAATGCGCTGTACACGATTACTGGGTGACTAACCGCCTGGGTAAAGTTTCTTCCCAACAGTCCCTGATGGGAGGTTAGCTGGTGTCTTAAAACAGGTGGGGACTGCTGCTCCTGGATTTTGATTTTGGTTGTTTTGTGGAAGAAATCTGGTACCACGACCCACACGTGTTCACGCGGAAGCTGGGAGCAGCACCGGGGTGGCACGATACTGCTGCAGGAAGGCACGTTTCAGAGGCCAGTCAGCTCCTTGGCTTCATAAACAGTTTTCATAAAACCAATCTGGAGCCTGCCCTTAGGCAAAATACTTATTTTCAGAGTCACATGAATACGCAGAGTAGGAAGTTAATTTAAGTGTACTCGGTTCCCTGTTTAAATGGAGTGACTGTTCAGATGGAAGATATTGGTGTATATTTTATTACATTAGCAATTTTGAACAGCTACTCTGTGCTGAATTTTATGTCTAGTAATTAGGATACATTGTCTGAGTTCCTTGAAGGACTGAAATGATTTTGTCATCTGTGCTGAACTCGGTGTCCAAAATGAATTGTAAAAACAACATTCACAGCTGGCAAAAATTCGTTTTGTCTAATGCATGTTTTTTCCACACTTAGTTTAATTTGGAGGTGCTCATTTCCATTTTAAGTATGCATGGAGTGGAACAGAATAGAAAAGAATGTTTTTGTAAATGGTTTGTTTTGGTTTTTTTCCCAAAGACCAAGCCAAAACTATAGTAGAACTAGTTTGGGTCTGGATATCGTGTTCATGGTTGAGTGGATGGAGTGTAAACCTGGGAGCCTGGAGATCTGGCTGTGCCTTGTAATCAGCAGCTGGCTTGTGGCAAGATCTTTGACTAGGTCCTCAGAAGTTGTTTCAGATGTAGAGTGTATGTTGGCTTTGGCAAGTGTTGTACCTGGCATCTCTGAAACCACCTCAGGACTGCTTAGTTTCTTTTGTAAAGTTGTGGCGTGTCCACATTCTAAACGTTCCTGAGATCCATGGGTGTCTTGCACTGAATGTGTATTTTGTACAGAAGTCCTCCCCAGAAATAAAAAAAAAATGAATTATAAATGCACGCTACTACGTTCTTATCTATATCTTTGTGTTATGTGGAGCAGAAAATAGTAGGGTAGATTCAGATAACAATTAATTCATTATAGCTGTTGACAGAACAGTGTTGACATTTCTAATCTCTAATCATAATACTTCCAGAAAGGAGCTTCTTGCCATTTGCTGATATCTCCTGTTTATGCCATGTGTGTAGGTAAGTTGCTGGTGAAACCCAAAGCCACTTCTTAGCTGCATCCAGTACAGACTGGAATGTAATCATAACATAAGGCTTTGACATTAATTCACCCCACAACCTCTGGCCTCAAAGTAGTCCTCAAGTCCCCTGTTTCATAGATGGGCCAAAAGGGCCACCAAACGTCTGCCCCGTCTTCATTTTTATTTCCTTGCTTGGCTCACTCCTGTCACCATCTCAGATCATCCTTCTGTGCTTGTTGCCCTGGGGCCCACACCAGGCAGAATCGGGCAGACAGGGACCGATGGCAGCGGCAGCCGTTCCCTCCCTCTCTAGGCTTTGTCCTTGTTGAGAGCTTCGAAAGATTTGCTAGAGGGCTTGTTGAACTGCCAGGGATGCAGATCACTTTAAAAAGAAATAGTTTGGCCTTTTCTTCCGAGAAGAGAGTTTGAGATGCAATGAAAATGGTCTTGCTGCTTTGATAATGGTTTCTCTCCACATTACCTTGTCATTTTCATCCTAATATGAATTGTTGTTTTTACCTAGGCTGCATAATGAGCCCTTTCTAGTTTCTCAAACCAAATAGCCACCGTATTGAAGAAGAAAATGAATTTTAAACCTGCACTACTCTAAATTCAGCAGCTTGAAAAGCCATACATTTTGCTCTGAGGAGAACTATCCGTTTAATGAAACATCATGGAAAATATACAGCTTTTTGGCAGCACAGACTGTCCTTAAAAACAAGTGACATTTTCAAGGCAAATGTGTGTTGGTATATTAAGAGATGTGCACAGTCATGCTTAAAAGTTTGGGTGAACAGTATCTAAGCGCTCTTCGTGTTGATTATTGAGGTCTTTTGTTCCACTTAGCTTTTGGTCCACAGCGAAAGTTGAATTAGATCACTCTGTCTGCCAGTGCTTAAATCTCATTTGCTTTGAGGAAGGCTTAGATTTTGGAAATGCAGGGTCTACTACTGCTGGTGTGTTTATCCTGCAGTGAAACATTGGTATGCTCACAGTGTAGTCTTCTAGAGAAAGAAAGAGTTTTTTAGCGCAGACTCTGTAGTCTACCATATAAATAAATTTCAAGTGAAGTGACTAATGAAACTTGGAGCATACATTGCAAGACACTGCCTGCCTTTTGTTAATAAGAAAAACCTTGGCATGCTTTCCCCTCCCCCCCCAACCTTTTTTGTATGTGTCCCGAAAAGAAATGAAATGAAAAACATCAGGATCTGACTATGTTGTTGTTTTTTTTATGATAAATTTTCCGACTCTTTTTGAAGTAACATGTTTTTCTTGTGGAAGGAGGGTGCCTGTACTTTGAGACTGGGGGAAGAAAAAGGATGAAAATGGAAGAGGATTATCTGCATAAATGTATGTTTAGGTAAATGTGTACTGCAGTGTTCAATGAAGCTGCAGTGCTGTGTTTTCCCCTAGATTAATTTTGAATTTCACAGATATGATGGACTAGATGAAAGGCTCAATTTAATTGACAGGTTCCACCAGCATATTTTATACCAGGAATACGATTGTTTCTTCTGTGCTCTAATACACATGAATGCAATGGCTGTGTGCGTGGTAGTCCTGTTGCTTTTTCTGGTTCGTGGTTGAACTAGCAGACAACCATTTAGTACGTGATCAAGATCTCGGAAGATGTCTGCTAAACTGAATGTATGTAAGACAGGAAGAAAATGATTTGCGTGGTTTTCAGCGTGCTGTGCTCTGTGCTTGTGGCTTGCTCCTTAAGGTTACAAAAGAACTGGTCAACCATGGCACAAGTCTCTCCGCATATCCAGGGAAGGAAGCAAAGCTCGACTGGCCCCACTCTTGGCCTTACTAAAGTTCAAGAAACTTCTGAGCGCTGTGTAGCGTTGGACATGATCTGCCAAGATGTTGCTTCTCCTGCACCTGTGATATTGTGTGTAAGGTGTCCTGATGGGGACAATGCTGTGGACCTCTACTGCTGCATTTCACCATGTTTTTTTCCTGCTTATGTCTAGAGTTACTGTAGTAGATTGTCTGCTGTTTTCTTCAAAGATACATCTCCCCATGCACCTTGCCCTGTATAGCTGTGAGATGGACTGGCAGCAGCTGTTCCTTTAATGAATAACACTGTAAGCCTAAGAGATACTAGGCATGAAGTGTGATGATAACCTAAGTAAAGAAAAATCTCTGATAAATGTACAACTGCTACATTTCAGCCCTTTTGAGGAAGAAATGTCCATACTAATGAACTTTCGTTTCCTCCACCTTTTCAGACCATGCTTGCATGGACACTTCAGGTTTACCTCACTTTTGCTAAAATCATCCTGGGTACTTTTTAACTCCTGGCAGTTTCCACTCTGATGCAGTTTTTATTCTTAGGGACGGATGTTTTCAGAAGTAGGTCAGTCCCTTGATCCAGCTTCTGTGTTAGCGCTGGCTCGTGGAGAGGTGTTAGCAGTAAATGGACAAGAGACGGAGTAAGGCAGGAATCATGCCCTGACAACGCCAGGCTCATGTCCAATTAAAGGCACTGAAACCACAGCCCGAGCGTCTGTGAGTGTACCTCTGCGGATGGATGGGTGTGAGTGTGACTCCTCCTTGGGAATGGTGCTCTGGAGAGCCGAGAGGCTGCCAGCAGGGTTTGGGTGGCTGGGTGGGTTTGAGTGTTTAGGGAATTCAGATCTTTTTGGTCTTCGTCGTGTCTCTGTGCATGACTGGGGCTGTGTGTGAATAGGTGGTATGCCTGGTGGTGTCCTGTGCTTTTGGGTCATCCGCATCCCTTATAGGTGGCTCTATAGCTTTTGTGTGCTGTATCTTACAACTTTTTCTCGTGGTGGCAATGTTACTGTCTGTTGGGGGGTTTCTTTTTCTTTTTTTGGGAGAGGGCAAGTTTGTTTATCCTTTGGTCGTGTCCTCGTTCCATCCCCTCCCTTTAACCCTTGTCTGTGTATTTTGAAATACTTGGAAATCAGAAATACTGACCAGAGATTTGTTTGTTTTGCTGTAATAGCGCATATGGAGGTTATTAGTAGCAGACAGTAGGCTGATCTGTCTAGACTGGCAGCACAGAATCGGTTTGCGTTCAGAAGTCTATCTTTGCAAGTAAAAAGGCGTTACACACATATTTTCAGTTGTCAATTCTGCAGGCAAAAATAAAAAAGGGAAAGACAGTTTCTCTCACTGTAGCTTTGAAACTGCCAGAAAGGTGGTGCTTGCTTCAGTTCATAGCAGGACAGTGCCCCAAGGTTGGATGGGAGAAATATTTCGTGATTTCTGGGGCATTCCTTTTTTTCCCAAGCAGTTTATTACCACCACTTCCTGATCTCTACTGCGGCATTATCATCTAGTTAGCCTTTATCCAGTTATAATTATTATGTAGTATTATATTGAATGCCTGCTTCAATTTTCTAAATACTGTATACCTGTAGCTAATAAATCTGTTTTCGTAGATGTGTGTTCCTTACAGAATATTGTTCTAGATGGTTGTGAATTAATTATAATTTATAATCACAGAGAGGTTTCTGAGTATGTAGCCAATTACTGATGGTTTTATCCACCTTTTTCCTTTACAAACATGTACCATGTTTTTTAAAAGTTTACAGAGTGTTTTAGGTGTTAATTTACTCTTTGTTTCTTTTTTCTTGAGTGGGGTGAGAGTTTCACTCAAGGGGTGTTACTGTAAATTGCTTATGAGGAAGTTTGAAAGGTGAGGATTTTAGATTTTTGGATTTTTTTGAGAGCGCTTGAGGCATCTGGCGTTGTTTTCAGTCTGAACATAAAGTGTTGAATCAATGGTTGCTAAGACGATTCCAGACTGTTACGAGGCCTCAGAATGAACAGGGCTAGGGAAAGTGTCCTTCTCTTTAGCTAAGATAGGAGCTTGTACTAGAAAGATACTGTGTAGCGTTTAGAAGATGCATCACAGTATCTGTTAAAACATCAGCTTTGTATTCTGTGGGTGCCAATAGCTGTTGCATATATTAATGCAAAAAAAGGAAAATTACTTGTACAGTAATGATAATACCATGTTTCATTTTTTTCTTATTTCTGGAGATAAATATTGAAACACAAATACTGTTAATCTGAACATGAGGAAATATCATCCGATACAAATTTTTTCTTGACAGCATAGTTTCTCTTGCTATGAATATCATTGTAGGTCAGAAAAGCCCTGACCCTATGGAAATTTAATAATATGCACGATGTCCAATTCCAGCTGTTGAGAGAAACTGCACAATGTTTCCATTAGAATATAAACCAGTGCAATTTAATTTATTTGGTTTTTACCCTAAGTCATATGTCTTCTTGAAGAGCAGTGATTATTAAGCATTTATGAAACACCCGATTTCCTCCATTCATTACTCACTTCTTCCACTTGTCCTTGGAAGACAGCTCTGCCAAAGAGTTGTGGTCAACAAATACCATATTTGTAAACTCATCTTCAGAATTACACTATTGTTTTTTGAGGCAGTATCAAGATTCTTTGGTATTTTTTTTTCTTTCCCTTGTTTGAACAAATTACAGACTTTAAAAAAAAAAAGATAAATTTTATTTTGATGAGTATCCCTTTAATCATGTGAAGTGTTACGGTTAACATTGCTTGTTCAAGTTCCCACAGAGCTTGGCAAGTCTCTACACTCCCATCTAAGAGGAAAGAAAACTCAGAAGGGTTCATCCAAGAAGCAAGAATTACATTTACACTTCTAAACAAGGAACCTAAGGGAATTTGATAAGACTGATCTTACTATAGCTAAACTTGTAATACCATAGAAGTTTGTGTATACTTTTTAGTATTTTAGAGGAGATGGTTGTAGCAGCTCTCATTTTGAGCTGTTGTGGAGAACACATCAGTGGATATGCTAATAGGCAATTACTTGCTGAAGTCTGGAAGATGGCTTTTAAGATTTTGGTGCCAGTACAGCTCAGAGCTGCTCTGTTGAGCAGTGGTGTGACGTTTTCCTATCACTGTTCCATTCCTCTACCCGACACATTTCACACAAGAGCACTGCCCTGGTTTGGAGTTTGGAGCCACGTGATGGACTGAGAAGTCTCCCTGATTGAGCCAGGTTTGAAGTTCCTGAATGTCCCTGCTTTTGTATACTTTTAATTTTGGCATCTTGAGCTGCTGCAATTTAAGATCTGTAGCAAGAACAAACAGTCTCTCCTATGAGATGGTCAGATTGTGTGAGCTGATTTCAGAGTTTCTTACCAAACTAACAGGGGTGCTGCTGCAGAGCACTTTAGCAGAAGTGTTGAGCTTAAGCGGTACATGCTGTTGCAGAAAGAGTCAGTTTTCTTCCCCTCCTCCTCCTCATTCCTCTTCTGCCAGATTTTAGCATATGTCTGATCTTGCCATGAGGAAATTTAGGGAGCTGAACTGGCACACAGCTAACCCCCACGAACAGACAGAAAGAAGGGTGAATTTGTCTCTCTGAGCTGGCTCACCGAGGGTCAGATGAGCTGGAGCGCTAACACGGGGGAGAGGGGTGGAAGTGGGGAGGGTAGGACCTCCCCCTCTCATGGCAGCTGACGAGAGGATGGCTTTGCTATGGTGTTTGAACAGCCTGTGAGGCTGAAGGTTTTTAGATGTTTCTGAAGGTGCTACATCTTTCTGCGTGTTGGGCCTATGTGTTTTCAGAAGAACATGCCCAGTTAATACATGAATTTCCCCACCAGGTTTCCTCTGGCAATAGACAACACGAACAAATTTAAATGGGGGTAAAAAAAATGGATGTTACTCGGTCTAGAAGACAGATGTCAAATCAAGCCTGTAATGAAGAGCAGTCCACATGTTAATTGGAGATGCAAATGTGGCTCAATGATTTAATTTTCGGCAGCAGTAGGAACAGAAGTGGAGAGCACATAGATTAAAAATACCAGAATATGTGCAGAAAAGGAGAGAAAAGAAGGCAGATGACAATAAAGAGAAGTGAACATGGCTGGTTTTTTTTAGGCAGGATGGTCACAGGAAGGACAGAGGAGAGTTGACAGATGAATGAAAGACTGACAAATTTGAGGTAATGCAGTATCCTTGTTACCATAGGTATTTTGAGAATAAAGGATATGGACCCTCCATCTCAAATGAAGACTCTGGATTTGCTGTTCCTTTTGCTTCTGCCAGGGCTGTGCAGCTTGGAGGTAAAGGAGGAGCAGCTGCGCTCAGGAGCATCAGTCTCACATGCTGTTTTCTAAGATTAGGTTTCTTTGTTGCTATTGTTTAGGGAACTGAAGTCCTGTCTTAAGCATAATGCAGAAGTGGATTTGATATTTGCAAATTAATAGGAAGTGTTGATTTATCACGCTGTGTAGCCGTGTCATAGAATTTCTCATGGGAGAAGCGCTGGGCTGCGTTACAGGGTGTTAGAGGGTCAGCCTGGCGATTGTCACAGGGCTGCAGCAACAAATCGATGCCAAACTGCGCTGCGCTAGGAGGTTGATACAGAGTTATTTGAAGTCTGTGCAAATCCTTACATTGACTTTGCTTCGTAGATTAATCTTTGGAGAAGGAAGTTCAGTCTCGTTTAATGTCTCACTTTCATAAGTACTAAAGAAATTAAAGCTTATCTCTGAAACGGTTACCCTGCTAAACAACAGTCTGCTGAGCCACAGAGTGCAGTAATAGATTGCATCACATCACAACATAATCCTGAAGATAAGAGCATTTAAATCTTTGATCTGTGTTTTTCGTTTCCGAAAGTTTCAACAGAAGTGTAGGTGTGGTTCTGCGAGGTGAGAAGTAATCTCTCTCCCAGGATGAGCCAAGGCAGTAAGAAGTGTTAAGGATTTTTTGTCTCTTCGTTCTTCATCAGTTTGAAAATTCCTTCCATGAGAAAGTATTTGACTGGAATGGTCAAACTTGATTCATTTGTTTTTACTTCTGTCAGTTCAGTGAACTTAGTTCCTGTTGGAGAAAAGGGTGCCAAAGATTGTTTTAAATTACATGTATTGTTTGCCAGTCTTACTGTGAAACAAAAGTAAAAGAGGAGACATACAATAAATTATCATACTTAGTTTTGTTATTAAAGTTATTTCTCAATTTTGAGGAATTGGCAAATTGGAGGATCATGGAAGAACAAAAATTATTTGATTATACTCCTGCCACCTGAGTTACAGAGTTACCATAATGACTCCAAATGTACCTGTTTGTGTAGCAATTTGTGGGGAAGGAAAAAAAAAAAGTTTTTCTGCTTACCTACTTATTCATGGTGCCAGTCTGTTAATACTGTTGTAATAAGCATTTTTGATGATGAAGGGCAGGTCAGTTTGATGCCAAAGGTTGAAGGTGGACTTTCATAGTACTTGTAAAATAGTGCTTGAAGGCCTTTTCTAGTTATTCTTTCCTTGATGCCTTTGCTGGGCTTTCCTACACAGAATGTCCTGTTCTTGAGGTGCTTCGGGCTTGTTTAGTTGGATGCAACCATAACAATTGCATGTTAATTAGTTGTCTCAAGGAACTCGTTAATTAGGGAACTGTTACCCAGTGAACAAGGAGAAATGCTAGTACACTTTGGTAGACTGCATCACCACCTTTTGTCAGTTGGTGTACTCAGCATGTGGTGTCATCTTCAGGGCATTTGTAGCTTCTGTTTTCTTAGCTTCAGATTTGGAAATGCTGAGCTGCACCATGCTAAAACTACAGTAAAGTAACTGAGGGTTTTCGTACACTGTTTCCTCTGTGAGTGGTGTTTGTGTATCTGCCTGGTAGGGCTCTGTTGGAGGAACCTGCTCTTCAGCTCTGCGTAGGGCGCTGATGTCCAGCGCAGGAATAGCTGAATGCTCGAGTGGGAAGGGGACTGATGCTGCACATCAGATCTGCTGTCTAAATTGGCTTTTTTAAAGAGTATTCAACCAGGGTCACACTTTTTTCCTAATTTTCAGTGTTACCGTACCATTAGCCGAGCATATCTTAAAAGTAGCAATCAGCAAGACAGGAAACCAGTCTGAGAGTGCCAGCAGTCAGGAATGGCTGAATTTGCACTCTGAAGGCCAAGCCTTGTTAACACCGAGGAGCATTTTCTGTGGTGACGTCTTTGGGTTTCTTTGGAGATCAGGCCTCAGTGAGAATGGGGTGCAAGCTTCAATGGAAATGAAATCCTATTGCAACTGTTTTCCTCTTCAAGAGTGGAATAATACTGTAAGCTTGAGGTGTGTGAAGTTCAGAAGTGTCTGTGGAGTGGAGTTGGTGCTAAGCTCTTAAAAATGATAGAAGCATTTGCCTGTTGCCCCCGCCATGTCCTTGGAGATGGTAGAAACTGGTTTTGTATCGTGTTTTGCAACCACTGTACTGAGGTAGCATGGTTCAGATTTCAAATAACAGAGCAGTTCACCCCAGGGTAGGAGTCAGAGCTTGGCCGGGAGTTGTCACACTGTCAGCAACCTGTTAACGCCATTACTCATGTTAAGTAGACATCATTTTTTTGTTTCCTGTTGAAAGCCTGATGCATACAGTACACGGGCTGAGGACGCATGGCGATATCTGCCCTTTCGGCCCTGTGACAGTATCTGGCTGAGATGGGTGCTCTTTGCTCTTGGTGTGGGTGTTTGCCCGTTGTGCGAGCGGGTTGGGGAAGATCTGCTGGCGAGATGCATGGGGCCGAGGGGCATGTTCCAGCTGTGCAGTGTTTTGCATTGGAAAGCCGATGCAGGATTGCAGTCCTTGCTCTGTCCTTTAAAGTTCAGGATCGATGCATCTCAGAAGGTTCATAATCGACTTGGATTTTTAAAGGGTGCTCTAATGCTCTCTTTGCTCAGCGTGCCTTTGAGCACTCGGAAATGCACATCCCGTTTCTGCCTGAGAAGAAGGTGTTACATCTATTGGTGTGGAAGTTTTGATGGATATGATTGGATTTAATGTTACACCACGACAGTGTTGTTCGCTAGGGATTAACATCGCTGTGGTCAGTTGAGTCACTGGGAGCAATTCAAAGTGCTTCTGGTTTCTCCATTTGGCAACCATCCTAATCCTCTTGAGATTGTTCTTTTGCAGGAGAAAGAAGGAAAAAAAAATAAGCTTTTCATTTTTCTGGCTTTCTTTGAGTTGGTGGATTCAATCTTTCTGTTAGAGAAGTCTGTGTCAGGGTTCCCATTGACTTCAAGGGAGCATGCAGTAGAAGGCCTCAGAAATGTTTTGCCATCTGTGTGGGAATAGAGTGCAGGGGGAAGGCTGGCAAGAAAATGTTTAGCTGCCTTTTCAGTGGGGGATGGAGCACTAAAACAGTTTGTTCTTTGGTTTGCACGCTTCTGAGCTGCTTGTGTTAAATGTACGGATGCCTATAGGCAGTCCGATGACTAGGAGCTTCATGCACATACAGATTTGGTGCTTATATACCCATTTACGAGCAGCCTCTGTCAGAACCTTTCTCCTCCTCATTTCTACAAGGTTCAATAGCCAGCTCTGCAGCAATGTTCATTAGATGTAAGTGAAAAAATTGCTCAAAAGCTTTTGCCCCTAACCTCTGCTGTGCTGTGGGAACAACTTGGAGGCCAGGAGTTGTGGGGCTTGCTGTGAACGTGCAGTGGTGGAGCATGGGTCTGAGGGGTTGCGAGCTCCACCTCATGTGTTTTCACCGTTGGAAAATAAACCAAGTCAGGTGGGTCTGCTGCGGTAACACAGCAACAAGAGGGGGATTTCTTGCTACATAGGTTTTCACTGTGGAAAAAAACGGAAATAAGGTACTATGATTTTACCAAAAAAGAGTGCAGAGTGTTAGGCAGCTGAATTGCCATGGGAGACTCTGCATCTGTACTGCTGTTTCAGACCCACAGCTGACTCGGTCTGCCACTACAGGCGTTGTGTGTGTGCAGTCCGGCAGACTGGGAAACCTGTTGTAGAAAAGATGGTAGGGCTTTGCTTTATGGTAAAGCACAGATGATGATGCCCACTTCGTTTCTTGATTTGCTTTCAAACTGGTAGTCGCCCGTGGACTCTAGGGCACAGCTTCACCTGAAGGATCGTTGGCTGAAAGCCCTTGTTCTCAAAAGGGGAGAAGGCTGGGAGGTCCTCCTGTTAAATACTGATGTGGACATCATTCATGGGCTCAGGATGATGGCTCATTTCTTTAGCAGCTACAGTATTTTGGAGAAAATCAGTTGGGTTTTCAGTCCAATTTAGCAGCTGGGAATGAAGGCCCAAGCCAGTTCACTAAAATAAGCCAGAATTTTTACATTTTTCTTTAACAAAATTCCAAGCTTTGTTGCAAAGACATCTGCAGGGGACAGTCATTACAGACCTCTCCATACCCTTCTTCTCTTCTCCTGTCCCCCTGGGGATTTGAAATGTCGTGAAGCGGAATTAGAGAAACAGTAAGTGCAATTTATGAGTAAAAGTGACCTAGGGAGCCGTAGTACTTCAAATGGTTAATGAAGATTTCTTAATATCCTATTGGACGTTAGCTTTCAGTAATGCTTTGTGGGTGTTGTCAAAGACACGAGCAGTAGATCCTGTTCCATATAAAGCAGAATTTGCACCAGGTATGTATGAGCTGCTTCTTCAAGAAATTCCTGCTTTGTGTGACCGGCTAAGGCCTCTGTTGCCTGATGTGCGCGCTGCCCTTTACTGACACCCCCCAGCCCCCTTGTCCCAGCGTGGAAATGTGAAGCAGATTTCTGCAGAAGTCTTTGCAATGTTTATAATGCATCATTTTATTCTGTTTTTACAAAGTTCTCCGTTGCTTTGAAAAACAATTGTGAATACACATTCAACTTTTTGATATAGTTTCTTGTTTTAGAAACTGAGCATTTCCTTGGGTTATTGGTTTGGTTTTGTTTTCTGTTTTTGTTGGTTTGGTGTTTTTTGTTTATTTGGGGTTTTTTTTACTTTTTTTTTATTTTTAGTTTGTTTGGTGTTTTTTTGGGGGGGGGATTTTTTTTTTTTCCCCTGTCTCTAGAGAAGCTGGTTATGTGGGAGTTCACAAAAGACCGCAGTAATTAAAGTGGAGAGGAAAGACGAAAGCAGAAGGGAAGAAAAAAAAAGCTGGGGAAAAAAGGGTTCCTTGAAAATATCTTTGCTTCAAAGCTGAATACCTGAAGCGAGGGGTGTGGAAGTTTTCTGGTCTCCTAAAGTGTAGGGTCCAAATTCCTGAGATTTTTCCAATAGTTTGTTTCTCAGTGAATTTTTTTAAAGGGTGCAGGAGCCATATCTTTGTACAAACATTTGTATCATGGCGTTTTTCCTGCATTTGAAAATTATTTCAGAATAAGATATATACATATATATATGGTGTATATATATATTTCTGGGCTTCCCAGTTCAAGAAAGATGAAGAGCTACTGGAGAGAGTCCAGTGGAGGGCTACAAGGATGGTGAGGGGGCTGGAACATCTCCCCTATGAGGAGAGGCTGAGGGAGCTGGGCTTGTTCAGCCTGAAGAAGAGAAGGCTGCGAGGGGACCTAATAAATGCTTATAAATATCTGAAGGGTGG
>Ga0065711_1039055_pt1 | contig 18184 bp, 15 predicted proteins | sample Hoacrofraction12_FD_59098 | JGI IMG/M metagenome (GOLD analysis project Ga0065711, IMG submission 59098) | Hoatzin crop microbial communities from Cojedes, Venezuela - Epithelial fraction 12 v2 (version 2) | ecosystem: Host-associated > Birds > Digestive system > Esophagus > Crop | place... | reverse complement strand
CCTGGACAAGGTCCTGTGCAGCCTGCTGTAGGTGACCCTGTAGGAGGGTTGGACTAGATGACCCACAGAGGTCCCTTCCAACCCCTACTATTCTGTGATTCTGTGATTCTGTGATTCCAGTGCTAGACTCCTCTGAAATTGATATAGCAAATTACATTCAGCTTCGTGCCATGTTTCATGCAAATTGTCTGATTTGTGACCAGTCGGATGTAAAATAGGAAGAAGACACAGGTCCTATCTCTTTGACGGCAGATTTTTTTCTGGATTTCCCATTTCCAGAAAGCATACCATCCTTTTGTTAAAATAAACTCTTTTATTTTGGTTTTTCCCAACTTGTCCAACGTAAACAATCAGTCTGCTATACTGTTAACTTGGCTGCCCCAGGAAACTTAAATCAATTCTGTTTTTCATTTCCTACAGTGTGGTTGACCTTTGGTCTCCAGCATCCTATTCATCTCATTGAAGGATTAACTTGAATAAATAAGGGCACGATCGCTTGCTTTCTTTCATTGTCTAAGTACGGAGCCATACTGCCAATGTCTTGTTTATCTTGAATAAAGCTGTATGGTAACATTTACAGACTTGCCCAATCTCACAGCTAATGAATGAGGTTTCCCAGAAGGTTCCCTCCCCTCCCCCTGCTTGGTCAGCACGCCTACAGGTGGGACCTGCAGCAGAGCACACCATCTCTCTTGTGGCTCAAACACCACAGGTACCAACCACCTCTGGTCACCCCCTGGTCAGCTGCAGGGCTTCCCAGAGGGGACTAACTGCAAGGCTGGGGAGCAGTGAGGGAGTTCACAGCTCTGGCCCTTGCTCGGTGCTCAGAGGAGGACTGGGGAGGAACATCCCTCCCTGGGAGCCGTCCCAGCTGATGGCTGTTGCACTTTCACCTCCTCCATCCTCCTGACGCATGACTCGGCACCATCAGCTTCATCCACTGGAGCAACCAAAGAAAGACCTGCGTTTGGCGGGGTGAGGACTCTGACTGACGCGCGTACACACACACACACACACACACGCACACCCTGCACAGATGGTGAATCTGCCCGCAGAGTTCCTTTAAGCATCAGAAGCTGCCTAAAGTCGCTGAGCTGTACACAACCTGAAAGCCAAGCTGACTCCGCTCAGGAGGTGGAGCCCTGTGTTTTGACCTATGTATGTCTGCAGAGACCTTGTTTAGGCCGTGCCTATGCTGTACCACCTGGTTTTGAAATGGTCTAATTAAAATAGACCACTTAAAACAGTAAAATCCTCAGTTCAAATTTTTTAACCATGATAATTTACCAGTGCTAAGTAAACCAACTTATTCAAAGGTTCAACTTGTTAGTTAGGGCCATGTTAAGGTTGTCTATTACTTTGACCGCTGAAAATATAATTTAGTTCAGAGAAGAGATTCTGTTCATGGAAATAGCAGAACAGTGTTAGAAGACATTGACACTGAGACTATTCATAGCCATGAGGATCTGTCCAGTAAGTTTGATAATGATCTTTTACTGAAGATTTCACTGCACAAAACTTTATCAGGTAACAGCCTGACATTCATTGTGCAATTGTGATGTTCTCCAGTGCTTTTTCTGCCGAGTAGTGGAGGAGACACTGTTTCACTGAGACAGGCCATAATATATGAAATCACTGGTTTCTGATTAATCTGTATCAATTAGAACAATTGCACCATGGCTGGTAGAAGGCTTCAAGAAAAAATTAGTAGGCTTTATCAAGTTAAGCCCTTGGCCCACTATTATGGAAGGCAGATGTTCTTTCGGATACAGACAGCAACACATGAAATGTATGGAAAAGCAATACTGATGCCTTGTTCTGCAGATCAGTAAGTCTCATCATCTGCATAGTTCATGCTGTTTTATCAAATTCACACACATAAACAGCTAGTACATCATCTTGTCAGTGACTATGTTTTCTTGAATGTATGTATTAAATAAACTCTTTTTAGCCACATACAAGCCACAATTTAGTCAGTGACTTTGGAATGACACACCATGAAGCCTAAATATGGTATAATATATACAGTCTAATGCGCAACATTTTTATTGTATTCATTCATATAACAGTTTGAAAAACATACAGATTTTGGCTCACGTAAGTGATCACAGATTTTCTCCATAGCTTTTTCCTTGTCCAGGTCTGTCATAATTCTATGAACTGTGTGACCCAATAACAGCTTGTGTTCCAGTATCTTCTGACACAGGAAGGGTAACCGGACTCCTATGGAACTGGGTTTCATGAGCTGTTGCTGATGGAAATTGTATCAGCAACATTCACTCCTCAGCAATAACTAGTCCATTTTATCTAATAAACATTAAACTCTTCAACATTAACATACACAGTGCTTCCAGGTTTCTACTTGGCAAAGTGAAACTTCTGTTTGCATTTTCTGTGTGATGCCTTGGGCTTACATGAACCTTAGGCTTTTCCATAGTCATCTTTTGAAAGATCTTTCTTTGCTACAAACTAAACAAAACTTCTAAAAACGCTTACATCTTGATTTTTAAAGACTTTCTAGAAGTAGATTTTTTCTTCTCTGACTGGCTTCTCATTTCAAACTGCATGTCTTGGAAAGCAGTCAAGCTTATGAAAGACATTTCAAATGCTTTCCCTTTTCTTCCCATCACTCACCGAGACTTTTCATTAAAGAACAATGAGGAAAGAAAAGTGTTAAGCCACTCTAAACCAGCAGGCTAAAAAGTACAACAAGGGAGCCTTTGCTTCCAATAACTGTGGAAAAGAAAGCAGGCTGCTGAAGGAAATTATCACTTGGCTCGTGACAGGATGGGGGAAGGTAATTTCAAAGATGAGAAGGAAGAAAGGAGTGCAAGATGATGTTTATATAATCAGAATAACACCAGATAAGGAAAGGAAACAGGCTGGTTTAGCACAGACAAGTGTGGAGAGAAGATGGTAGAGAAACCAGAAAGGACAGCATGGGGAAGCAAAAGGGATCTCTGGAGTCAAAGCCAAGTAACAGCTTTGCAGGGTCATTGCTAGAGCTGGTCAGCACAAGAGGAAAAGCAGCATCAGGCACCTCCAAAGCGAGAAGAAAGGAGACAGGGCTTTTCTGTCCACCTTCCAGAAAATGAATGAATTGTAGCAGAAAAAATATAATGAAAAGAAACACACGACTAAGGGATCATGCCTGGCGCTGAGCGAAGGATTCAGTGGGAATATAGCTGCTAGCTACACCACTACACTTCGCAAAGAAAAAATGAATTTCTTTACGTATTAATGTTTTTTACACACAAAGATTGTACTGTGTTAACTACACTGCTGTTAACAAAGCAGTACAGTTTTTCTCCGCTTCTGGCAGCCCAGTGTTTGTGTTATGTGACAAAAATCTGCTTGTACCCATACACTTATCTTGCTTCCAGGCCTAAGGACCACTGTAGTTTGTACTACTATAACTGCTGTCTACACTGAGATGATTCTATCAGGATAAGTATTTTGATATAAATATACATATTGCATCATATCCCATGTAGTACACACATACATAGATCCCCACTAAACCAGCGCTGCTAGACTAGAAGAAAGCATAAGAAAGAGAACAGGGCTAAAACACATCTCTGGGGAAAACCTCCCCTACGTGATCTTAACAGACTCATAACTCGCATCAGTGGATATACACTAAGGACGAACATGTCTTTTATGTCACCTTGTTTTAAGAATTTGTTGGTTAACTCAGAGTTGCGATCCGCTCTTCTGCGTAAAATCTTGAAAATTCACCCTGGCAACTGGAAGTCCCTTCAGGTATTACAGGAAGAATATGAATAACAGAGATGAGGGGAAAAAAATCAGAAAGTAGCCTTTACCATAATGTAATTTAATCATTTATGATTACACTATTCCAATCTAACGTAGTATGAAGACGAAAATAACTCAGGTCTTAGCAGGACGAGACTTTATAGTGGCTTTGTCATTAAATATCTCCTGAGGTGTAGTCAGGTCCTGCAGTTTTTTGCAAGGGACCCCATCCTGTGGGTCAGAAACCTGACCTTTTAAACCTGATCCTTGGGCCTGATTCACTAACGCCCTGAAATAAATCCAAAACGCTACTAGATCAGGATGACTGAATATTGTGCTTTCTTCATGCTGTTGTAAAAGACTACAAAGTATCTCCAAAGGAACAGAGTAGTAGGCCAACTGTGGTACAGATCTGAACCAAAGCAAGTATAGCTCTTCCCCTGTCTTGTACAGGGAAATTGAGGCAAGAAGGGCATGAGAATCACAGATGCCCGAAGCAGCAGTGGTTGTCAGAACCAGTATTGGGGCTGCCTCCTGAGCCTCTACAAACACTACTAGACCACGCCTTAATCAGATGAATTATTAATACAAAAGCTGCACGGGAAATTAATTTCTGCTGCCTCTCACCAGAACCAGCTGTTCAGACTTGAATGTGTCACAGTTGCACAACCCAAATTTTGCCTTAAGGATGCCGTTACTCAACTTGATGGATTTTTCATAATGTCCCTCCCAGTAGTATCCTCATCCTTCCTCTGTCTTCCACCTTTCCCCCATCACCACCATGCTTTCAATTTTTGTCTCAGCCTTGTGGCAGGTACTGAATTGAGAGAAGTCCGGTAGTGCATGGTGAGCACAGCATTAGCAGTCACAGGGCAGTCTTGCCAATCTGCCCTAGATAAGATAGAAGAAAACGGGTTTACATATTTAAACGACAAGCACCAAAACGCTAGCATGTTCCAGAGGAAACAGATTTTAAGTTCTCCATCTCTGGTAAAATACCCAGATTAAATTAGTTCCAACGAGGCCAAGAATTTTTCTGTTTCCCTGCGGAGCCTGCTGATGACTATTAGCAGAGGCTAGTCAGTGACCAGTTTTATGATGACTCTGTGTAAACACCTTGTCCTCCTGTGTTGTCCTCCCAGGCTTCCTCCCTCTTGTCTTTGTATTCAGCAGCCACGGTATGCCTAAGCCCCAGATGGTGAGTGCTTTGGGTTAGACCTTGTTGTACAGTTTTCTATGATTAAGTCCTTTTGCCTAATTGGCATCCTTAGGCATTACCGCAATAAAAACAATAAATAGTAATAACAAAAAACTAAGGATGGAAGGTGGGTGAAGACATGACTAATTACCTAAATAATACTGGGACCACAAGCCACAGGCAGCACAGGAGCTTGGGGAAGAGCGAGTGGGTGGAGAGTCACCTGCATAACAGAGGGTGGGGCGGGTAAAGAATAGGTCTTGCAAGACAAAACTGAGAGTCTTTATTTTGATAGCATAATGGAATTTCTAAATTAAGGGATGACAGCTGTAGATTAAGCATGGCACAAGTTGCTTTACTCTCTACATGTGTGCAGTCTGGCTTGGGACTGTCACACAGACTTGTGAACAAAAAGGGTAGTCGAAATGGTGGCATAGCAAGCTGGGAGATGTCAGAAGCAGGAGTTCCCAAACAGGGTTTGCAGAAGGACCACCACTGTGCTGTGTGCTGTACCATGGCAGCAGCAGCCAGGGCCACTGCGCCAAGCTCTGTGGCAGGCTGCAAGCCTCTCTTCCCCTTCCCATAAGAAAACACATGCTTCCAGGGCTGTGCTGGGCTACACGGATGCAGAGAAGAGGCCTTCACTTATCCAGGTAGCAGCCACGGCTAAGCAACGAGTCCCCACCTTTCCCCAGAAAAATGCAACAAACTGAGTGTTGTTTTGCTTAATATTTATTTGAAGTTATTTTCATACCACTCCTTGTGTACATATCCATTGGGAAAACTTAGGCCAAAGGATAATACTCAGAACAGTGACAAGCTGAATCTTATTTAAATTTGCATTTATGGACAGGGAATGCAGATATAGTTTGGTCCTGAAATGAAAGAGCACTTCTTTGCACAGCAGGTAATGAACTTCTGGAATTCATTGCCACAGGAGGTTGGGGAAGCAGGCTATTAGCAGGCATAAAGAGGGATTAGACAAGATTTGTGAACAATGCTTCTATTAACAGATAATAAAAGGAACAGGCGGTTCCAATGACTGCGATCGTAGGAGGCTGGACCGGAGGAAGAGGCCAGGTACAGGTGCTGTCCCTGAACAGCATCTCCTGTTGTCACTCTTCAGACTTTACTGTCTGGATCTGCCTGCCCAGGTAACATTGCGCTGGGAGCCCAGGGGACCTTGCAGGGTCTGCTGGGGCCTTCAAAAGCTGTGACTTCAGCAGGGCAGATGGCCAGCACGCATGCAGCCACCCCAGTGCCATCATGGGCGTTTGCGGCTGTTGGTCTGACCCAGCAGGGCGCTTCCTAATGCTCTGATGGCTTAAGCCCTAAGCGTTGCTGCTGTCACCAAAGGGGCCAGCAACCAGCATGGTAGACTTGGAAGGCAGTTATAAAGAGCAAAAAGGAACTGGCTTTAACAAACCGTTCACTGAGGTTCAGAAAAATACAGATGGAGGAAGACAGAAGATCCTGTTAATAAAGTATGAGTTTTGTAACTGTTTGGGATATCACCAAAAGGGCTCACTCTCCAAAAAGTGCATGAGAACAGACATTCCTCAATTTCAGGGGTGACGCTGAAAGAAAGAGTGGACAGCAAACCAGCCACGACTTTGCAGCTGTCTCTTTTTCCAGCTGAAGGCTCTAACTTCATTTGATTTCTCCTCCTGTCACTTCTGAGCACTTCTATGGCTCTTCTCTTTTCCCCTCCAGCTCTATTACCTCTTGCCTAGATTAGGCAACTGGATTGGAAGCTGCACTCAAGATTAGGCTGCACCGTGGATTCTTGCCCTAGCACAAGGATGTCCTCTGTTTTTCCCAGTCCTTTTGTAAGTCCTGAGATTGTGTTTGTCTGATTGACAGGCACTGAGCTGCCACTTGTTATCCACCATCTAACATCTTCTTCCTGTATGGTAATAATGATTTTTTTTTTTTCCCCCGCAAAATGAAAGACGGTTTTCTCCTCTATCTTTTTGCTCTGAATTTCATTTACCACTTGTTATCCCTGAGTCATTCTGTATTAGGAGAGCCTTCTAGATCTTTTCATAACTATTAAAGTTGTTATCTCATTGTCTGGCTTTTCGTGGAAAACATAGAACTCAGCAAAGATTCTCACGAGTCTCTGCTAATAAAAAGCACCGACAAATTTGAGGCTGTTTGTAGAAAAATAACAGGAAGGAGGAAGACCTGTAATGACTGATAGACTGATATACAAGGGAAAAGACTTAAAACAACTCATTATGTATATATGTATCTCTAACTAAATAACAGCCGCAGAGCACATAACTGAAGAGCAGAAATATATGGAGGGAAAGAACGAAGAATGACTTAGGGTAGGACACATACCGTGGTTGAGAAGAAGAACACAAACATAAAGGGAACACAGAAGATCTCGGGAATAAATTTCATGACAGTGAACTATGTACAGATCCAACAGAATCTCTATAGGGAAGTAAGAAATCCCTCACCACTGGGACTCTGCAAACAGCACTGTGGAAAAACGACCAGGAGCAACGGCAGTGAGCACTCACAGAAATCGACTGCATGACCTGATACATATTTCTGGGCTGACAGGTGATGACTAATCAACAGAGAAAAGCACTCTGGTTTGCTTTACATTTTTGCTTATGAGTTTTCTGTTCTTTAAGTGAAGTTCTACTGTAACAAATGTGGCATAGTGTCACAAAAAAGCCTATTCCTCTCACAGCTATTGAATCGTAATTTAGTAGAGAAAAGAGCACCACCTAGTGCTAAATGCTATTCGTTGATGCTGAAGTGTCTCCATACGCTGTCTTCTCCATGTCTTGATTTTACTGTTCTCCCACAGCTCATCCAGCCACCGAGGAATTAATCCTTAGTAGCAAAGAGCACCCCAGCTCCTACTAAGAGTAGCTGGTTCATCTAGAGCGCAACATCTCTCCGAGTTTTGTGCACACAAAGGTAATGCCTTAGGCATCTAGTTAACAAAATTATGGTTATTTGTCTGATTCATTCAGGCCAGATTCTACTATCCTTACTCACCCAGTGGAGTTATGTGCTTCACGGATAAGCTTCACTGCTTTCACCGGACTGAAAATTAATTAACACTTACAGGACAGGCTTAAGACACCAGAAGACCGAACTCCAAATACTTGCACATTTAAAATCAGGGGATACATTGTATTTACCTTCTGATTCTGCAGGCACATCAATTTTTCTAGCTTTTCTTACAAATATGAAACCTGTACAAATTTTTGTTTGTTTTCCTGGTGTTTTTTTGCTTTTTTGATTTTTTTTTAGGAGGGAGGTCTTCAAAGAAAACATTATTTTCCATGAGAGCTGCCGTCATTAAAGATAGACCATGTGTAACCGTAATTTTTTTTCAGCATTTATAGTTAAAATCCACTACTGTTGGCTTTGTTTTCTTCTGATCATGAATCCATATAACGTTAGTGTTCATATTTTTGGTCTTGAAACCCTTCTACTTTGTCTCACAGCATCAAGTTTTCTGTCACAATGCAATTAACATTTCAAAAGAAGCGAAGAAACAGGTAAATCAACTTAGAATGATTCTGCATCAGCTATCATTGTGTATTATTTAAATAGCTCCAGACTTGAAGATACATGTAGCATTGGTTATGTGGGTTAATTTGCATAAAATGTCTATAGTAAAATATTATTTAAATATCTTACTCCATTTACATTTGTGAGTTTCCTAAGTGATCTTCAGTGACACCATGTTACCATGGCTAGATTAAATTTCCCTTCTATGTTTAATAGAATTACATCAAATTCTTTCTTCTCCACTTGAAATGTGTCAGCATTGCACCATTCATTTGCACTGGAAGATGAGGAAACTCAGTATTCAAATTCCTTCTGCTCCCTCTGATTTGCAAAACATAGCTTAGTCCATAGAGCTTTTTATTTCTGTCCTTTATAATCCTTCTGCATTTTCACCCTAGCAGACAGTCTTCAGCAAGTGCGTGCTTCAATTGAAAAGACATGCCCTGGAATACCTGTAGCTGTTTCTGTCATATTGTACCTATAGTTTCACTGTTTCAACCACTGCCATCCACTTATGACCATTTCTTACCTGGAATGTTATTTTCCTTTCTAAAATATCAGATGGCTTGTTTTGGATGTTCTTCTTTATAGGAATGTTTTGTTGGTTTGGTTTTTTTTAGTGAGTAGGATCTTGATTTATTCTTACACATTTATGCCCTTTATCAAGAAAAGACAGCAGAATTTGGCTGTATGAGTACATATATGTGAATACACGCACAGGTCACAGCGTAAGGGTGGTACAGGGTGTGGGTACTTGTACGATAACCATGGCGCCTATGTGTGGTATGTGGTTGGTGCACATTAACATTTTGAAGGCTACACGGCTGCAGGGTTCTAATTCCCCCTAAAGCTACAGGGGTGCAGACCGTTACCAGCGCAGCTGCAAAGGCTGCGGTCTGGGGACAGCTAGTGCTCACCTCTTCCCAGGACGTGGCAGGACTACCACCGGAGACAAAATCCTGCCCCAGCCTGTCCACGAAACACCGACCTCCGTGGCTGAGGCTGCGCTGATTGACGTGGGTCACCAGTGGGTGTCGTCAGGGCTCTTTAAGGGGCATAATTTCAAAATGATGTCATGATACATAATACTTTGGGAAAGGCTGGCTCTGTGTTTGCATCTTTTCTGTAGTAACAACTGTGGGGAGCGTGGGAGAGTCTGTAGTGAGTGTTATCTCCTTGCACGTGGGTTTAATTCTGTCATCGCACTCCGCAATTGAATTTAACATCTATTCATAGATACACTAGTGACAGTGTAATTAATTAATTAGTAGAGACTAATTGTTAAAATGTGGTATTGCAACTATACTAAATTAAGTAGCCTGTGGACTCCTAACTGGGAGAGTTACGAGTCCATGATTTTTCTCCTCAGGAAACAAACAAACTCCTGAGAAATAAAACTAAACCTAGCAATTCAAAGCGAATTTATACTTCACGATGACTAAACCAGGAGCAATAAGAGACCCTGGCAGCTGCATACAGGTCACGTTTACGGCCTCATGCAAGGAGGAGAGTGTGCAGCCACACATTCACGGCACCCAGAAGCAGGGAAGATCCCTGCAGGCACCAAGGGCCTGCTGCTCTGCTCTCCCCAGTCTGGCGCCTTGGCTTTTTGCTTTGAAAGGAAGCAGAAGTCACCAACCCTACCCTTCCCTTCGAACTGAGCGGTGCTGGGCTCCCTTCACACCGGCGCAGGGGGAGGGCGAGGCTCGCTCAGCTCTGCCTCGCAGCTGTTCGACCTCCACGCGTCAAACCAGAGACGTTGTCAGGGTCTAGGGAAGCAAACCCCCACCTCTTAAAAGATACAGTTGTGTTAATGCCAGTTAGGGAGGGCTAGGGTTCCCCAGGGCACCTCATTCTTTTCCCAGACCCTGACACCATGCCCACCCTCAGGAAAGTTGATCAGGGGTGAGGCTAGTTGCAGGCAAGGAGCAGGAGTCCAGCTGTGCTTTAACCGCAGTTTTTGCAGGAGCAAACAAAAGGCATCTATTTTAAAACTGCTACAGACCAAAGAATTTCTTTTCCCAGACTGCCTATTTGTTTCTAGTTATGGTTTTGCTCTGTGTTTTCAGGGAGCATATAATTACCATGAATTATCTAGCAGAACAGGGTGTGTATAAGGCACACCTTGAACAAGCTGGTTCTCATTGGCTTAAGCAATGGCTTGAGAAGTGCTGTTTCCCAAGCACGGCTTCCAAACCCACGGGCTGAGAGGCCTGTGCAGAAAACCGTCTTGGTTTCAAGCTTTAAAAAGTGACATACGGTACCTCGTGCAACCCTGATAGTGCACTCCGTAGCTCTTGGATTAACGAACCATAGCCCCTCCTTATAGGAAACATGGAAACATTAAAGCTCACAAATTAGGACGATATTAATGCAGATACAGATAGTCACTGTGAATCATTTTTAGCAGACGTCTAATAAATCCTTCTTTTCATGTTTGGGCGGGGAAAAGTACCTATCTTGCAGATTTTGATCCACCACTGTATTTCAGTTTAGCCCTTAGATTATGCTGTTACAGAAGTCTTTCATGAAGGCGTCCTGAAGGCTTCAACCCGCAAGGTGATTTTAATATGATGATGCTATTAAAAGCTAAAGTGAAGAGCAATTCCTTGACCGAAATGCTCAGTAGCAGAGTATGCTGGGAGAGTGAGCTCACCTGATTGGAAATCAGCGCTGTTGCTCAAGCCAAAATAAGAGCTAACTGACTATCATTATAGGCACAGGACTAAAATATATAGGGTATATAGGTTGATACTTCCTGTTTACTTATTTCTGCATTACACCTGCTCAGTCTAATTTCCCAGTTGGGTTGATACAACAATGATTTAGAAATTGTCTGAGAACTTGTTACAGTTACTATTTGTGCTCTTTGCTGACAAAGCAAAGCGCAGTAAATCCGACCTGCTACCCATGCAGCAGTTAGCTCGGGTGGTAGATGGGGGCAGGACATGAAGAAGCCCCAGGGCTGTATACAGAGGATTTCCAGGCTGATTTCAACTCCCATATCTGTCACTACTGGAGTTAAGGTTTCCAGATTGAAGACCTTAAGTCAGTTTTTCTGCTCTGAATTAGCCTATTCACCTGGCAAAACAGTGACCACATTTTACTGCTTGATAAATCGTGGGACAAAGTCCTTCCTCGCTTTCCTTTTTGTTCGAACTGATGTGCATGATGTACACCCAGGCTTGGAAACAGGGAACATGTCCAGCTGAACTGTGACACTCCCTGCCACTAGATACCATCACAGCAAAACCCCCAGCGACGTTCAGAAGAGACCAAGATCTTTCTGTGTCCTTGTATGAGGTGCTCCTTGGTTGTACAAGCAGTTGAGTGGTGCTAGTGGCCTGTACTTTGCCATGCAAAGTGACAACTAAAAATGATAAATAAACCCTTCACATACCAAAGTCCAAGCCACATAGTGAATAACTGGGATTATAGGAAACCACACCCACGGGCAAATTTTTATATAATTGTCACCACAGGTACCTGTCCATGCAGCTTCTGAACTGTCTTTCAAATTAAGCTACACTGCTCAAGCTTTTGTCAAATTCAGTGCAGCAGCTCTTTCACCTGGCCAGCCCTCTCAAGATCCACAGAATGTTTGGTCTGAAGTTGAGCAAAAGCCAAAGGAATCGACATAGTACTGCTTTTATCTTAGGAGGCAGTTCTTGCCTTGCCTTGGCCAGGCAGCGGTGTGGGCAGCCATTTCATTAGGGAGGCAGGATTTGTCATGAAAGCCTTTGTGCTGTTTTCTCTCTAAGCCTGAAGTTAGGAGGCAATGGAGTGAGGAGTGCTGTTTTCTCTCTAAGCCCAGAATTAGGAATCATCAATGAGTTGTGCCTAAGGCCTTTAGACCCAGAGTCCAGCTACATACTAGTACATCTTAATATTCACCACTATTCACCATGAACTCTTTAGCATGACTATATATACATATTTCTGTAGAACACTCAGTTAAGCATCCTTAATTATACAGGTCCTCCCATACATTTTCTAATTGAACTACTACTTAGAGTATTTCTTTCAACCTGTGAATCATGTTCTTTCATATGAATCTGAACCTTAACCTGTGTTTCAGTCATTTGCTGTGTGCTGAGCTGTCTTCTGTTGCACAGCATATTTCATAAATTGATTTTTGGGTGGCACATTCTGATTTATGCACTATGATACAAACCTCTTTTTAGTTGCTAATAATATCTCATGAAATCTTATTGAGGAGGACTGAAATTTTCCAGGCTCAACTCTGTTCAAAGGTATACTGATGAAAGAAAAAAAAATCATTTTGTTTTGTTTTGTTAGATGACATAGATAAAGACAAAAGATTTTTTTATCTTATAAAAAGTCAGTTTTGCCTGTTCTTGTAATTTTATCAAGAATTTCAAAGATTTGATGTTTTCCATAAAGCCCAAGATCCTGTACACCCATAATTATGCAAGAGTAAAATCCTTCAGGATTAATTAGAAAGTATCCGGCACTCCTATCCGCAGAGAAAATAGGAAAATTTAAATTAGTGGTATCCTAAACGCTTGGAGACCAGAAACACAAAGATACAATCCAGTATTTGTTGTTCTGCAAAAAATATCACTATTTTTAAGCAAAGCTGCTTGAGGTGTGGCGTTAGGAAACATGAAACCTTGCTCCATTCTTCCTCATGTAAGAAATGTTTGAACTCTGTCATTGGAAACAGATTTTGAAAGTCGTCCCCAGCACGTAACACCTAGTTTTGAAGCATGAAGAAACAGGTTTTGAGTCGCCAGGAAAATGGCACCGAAATACCTCTCGGTAAGAACAGGCAGGGAAATCTTTCATCACGTTCAGTAACTCGCAGGTCCAGCTGGCTGCGGCACGTGCAGCAGCGGTCCGCAGAAAACAGATTTTCCACGTTTATTTACGCAAGATGTGTTGCATGCCTTGCCAGAAAGGCACAAACACCATAGAACCTTGTCCACATATTTCCCAGGCTGCAGCGACCAGCAGCTCAGGAACATTCTGGTCTGGCGATCGCATTTAGAACATTCAGGGGACATACGTACCTAAAGATGTACATGGGTGGAACTCAGCGCTGGCAATGCCGAGTGGTGCTGCATCCACATGAGGCATAACAACTGCTCTCAAAAATCTTGATTACAGTGGAAATAAGGAGTAATTTCACGTCTGTGCAAGCTGGCTGACGATCCACCAACAACCTTCACACAGTGCATTGTGTCTGACCCACACAACAGCCACCCAGTTTGGCTATTCTCCTGTTCTCCTCAGGGCAATGGGGAGCTGGCCACTGTGGGCTCTTGTGCCAGCACATGTCACACACAAAGCATTAGGTGGCCTTTGCAGTCTATCCTTGTGCCCCACATGCTCAGCATGCTTATCACCAGACAGAGGTGGGTGGCTTGGGACAAGTGTCTTCTAGCGTGACAGGAGGATGCTGGAAGTGCTGGTGTTCGAGTAGGGAAACCATAGCATGCCAGAAAGGCATTCCTGGGGTCATGGTTGGATGTGGCCAGAGCTACCTGACAGCATCCAGTGTCCCATAAGGACCAGGGGCGTAAAAATGCTCTGCAAATGGATTGAAAAAGCAGCATTTAAACTATCTTTGGCCCACACAATGCTGGCTAACATCCCACAGTCCAGGGCTTGAAGTTAGCCTGGTTCTAACGATTTGCTAGAGGTGGGCAGCAGCTCCCCTAGCTGTGGGCACTCTTTTGGGGTGGGAATGAGGTCTCTCCGCAGTGGGAGGAGTGGTTTTCCAGCTGCTCCACCTCACCATTGCAGCTGGTTAGGGAGCGAGTCCCCGGCTGGCAGTCCCACCTCTCTGTGCCAGCTGGGGAGCGGCTCCTTGGGCTCATTCCTGGTTGGCTTCATGGCAGCCCTTGCACAACCCTTGAAACTACCGCCAGGCATCTCTGCTATGTGAACACCCCCAGAGCTCTTGTGTACTCCGCATGAAACAAACTTCAAAGATGCGCTGCTCCCGGTCTTCAAAAGAAAGCTGCTGCTGCCTGCAGAGAGGAAGCATCCCCTGGCTTCCCCCCACCCCAGCTTTCCCTTTCCCTTGCCCCACCACTCACTTTCCTCTCCTCTGACATGCAGCTGCCCTTTCAGCCTCTCAGCCTTCAGCCTTGCCTCACCAGCGTGATGGGTTCCTCCTTTCCCACACATTTCGGCCACGGCAGGCGGCTCTAGCAGAGAGGCAGGGTGCACTGGTGAGGTTTCCTCGCCCAGAAGCCCTGCAGAAGGACACCCCGCTATCGCTGCTGGCCTCTGCCCCGCTCCTGCGCCGGGGCCAGGGGGACGTGGTGCTTGGGGAAGCCAGGCTGGCTGCTGTGTTTGCAACGCAGAACAAACATTTAAGCTGAAAGGGACTTCGAGGACTAAGCTGTTATCTCAGGAAAGCCAGTTCTCACTTTTTTTATTACAAATCTCCTAACAGGGGGATTTTTTTTCCCAATTCCAGTTCTGTGAAGGTAAGTAAAGAGGAGAAGGCCACAGCCCTTTCAAGAAATAGAATACATGAAAGCAACCTGTTTCTAACTTCACAGCCAGAGAGTAAAGCCTGAAAATGTGAACCACAGGCAAAAAGCCAAATGCAGAGCGGTGCCGTGGGTGTGTGTGCCAGCTAGGTACTGCCAGCGCTGTGTGGCAGCCTCCAGTCCTGGGGACCTTCCTCAGCACCTCCTCTCCCAAAAGCCAGGCCAGGGTGTAAGCAATTATGTGCAAAACTTGGTGAAGAAAAAGCAGCACGAACACAAGGGGAAAAAACCTTAAGATTTTCCAAAAGATCCATAGAATCGTAGAATGGTTTGGGTTGGAAGGGACCTTAAAGATCATCTGGTTCCACCCCCCTGCCATGAGCAGGGACCTCTTTCACTAGACCAGGTTGCTCACTCAACCCCCTTAATTCACCACGAAAGGGTAGAGTCGGGAGCATGTCCCTCTAATGCTGTCTGTCATCTTCAAATTCTCCGGTCCATGGACAGACAGGCAGTGCTGGTGATCCCTGCAGTGGAAACCTGTCTGGGGTGAGATCTGACAGCCTCAGATCTGCCTGCTCTGGAAGCCTCTCTGGCTGAACCTCTTCAAAGTGCAGGAGGGAAGCACCATCTGCCTGCTGGATCAGAGGAGGAATGAGTGAGATTTAATTAAGATGATTTTTGCCCTCCAGTCAGGTTGTTTAAAAATTAATTTTAGCTCTCCTACCCCTTCACTTAAACTTGTAAGCTAGAGGGAGCAATGCACCCTGAAGTATTGATTCTGCCCCTCAGATGGCAGTGACCTACATTTGCGGTGCTCAGCCCACGAGCCAATGCCCAGGATTGCTGCTGCCCTGCCACACTGCGTGCGGGACTGACCATCAAGGTGCTGCCTTGGATTAGAGGCAGAGTTTGACGTGAATCCTTTAATTTCTTTTAAATGCATCATGATTCATTATCTCAGGCAGAATCCCATATCAGGTGAACGAAGGAAGCTTTGTGAGAAGCAGGCTGAGGTTGTTTGATCAAAGCTACGCCCTAGGCAACGGGAGAGCACTTCCCAGCCTCCTACAGCTGGTTTCTGTACAGGCAGACAGCACGGGTCTGAGTGCTGGAGTCGACTGGAAGGAAATTTAGATGTGTTTCATTTTCGCCGTCGGCTTATCAGTCATGTCAGTCCTACACAACAAGGCATAACTAAAGGCCAAATTCAGCTTGGCTTTCATCTACACCTGCAAAGCTTACGTCATCTTCACTGAAGGCTTCCAAAGTGTGGCAGACAAGTATTCAGCTAGGAAAATATCAGCCTGGCAGAGACAGTCGTGAAACTCCTGGGAAGTGCTGTGGTTACCGAGCCCTGCCCACAGCAGCGCTGATCAGGAGGCAGATCTGCTCCAATTAATTAACGCAGCATGCAAACAATGAGGAAAAGAATTTAGGAAGGAATTTAGGATCTGTGAATAACTTTGACTCTCATCAGCTATATATTCCATGGTGTGTTGCATAGTCAGTCATTCCCAAGAGCCACTGTGCACCCTGAAGTCATTTTCGTACAAAACAAACCCATAAGTGCCTTCATCACGTTAAGGGCCATAAATGCAGTCGCTATTATATGTGTTGTGCCTGAAAGTAATGGCAATTTCTTAGACTGCTACTGGCAAAAGGAGTTGCATACGTCATCACCAGAATGCACTCACTATCAGTAATCTTGCCAATAAAATTACTCCAGCTGTTCTGTGAAGGGAGCAAGCCTGGCTCGGGAGCAAACCTTGGCAATGAGTCTGCAAGCTCAGCAGTCACGCGGGTGCTTGTGAGTTTCTCTCTAATAATCTAATCAGCATCATTAAGGAAACCTTTTAAGAACAGTTGGAGGTGCCCGGTGACTCCAAGCTTCACGGACCAAACATGTGCTGTGTTTAGTTTCCCTGACAAGCGCTGTGTTTCACTGGCAGTAAATTTGGCTCTGCTGCTTGATGTGGTGTTCAGCCCGGGGTCCCCTTTCTTTCCTGCCAGCAGCCCACTGGACCGGAGCTTTAGCAGCACTTTCCAAGCAGGATTCCTGAGGCTTAGCACTACACGTGGAGCAGGAGCTCTGAGCCTGTGAGACTGCACAAAACTTGTGTATTTGTGCTGGAATCTGGTGCTCAGCCAACTGCAGGAGAAACCGATGAAGGTAAATGAAGCAAGACACAGGTGATGAAGAGCTCTCCCAGCTCTTAAGTATTCCTGTGTGCCGATGAAGTGTGTTTGTAGTGAAACTCTTTGACCGTCAGGTCTCGACGGCATGCAGCAGAGCTGTGTTCTTGCCCCGACCCGAGCCCGCTGTGGATGAGGACTCAGCTTCAAGTGCCACAAAGCAAATAGTTTCTGCCCACACATGCCTCATTCTTCAGGAGAGCGTGCAGCTGTTCTTCTTTGGCCTCCACCCTCAAGAAATCCAAAAAAGCTTGAAAAGATTGTGACAGTCAGACGGGATTAGAGCACAAACCCAGATTACGGCCATCTGACCTGTTTGGGCAGGTGGATGCGGACAGCAGAGGTCTTCTGCCCATGCTCCAGGCGGGCACGGCAGCAGCCTGCTCTGATCCAGAGGCTGCCCAGTGCTGTGTTTCGTGCAGCCCGGCGTCAGGTTCAGCCCGGCCATGGGCAATGCAGGGCAGCTCCTGCGTGAAAAAGTGCTTTATCAAGGTGGGCAGTGTGGCTAAACACGCTTTCCCGGGTGCCGGGGTAGGGCAGCTTGGGTCTGCCCGTACTTGCCCACCTACAAATGCAGGAGAAGAGCTGGAGAGACCCGTCCTTTGTGGCTCCAGGTCTCCAGTCCTTCCCTCCCAGACACACAAACAGCTGTTGGGGCTAGAGGGGCTGTTTTGGCACTGCGTAGCACCAGCCATAGACATCATCGAACAACGCCCTGTGCCAAACAGGCACTTTCTGCTGAAGCACCCCAGCACCCATCAGAAGTAAAACCTGTCCTGGCTTCATTCAAGCCTGAATTTTCTACTTCCAACTTCTGCATCTCATCTATGATTTTTGCAGCAGCATAAGGCTCTGAATTAGCAAAGTAAATAGAATCATAGAATCCCAGAATCATAGAATCATAGAATCATAGAATGGTTTGGGTTGGAAGGGACCTTAAAGATCATCTGGTTCCAACCCCCCTGCCATGAGCAGGGACACCTTCCACTAGACCAGGTTGCTCAGAGCTCCATCCAACCTGGCC
>Ga0065711_1039054_pt1 | contig 18185 bp, 10 predicted proteins | sample Hoacrofraction12_FD_59098 | JGI IMG/M metagenome (GOLD analysis project Ga0065711, IMG submission 59098) | Hoatzin crop microbial communities from Cojedes, Venezuela - Epithelial fraction 12 v2 (version 2) | ecosystem: Host-associated > Birds > Digestive system > Esophagus > Crop | place... | reverse complement strand
AAAAAAAAAAAAAAAAAAAAAAAAAAAAAGCTGGCTCTTCATTTACAATAAAGCTAGCTCTTAATTTACAAGAAACTACCACAAGTAAAAGGGAATGTTTGAGCTGAAGAGGACAAGGCAGAGGGAAGGGAAGGAATCACGTATGCATTTAGTCATCAAGATTAATATGAATTTATGACATAAAGTTTTTTAAAATCTGTGTTAAAGCTATTTACAGAAGGGACAGTATCTTCAGCTATCCTTGCAAGCCATTCAGAATAGGAACCATAGGATAGTTACATGATGGAAAAGGATTTAAAGGAACAACAGGTCTCTGACTTTACAGGTTATTTTTTAAATCATCTGAAGGACCAGTTCAAAAACATAAATTTGAAAAGATTATTTATTGTGACTACAGACAGTTGTCACTGTCATTCCACTGCCAAGCAACAACAGAAATGCAACCTTCTGGGTGCAAAAAATGCTGACATTAGATATGAAACCCCTGCGTGATATCCTGAAATCGATAACCTCCTCAAATTGCTCTAGCTGCTCAGGTCAAAGCTGCTGGAACAGCAGAGAACAATCAAAAATGACAAGTTTACATAATGGGAAGGGAACACAAAGCAGAGGCAAATATACAGAACGAATGCGTTCGCACAACACCACAGCTTGTTTGGGAGACATCTGTGTAGTGCCCGGTGAGCGGTACAGCTGCCTTTTACAATACAATATTACAAAGTTTCATGCAGAGAAGCAGTGGAAAGCCTTGACCCCACGACATTCCGCCCCAGGAGGGAAAGTGAGCTGCATCTCCCTCAAACCGCTGTTGCCACATCCCTCCTCTGGCTCAGCTGGCCCCTGGCAAGTCCCTTTCTGCACCACACGGCACTTCAGTATACCAGGAGTTACAGAAACCTTGACTTGAACATCTTCTCAAAAAGTTATGAGCTTGATCCCAGGCCTTTAAAGTAAATAAAAAGTATTCACTGGCTTCAATGAATGATCATTCTTTATCAATATTTACCTAATTTAACTTGTAGCACTGTTTTGTGGGTTAATCATTAAAATCACCCAACTGCCTGTATTACAAGACAAACTGCTACAAAAAAGATATTACCACAAAAAGGCAAGGTTCAAATGCAATTAAAATAATAAAACAAAGCCCTCCCTCCAGAAGCCTCCAAACTCAGCTCTGTTACAGAGTCGGAGCCCTTTTGGGTGCTGGGTTAACTGGGAGAGCAGAGAGGCGGCTCCAGGCAGAGCTGTTCCTCTGATCTCCCTGCCAATTCCCTTCTTTTGAGCACACGCAGGAGACCTGGCATGATGCCTGCTGTCTAGCGCAACGTATGTCCAGCCTCCCACCCTCCTGATCGCACCCTGGGTGTGATGCAGGGAGATCCCTGGGCTTCCACCGAAGAGCAGCACTCCCTTTAAAGCACAGCATTTAAGAGCAAAAACAGGAGCAGGAAGAAAGGGCAAGTTGTAGCATTGCCCAATTAGGGCTAGAGAAATGGCAAATACAGAGACAGATTCGAATATGTTTATTCACTGTCACTGACACCCCACAGATTAATTATGCAGCCAAATTCAGGCTTTTGGATTACAGTGGACCACTTCTGTTTAGTCATTTGCTTGATTTTTTAAGGAAAGTTCCCTTGATTTTTTTTTAAACTGTCATTGTTGTTACTTTTGTTGTAAAGGGCTAGAATAATTAAAACCTGAAACTCGAAAAATGAAAACTTCAGAGATGACAGCTGTGTGCAAAACAACTGACAGGCTTGGAGAGAGAGGTTCAGATTCCCAATTTGCTGAGAGAGATGGAATCTCAGTGGGAGAAAAACTGGTGTAGTCTAACACTTAACTGAATGTTGAATATTTACTTTATTGTTTTGTAAATTATTGTATAATAATTGTAAATTATTATAGACTTGAGAGGTCAAATAGGTGTAAGGAGGGGGAAAGACATATCTGCATGTGATCTAGTTACCAGCTGAACAGCAAAGCAAACAGAGGTGGCATGATTTGATTCCACTAGCTCTGATCTCAATAATTATTGTGTGCAATTAATCACCTTTACTAAACCCGCAAGCTACCTCATACTGTGCCAGTCAGCCCATATCCCCACCTTACTGCTCCATTGCAGAAGAATTACAGAGCTATGTGCAGAGCAGCACGAGCATATCAGTCAGCACAATAAAGTCCAGACACTGAGCAGATTAATGACAAAACTTCCTCGGTACCAAGGGGCATCTCAACTTCAACAAATCTCATTAAAATCAGGACTATTAGCCAAAATGAAGATGTCAGCCTATTCCAGTAATATGGGAAGACTGATACAAGAACATGCTTCGTTCTTTCCAAAGATGCCATCATGCTACACTTTTAAAGCCAAGTTCCTTGGTTCCTGAAATCAAAATAAATATATGTACTACATTGCTGGCAGTGCTGTCGCGTAAATTTTGAAGAGTGTCAGAAAAGTACCTACCTGCCCTCAGGAATTTGGGACCTCAGATTTACATTTGATTGCTTTACCGAGGACTGTGGCTCAATTTCAATGCTATTGAAGTAAGACACCCCACATTCAAAATCTAATTTCAAATCTAATAATATTAATAAAGATAATAATAAAGATTATTTTATGGACAATACACAAGGCTAAGGCTTGATGGATTTTGGTTCCATCTATGGTTCTGTCACAGATCCCTTGTATGACCTTGAACAAATCAGTTAATCTCTCAGTAAAACAATATTACACTTGCCTACCCAAAAAGATAATCTGAGGATAATATTAAAATATGAGAGACTGAACAGGGGTTATGAAAAATGAGGGTTATGAGAACCCAGCATGAGTTTACATTTGCTAGTTGTCAGGAATCGTCAAATTTAGTGTCCCACAAAACTGCAATTCCCTCACCAGATCTACTAACTTGCTCACAACAGTGCTCTGATAGTCAGCCAGCCAACGCTGGCATTTCAGGTGTTGATATCTGAGTCAATGTTCATTGCAGTGAACAGAGTTCAAGTCAGTCTGGTGACTGGCTGATGCAATTGCATCATCTGGGATAAAATATTTACACTGGATATTTCAGCCAATTCTCTCCCCTCCCAACTCTCTAAATGCTGAAAGGGAGCAGTGTAGCAGCTTAAAGCTACAGCCAGTAAAATTCACAGCTAGATACTAAAACAGCAAGAGGCTGGAGACAAACCTTCATTTCTTTCTTGGCTTACACAGGACAGAGACAAGCATGACAAAGCACACGAAAAGCACAGAGGAGAAACTTCGTGAACTAAAGACTTTCTTTGTGTAACTACCCTCCAATAGTCACAAACTGAAAACGCTTCACCACCATGAGAAGACTACCAATAAAATACCCTTCTGTTAACCGCCAGCAAATTTGATTCAAACCATGCCAGGCTTGTTGGAAAGGCTGTTGGCAAGTCAGCCACCAGAAGTACGAATATGCTTTCTGAAGATGCTTAGAGTTGAGTGTGGTAGCCATGAAGACTTGCAGAAAACACTTCTATCCAGATACATGTATCAAAATCATAATTTTAAGGATAGCGTCCCTCAGAATGTTAAAAAATAAAGGCACATTCAGTAATAACTCAGCTTAAAAAACAGAAACATGCAATTAGATCTAAATACAAAACTCCAGAATTACTCTCTCACAAGCCACTAAGGACTACGAGACTGACTGCTGCCCCGATTAGACAGTCCCAAAGTATTTTGAACTTTCGAACTTAATCCATGCACACAAATACATACATATAGGGAAATAAAGCTTCCTAAATTGGAAAGAATGGTAAGACACAGGACAGAGATTACTTGTATACACAATTTTGAACTTTCTAGTAGCTTATGGGGGTATCCAACTTATGGGGGGCACAACATTGCCAGCAGTGTTTCTCAAACTTCTGAACGCAGTCATAGTCAGGCTGTTTGGTCATTTAGGGGAGTTAAAAAGTGACTTCTTGTTCACTCTGAGGAACCTGTATATTATTTTTCCTTCTTTGGGAAATCAAATTTTCATTTCAGTGTACTGTTTCAGAGAGCAGACCACAAAGACAGTACAGTGTTTTATGTAAAGTTGAGGCCAAGATGTGTCACCTAAAGCTTACAAGAGTCCCTGTGATTGAACGAAAGATGTTCATGATTCAGTACTTACGAATATAGCCTCATTCTTCCCCTGGTGCCTGCAAAGATGGCTGTTCTCTGCATGGTCTAAACAGTTCTGTAAATCATCTTTGACCATGGACAAAAACCTTTATTCAAGTTTCATTATCATGTAAACAGGATACAGTAGCAATCCTAACTTTGCATCCAGTTGTGTAAAACTGCACTCATATTCATATAACTTCTGCTATGAATTGATCTTAGCATTCAATCCTGTTCCTCTCCCCACCTCATCCCCTAAAAGGGTTGGCAGATGGCAGCCTCAAAAGTTAGGGTGCTAGCAGAGACTTTGCAGGCACACTAAAGTCTTAGTGGAGACCAGTAACGAGTGGCATTTCTCAGGGGTCAGTATTGGAACCAGCGTTGTTCACCTTCTTTGTCGGCAACATGGACAGTGCAACCAAGCGCAGATGACACCAAGCTGTGTGGTGCGGTCAACACGCTGGAGGGAAGGGATGCCATCCAGAGGGACCTGGACAGGCTGGAGAGGTGGGCCCATGTGAACCTCGTGGAGTTCAATAAGTCCAAGTGCAAGGTCCTGCACATGGGTTGGGGCAATCCCAAACACAAATACAGGCTGGGCGGAGAATGGATTGAGAGCGGCCCTGAGGAGAAGGACGTGGGGATGCTGGCTGATGAGAAGCTCAACATGGCCCAGCAACGTTAGCTCACAGCCCAGAAGGCCAACCATATTCTGGGCTGCATGAAACGCAGCATGGTCAGTAGGCTGAAGGAGGGGATTCTGCTGTGGTGAGAGCCCACCTGGACTCCTGCATCCAGCTCTGGAGCCTCAGCACAGGAAAGACATGGGCCTGTTGGAGCGGGTCCAGAGGAGGCCACAGCAATGATATGAGGGCTGGAACACCTCTCCTGTGAGGAAAGGCTGAGGGAGTTGGGGGTGTTCAGCCTGGAGAAGAAAAGGCTCCGCGGTGACCTTATGGCAGCCTTCCAGTACCTGAAGGGGCCTACAAAAAAGCTGGAGAGGGACTTTTTACAAGGACATGTAGGGATAGGACAAGGGGTAATGGCTTCAAGCTAAAAGTAGGCAGGTTTAGATTAGATACAAGGAAGAAATTCTTTATTTTGAGGGTGGTGAGGCACTGGCACAGGTTGCCCAGAGAAGCTGTGGATGCCCTCTCCCTGGAAGTGTTCAAGGCCAGGTTGGATGGGGCTTTGAGCAACCTGGTCTAGTGGAAGGTGTCCCTGCCAATGGCAGGGGTGTTGGAACAAGGCGATCTGTAAGGTCCCTTCCAACCCAAACCATTCTATGACTCATTCTAAAATTCTAAGACTCAGTGGAAAAACATGGAAATAGGTATTGCCAAAAGAACTATTCTTTCTACATCACACATCATCTCCCTAAACTTTAGGTGAATGTCTGAATAAGATTTTGCTTTAAGGTTAGCACAGCTCTGGCAGTAACACCACATTTTTTCACCTCTTGAATAGCAAAGCCTTGTTAGCAAAACTTTAAGTAGCTGTTTTCAAAACAGGAAGGAGAAAAAAAAAAAAAAGAGGTGGTGGGGGTGGTGGAAGACATACACTGTGGGGAACAGGGTATATGCCAGAATGGAGCCTGCTTAAGAAGGCTCTAATAAAGGACAAGAGCTAATCTTCTCAGTGGTGTAGCCCACTTCTTATCACTAGCCTAAATAAGAGTCCTACCTGCTGTTTGTCTGCTCTTTCATCACAACCACCAGTTCTCAAGGACAGAAGGAAAGGAAGTGCATATCAGAAGAGGAAGAAGAAAGATTGAGAGCAAGATGAAAGCTGAAAGTTACACACAAAGCAAGAGTTAGTTGTTACCTGCATACGTTGCCCTTGTACAGGAAAGGGAAAATGCTGAAATGCTGCCATTTTCAGTGAACAATACGAAAACTGGGAGCTCCTAAGTGTGACCATGTTCTTTCCCCTCCTAGGGAATATCAATTCAAATGGATATGCTACAAACATATACCATTTATTATTTTTTTAGAAGTAGAAATCTGGAAGCATCAAATCATACAGATATTCACTATCACTTCCCAAATGTAAGGGATTAAGGATAAGAAATTACTAGATGTTTCCTTTGAAATACGCAGGTCTTCATCAGGAATAGCTAGGTAATGGGTTTCCTTTCACTGTCCTGACTAGAGGGTCCACTTTTAAATCTAAATTGATCACTGGAAGTTAACTGAAAAGCCAAAATACCTCCACCTCCATTTTACTACCAAATTTCTCTTTTTTCTTGGGTTGCAATAAGATACAGCGCAGCTGGAAACTGCTTTCCACAAGCAACATCACCCCTTTCCCTGCTCCCCTCTTTCATTGACTTTTATTAACTTGAAAAAAACCCATTCATCCATTGATCAATAAATGTCAGGCAGGGGAAATGTAAAATTATGCTTGCGCAGGAAATTGTTACAACTGCACTGTTAGAAACAGTTTAACACAAGTTCTTTTACTTGAGAAAGATGGGAAGTCAGCTTTCCACAGCTTCCTGAAAAGCACAGAGATGTTAAACTGTCACTGTTGAACAGACGGAATGAAGTGCAACTGATCTCAAAGGCAAACCAATACCAAGGTAAGTCTCAGAAGAAGAGTAAAGTACTATAATTCTTTTGTATCTCTTTCCATCACTTGTCTAAAACAGACACAGGGCAACAAAGCATTTCCTCAATACAGAAATGCAAGCTCCTCAATGAAGCAATAGAAATGTCACTACTGCAGATTGGACGCTTGTCATTTACATCTCAGTATGTTCCCTCACCTGGTTCCCCTTTGCCTTTCTCAGTTTTAAGCTAGATTTCACATAAGTCAACCAGAATTTATCTCCCTCCCCAAAGCTATTACTTTGGTTTTAACAGCAACAAGTAGTGCACAGGCTAGCAGGGTTGTGGCAAAGACGTTTCTCAAGCCTGCACAGCACCATGTTCAGGGGTTGCCAACTAATCAAATTTAAATTTTTTTCCTATTCAAATGATTTAATTAATACTGATCCCCTCAACATTTTCCGTCTTGGTCATCTTCAGGACTAAATACAGATTTGCACCTCTGACGGTCCTGACTTCAGAGTACACCTACAAAACCCATAATCACATCTGTACAGGAATCCCTCTCAGACATACTAGTCTCACACACTCTTTAAAAAATATGAATTGTCAGCTTCTCTTCTCCCCCTTTCCTAAAGTGTAAATAGAGAGAATTCTTCCTGGATCATGAACCAGTACTGTCGCTAGGGCAGAGCACTGTAGTGATAATCATGTGATAGATTTTAATTAGCCAGTAAAACTTCTGGTTTTGATAATATGGTGGTTCTTCCAGACAATAAACTGTTAATACATCTGTTTGTTAGTTTGGATACAATGTCTAACTATGGCTCAACATCCAAAAATATTTCAGGTAAAGGGAATCACAGAGATTCAATCAACGAAATAAGTTTCAGACCTCACAGCTAACAAAATCTGTTTCTTCAAGACCAAAATAGTTAGAGAAACTGAATAAAACAGAACTTTGGACAATACCTGAAAATGACACCACATAGTACTTTGTGCTACTACCGTATCTTCAAATTAACATCTTTGATGAGCAAGCAATTTTTCAACACAAATCAGAACACCATTGTTTGATTCTGAGTCATGAAGTGTATTTATGCTACTTAGCTCCATCCAGACCCAAAAGAGTGTATTCACTGGAAAGGGTTTTTCTTCATTGTGGTGGTTTATATTTGCCTCCTAGCATTGCAGGGCTGGGGCTCTGCTTTATTCAATTCAGTTTCTGTACTCACACTTACAGTCCTATGAGATGTTCACTCTTCACCATATTTTGCTTTCCTCATTTCTGTGAGGAATACAACACACAGAAGAGCTACTAATACATTTTTGAATAGGAAATGTTAATAAATGTGATTCTACCAAAGATGTTCACATCTGAAGTAACTTTTCAAACAAAGTTGAGGTAGACTTTCTAGTTTGTGTTGAAGTTTAGTTTTTGACACAAACACAGAGCGCAGTTCACACTAAATAAAAAAGGAAGTCAGCTGTGAGATGGGAGCGTTGCAGTATGTAACATTTTTCAGGCACACCAACTCCTAATGTCATATAAAACATAGAATGTGCATAGAGATCACACAAAGCGGAAAAGGAGCAGAAAGGTTTCCCTGAATTAAATAATAAATCTGATACAAAGCAGCTTCCTCGAAATAACATATTATGCCACCCTACAGTAGTTGGTTGCAGAACTGCAGTACTGAGCTACTGAGCAACAACCTGAAATTGATTGTTACTGTCCAAGATGATTATAATACGAAAACACATAAAGATGCATTTTCAAACATGTTTTTTCTTAAAACTACAGGTAATACAGAGATCATCACAATACACAACATAAATATGTATAAATATAGTATGCATGTATGTGCACAGGATGGGTTTCCTTCAGAAAGGGTTAAGTTTCAGGTGGTGAGATAATTAGTGTCCATCAAAATTATTCTCCTGGAGGTTAACATTTATACAATGTTATGCACAAAAAATTCCTTCTCCTGCTCCCCCAATATATTGCCATAATCAAATGACATTATCAAAGCTATTTAGTATTCATAGCACATCGTTCAGAGCTATTGAAGTTAAATTAATCAACCGGAAGAGCTGAGAAAAACACACCAAAAGCTAGAAAGACAAACATAACCATGAGAGAGCCTATTTACTAAGCACCAGGTATAACAAGGACAGTATCCTAAAGCACTGTCAAAACTGCCAACTTCATGATCTATCACTACTGTTTATTGAATGCATACCACATAGGTTACAGGTTTCTCATGGTTCATACCTTCTTTTTCCATAGTCATTTATGAATGGCCAAGGAGCTTCAATAATAGACTGAAGATCTGTTATGCTTAATATCGGACAGCAAGTCTTACATATAGGAGAGACCTTTCTGAGGTGTCAGAAAAGTTTGTTTAATTTTCTTCTTAACACCTCTTACAAACATTCAACACATAGAGGAGTATTTTCAGATGACTAAGTGAAACATTACCTATCTTATCTCAACACAACCACTACCAGCCACAGACTTATCTAACGGTAAAACACACATGGGAATTCTGCCAGCAGCTGTACAGCTATCAGTGACCCAACTGTACTACCTTGTTATATTTGCAAGAGAAACTATTCAGAAAAAAAGCATGTTATAGTACTATTTTTCTGTGTTTGAAAAGTAATGGATCTGTCATCACATGGCAGCGAACATAAGTAATATTTGTACAGAGGATTAGTCAGCAGAGATGGATTGTTCAAAGGATGTTAAGAAAAAAAATGGAAATATGCAAGTAATACCAAAGTTTATCTAAATTTAATTTACATCAATTTGAAGAGAGGGAAAAATGTTAATTCTGGCAGATTTCACAATCAGTCAGCAAAACAAAGAAAAAGTCATTTTAAAAACTGTGCCTGGCCCTATACCCGACACGTTGCAGCACTCCTAGTTTTTCACAGAAGCAGTGAGTCTTTTTCTAAAGCAAAGTGCCCACACATAGCTGCGCAGTGTGACAGAACAGGTCCTGCACCAGTGTTTGTGTGTACACCACCATTCTGAAGAGATGGTTTGGAAATATCAGAAACAGTCGGGCCAAATAAATAAGACATTTGATATGCAAGAAATATGACTAATCAGATAAGACAAATGGGGACCAAACAGGGAGGGGTTTCTTCCTGTGGCATTGAGCAAATGTGCATAAACAACCCAGAAGACGAAATCCCCCTGCTCAGATTTTCAAAAGCTTTTCCTATTCCCAGATTTTCCTATTCCTAAGTAACAGGAAGCCTCCTGATGGATAATTTGCACATGACAAAATCACTTTCCAAAATACATTAGTTGTTGAAGACTCTGTTGTCTTGTGAGTATTTCATTTTCCTTATACAGAGTCAGCTAAACAAAAGTCAGTCTAAGTCGATTTGTTAATCTATGTTCAACTGTTTGGATGTACACAAACAGGACAGACTAAAGGACAACAGGGCAGAAAAAAAACAACTTTAAATAGCATTCCTTTGAGATTTAAAGAAATCAAACTGCACTCACCTTAGCAGAAAGCCAAGCTACAATATTCAGCAGTTGGTTATAGAGTTCAGCATTTTAATTCTTTTCAAAATCAGCATCATCTACTTGTTCTTATTCTTAAGTAAATACAAAGACAATTTTTTAGATACACCTATGACTGAAGCTCCTCATGCATTTACCACGAAGAGTTAAACCCAGTCAGAAATAAATGGTGAACTGCCCTCCCAATTACAGGAGAGAGAATTTAGGGTCACATTAGTTTATCTGTTGCCCCCGAAACAAATTTAGTTATCATATTTCTTCTCTATAGTAAAAAATAGTTACATTAATGAACACCAAATTATTTTAGGAATATTTTTTCATTCTTTATAAGTTGCTTTATAATGACTACACTACAATGAAATTCTCTGAAGCATTAAAATCAATGATGCTAATGAACAATTATTTGTACTTGAGTGTCATAGAAGACAAGTAAATACTACCCAGAGGGGCCCTAAGGCATGTTCTGTATCCTACATTCTTTACTTCACTCTTTCCTTCTTCGCGAATTTTTCAGTAATGATCATGCCCTCTACAGCTGTCATTTCCCATAGTGCTTGCCATACCTAGGGTCATACTTCACCCTTCCATTCAGAAATGGAAAGTAAGTGTTCATTATGCACTGTACCAAGTATAATGGGAAGGTTTGTGAGCAGCAAAGAAGCAATGATATCAATACGTGAACTGCAAAATATCCACTGGGAAAGGATATTTCCTGGGTTACTGCTGCTTTCCTTTTCTTTCTGCATTACAGTTTTCTGACAAACCTCAATTATATTTGCAACTTCTTTCTAGATACAAATATAATTTCTAGGGGCCAATGGCATTTTGCTGCAGTAAGGTCAGTTACACAGAGTGGGGGTTGACCGGTTCTCCAAATATTTCTAATCCTAGTAACTGCATCATCACTGCAGTTCTATCGCAGGGCTACCAGAAGATGAAGAGCCAGGAATTAGGCACTGTGTTAAACTGTCATCCTTACCATGTTTCTCCAACAGGAGGAAACTGCTGCTTTTCCCTGTATAGGAGATGGTCCTTGAAGCAACTAAAATACTGTAGTGGGGTTTTATGCATAGCATATACAGCTGCCTTCTGAATACCCAGACCTGTGCATACTATAAACACATAAAAGTCAACAGAAGGTTGGGAAAGTCTGTCAAAGAAGCTTAGCATACAAATGAGACCAAAGCAATTAAAGCCTTTCTTTATTAATGGTGACAGGCGTAGCTGAAGTAAGACAGTGGTCAAGCTAGTGAGCATATGACAAACGTAAGACACTGAGCAACATTCTGTACTGAACATTTTACATGCCATGGGTGGCGGGGGGGGGGAATGGCTTACAAAAATTACTGAAGAAAAATCATGAGTAAGAAAACGTTCATATCATCAACAAATTTATACACTGAACACAGAGAGTCTCTAGGTAAAGAGAACCACATTAAAGCAAAGACAAAAACTTAGAACAGATTTGGTTTATTTCACTGCCTGCAAAATAAGCTTGGGCTTCAAGTCTCTCTCAGCACAAAAAACATTTCAAACTTGAAGTTTCAAATTATATCGTCTCTAAGAAATTGATAACATCTTATCTGTATTGTAGATTTATTCTCTTTCCTGCCCAGCCAACATGCTGGCAACCCACAGTACCTTTCTCTTGTCCACAGGTTTCTGAGGCAGTTGTGTCTGATTTTAACTGAAAAAGGTGAAGACTGAGCAGCACCAGTAGGTAAGTCACTAGGTATGTTTGGACTGGGACTTTCCACACCACAACTCCTAGTCCTGTTGGCACATTCTCTTTTTCATCAGCAAGGAGGGATTTCTAAGCAGTATGAGTGACATCATCTGTTAAACAAAAGAAAAGAGATTTAATCCAAATTAGATTTGATTAACAACTTTGATGGTAGCAATGCAATGAAAAAAATATTTACACAGAGTAACAAAATGCAGCAGAATAAGACATCATGCGGAATTACAACTGTGGCATCTTCTTTCTATTGAGAGCACATACACAGAGTCTAATTCATGGTCTTCATTGAGTGCCATATATCAAAGAAATCAGAATGAAAGTTGCTAAGCTACTTGACAATTAGACAAGGTCAATCCAGACTGTTAACTCAGCATAGCTAACCGTAAATCCGTAGTCCATTTCAACATGAGTGACTTGGCTTTGGGCTACAGGCTTAAATTGTCATGGTGGCCACCTATAACTTTTCACACACAGACTGGTCATTGCCATGGATCTTTATAAATACCAAAAATATACCAACATAAGGAAATTATCATGTGTCCTGTTGCAAAAGAGGACAAGACTAAATTTCAGAAAACCTGAATTCTTCTGTCCGTGTATAACTCCCCTGTAAGCGAAGCTAATGATGACAATTTCCTCTCTGAAAAAAAAAAAACAATCAAAAGAGATGCACAGAGCCTTGATTTCTTTCACTTCGTATTTATTGATAGTATTTCAACATATTTTGATCACAAGAGGAAACAACAGAAGCATTCAAATTTTTGTTGATACACACTACAGCAGTTCGGATTGATATTTAACATGCACAGAAAAAGGTCTCTTTATGGAAATAAAATTATCTTTATAGAGATATCTTTATGAAAAACAGCACTCTGAAAGCTTAATGACTAGCAGAAAGTCAAGTTCCTTAATAAGCATCGTCTACCTCTGTTTTCCTAGAGTCTCTGTACACCTACAACAACACCTTTATTTACACTGTGGTGTGCGGAAGAGTAAGTCTCTTCAGTAACAAATCTTCTCATAGTGTGCCTTTTGTGTTAAAGTGTGAGTCGCTGATTGAGTATCAATGATTTGGACAAGCCAAACAAATGCGAGCGATGTCTAGCGCAGACATGGCCGTACTGGGGTCTCCAAAGCAGAAGGCTGGCAGACACGACACAGAACCGACCGAGCTCCCCGTCTTTTGGGCAAGAGAGCTGGGAGTCAGATGGGACATCCCGTCTGAACTGCGCTGAAACACGATGGGTACAGCTGCTATCATGCACATGGTTCAAGCCTTCACAAAAAGCTGTACTTCACATAAAATACGTCAGGCTTGCATCCAATGGTATCAGTCCCAAAAATGTAACTCCTAAACGATTTCCTTTGCTGGGAAGTATTGCACTCATTTCTAGTGGTTTGTTTAGGGTTAGCGAGTTGATTCTTTTGTTAGTGGCTTAAAAACTAAATCCTCAGGGAATAACTTACCAGCTTATTTGTTCAATAAAGACAGTCATCTAGGCAGTATTTAATGGAGAAAGAAAAAAAATCTGCACACTCATTTCCTTAGGGCCAAATTCACTGCTGTGAGAGAATACTTTTGAAGAGGATGAAAGTACAGCTAGGGCCAGATCACAACAGAAGATTAAAGTGCTGAAACAGCTTAGTTGGCATCTTTAAGTGGCACAGAAGGTTGGAAAAGAGGAATTCAATTTACTTATATAGTGACAAACCTCCTCAGGGAGAGAGGGAGGCCAAAAGCCTCTATTTTTTATGACATCAGATACATGTGACTTCACCCTATCTTCATCATCACCCTGTCTTTTTTGAGTTGCCTGGTTCATAAATATTCCAATATTGTTATTCCACCTAAACCAACATTTTTTTGCTTTCTTCTAGCCTCCAGGAAGCAACCTGAATGCATTCGAATAACAGAGAAAGAGAAGGTTTTCCTATTTCAACATGTAAATGTAGAAACATCTAAGAGAAAGCAAGAATTTACTTGTCAAAGAGAAGTAAATACAGCAATCAGGCCAGTAAGATGACAACAACATAGAACAATACCCAGCAGACTCAAAAGAAAAAATTCAGAAAATGCACAACTTCAAATTCACAAGTTATCCAGGTAAGTTGTCTATATTCAAAAATGTACTTATAGTTTCAGCAGATCTATTCATTCTGCAATACCAATTCTTCTAAAGGAAAAGTTCCTAGGTTCAAGAAAATTCATCATTAAGATTAACAGTTGTATTTAAATTCTCTGGTAAATTTGGAAATAAAAAGTATCTTAACAATATTTTTGGCCAGGTGGCCTCCCAATATAAAAAGAACAGTGTTTACGTAAGTTGTGAGAGAAGGATGAAACATAGATCTAGAACCTGCAATTTCAAGTTGCAGTAACAATAGCACATGTAGTAAAAATAGTATAGTAGTGTGACAATATCTATTTTTTAAAGTGGATATTTCAGTGGCATAGCATATGAGTGAGATTAAAAAAGACGACTAACTGGCAATAAATCATATTTGAAACAGTTAATTACACCAGTCACTAGAAGTTGTTAGAGTGCTATTCACAACGAATTACCAGCAACGACTGGAAACCTACAACCCAATAATCCTTCAGGAATCTTCCTATAGCTTCTTACAATATACGGTAATACAAAAATAACTTAAAATAATTGGATACTTAATTTCTCATTTCCAGTAACTGCTAAGCTAAATCTACTTCTAATGGCAGGATGGGCAGGATAAAGAGGGGAAGCTGTTGCTGTGCAAATATATCTGCTAATCTACAAACAAACAGAGCATAAACCACACTTGTTTAAATTCATTCAGAACTCAAAATACATCATGCACACCAAAAACTCCTCAAAGAACTGGAACTATTATAGAAATAATTTGACAGATGAGCTAATGTTTGATAAATTACTAATTTCACTCAATGTAATGAAGTCACCAACATATTCGTATCCTGTAGTTATGGCAATGCATGCTAAATAAAGAAAATTGATTCAGTTATGTTGTTATATAACAGCTCTCTAGACAAAATTTCAGTGTTATAAAAATGAAGGTTTTATTTCTCTTTACACAGCAATGACTTGCAACACTTGTCTGTCAACACTTTCCAAATAGTTAGGAAAAGACAGAAAGCATCCACGTTTGTTTGTTTGTTTGGGTTTTTTAACTACAAACTTAAATACATAGAATCTTTGGTGAAAATTCTGTTTCTCATACACCATTCCATCACGTCTGGTAGCACTGTATCTTGAGAGCAACATAAATTTAAAGGTTAGAGAGTAAACACTGATGCCAACCTCCACCCTTTAAATTCTCAAAATAGGCAAAGCACTGAGATTCTCAGATATTTTAGCCAGACCTGTTTACATGGGACATCTTCGTCCATTTTAACTCTTAAACAGAGTTACTGCATTATTTGCAGAAGGTCTTAAAAACAAATTACTAACGTGGACAGATGTTTTAGCTTTCTTCTTGGAAAGTAGAACAGCTGAGGACAATTGGGGTAATGTCATATATGGTCCATAAACCCAGGGTCTGTGGACCACAAGGTGTGGGGAGGAATCTCAGAACTCCTTTTTGCATAGAAGAGGGGTATTAACCTTTTCTCCTGTCCTCCACATCTCAAACAGCAACAGGCAGGGTCCAACTATAATCTTCAGAGCAGAAAAATAAAATAAACAACAATCACATCCTTAGCATGCGGTAACAGCAAAGTAGTTTCCCTGAATATTTTGAAAGCCCTCCCTATGTCCTTGTACAGCTGATCCACATTTTGAAGACATTTTGGAAACAAAGCTTTTTGGTTTTAAGATGAGTAAGCATAAAACATGGTAGGCAGTGACAAGAACGACCCAAATAAAAGGCAACTCCCTTGGGAATACAGTGCTGAGCACATCTGTGAGTTCTCTGCAGGAGTTGCTAGAAATCTTGCTTGGCAAATGCTTTGTAACGGGAATGTACATTACCACTGGCTTTTTGTCAGAAGTTCTTCTAATCGACAGTCAGAGGAGGGAGGGAAGGGGTTCCTTCTTATCACCAAATGTTTAAGTACTAAAAAAGCATACTTCTTTACAAAAACCCATGACATTTTACTACAGTGCCTTGTTTTCCAGCCTAATGCTTAATATCCATAATATTAATTTGTTTTACAACTTGTCAGTAAGACATATATTTGACAGGCATACAAATTACATGCAAGAAGACTGCATTTTTCCATTCTTGCCTCTAGTCTTTGATTTCTATGAATGTGATATTTACTTTGATACCAGATTCCCTCGGATTTCCAGCAGAGCAAAGAATTTATTTACGCATAAATAAAAGCAGCATAGATGCAGCCCTTCATGAATGGGACTTGACATGTTGACAGCCAGAACATGTCAGCAACAGACAGTTGCATACTGTAGACATCGCTTGCTCTCTCCTTTACCCATTCAGTCTCCCCGCTGACACGCTATATTACAACCAGAAAATGTGCTGCCTTCTGCTGCGGCTGCACTGAGAGCAAATAGAAAAAAAAAGTGGTATTTAAAAGGATCACCAGAAAGCAATCTAAACAGAAGCTTCAATGTAAAACACTCTGAATGCGTCATGGCCCAAGGCAGAAAAAGCACAGATCACGCCACGGCGGCACCCCCTTTCAACACCAAGACTTGCCAGCGAGGGAAATACTGTGACGTGACATTTACAGACCATTCTCCATATCCTCAGCAACATACACTTAGCAAAATATGCAACCGCCATTCCATTCTATATATAGTGAACAAACTTAGAGAGGACAGAATGACTTTCGGATTTTTTTCCTAGTTCTTGTTTTTAATATCAACTTTGACGTTGATATAGCAGAAATCAAAAACATGATAAGCAGTAAGTTTTTGCCTACAAATACTTCTCTGATGACTACCAGCAACACTTTTGGAAACTATCCTGATCTGTTTCAATCTGTTGTTTTTATTGTAAAATATGTCTTTGGTGGACGAAACACAGAATTTTTATTTGGATACTAGAAAAAATGACAGACATAAAAGTAGTCACTCACTTTCCTGCCTCCTCTACATTATAGCTTCCTGTTTTGGCATCCCCATAACAAGTCGCTCCTTGGGATTCACATAAACTTCTGTCAGCAATGGTGGACTACCAAAAATAGGTCAACAATTGATGTTTATTTCTGTGTTGTTCTACATTGCCTTACTGAGGATTACTATGCCACAGTCCCCAGATGGAGGGCCTACAAACGGCTGTTAGGCAGTGCATCACACAACAGTGCTTTCTTAGGAATTGATATCGTTCCTGCCACCTTGTTGTTTTAATTGCATTTTCAATGCAAAGAAAAACCTTCCTATTCTTTCTCTTTTTTCTGAAGTAGGAAGCCATAGGAATTCTTAGGCGGGTGTTTCAGAAGAATGCGAGTGTGACTTGTCTGTACAGTTAAGTTAACACCATAAAACACACTTGGAAAATAAATTAACTACAGTATTAGATTTTATGGGACAAATATGGTGTGAAAACTGCAAGACAGTTACTTTCATGTGCAAAAGTAGACAAAACTATATTCTCTATGTTACACAGTGCTTATGTGTAATAAAGATATACAAAAACTTTCTCAGTAATTAAGATGACTGGGATGAAGTAGTAATTGGGGGGGGGAGCTATCTATGTGAAATTATCTCCTTAAAGACTACCAATAATTAACTAAAAGTAATGAAAGACATTCTGTATTCATTAAATATTAGGCATGTTAATGTTTTTAAAAAGCAGGTTCAATGAGCTTTCAGTGAGCATGGCCAGAGTCTACACAGCCTCATTCACACTAAGAACCAGTCTTTGCATACATTAAAAAACCCGAAACAAACCATAGAATGTTTTCCCTGACTCAGATTTCCTTGCTGGAGGCTGAGACTGGTGACACCCCTCAGCCTGTTTACACAAGTTTGTGGGTTCTTTTTGTTCCCAAGTCTCTCAAAGGAGCCAACCTGCTTCCTGGAGGCTCTCCCCCCCGAGACTCCCTCCCTCACCCAAATTAGCTTCTAGATAGGTTCTATACAGCTAATAGCTCTTAGGCTTCTTAGACCTTGCAAAAATTGACCATCCTTTTACATGTATAACATTAATGTTTGTGTTACCATAGGACTTATACAAATGCAACAGAGACAGGAATGTCGAAGTGTTCTAGAGCCATCCATACTACATCATTTACAGCAAAGGACAAAATCGGGGGGG
>Ga0065711_1006146_pt1 | contig 18185 bp, 12 predicted proteins | sample Hoacrofraction12_FD_59098 | JGI IMG/M metagenome (GOLD analysis project Ga0065711, IMG submission 59098) | Hoatzin crop microbial communities from Cojedes, Venezuela - Epithelial fraction 12 v2 (version 2) | ecosystem: Host-associated > Birds > Digestive system > Esophagus > Crop | place... | reverse complement strand
AGTCATGCGAGTTGTCCCACCACGTTTCTGTGATGGCGACCAAGTCGTAGCCATCCTGCTGTATAATGGCTTCCAGCTCCTCCTGTTTATTGCCCATGCTACGTGCATTGATGTAAACACACTTGAGCTGGGCTGTCACTCTCACCCCTGGCCTTGGCACTCCAAGCCTAGGCTCATCCCTAGTGAGCTGGGCAATATCCCCTTCCCCCTTCGAACCTAGTTCTAGATCTAGACTCTGTTCTTAGTTACGCCAAAGATCTCACTCTCGAAGACAAGCATCATTACCAGGTAGCTTAAGCCACCACAACTACATTGAAATCAGTAATCCTTGTTATTAATTATGTGCACAATCTTCAAACATCAAACTTACGTTTAAGAGTACTAAACCAAATAAACAACATAATATACAAATAAAAATCTCATGTTCTGTGTCTTTGTTTGACTAAATAAAATGCAATAATATTTTTCGATTTAATAATATTCTAGGGAATTTTAAAATTATTAGGTTTAAGACTTTCTTCTGTCACTCTTGATTTTTCAAACAGGATGACCATCTTTGGCTCGCATTGATTTCAACCAGAGCTGCACTCTCTTAGTTTGTATGAAAACTTCACACCCATGTAAACACGGAACTAACAGAGAAAATAAGTACAAAACCAGAGGCCTAAAGGGACAGAACTGAATCATCTATATATTCCAGCAAACAAAATTTTGTCTCCTTTGTATTCAAATTGACACTGAGAGGGAAATCTCGTTATGCTTTTGAAAATAGCTCTGTTGGTAGCTGTAGAAAAGCTGTCAGAGGTACCTGGCCTTCTGCTGCTGGGTCACTCTCTTGTGGAAGATTTTTAGCCAGTTCAGCCTCCCACTAATAACAAACAGATGTACTTAATGCTACTGAATGTAAATATTATTCTAACACACTTTTGCCTAGTTTTCCATGAGGCCCTATTTTGAACCACACATGCTTGTGAATCCCCCTGCCCAAGAGTTCTGCAGGTGGCCTATCTCACACTGCCATTAGAAAGTTAATTACCTACAAGGGAAGTTTAAACAAGTTGTTCCAAAAGCAGTGGAACTAATAAAGCCTGGTTTCCTACAGATTTGTGGCCTGCATCATTCCCCCCTCCGTACTGCAACAGCCCAAGCCCCTTTTCCATATTCCTTTGATAAATTCCCCTCCCCGCAATCCACACCGCTCCCCATCCCTCCATATCCATCAGCTTCAGGTCAAGCAAGAGGCAGCACACCCCGCGCTTGTTGCCAAACACTGTGTGTGCCGGTTGCTCGGCCAGGATACGTATGTGGAATCTTTTCTTTCCATAGGTGTAACTAATGTCTTTCCTAGCTCTGGTTTTCTCACAGTAAACAGGAACGTCATAATTTTGAAAAAACGGTGGCACTTAAATTCGGTTAAAAGTGGTCAATGAGTTCAGCAGCTTCTGTGAAAAAAAGAATCTTTATTCATACTCAGTGAATGATTTTATTAGGTATATTACCTTAGAAATTTAGACTAATGTATTCCCTCCTCTCAGATAATCTGTGTATATTTTCCCATTAGTTAAAAGGGTGATTCCTCTCTTATTCTTCTAACTAGGACCAAATCTTTGAGACCATTCCAATCACTGTTTTCTTCATCTCAAAAGTAGTTAGGGCTCCAGAAAGATAAATGCACATCTTCCAAAATGTATCAACCATCATAGACCACTAAAATTAAAATGAGAATTTTAGTTTTTCACTGCCACAGAGAATGAGGTCACAGTCTGAACCACTTTCAGATACTTGAACTCTTCATGGACCAAAGTGTTTTATTTCCTTTTGATAAGCTTGTCCCACAGCTCTCATAGTATCTTTCCTTCACTAAGCAACGGCCTGAAAGTGTAATTTTCTTGGACTTTCCACTCAGTCCTGCTTAGGACTGTTTGAGAATGCCGTAGGTCTGAAAGCTATACAGCGCAGGTTTCCTAGCCCCTCACTCACAGAGAGATTAGACTTTTACAAGAGAGACCTTTCTTAACAGGAAAAAATAATAAATGTACCTCCTAAAATAGCATCTGTGAATCTAGCCCAACTCATCCAAAGATATTTTTCTATCACCCATTAACCATAATATGCATGCATATTACTATCCCTGAGCTCTCTGGGCCAATTTTGATTAATCTTTCCCCAGGACACAGAGCCTTCCAAGCTGTGAATCATTTTGCTTGATATTGTCTGCACTTTTCCATGTCAGCCGTTTTCCTGCCCCACCGCATGATGACAAGAGCAGCATGCAGCGTTTGTTGACCGCCAAGTGTTATGCTAATAGTCACACAAGTAGAAATGGCAGTGGAAACAGATCTGCTTTGTTTAAGGATGTGCAGTAATTTCATAGGCATCTCCCTGCTCTCTGGCTCCATCTATAGAAATACCAAACCTCCCTTCCCAAAATAATCCCCAGGATTCCCCACAGAGTACGGGAACATTTGAGGCAAAATTGGTTTACCGCAGGGTACTATGATACAGCCTACAAAAGCTTTAGTGGTAACTACACACAACACCCTACTGTAACACCCGTTTCTGTAGGCTGATTCCACACGAAGAGCCTGACCCCATAACATCAGAAATTCCCCGTGACATACTTGACCTCCCTAGCACACTTGCATCACCCTCTTTAATGAACACGCAGCCACTAATGTTCTTTCCAATGCCCATCAGCTCCATATCAGCCTTGCCCTTTGAATCTCTCCCTCAGTTGCCCATATTTTGATGTGTTGCTGACTCCGCAGCAAAGCTACACCCTTTTTTCAGTGAAGAATATGTTAACTACTTTTTCATGACAATAGTCATTAAAGATCTATCATGAGTCAAGCCTTCGGTCAAGACTTTGTTTATCCTGCATGAGAGCTTCAATGGAACTTTTTCCAACTGTATGCATTCATCTTACAGCTGATGAGAGACATAGGGAGAGTTTTGTTTTGACCTTCCCAAAATAAACACTTTCAAGAAAAGAGATACAAAGTAAATAGTAAAAAGACTGTAAAATATTAAGAAGAAACGTGGAATGTCTGAGAAGACTGCATAGTGTCTTCCCATTTAATGAGATTAATTTCTTTTCAAACCTCACTTCAAACTGTAAATTATCAAATAAACATCTATTTCAGTAATTACTTAGAAACTTAAAAACAGAGGGTAGAAATTGCTAGAGAGAACTGTTAAAGGAAGAGGAAGTCAAGGTTCTAATTCATCTTAAAATCGATCCTAGCTGAAGTCCTCAGTAGGGTGTTGTACGGAAACACACGCGCAGCAGCAGAGGCATCTAACCCAAAAGCCACGGGGCTCTCACTGCTCAGGGTCTGGAAGAAGGATGGGTCCTGGGGCGGGCTGCGTGCCCCAGCCAGGGAGACGTTTACTCCACATGTCACAGCGTTCTGCTCTTCCCTGTGCTCAGTCAGCTCATAGGGTTCTGCCCCCACTGGCTTGTGACCCAGCAAGGAAAAGGAGTGAAAGCATTTTTCCTTGCAGTTTTTCCCTTCCCCTGTCCCTTCCCACTTCTTCAAGGAACAAAGAGATGCCTAGGAGAGGAGGAGGTGGGAAGAGAAATGAACACCTAGTTGTTCCCTGCAAGGGCAGGGATGAAGAAATAAACAACTTGCATTACTCACAGGAGGGGGTGAAAGGAAAGCAGAGCCAGTCTGGACAAGTTGGATTTTCCTGGCTTCAGCAAACCCCTCCTGGAGTAATATATTGAGCCACTTCATACCCCTCGCTCCTTTATCTGAAACACACTGTCCACTCACAAGCATCGCTTTGCCTTCCCTCGCAGACCTGCCTCTAGCTGCTTCTTCTAGGTAAAGGAACAGAGGAACAAAGAAGCCCAAGGCACAGGCAGAGACTCAGCAGAGGAGGAAAAAAGCCACGGGAGTCACAAGGACCTGGGAACTCCAGTGCCATCCAGGAAAGAGATGGGAATCACCTACATTGTTTGCAGAGAGGTGTCCTGCCTGTAAAGTTGCCAACTTTCCTTTTGACCTGCCACAGAGTTACCCGTGGGGCTAACACACAGCAGGCTGGTAAGCTGCACAGAGACTAGGGAAAGTAAAAATAACATTTCTATTTACTGCATCAGACTTGAGACTCACATGGCAGAGTGGTAAAGCAGCAACACGTAGTGGAAACTGGAGTAGCTTCTGCAGACACATGAATTGTTTGAATATGTTTAATCTAAAACACATTACCAATTTTGAGAGGAAGCTAGTAAGGGCAAATTATGTGTCTTCTTGAAGGCTTATTTTTTAAACATGTAATTTCATACACAGAGAATATTCAGAACTCTAAATCTTTGCTTATCTCTTAGTGACTGAAAACCATAGGTTAGGTAGTTTTCACTCTAGAGCTCTGCTCTTTCAAAAAAAAAAAAACTTGTGATGTATTTACCTCCTTCTGCACTCAGCACGACTTAAAATAACCTTTTCAAGTCTCCCATATTAACAGAAAGACTGCATATCACCACCTATTTCTTTACGCTCTCCAGTAACTATGCAAAATTACAAAATGAGATCACAACCAATCTCAGAATTTTATATAACTCCCCAAAATTATGGAACTTTCTGTGACTAGTGGAAAATTCTGGGAAACATTACCCTAATATGCAACCACTAGATGACTGTGCAACAGATTTATAACAGCATTAGGAGAGTAACTTGAAATCTGAATATAAGCACTGTGATGAATGATACTTGAGTTGTCTCGGAAGACAGCTTCCTCTTCCGCTGAAGATACATCACAGGGTAAGGATTTATGGACTTCATTTTTCATTAAACCCCAGTTTTCCTTAAGGCAATCCAGAGAAAGTAATCCACAAAATCCAGGTCAGATCTGAAAATATGGCAGCCCAAAGGTAAGTAGAGGGAAACACAAACTGAACAGGGACAACATACTGACATTAGTGTTGTGAGCAATCTGCGCGGGCAGGGCACTGCCTGGGCCACCTGCTCTCAGGTCACCTTCACCTCCTGAGTGTCTCCAGCATCAGCCTCCTATGCATAACCTCACTAGAGACCTCCAAACTAGGAATCCTGCATCCAAGTTTCAGGCAAGGACCAAATGGCAGCCTGGTAGGCAAATGGAAAAACTCATCTCTCAGTCACCTTCTGCAAACCCATTCTTTGGCACCCTTATTCACTGTCTGGGTTGGCTTCCGGAATCTACCTCAATTCTGAAAATTTATCTTCCAAAAAGTAGAGCCCAGAAGTCAGGTACAGACAATGCACAGGAACACTGAATCACCTCTTTACCTTTGCTTGTCAATAGATAGATGACTTTGGTGTCCAGTTCCATTTTTTCAGATGCAAATTAGGCATCAATGACCTCAAGATCCACTAGTCTGTAATAAGGTTAGGTCTAAACACCACTGAGACTTTGAACAACATGTCTTCAGTTCTTCCGTCTCCAACCTGACTTCTGTAAATTGTTTCCTTCACACCATTTTGGAGACAAGCACATGTTAGAGGACCAAACGGAATGAACTTGCATTAGTTGTGCGTGTCTCTCTCTCTCTGCAGAGCTAGTATAAAGCAAAGCCTCATTCTGTTAGAGACCCACAGATTTCAAATCTCTCCTGCACAACCCACTATAACTGCTAGTTTTGTTAAAGCGTCATCAGAGATCCCAATATAGACTGAGGCCCTCTGTTTAACATTAGGATCCCACGCAGCATCTTCCCACTGGTTGGCCAAGAATTACAAGGCAGCACTTTGACCCAACTCAGCCTAATACAATCTACCGCCTAGCAAATGTTCAGACTTTATTACCAGGCCCCCAGTCTTTCATCAAAATTTTGGTGTGCTTCAGCTAACGAGTAAATGCTAGGATCATCAATGATGTACTTTCCAGAAAGAAAATTTCTTGGGAGTCATTTTGCAGTCTAGGGCCAGGATGAAGCAGCTTGCAGTAGTTAAAAAAAAAAGCTCAATTGTAGCTCCACTAGAGCTGACTAGTGACTAAAAGTTTGAACATTCACAGACAAAATCCTGGCCCTGTAAAAGGCAATGAGCAAAGTCTCACTGATTTCAGTGAGGTCTGGATTTCTCCCAGATGTACTCAGAAAAATGGTCAAAAAATCACCCTAGAGGCAGAGCCAAGCATTCACATTCCTGCTTCTGTAAAGAACCAAAATTCTCTCAACCCCCAGCTCACGAAAACCACCCCCATATCTAATGTAATTGCTTTTATCTTCAAAAGCATGGCAACTGGTCCAGAAAAAGGATCAAGAGGCTTGTTAAATGTTAAACAAGTTACACTCTTCTGTCTCTCTTTTTTGTTTCCTCCTGTTTATTTTAAAAGGGAGCTTTTTAATCCAAGAACGTAATTCTCTTCCTGCAATATTCCAAGTGAGTGAGTTATGGGCATTACTAGGCCGATAAAATACTTATAGGATTTCTGAATTAGCTTTACCTTTTCTAAAATCATAATTTCTTAAAATAAAGTAAGAGGAATATCCGGTGGAAATGTGTCTTGTCAAAAAGAAAAAAGAGTGCACCTATATTTAGTCCCATTCAACACAGACTGTTTCAAAGTAAGACTGTAAGTAAAACTCTTAGACAACACTATATAAACACATTATTTAAGCTACATTCTGAATCTGATTAATTATAACAGGAGATCAAATGTTAACAACTTAAGAATCTTCACTCCCATCTACACATATGGAGCACTTTAAAAGTACTATAATTTCAGAGTAATAAATAAGAGCTCTCACCTAAATTATACAAGCATTATCTTTTGGTTGCTTTAAAGGTGAATGTACAATACAGGGTTTTTCTTGCAGGCTCATTTGATAGAAGTTGCCCATATATGGCCTATGAGAGAACCAAAGAGGAAAATTATGTCCTTTGTAAGAACATTTAATTCACATTCCTGTTCTGTTTTCTGTACAGCAGTTATGCTTATGACAGGTATGCATTCCTGCACTACTTACAGTATGTTTTTATACAAAAAAGACATTCATATTCATTCTTAGCTGAGAAAGTGTCTTGCATTGCTGTGAGTGTTACAGTAATCCTCAGTTTCTTAACAGAATAAGGCAGGCCAACTTTCTCAGTATTCCAAGTCCAAATTCAATTTGTATCCTTACCATTTTGCTTCCAGTTATTTTCTCAAATACTGGAAAACTTCCACTAAGCTCTACATCTTACAGAAATATATTGGATGTTTATTGCCTGATAACAATTACAGCAATTTTCAGTATAATCAGAACTGCCACATCCTGTAGCCACCAATTTAAAAGAAAGGGAAAAACCATCTCCAGTCCAAACCATAACACAGATAGTCCAAGCTCATTCCAGTTGAGAGAGAGCAGAAACCCAAGCATGTGATCCCAAGCTACCAATAAAGACTTTCATACGCCACATATCACCTTATAAAATTCGATAATGGAAGTGAATCCTCTATTTAAGGTTTCAGTTATTTTCCTTTTTCCTTCCCTTTTCCAGAAGCAGACATTGTGGGCCAGAATTTCATTTTGAATTAATAGTTAAAATGATCAACGTTCAGATGGGAGACTTACAAGGAAAGAAAGCCCAGTTTTTTGGAGAAATTACAGCTGTAAATTAGGGCCGAAATCTAATTCTGTGAGTTTTCATGGTGCACGATCAGACTCTAGGGAGAAACACCTTTTGCTTAACACTTCTGAGTCTGGCATCAGCCAGTAGCCTACCCTTTTTGCAAGGGCTCAGCAGTACCCAGACCCTGAGTTTGGGTGACTTCCGACTCTGAAACGCGGAGGAAGTAGGGGAACAGACACACGGCACTGCTCTTGCTCTTGCTTCAGTGCCACATTTGAGCCAGACGTAGACAGAATTTGTACCAGGTGTCACTACGGCATTCTGTTAACTCCAAAGATATGTTACCTTTATTAGCTAACTGTATCCCCCCTCCATTTACAAATGTTCACCAGAAACCAAACTACAGTCTTATGTATCACAATGGCTGTAACAAAAACCAAAGGATATTCCAAAATTCAAAATGTCCATTCACCTATAATACCTGTCATATCTCTATCCCATTCACAGCAGGCAACTTAAAAAGTTTAAATTTTTTCATCTACTTTGCTTCAGTAAGCAGCAAATATGTACAAAGTCAGGAGCTCTAAGCACAAATAGAAAAGAATCTCTCTAAATAGTCATTGATCTTCTAAAAGTGCTCCACATAGACAACAAAATGGCTAAACAGTCCAAAACAGGATGAAAAGCAATGACATGGAAAACATTAATAAACAAATAATAGTATGCGGGTCAATTAAATGGTTCATGCTGTTTGTTGCTTGAGTTGTTAAATACATGGATTTTTTTCCCCCTCACAACTCAACGGAGGTTTCAAAACAAACCTACTTTGCATTGGAAGTAAAATAAAAAACGCCTTTCATTTGGAAAATGGTTAAATAGGAAAAAAAGTATTTTTAAATGCCGTACTCAAAGTAACCTTGTTCTTTAGGTAAGCTCATTGGTTTTCCATTCCATTGTTTTCCAACAATAAATGTGCAATCAGAATATATCTAACGAGCTGTAATTGTCATTTCCAGAACTGATACGAGAACAACCTAGGTATTTTATTCGTGTCAGAGCTCAACAGAGCAGTGACTTGCCTTAACCAACAGCTAACTTCTGAAATGAGCCTCAAGGCATCACCTCTGCACTTTGCTCTCTTCCTCTTCCCTACCCTCCCCAAAACCATCCCATTGCACACTGACATCACAAGGCAATTACCTCATCTGAAACGTGACCTTTCGTTTCAGCACCTCCATTATCTTCTTCGCTTGCTGAAATTTACATTTCTCACCAATACCCCTTGTGTCCATGGGCTTGCTCCATGTTTTCTTTAGACATTAACCTCGCACTCGAGCATGAACATGAAGTTCAGGGAAACCTTCAGAAAGAAAGGCCGAAGAGGTGGTAAAATTTAGGAGTTTGTGGGCTCTTGCATGCTTTATCTTGCTGCTAGGGAAAACAATTTGCTGTAGGTCTTATGAGACACTGTATTATTCTTTGGCCTTGGCTAGCTAAAAGCATATAAATATTTCCATATAGTATAATTTCTTCCTAGATTATGCCTGATATTTAAAATGTAGATCACATGGTTAGCACGGTTCATATAGAAAACAGGTATGAAATGCTACAATGATGACGGCAGTATTAGCTACTTGAAAAACTATCGGTAGTTTTTCTACCTTAATTTTAATATTTTTCAATACTGTGTCATAATGGCATGACTCCGAAATACCACCTTAAAATAGCAAGTGGATAGTCCTGTGGATAACCACTTTTCAGATTCCAGCTGCATGATTTCCATAAGAAAGAGAGCAGGCAATAAACCCTCCAAAACATTAGGTAATGTTTCTAAAAACATCTTTGTTTCTAAGGAGCTTAAACATGTAACTTTTGAAGTTGCACTTGAGCAGTTATGAAAAATATTAATGCATATAATGAAGAAAAGCAAAGTGTTGGAGTCTAACAATTGCAAGAAGAAAAAAGTAGGAAGGAGAGTCAATATTTTTTTTCCTCTTTCATTAAGTGAATTGTCAAAGTTACCAGCTGCCAAAGGACTTGAACTAGCTGGTATAAGCCTTGTGTAATATGTTCACTCTTCTAAACTTATCTTAGGATTAACAAGTAACACTAGTAACAGCAAGGGTGAAATATGGAGACTGTCTTATTTGGAGATGAATGGATAGCACGAGCTTATAGAAATGGGTCTGGACTTTTTGCTTATATAAGCAGTCCACCAGACAAAAGCTGCTAGGGTTTAAGACAAAAGCTAGGTTAAAGGTGCGTAGTTATGAAACATGTGGCACCTTCCTCCTTTTAGTGTAGTACCAGAGCATTTCTAACACAGGAGTGTTTGTGTCTTCTGCTGGTTTTGACTGCTGTGGCACTGGAGTGACTTGAAGGAGGACGGAGCCCTAATCCTTTAACTTGATGTAGAAACCTCTGGAAGAGAACCAGCCCTCGAGCTGACTGTGTACGCAATTCATGGCTAACAACAGTCCCCTGGTTTAGTCTCCCTTCTCAATATTGCTAAGAAAGTGCATGTCCTTTGCAGCCAAGTCCAGAAATGATTACAGTTTCTTTGGCCTCCTTGAGACTAGGGAAAGGCAAGGAGTCCTTTGGCTTTGGAAGTTCATAAGTGCTGTCATAAAAATAATGAATCAGCTTAGAAGGCATAAATGGTGGCACTGTCTCCACTGTGCAGCGTGTCCAGGCCTGGTGTCCCAGGCACTGAGACACCTGAGCACATGGCCGGTGCACGGTCCAGGACAGATTTGGAGTGCTGGACTCACAGGCTGGAAGCTCTCGTTCTGCCAGCTACTGCAGAGCCGCATCCCAGCAGGACCTAGGAAAAGCAGGATCACATCCACTGTCAGCAGAAATGGGCTCAGATCTGTTTGTTTCAGCTACAGCATGTCATGAGCAAATCCCAAGTGCGGCGTGCAGGTGACCAAGTATCTCTGAATGCAGGGCCTGTTGCACCCAGAAGGAGATGCTCTGTCTGTAGCTGGAAATGAAGTCCCATGTGTCAGGACTTAGCAACACTGAGTATAAGGAATGACTGCACTAGGTGAGATGGCGAGTCTCTCCATCACGGAGATCCTGCTGCTGTTTGGTGGCTTCTTGCAGGCCACATGAACACAGCAGCTGACAGAACCAAGCTCCTGGCTGTAAGCAGGCTCAGGAGGAAGGATGGATTCACTCACTATATACAAATAGATGTCGCCCATCGCTACGAGCACCTGGCAACACACAGGTATGCCAGATGTCATTCAGATGTAGGGCAAAAAACACAATTTTAATAACCGTTTTTTTCACTTTGAGGCACAAATAAGGGGCTTTCTGAGTCTCACTGGCATAATCAGACCTACTGACTGTTGCTTGGCCTGTGCTAGCCTAGGAAATCAAAATTACTTTGTCTTCTTTGGGAAAAAGTTCTTCACTGAGAGGGTGGTGAAGCACTGGAACAAGCTCCCCAGGGAGTGGTCAAGGCCCCGAGACTGCCAGTGTTCATGAAGCGTTTGGACAACATTCTTATACATATGGTTTAATTTTTAGGTTGTCCTGTGTGGAGGCAGGATTTGGACTCGATGATCCTTGTGGATCCCTTTCAAGTCAGGACATTCTTAACCCAAGGACCTGGGACTGGGTGGCTTTGTAGCTACGGAAGAGATCTCATTCACTGCTCTAATCCAGTAAATGAGCTTCACATCCCATATATGACCTTTTCACAACAGACATGATTGACACAAACTTTGCTAGGTCTGTAATTTTTAAAGGCTGCTTTTGAAGGGAACAAACTGCTGAGGAGAAGTCGAATCAGCTGGGACAGTTGTGTCTCAATATAAATAGTTTGCTGTTATACATTGACTGTCATTAACTTCTATATGAATGAAAGTTTCACAAATGGAGGCTCTCCCTCCTTCAGAAAATAAAAATAAACAACCATGGGTGAGCCAGCTTAAAATTCACATGGTAAGAAAGAGAGTTCAATGTGTTAAAAACCATTAATCATGCTGAGGTCAACCAGTGCTTTACATATTTCCTCCCCAAACTCTGTCTTGTGGGTGATCTGTATCCTAACAGGTTTTGTATTGCTGAGTTGTAAAATGTTCCTGATGAATTGTTTTTGGCACTCAGTCCAAAGCCTTGAAAGCCTGAGTCCTTGAAAATAAAAAGCAGAGCCTTCCTTTAACATCAGTGTTGGACACAACACTGGAACACAGTCTGCATTGTATGCACAACGGGACAAGAGCCTATGGCCTGTGCATAGGTTTGTCTGCAACATCAGGGAGAGTCAGGAGGCTATCAGCAGTCTTCTAAAGCAATGTCACTAGAGAAATCAGAGCATATTTGAAGGGAAGACTATGAATACTAAATTTATTCCTCCTTCACTCTGCCAGAACTGTGCAGAACTGTGGGACTTGTTACCACCTCTCTAACTCCCACCACCAGTGACCCGGTCCATCCTCCCTGCTGTCCTGTTACTCTCCCTACCTTTCCTTAACCTCTCACCCTCATTAGATTCCTCACACCTTTGACAGAAAAATGCCTTACTCTTCTACACTGTGTGAAGAAAGGCCTTTCTGGCTTCCATCCTTTTATCCTGCCTTTTCAACAGTTGCCATAAACAGTCATATTGAATTCTTCCCCACTGACCTTCATCATTCACTCAGTCCAGTCTAGCTTCTCCCAGTAAATTATGTTCTTCCAGATATAGTGAAGCACACCTCCTACCTGAATCCAGATGTTCTTGTTCCACCTTCACTGTCCCTCAACTTTCATCTGCTTTTATGAAATCTTTGTCATGCTTCTCCTCTTTACATTCAGCCTTCTTTTGTTTTATGCTTTCTGATTAGGTGTTCAACATTTCTCCTTCCTTTTCTTTCCCACTTTCAACAAAGGGTCCCAAGGCTCCATTCTCTGCCTGTGTCTTTTCTCCTTTAGCGCTTCCATACCTTTTTTTATCTGTCATTTTTATTTCCACTTTCTCTCCAGTCTACAGCCCCATTACAGATTTGACTTCAGCTGTCCAAAACCAGTTATCGGACAGCCTTTCTCTGCGTGGGGAACCAAAAGTTTAGCATAATATATTACCTCTATCCAGTTTCCATGTCCTTCACTTTTCATAGGAATAACTTTCACTGTGGCCAGGTTATACAGCTAATGTATATGTCTAAAGTATTCAGATTGCTTTCGTCCTAAACCATTAATATATGATCTGGTTTTTGATTCATCAAGAGCTTGCTTCAAGTGCCCATCACTTCATGTCTTTGCTTTTCATGTCTTTGCTGTTTCCGCTAATTATCTGCCACTGGCCAAAGAGCCTTTGGTCAACACTTACACTTAATAGAACACTGAAAAGAGGTCAGTTATATATAAATTCTGCTTTCTGTTAAACCGAACTTGAAGAGTTTTGTATAGCCAATACACACAAACATACTCTGTCTTCCAGCTAGAAACAAATGTGTTTCAGGGAGATTGCTCAGAAAAATAAAATTTTATATTAAATTACATCTCTTTCAGGAAACAGAATAATACAACTAGAGTTACATTTGCATTCCAGAGAAAGTTCTTGAACAGAATTTTATCAGCTATATATGAAAGAGGCAAACGCATCAACATTCAAAATAAGCAGCATTACATTCTGTAAATAAGCAACACTCCTAGACTGCACAGACAGACACAGAAACATTGTGGGGTTTTTTCTTTCTGTTCTTGTTCTCTTATCATATAAAATTATTATCTGAGGACTGTTGTAGAATTTGTAGGCAATAAGTAAAAAAAGCAATATATATATATATGCACTGTCATATGGCACTGTTATACGGTATGTCAAACAGTTACATCTCTTCTACACATACTTATACTCCATCATAATTTATTTCGTCCTTCATGAAACCATCCAGGTCTTCCTAAATTACCCGTAATCAATATACATAGAAGGACAACTCTTCTACTCTCAAATAAAACTGCTTTTTGACTAGTAACCCCTCTCAGGCCTAAAAATTATAGTACTATTGTGCCTCATGGCTGTGCGTTTATGTGGGTTTAACTATGCAGACTAATTTTTCCTAAAGCTTGCAAATTGAATTGAAAGATCATTTCTCTCTTTGTTTTCACTACAGTCAATAGGAATCTATTCCTGGATTTCAGCAGAAGCTGGATCAGACACCTATTTTCTGTGATACTCAACTTCATTCATCATTGTTATCTACTATTTATTCTTCGCCACTTGACTAGGGTTGTGATTAAAACACAACTAAACTAAACAACTCAAAGTTAAAAGACATTAAAAATCTTGGCTGGTTTAATGAAATGAGATTATATATGACAAATAACTATTTATAACATAAGGCAAATATTGCCTGCTTAAGAATTAACAAACTATAATGAAGGAAATTTAATAAAATTCTGGAGAGTCTTTATTCCAACAGTATTTTGTACAAGTACAATGTATAGTCATTTTAAAAATCAGCTGTGGATTTTCATGGTAATTACAATTTCACCTGTGACTGTGAAAAAGAGTATCAACATAGGGATGCGAGCATCATCTCCTTCATTCATGTGATTACTTTCACTTAGTTATTCTTCTTTTTGTTTGTTTATTTGTCCATGTCATGTCTCATCTTTTTTTGCCACTAAATGCTCAGAAATAATTTTGTATTCCATGTTTATAAATAACCTAGCACAACAGGACCCCAATCCTGGTGATGAGATTCAGAAATAATTCAACTTCTAGTTATGGTAACATCATCATTATTTATGGCCAGCCACAAGAACAGTCCCATTTAACTCAGAGTGAAGTGAAACTGTAAACAACATTGCTGTCAGCCCCCTGTTTTTGTGACAGAAACTGTGGATTAAATGCATGCTTTAAGCATCATAATCTTCTCTCTCATGTACAAGAGAACATGTTTTTATATAGCCTCTCATGTCAATAAACTGAACGTACCGTTTAATTTTTCATGGAAACCAGTGATTGATGTTCCACCTCAAAATCATGAAGAAGCACTATGTTAGCCTCTAACCTCAGCTGCCCCAGTATCTGCTGGGGGTAAGTGGATGCAGCAAAAAATTTCTTGGTCCTTCGAGCTTGCCAGTGGTCTGATTTAGAGCAGCCTACGTCACATCTGGCTAGCTGTGACCCCAGAGGGCCGCCTGCCAGCTGGGATTTGCCAGAACATCTTGTGCTTTGGACGTTCCCCTGTTCCCACAGTAATGTTCTTGTCAGGGGCTGCAGGGAATGTGCTAAGCAATGAGAATACCCAGCTGAGGAGACACGGCAATCTTCCAGGCATCTACAGTGCAGAATAAAGGAGCTCAGACTGACACACTCCAAAGCTGTTAGCAAGAGCGAACCCTCTTGTTCCAGGATTGAAAGATCACACCACACTACACCAGTCGTGGTTCTGAAGGAGAGAAGGGGAAATGTCACCTATGAAGGCATTTCTATTTTAATTAATAGGATAGCTAAAATAAGCAGTGCTATAACCACGACTGTATTCGGATGGAGAGCTCTAAGGTAAATCCAGCTAACAAGGCTTTGTGCTCACAGGGCACCATTCTGTCTTGAAACAGTACTATCCATCTTGTGCATGATTTTACATGCGTATTTATCACTGCCCACCAGTGGAATATCATCTTTATAAAATCATTGTATATAAATATATGAGATATCTTGCAAAAATGAAATATTTTTGCACTTCATCTCTCTTTGTAAGGTAAAATACCTACTTGTGACAGGCCTGAATCAATACCCAGCAGCATGTTAAATTGTGTTTTTTTCAGAAATAACATTCTTCGAATGAGACTTAAAAGTGAGGCTCTAACTACCAAGAGCACTTAAAAATCCCAATCCATTTTAAATGAGGACCTAATCAACTACCTCAGCTCATCATCTTCTGCTCATTCCCTTCCTGTCCGAAACCACTACCCAGGACTGTTCAGCAGCATTGGGCGGTTATTGAATTCCTCTCCCATCGATCATGGCACTCCAGTGCTCTGCTGCCGAAGCTGTGAATAGTTTTGCAAATCCCTGATGAAATGCATAAAGCACTTTGGGGGAAGGTTGATAAATGAAAGCTTCATAGTACTTTTTTGTTTAGCACAAGAGCTTAATGGAGCATGATCATGGTGGGTGGTGTGCACCTTCGATGGGGGACCCAGAAACAAACTCACTGAGAAAAAGGAGGAGACAGACAGTAAACACGAAGCTATGGGCTTTTTAAGAGATGTTTTCTTAAACAGGCATATTCCAATATGCAGCGCGCATATTTTCTATTGCTTTGAACTTGCATCTGCTTTTTATAAGAGAAGGGTGATTATTATATAAGAAAAGCCTATTTGCCTGAGTGTGTGGTTACACATTTTCTACTGACTTCACAAATTGTTCAAATTTCAGTATTTGTTGGCTTCATTATAAACCAGTGTTATTACTGGCAGCTACTATAAGGTATTAAAAAGACTTTTTTTATTGTTACTATAGTGTGGCATTAAGAATCAGAAACTCATCTGAAATAAGTGAAAGCTGAAAGGGCAGGAGTCATTTTATGCTGTATTTCAATTTAAAATCTTACTAAAAAAACCTGCTATTTACTCACCAGGTCAAGGAACCAACAGATCCCCCAGATGTGTGACGTCTTCCAAGATCTCCGAGCTCTCCAGTTCAAACTAAATCCTGCCTGATCACCCTGCTCTGTTGGAAGACTCACTTTGACTGGCCTTTGTGCTTTGGTTCACCTCCTACCCAAAGCAGTAGGGCTGATTTTTCCCCCATACTTGAATATATTCTACTGATTTTGGTTTCGTACTAACTGAAAACCACCACAATCACGCATGAACTTGCAGCAGCAAGGAGGAACCCACACCGTGATAAGCCACAAATACAAAAGCTGAAGAGTTGTCATAGCTCAAAGCAACAATAAACAGCCCTGTTTTTGACAAGTTGCCCACTGTTGGGTGAGATGTCTCAGTGTCACATGTCTGCCAGTAACACACTGACAGAGAGAGGAACCAACAGATTTCAACCGATTGCTCATCTAAGCTCGTGTGATGCCCAGCAAAAGGCAATCCTGTGAGATGAATGCAGCCTCTTTTGCAGCATTAGAGAGGGAACATATGGCTTCAGGTATTGTCTTCAAGGGAAACAGCCTTGGAAGGACCCTTCAGGTCATCAGATCCAGTCCTGGCTCTCACAAACACCCATCCAGGTAATTGTTTTTACATAATTCTGCTCAGATAATCTGTGGCTTGTTTTGTTTTCTATGGGTGTTGTTTCTCCTGTTCATTTTGTCCAACAACTTTTTCAGAAATTCACTGCTCTGAGGGGTGGGAACCTTCTCGTTTCCAGCCTGACTGCATTTTTATGACCAATATATATCTGTTTGTTGTTCCTGTCACTGCAGTTCTCAGCTTTTAATTTCTCTTACAGTGAAAACCTCAAGTAAAAGCAGAACTTTTTTCCCAGTGAAGCCTCTGCTAAGTCATTAGTTCTCTCACTTACTGTAGCTATTTTGGTGCATCAGCATCATGAACAGAGGCAGGGGGCAGATTTTCAGGAGGGCAATCTTGCAGCCAGACCTGTGCCTGGAATCCGCGTTGAAGCCAAAGGGCTGCTGAAACACAAAAAATTGGTTTATAAAGTCTGCAATTATAGACCCAAGTAAACTTTTTTCTTCACAATACTAAATTAGAATTGTACAAGCATGTGAAGTTTTAGGGTGGCAAGCCTGTGCCTACACTCACCCTGATAAACTGAGACCGCAGAATGTACCCATATGCGTTAACACATAGGAACATTTCAGGCTGAAAAGAATAAACACATATGTGAATGTTATGTGAGCTGCTGATTTTGAAGACAGTACAAAAACATCAATTATTCTTCTCTCTTCTAAACTGAAGTGCTCAAAGTAAACAAGAATTGTTGATAATCCAAACACCCTGAGTATGTACAAGGGGTCCCTAACTTTTCAGTGTGACACTGAATGCAATGGCCAAATTATCTCACTTCATATGATCATGTGAATGTCAGCAGGAGCCACCTTACACCCCTGAGGGCAAAACTTATCTTGCTGGGTCTGCTCTCAGGTACAAGACACATAGAAAAATCAGGTTAAGGTCAAACGTGATGGGACAAAAGGACTGAAAACAAAGCCAACAAGACCAACAAAATGAAGTGTTCGTCTCAATTTATGGCAACACTGCAAGCAGACGATTAGAAACCATATGTCCAGTTTACTGTCACTGGGGGAGAGGGAAAGGCAGTCAGAGGAGTGTTCGGCTTTCCACAGCATTGCTAGCCTGCGTAAACTTCCAGTATCTACTGGTTTCACTAGATTTGGGACAGCATCTGTAATACTATTATTTACAGTAGTGCCAAACTCTCAATAGGTTGCCACGACATCAGCTCTATTCTTGGGTAAGAACGCAAGATACTCGCTGGACCCAGCTCTTCGCAAACCCTAGACAAGACAAAAGATTATCAGTTTCCCATCAGTACCACACTGCGGCTGTTCAAATGACAGGTTATTTTGACACCTACTGGCCAACTCAGAGTACAGCATTGTTAAATTTCCAGGTTGAGACAGTGCCAAGAGCAGGCAGATGTTTAAGCCAGCCTCAGCAAAGTAAAAACCCACTCTCTCTATTCCCCCCCCCCCC
>Ga0065711_1039053_pt1 | contig 18187 bp, 15 predicted proteins | sample Hoacrofraction12_FD_59098 | JGI IMG/M metagenome (GOLD analysis project Ga0065711, IMG submission 59098) | Hoatzin crop microbial communities from Cojedes, Venezuela - Epithelial fraction 12 v2 (version 2) | ecosystem: Host-associated > Birds > Digestive system > Esophagus > Crop | place... | reverse complement strand
TTTTTTTTTTTTTTTTTTTTTTTTGGTGCTTAAGTGCAGCACTAATTATTAAGATAATCTAATTTAGCTCTAAACTTAGACATTTCAGACTTATTTTTCATCATGCTTTAATAAGCTATTACATATCTCAGAATAGTTTCTGGACTCTGGACAACTCCTTTATATGAAGCTCAGACACAACACAGTACAGGTTTATTTGTGATATTGAAGATGTTTGTACAGATTGCTCAGCATGCAATATTTTGTATAACTTTCATGATGTAGTTTTTGCACTTTCTCTCCTCAAAATAAGAAAAAAAATTCAAAGTCAAGTAAACAAATTAGTGGCAAAGACTTTATTTGCTTTGTAGTTAGTTAAGCATGGTAATGGTGAGAGGTCAGCAGTTTCTGGTAATGTGTTTGTAGATTATTATAAGTAGTGTAGTACTGTAAACATGGGAAGCACACATCACAGTGTGGGCTGAGTATCTGTAGAACAGGGATCAAGAATAGAGCAAATATACATTTAGTTCATCAATTCAGTGTTTTATATTGGAACTGCTACTTCATTTCTTTTTATCTTCCTAGGTAATTGTGTCCTGGATTGTTAATGTTGTATATTTAGGAACTGTTTTTCAACTTAGATTTACCGTAAAATCTGTTTTCACAGGTCCTTCAAACCGCTCCAACTCTGTGTCATCTTTGGATTTAGAAGGGGAGTCTGTGTCCGAGCTTGGGGCGGGCCCCTCCGGGAGCAACGGTGTAGAAGCTCTGCAGTTGTTAGAGCACGAGCAAGGCAGGTGCAGATTCTCTAACACAAGTGCCTGAGGTGCGGTAGATGGTAAAGTTGATGTTCTGTGGAAAAAAGTTGGAAAATTGACTAGTTTAGGAAAATATAAGTGAAAGTGTTCCCTGTGCAATAACTCTTGCATTCATTTATGGGTTTGTTTGGTTATTTTCCCCCCTAGAAATATTTCTTGTAGTCCATTGTTAGGAAAACGAAATTGCGTGGGATTTTGCTTAAGTCTTTTATAGGAAACTGCTTGTAAACTTTTGCTTCATACCAAGTTTTTGCTTTCAGGGAACAGGGTGGTCTGGGTTGGAGTAGTCTTACAGCATCTGGATAGCTTTCTGTTTAATATATATGTTTGTCAAACACTGGAACAGGTTGCCCAAAGAGATTGGGGTGTCTCCAGCCTTGGAGATACTCAAAACATGACTGGATGTGGCCATGGGCAACCTGCTGTAACTGACCCTGTTTTGAGACCGGGAGTTGCGTTTGAATGATCTCTGGAGGTCCCTTCCGACTTCAGCTTTTCTGTGTTGAGTTCTTCTTACAGGAATTGTATCAGTTTCTTGATAGTGTGCTAAATTCTATTCATTTTATCTGTCAATTTGGTTGATAGGTCACCATGTGTAGTTTAAGATGTGTGAAATGTGCTTAAAAACTGTTTTCAGGCAGCATTTCTTGAATGGTACAATAGTGCTTTACAGGCCATACTTTAAAACACTGCCTTACCTGACAGAATTAGAGGGTTGTTTCGTTTGGAGTTTTTTCTTATTTTCAATCAGAAATAATTGGAGAAGCCTTTTAAAAAACTGCGAACTTCTTACTTTTACATAGCCACAACTCAGGATAATCTTGATGACAAGCTCCGTAAATTTGAAATCCGTGATATGATGGGGTTGACTGATGACAGAGATATATCAGAAACCGTGAGCGAAACTTGGAGTACAGATGTCTTGGGAAGTGACTTCGATCCAAATATTGATGAGGATCGTTTGCAAGAAATAGCAGGTAACTCGGTGGTACATCTGGTATGTTCAAACGCTTCGTGCTTGCTCTTATAATAGCGAGGCTGCAGAGCCCTCCTCCTCTCTTTCAAAATAGGTGTGTTTTCGCTGATCGAACTGGAGCTTTTCTGTGGGAGAATGTTGTGTCCGTGACCTGTATTACATTTGGTTGCTCATTTCTATCTTTTCGACGTTGTGTTGCATGGTTATTAATTACTTTATTACTTTATTACTTTATTACTTTATTACTTTAAATGTGTTCTTGTTTTTCTCTCTCGTTAGAGCTGTCTTCAGGAAGCCTGTATCTAGCATATCTAGCTATACGCTTTGGCTTTACTTTTGCAGGTGCAGCTGCAGAGAACGTGCTAGGCAGCTTGCTGTGTTTGCCAGGTTCAGGATCCGTGTTGCTTGATCCCTGCACAGGTTCAACCATATCAGAAACCACAAGTGAGGCGTGGAGTGTGGAAGTATTACCGAGTGATTCAGGTCAGAACCGTGTGGTTTTTGCCGATTTCTTTAGCATGAATCAAGACTCTTCCAGAGGCAGGCCCTGCAAAACAACAGCCTCTCTTTCTTCCAGAAATTACAGTCCTAGGGCTAAGTTAGTGTTTGTGAATACTTCCAGTATTAACAGGACAAACTGTTCCTAGGCAGAGAGAGGATGGAAAGCATTGTGAGAGACTTATGTTACTTAAGAAATTCTTAAGGGCCAAAAAGGGAGAGAAGGGATTGCAAAGCAAACTTCTGTTTGTTTTCCTTCCCTATGATGTTAAATAGGTCTATCTTAGGATCACAGTTTATTTTGGGTAGTGAAGATTTGACTGTGTACTGTTGTCTCTAAGGAATACGATGCTTAAACCAGTAAAAACTTCTTAGAGTGCCCATGCAGACAGAGCGTTGCTCTCTCTGCAGAGTCCTGCCTTCTCTATAGGGACAAAACTCTTGCTGAAGTGGTTGAGTTAGCTTAGAACTTAATATACTAAACCAACACATACCCCCCTTCCCTTTGTATGCAAATATTAAGGGAGCATGGCATTGAGTAATGATACTATTTTTCTCTACTCTCCGTGGTTTCCCTTTTGTAGAGGCCCCAGACTTAAAACAGGAGGAAAGACTACAAGAACTGGAAAGCTGTTCCGGGCTGGGTAGCACATCTGATGACACAGATGTAAGGGAGGTCAGTTCTCGACCCAGTACACCAGGCCTCAGCGTTGTATCAGGTGTGTTTAACTGTCTCTGAAAGCATGCTGATCTGTTAGAACATGATCAGCATCCGCTTTGCTGCACTTTCTTTAGTCATACATCATTTCGCTCGTAAAATAGCTTTTTGCACTCATTCTGGCATTTTCAAAGCAGCAATTCTTTGTTCATCTTACAGAGGAAATAAAAAAGGCAGCAGAGCATCAAATACTCTGTGCTACAATGGCAGTGGTTGTTAGCAGTGGAGTATTAATTTGGAAGAAATTCTTAATTTTCTTGCGTTTAGTCTTATTATCACAACTTTTTGTATTTAAGTAAATCGGCATGTATCTACTTCAGTTCTTTGTTTTCTGCAAAGTATTTAACAGAGTGAGATGTCTTTCTAATGTCCACTGTGAAAGTGTGTTTGTGCCTGTGTTAAAACAGTTGAAGATAGAGAGCAGAAATAAAGTATTATTTTAAGAGCATAGAGATTCATGAAGTCTCTAGGTGCTGCTCTGAGTTAGGGCTTGATTATTGCAGTGTTCCCCAGACATTTTAACAGCTTCAGGATTTTGCTTCCTTTTTCTCTGAAAGACTATTACAGATGATTCTTTTGTTATGTGTAAGGTATTAGTGCAACATCTGAAGATATTCCTAATAAGATTGAGGACCTGAGGTCTGAATGTAGCTCTGACTTTGGGGGAAAAGATTCTGTGACGAGTCCTGACATGGATGAAACTGCCCATGGTAAGTAAGTTACTACCTGTAAATGAGAATTGGAATCTCTGGTAACTGAAGTCTCACAAGTGACATTTGTAGAATCCTTGAATTTTACAGTTTCTCCCAATTTCAAAGTTCTGGTGGCTAAGCTTAACATTTTCCTTATTTGCTAGCACTGAATATGTTTGACAAAGAGACTCCGGTACTTTGTAGTACTAGATCTATGGACTAATTCCGTTTGGTGACACTGACTGTCCTCTTGCATTTTGGAATTGGTCTGCTCCTCAAGATTTCCCCACTGTTTGTGATGTGATTCTTTGATCATTTCAGCATACCACGGAGATCCTTCCGTATAAGAATAACTTTAAAAATATTTTGCAATATAAATTTTGTAAACTTTGGCTGCTGATGGCCGTTTTTCCAATGTCCCTTATGTTGTAGGTAGTTCTTAGTACAGTGCTAACTTGTTTTTTTTTTCCCTGTGTTTCAGGGGCCAGTCACTTGACATCTCCTCCTTCTCAGACAGATTCTTTGCTTGCGTTGTTTGACCCTCTGTCATCAAACGAGGGTGAGCTGTAAAGAATAAGCCTTTTTTAAAAAAGGCATTTTCAATGCTTCTGTGTTAGTACCAGCTAATTTGGAAGAATTGTAAAAGAAATGTGTGTGGCCTTTTGTGCTTATGACCACAGGTGTATCGGCTGTAGTAAGGCCTAAAGTACACTATGCAAGACCCTCTCATCCACCACCGGATCCACCGATCTTGGAAGGAGCTATGGGAGGTAATGAGGCCCGATTACCAAACTTTGGATCTCACAGTTTAATTCCAGCTGATTTAGAAGCATTCAAGCAGAGGCATTCTTATCCGGAGAGGCTAGTCCGCAGTAGGAGTTCAGATATAGTATCATCAGTTCGGAGACCTATGAGTGATCCTGGGTGGAACCGGCGTCCTGGTAACGAGGAGAGGGAGCTTCCTATGCCGACCACCGGCACTGGGGCAGCTGTTCTGGTGGCTGCATCTCAGTCATCATCTTCGTCTCCCAGTAAAGACTCCTCTAGGGGAGAGGTAAGGCTTCTATTTATCATTTTATTTTTTCCCAGCATGCCTGCTTTAATTGTGCATCTAATACCAGAAAGCTGGTATTAAGTGTGTTTAGTCAAGGAATTACAATGCACTTTTGTTACCTTTTAAATGATGGCCATTAATGTTTTACAAGCTAAAGCTACAAATGTTCAGAGTGGCTTAAATGAGTCTGGCTTCTCTTAAGTTTACCGGGTGAGCTTTACTTGATTTGGTGGGACTTCAGAAATAGATTTGTTGTAGTGTTTACATTTAAAATGCAGCAGCATCTTGAAAAGTAATTTTCTTTAAAAAAGAAATAAGTGAAATCTAAGTTTCTTCATGTCTTTGGTTTTGCATTTACAGGCTGCCCTCTTCAGGAGGGATATTTCTAACTTAATCTGTTGTGGCTGTTCTCTGCTGTAGTTCCGTTTTTACAGTCAATGTAGCAAAACCCAACGTGAAGGAGAAATTTTATCTTTGCACTTGGTATGGTAAATGCTCAAATGTAGCCTCTGCCCTTCTACAGATTGAAGAACGAAAAGACAGTGATGATGAAAAGTCTGACAGAAACAAGCCCTGGTGGAGGAAGCGTTTTGTGTCTGCCATGCCCAAAGGTAAGATCATGTCTGTCTGACTTTGGTACTTTAAGAAGAGTGCATGCTGCCTTTATTATATCTGTAGTCACTTTTATGGAAACTTTCTACAGTTTCACTTTGAAAAGCTGACCAGACTGACATAGATGTGTTATGGATTAATAGCTGTCCTGTTTAGTTTTGAGAAATAAAGGATTCTTATTTATAAAATAGCAAGTGTTGCAGTAAAGAGAGAATTACTGAAATGCAAAGTATGCAGTACCTGTAGAGAGGTGTGTAAGCTGAAAGGAATTTGGTTAGCTGTTGTGTTATCTGAATCATTCGGTAACCTTGGAATCCTTATATGAGGCCAGTCATTTCATAGCTGTATGGGATTAACTTCGTTGCAGCTTCTTAATTCTCTATGGATGGTTGCGTGCTAGTTGGAGGATATCAATAACTTAGGATATCTCTTGTAACATGGCATGAGTGGAAATTAGACTTTGGCTATTTATAAAGTAAAGCTTGTTAAAGACAAATATTTGGCTTTCATGCTGTGAATAATGGCAACTGTGGATGGAACACTGTGTGCAATATTAGATATTCTTGCCTTTTTTTTAAAACAGACTTTCAGTTAGAAAAGAACCAACATAATCCTTGCAGTCTCTGTGTGACTTTGGATAATGTTATAGTATTTTAATACCACTTGGTTTGCTATTCCGTTTCACAGTGTACTGTCTTTGCATCTTCTTGCTGAACTTACCACTGGGAGTGAGTTGCCAGAAAATATTCATGTCAGTATGACCAATATTTGAGTTAGGACTATTGGCTAAACCGAAGTATAAATATGTAAATAAAAAGGGAAGCCACCTGACTTCCTTGGCTAGTAGTTGCCTAGAGCATACTGTACCTGGAAGCCAACACTGTTCTGCTGGCTTACGGCGGGTTGTCTGGTAAAGGTAGAGCTTACTACATATGATGACAGTACAGTTCTGCTTCACCCCATAGACAGGCTTATGCTTTTATTGAAGTTTATTTGGTGACAAACTTCTGCATTAGCCACTTTCTTGAAGTTTCTTCAATCTGGCCATTATCTCAGAATAGTCTTTGATAAGGTACCTTGCTTTTTCAGCTCCTATTCCATTTAGAAAGAAAGAAAAACAAGAAAAAGACAAAGATGACATGGTGCCTGACAGATACGCAACACTTCAAGGTATGTGAATAATATCATCATAGTAATTTTGTCTCAGAACGTGCCCTCTAGAGTTCCACAGTGCCCACCAGGTATCTGTTTACAGAAAGGTGTATGCTGTTGTAGTTGATGTTTACCACTGGCTTTCTGAATAAGAAAGTGGATGAAGATTTCTTGCCTTGAAGACTGTTTTTAAGTTGTCATGTTTCTGTCAGTATGTATAGTACTGGATTCTCGACTCAAGTCTTCATGGTTTTGGTTTGGGGTTTTTTTCGTCATTATAAAGCTCATGCCCTTATCATAGCTGAGCTGTAAGGATAGCTGCAGACACGTTCCTGTAATAATTACTTAAGTGCTAAACTAAACATGATTTGAACCTGGGTGTTTAGTTTTCTGTCTGACTAATCATTTCTGGAAGTCTTCAAATATTAAAAAAATATTTGTGTATACAGTATAAGTATGCTAAGGATCTGGCTTGATTTGTTCACTTTCATTGTGCCTTTTACCCCCCATGCTTTTGCGTCTGACGTTATAAATATATTTGAGTTGTGGCTACATGGAAAGCAAGCAGCTCTTTGTTTGGTGTGGCTAAAACCAGAGTCCAAACGTGTAGGTCTAAATTGTTGTGTTTGCTTTCCGTTGGCACAATACAGTGTTAACTCCTGTTGTTTTTAATGGTCTTTTCAGATGATCCCAGCCCAAGGCTCAGCGCACAGGCGCAAGCTGCAGAAGACATTCTGGACAAATACAGGAATGCGATTAAGCGAACCAGTCCTAGTGAAGGAGCTATAGTAAACTATGATGGTGCAGGTGAGAACCTGGCTTTTATAACAGCACTAACATAGTTTCTCCTCCTTAAAGATAAAAACACTTTAGTACTCTAGACCACTGTTAGTACTAACAGCTGAACAATGAGAGCTCTAAACTAGGCATATTTTGTCAAATAATCTGTGGGACAGTCCCTCGGAGGCTGGGAATTGAATCAATATTCCCGAGACAGCTCTTTCGTATTGCCATTGAGGTGGCTGTGTGTTAATAGCACATCTCTTACCAGTGTTTTATTTTGGTTTTTTTTTAATGCATAGTGAAGAAGTATATTGCCTTCCAAAACCAATGCAAGTTCTTCTTAGTGACTTGTAGATCGCATGTTTTTAATACACTTTTTTCACTTACTCAGAATGAGTTGTTTTATGTGCTGTCTCCATTCCCCTCCTGACCTTAGAATAACAAGAAGAAAATAGAGAATATTAATCCAGTTTCTTCTTCTGAGTCCTCTCTTCCAGTGTAATGTTGTTCTTTTCATTTCCATAGAGGCTATCGGGGATGGTGAGAGTATGCATGACTCTCCACGTGATGAGGCTTTGCAAAATATGTCTGCAGATGATCTCCCAGACTCTGCAAGTCAAGTAGCACAGCCACAAAGTTCTGCTTTCTCCTATAGGTAAATACATTTGCAGATTTAATCTTGTCCACAAAGTAGAATTAAAAGCTGAAGCCATGTGATTGTTTCCCACAAAAATCTTAATGTGGATCAATTGTAAACTTTTCCGTGCTTTGAGTTTTATGCATCTTGAACTGTCATATTTCCACTGATGAAGGGGGGGTATTGTAACCTGAGAGGACAGGGCAGTTCAGCGTTTAGGAGATTCCTTTGAAACTGGTCTAGGTGCTATATCAAAAGAACCGGTATTCCAAAGCCTTGACAGCATTGGTATATTAAGATTATGTTAAATAACTTTTAGGCAGTATTTGAAAAACAAACCCAAAAAACCTCAAAAAGTAAAGACTTCTTTTTGAAGAAGCAGACCTTGCACTAACTTTATTAAGAAAATATTTTTCCTCTTTAAGGGATGCAAAGAAGAAATTGAGATTGGCTCTTTGTTCAGCAGATTCTGTTGCCTTCCCGATGTTGACACATTCAACAAGGAATGGTCTGCCAGACCACACAGACCCTGAAGGTAAATGCTCTTTATGCACACAGGTATTTTTTAGTGTGCGTGTCTCTTCTTTTGCCCCGTCCAGTGGCACTTGTACTGCACCATTTATGGTAGCTTCTGTTTGGCATAGATACAGAAGGCATAGGCCATCTTTTGCCCCCCAGAATGTTTTCTTTCTTACTCCACAAATAAACCTGCTAACTAAATCTGGTCTAATTATTTTTTTATAATGAAGTATTTCACATATAGTGCAGGTAGAGACTGAACCTGTAGAACAGACTCCCAAAATGCATGTAATGTTGCAAATTGCGCTACAGTACTAATAGAGTAGCTTGAATGATTTACTGAGTCTTTACGTTGACTTGGTGTATGCATCTTGTGCTTGTAACCCTCCATTCATTCTAGGTTTATTCTAGGTGAATTTGTTGCCTTATCTGGTCCTCTCACATTTCAGAATGGTTGTAAATACTAAATAAGATAGTGGTAGGAAAGCTTATCCCTTGATATCTGGAAAATTCAGAAAGACTTATTAATTGTTCTTAAATAACATTTATTGCCTCATGTACAGAAATTTTCTTTTAAACTGTTACGTGTTTCCCATATTCAAAAGCAGTTTTATTTTCATCATGCCTTTTCTTTATTAGATAATGAAATTGTGTGCTTCTTGAAAGTTCAGCTAGCTGAAGCTATTAACCTACAAGACAAGAACTTGATGGCCCAGCTGCAAGAGACAATGCGATGTGTGAGCCGCTTTGATAACAGGACCTGTCGAAAGCTGCTGGCGTCTATTGCGGAGGACTACAGGTAGTTTGTTCAGTATCCTCGTATTAATGGGTTTCCAAAAGCATGTATTTATTCACCAGCAGGTTGGGAAGGTCCCTTTTGATTTAAATTGTACTTTACTAAATCAGATTATGTCATCTCTGCTTCCCCACAAAATCACCTGTCTGTTAATGGCTTTAAAAAGCTTGGACCTTAAGTCAGTCCAAATAGTAATAAACTCAGGTTAAGTCAATTTGTGGCTAATGTTCAGCTCTAGCACACAAGAGACGCTGTTTGGAACTTGCTTTAATCTGGCATTCTGGAGTGCTGTAAGGGCAGTGAATTCAGTCAGAGAAATCTGTGTGAGGCGGAACTTCCTAATTCAGGCGTTACCTTTGTTTTGTAAACAGCACGTTGAAGATTCCTCTTGCAGTACAACTTAACAGCTATTAGTCTCTATCTTTATTGTGAATCTAATGTAGAGCACTTCTTATTTTAGGAAAAGAGCTCCATATATCGCTTATTTAACTCGGTGTCGCCAAGGCCTGCAAACGACACAAGCGCACTTGGAAAGGCTGTTGCAAAGAGTTCTGCGAGATAAAGAAGTGGCCAACAGATACTTCACTACAGTATGTGTGAGGTTACTGCTAGAGAGCAAGGAAAAGAAAATAAGGGAGTTTATTCAAGGTAAGATGAATGCAGACTGTGGAATGTTTATATTCCTTTCCTCCTTATTTAGATGCTGCCTCACGTTACTGTTTTAAAATACAACTTCTGATCTGAGGAGCCGATTCCTAAAATGGTTTGCATTTCAGCTGGTGAATTAGTGGCTCAAATAGACAGATTACTGTGACTTAACAGTGTGTTGTGGCAGCTAAGCCGTGGTAACTGTGTGCATTTTTCATGGGCTAAGAGAACAAAGAGAACTTGACCTCGATTGGCCTAAAGAACTGTGCTAAGTCATATTATCTATCATCTGCCCCATGGAAGAAGCAGGAATACTGTTCATTGTTGTAGATCTACTGATAAATGATAAAATAAATTGCAGCATGCAGTCCTCAGTATGGAAGCTATGGTTGCACCTTAGAAGATATAGGGAATAGTAGTAGTATGAATGAAATAAATCAAAGATTTCAAAATATCATAGCATAAAGGATATGAAAGACAACTCTCTTGAAACAGAGCCACTTTAAACTATTTCTGTGTTCTCTATGCGCATGCCTGCCTTAATAAAGTACATAAGAACTCTGGAGTCAATTCTTGCTCCTGGAGCATACAGTGCTGCATATTAAATGTGCTGAATAGGCTGGAATTAATATGAGAACTTGTATATACTGGGGTTAAAGTTCTGGTAATAAGATTCAGTGACCTAGGAAGGAGTTAAAGCCCTTTCATTGGACAGAAAGGAGACAGCTATTTCTGGATGATCTAAAAGAGAAACTGGCAACTGTGGCATTTGGGCTGCTGGCAGATGTGAGTGGCAGTTGTCTTCTGGTGCAGAGTGCTATAAATATGGAACCGATGAATGGCCAGGGATTTGGTCATGCTGCATTAACTTGGCTGCATCCCTCATTCTGTATTTTGTAGATAAATATGAAAGTTGCAACTATGCGTACTGAATAAAGGTAGGGGTAGGAAATGGTACACATGGGTTTTCTTGAGATCTTCCCCCGCCCTTCCTCTTTCAGCATCTGACAACTTTGCGTGCGCTGGTTCTGGTGATTGTTCTGGGTGTTATCTCTGTGGGTGGCTGGAAAGAAGGTGTAAGAACTGGCACTGCAGAGGAAGTGATTCACACAGCATCAAGTAGAGTATTTTGACCATATGCTTTGCTAAACGTGTTCTATATGCTTTTCCTTTAATTCCTCCATTTATTTCAAGTGTTCTTGCTTGTATTTCCCTTACTGGGGTGTGGGCAAAAAAAAGCCTCAGTGCTGCCTGGCAACAAGTCTGAAGTAGATTCTGGACTCTTCTTTCCAGAGAAACTTATCAGCTATAACGCTTTTTACTTAACTGAATATTCTCACTCTTGTTTCTTTTTATCAGATTTCCAGAAACTCACAGCAGCAGATGATAAAACAGCCCAAGTTGAGGATTTCCTTCGGTTCTTATATGGGGCTATGGCTCAGGATGCCATATGGCAGAATGCCAGTGAAGAACAGCTTCAGGATGCACAACTAGCTATAGAACGCAGTGTGATGAATCGTATTTTCAAACTTGCGTTCTACCCTAATCAGGATGGAGACATTCTGCGTGACCAGTGAGTAAATGTAGTTTGAAGTACCTGGTTTCTCTTTTGCAGCTGCTGCAGGTGGAACCTGCGCAGTCTTCGTGTGACAGACGTGACCAAGTCAGCCATGCTGTACAAACTCATGTTTTCTTTCAGAACGCTTTGTAAAAGAACAAGGAAGTGCTTTAGCATCATGTGCAAAAGTTTGTTTGCAACAAACTGCTAGAACAGAGTAAAATTGCAAATGTAATGACCTGGGATACAGACTTTCAGATCTGCAAGTGTGTATGCACATGATCAAAATCTGCTTCGGGACTCGCTCCTTCCATTTTCCATGCATTTGGGGTTTTTGAGTTGTAGAAGACAGGCTGTTTGAATGCTCTGCTGGCTGTGGGGTTGGGCTGGGTTGTACGGCAGAACCCTTTGCATCTGTTATTGACCTAGTGTCTGTTAGCTGTAGGACCATCATGATTATATGCATTCCTGGGGATCTCTCTTGTGGTATCAAACTTAAAACTAGTGGGAAACCCCAGGGGACTGCTGGCTGGCTGCTGCTTACTATTCACTCTTGGCTTTTGTGTTTGTTTTCAGGGTCCTTCATGAGCACATACAGAGGCTATCTAAAGTAGTGACTGCAAACCACAAAGCACTTCAGATACCTGAGGTAACAACTTCCCCTTTCCTTCACTTTCCTATCTGCGTCAGGGTGCTTGGTTTTGCTGCTGTGTGGGATGGGGAAGAGGGTTGGTTTTTTTCACACTTAGAAGCATTGCTTTTCTGTCTGTGACAGCTGAAATATCCTGCAGGAACAACATGCTCTACCTGTGCTTTGATATCTTCCACTGAGTGATCCTTCCAAATTATATATTTTCTGATTTTCCCACTTCTGTCCTGATAGTAAGATTAAAGAACTAATACTGCACTGCACTAAGATGCAGTAACTTTCTGATAATATGCTTCAAAAGACAAGATTTGAACCCTTTATGCTTCTAATGTGATTCGTATGCCATGGCTGTGGTTTACAGCTATCAAGTTAACTCTCAGAACTAGCCAGCATTAGTGGAACCTTTACAGATCTGTGAATTTGCCCAGTGCTTTCACTTTTCTCATGGTTAATAAGGTAACGAAAAGGAGGCTGGTGGGCTAAGAAGTCTGTGAGAGGCTGGATGTTTGCAGCCTTCCTAGTTCTCAATTCAGTGCGTGCACTGTGTCACTCAGCGTGGTGAGTGTTGGTAAAGCTGCTGATATGGAAGACCGAGACATACAGCTCTACCGTCAGTGAACCAGTGGGCTGGGGAAGTCGGGGCAAGTACAGGGTCATTATGTTAGTTGCAGGTAGAGTGCTGGCTCCTTGTAGTTTTTTTATTAGAACACAGCAGGAAGCCACCTTCATTGGCAGTGTAAAGTAACCACCTTCACTTAAAGCTTCCCGTTTCTCCGGGGCCTTGCTCCTGCCTGCAGGTCTCTGGTACTTCCGATCCTCTGTAGTGCACAGTAGTAGCTTGGACAAACAAGAACTGGCAGTGTGTTGGGGTTTTTTTCCTAGGTATATCTCCGGGAGGCACCATGGCCATCTGCACAATCTGAAATCCGCACAATAAGTGCTTATAAGACCCCCCGAGACAAAGTACAGTGCATCCTGCGAATGTGTTCAACCATCATGAACCTGCTTAGTCTGGCAAATGAAGATTCAGTACCTGGGGCAGATGATTTTGTTCCTGTTCTGGTCTTTGTCCTCATAAAGGTGAGTTCTTTTGCAAAGATCACAAGCCCCAGTAATTCTGGGTCAAGCAAATTTTAGGAAGAAAATAACGTGTTTGGGTAACTGGGAGCATGCTAGACTCAAAACCAGATCTAATTCAGCAGATTTAAGTAGAAACATCAGAACTGTGGTCACAGTTACGATTTTTGAATCCAAGCAAACTTCGCGTTTGGAACGAAGGAAATAGGGGTGCAGGCAGCGTGTGTGGAGTGGGCTTTTTTTGAGGTGTGTCCACCAGCATCTGCCATCCGTGCCTGCGTAATCTTGTCCTAGTTCAGGACCGAGATCCACACTAGGGCTGGCTTGCGTTGTGTTGCAGACCTGGTTTGACACACGCGTGTTTGGAGAAGGGTCTGTCCTGCCCAAGACGCCAGAACAGCAGGCTTTTCCGTGTGGTGAAATCTGTGACAACTATAGATTCTGCCAGTGTTTACCCTTCTTTCTCTTGACCTGCTAGTTGTTTTTCCTTGTTGGAAAAATGCTCCTTTCGTCAAGTCTGATGCATTCTGAGTGTGTGAAGTGGGTGAACAGTCACTACCCGACGGATACGTTACATAATCATGTGTTATGAATGTGTGAGGATCACTGTACAAATTGTTTCTCCATTCTGTGTCTTGTAATGTTTGATGTTTGGCTTCGCAAACAAGCTGTGAGTATCTCTTTCTTCTTCAACCCTCAGGCAAATCCACCTTGCTTGCTGTCCACTGTTCAGTACATTAGTAGTTTCTATGCCAACTGTTTATCTGGAGAAGAATCGTACTGGTGGATGCAGTTCACAGCAGCAGTTGAATTCATTAAAACTATTGATGACCGCAAGTAACTCACACAGCACATGTATGGGCAGACTGTTAGCAGAAGAAGAGTATCTAAGAATGTACAACAGTTGCAAAAGCTGAAGAAGAGACTTTCCTTGTATAATACTGTACAGAATTGAGGCATTTTAAAACACACCTTTACTAATCAAATTAATTTAACAGATTTTCCCCTTCTCTTTTGGTTGCGTTTTTCTCCCCTATAGACACTGGCACTGCAAAAGGGACCACAGTTTTCAGGTATTTTGGAATCTCAAAACATGCAGAAAATTCTTCATGCTTTTTTCCACCACCCTTCTTCCTGAATTCTTACTCACGTGAATAATTCACCGCATTTAATTTCTAGTAGAAAACTGAAATGAGAAGAATCAGGGCAACCACTTAGTGTACTTTCTAGCTCAATACACCTTTTATTAATAAAACACCAGCCACACTGAAAGTTTGTAGTAGCAGACATGAGCTATCAATTGTATTTCACCTAAATTTAAAATCTGAGAGGACGGTGTAAATATTATATACCTATATTTAATGCACTGCAATTATCTTCGGACTCATTATCCTTTGAATAAAGAAGCAAAAGCCTCTCTGACCTCTATAACAGGTTGTGACGTACTGTGTTTTGGTAATGAAAGGACTTCCTCGAATTAAAAAAGGGCAAACTGAAATATTTATTAAAATGTAATTAAGATTACTGAAATTTCTAAAACTGGAATTTATAATAGACAGGGCTTCTTAGATAGCTAAACACTTTTTGGCTAGGGCATTAGGGTGTTACAGAGGTTTGGATATGTAGGGGAGAGGGACTGTAAGTTACAATAGAGAAGTCTAATATAAAGAAGGAGAAATAAAATACCTTACTGTAATATTTTTTCTGAAATATTGTGTATACTGTACAAACCCCAAACAGAGATCCTTAACAGAACCTTGGACTGTAATATATATTTTGATTAGTGACATTAAATACATATGCCAGGGGTTTCAGTGAATGTTTTTACTAAATGTTCTTCGTGTTGTCTGCTATGCAGCAGTGCAAGTTTTACTGTTCATATAAAATATTTTAAAATATAACACTGTTCTTTATGAAACATATCATGACATCAGTTCAGGGTGTTTTATAGATTTCTCACCCCACCTTTCCCTTAAACTGACAGTTATCAATTTAAAGAAGTTTTTTATGCACAGCACCACATGGATTTTCTCATGAGTGAAATGGTCTGAGTGATGGCCAGTGGTCGCTCTCTGTATATAAGCATTTGCTGTTCTTTTTTAGCTAGAATTACACTGAAAAAGGACAGCAAGCATTTTACTTTTTCATGTCAGTATTATTTCTTGCTCTTCCCAGAGTATTCGTTGCACTTCTGACAGAGGGACGTGTTAAGACTTGGTGTCTGTGAGTCGTAAAGAAAACAAAATCTTTCTCGCATTCTTTTCAAACCATGATGGCTTTTCTTTGCGTGTGTGTGCATTTTGATGATTAAAACCTGTAAGCAACTAGTACTTGGGAAAATCATTTGGCTAACTGAAATTAGAGCAATTTATGTAAAGTATCAAGTGCTCATTTGGCTGTGCTACCTGTCAAGGCATAATTAAAGAAACTTACTTTCTAGGCCTCTAATATGTAATTCAGAACAACATTTTTGCCAAACTAATCACAGGCGAGAGGGTGGGATGGTAACTTTTTTCTTTTATTTATAGTCTTTCTCCTCTATTAGAGACTTGATTGTGTGGAGGAGCAATACTCAGTAGAAACAAAATTCTTCTGATCTGCCTTACTGTGGTAACTCCGTCTGTGTAGCATTGCAATATTCTAGTTATTTAGCCTTGATGGGGTTTTGGTGCTGAACACGTAACTTGATATTGCAAGCACAGCCCTGACCAATAACACTCAGCAGCGAAGCACAAATATGCCCTTGAAGATATGGCCAGATCATATCTAAAAGCAATATAAATTCATTTATATTGAAGTGTCCTGTAATATTTAATTATTACTTGAATATCTGAGACGTTCAGACCGATGTGTGAAAGTTCTTTCAGTCCTGCAGTTTGGGCTGTAGTCGAGGACAGTATTTGTACGATCCTTCCGGAAGGCACAAAGCCACGCGAGTCGGTGATCGCGCTGCGCGTTGCTTCTGCTTGTGAACTTGGCAAGCAGGGTTTGATCAGCACCATCAGGTCTTTCACGTTTGCTCTCCTTTATGGAAGGGGCAAGAACCGTTTCCTTCACAATCTTGATCACTTTTTGTTTTTCTGTGTAGAAAAATACTGAGAAGAACTGGAGTCTTTTATTGCTTTTTAGTTACTTTCAAAGCAGCAAGTGTTCCCGTGAGCCCCAGGTGAGCTGAGAGTCTTCACAGCAAGATGGTCCTTTGCTTCTTTTTTTGAACCTACTCTGAATGTCCTTTGTAGAGTCTTGGTAGGCGTAGTTAGGGAATTAGGGTTTCCAAAGAATTGAAAACCTTCCTGTAATACCCTCTTACTATTTTCCCCTGCTGTCCCATAATGTTTTGTTTTAAAATGATAAAGTACACGTATAGGAGGTGAGGTTAGGTTTTGTTGTGCAATAGTAAAGGTGAAAAGACAGGGCACAAAGGACCAAACGTAGCAGAACTGTTGCCAAAAGGTGCCAGCCAACCCTCTACCTGTTGCTGTAAACTTGGTGCTTTCTGTTAATTAAATTCCTGCAGCCACCGAAGGGCGAGTGGAGCGTTTGGGGGAGGGAGAGGGGGTAGAGCCCGTGAGTAGCAAGGAGCAGTCATGGAGGCTCCGTCGCTGACTGCAGCGCTGGTGCTTGGCATGTCTGGAGGAGCTCCAGATCAAACGAGGGCATGGCTGTGCCTCCTGGTATTTCAGAGGTGGTATTTTCCCTTTTTGGGTAGAGGAGTGAAAGGAAAGGGCTGGTTTTTTCATCCCGAGCAGATTCCTGTTTGCTCCTAACCCTAAATGAGATTTCTCTTTGAAGCTTTTTTAAATCCCCTCTAAGGCGAACTGGAGCGTGTACGGCCTATTACGTGTTTGAGTTTAGGGGATTTTGTTTTCAAGACCTTACACTACCAAATGCTGAATGTAACTGCCATAAATTTCAGGAAAAAAAGCCACGAGCGTGATCCTGTTTCCCGTGGGTGAGTTTCTGGTGAGCACAGTGTTGGTTCGTATCGCTTGCAAGTGTCGATGTTCTGTTGGGCCGAATTCTCACACAAGTTTGAGAAGGTGCTGCCGTGCTGCTGCCGAGCGGCGTGGGGGGAAAGCGGCGGGCGGAGGCAGACCCGGTCGGCAGCACAGCCAAGCCGAGTTTGGCACGAGTGTGGCCGTGCAGACCGGCAGCCTCCGGCTCGCAGCGTGGCGGGAGGGCCGGAGCCGCAGGAGAGCGGGGACGAGTTCTCTGAGTTGGGAAGCAGCTGGTGACTTGGTTGAGCCTGTACTACTTGAGAATTAATCTCTGCTGAGTTCGTAGTGTGTGTTCTGTACCTTTTAATTGTGCTTTACCTCTGTTTAAAAGCTTTGTACTGCCTCTCCTCTTTGAAACTGGTAAAGCCTTTATAAATCTAAATTAATGAGCTTGCACAATCTTGTATACAGGAACCCCATCTTGTCTCTAACGTGATTATTAATGTATTATTCTGTAAAAACTGATTAAAAGGAGAGCAGTTTAACCGCCTGGGTTTCATGTTTCCGCCTTGTTCCAACGCGAGCAGCTGGAGATGGCAGCGCAAGCGTGAACAGCTTCCCACCAGCTCTGCGAGCTTTCCCGTTCGGCGTCGCTGCGCTGCTGCGTCCTCAGCCCTTCCGCGGCAGTGTGCGGGGAGTGGACAGCGGCAAAACCCCCCCCGAGATCCAGTTAATGGGAGAGGATGCACCGCTGAGCTGCCTGCTGAATGCCGAGCTCTGCAGGTTGGCTTATTTTATTTATTTATTTTTTTAAAAAATCATGCAGCTTGGCTGTCCTGGTAGTTTGATGGGAATAGACAGCTACATGCAGCGAGGTGGCTCGCCTGGGGACAGCCGCCGCGACCGTGGTCCCTCCCTCCGCTGCGTGTTGTTCATTGCCTCGACGGGAGTGGTCGAGTCCGAAATGACCATGTTTTGGTGATCTTATTTCTTCAGAATTGTTCACATCACCTACCATATAGTGGATCTCAGTGGCCGCCGTGCAGCCGCCCCGGTCCCGCACCCATTCGGGGCGGGTGG
>Ga0065711_1006348_pt1 | contig 18187 bp, 24 predicted proteins | sample Hoacrofraction12_FD_59098 | JGI IMG/M metagenome (GOLD analysis project Ga0065711, IMG submission 59098) | Hoatzin crop microbial communities from Cojedes, Venezuela - Epithelial fraction 12 v2 (version 2) | ecosystem: Host-associated > Birds > Digestive system > Esophagus > Crop | place... | reverse complement strand
GGCTGTCCGTGCTGCTGCGTAGGGCGAACTGGAAGTGCAACCTTACCTAAATGCATCTTGTAAATGAAGTAAATGTGTGCTCTGCACCCCACTTCTTTCTTGGGTTGGGTTCCTCTGCTTTTCTTTGCTAGGGAACCTTTAGAACCCAAAGGAGGCAACTCAGTGATGTTCTCTCACCCTTTTTGTCAAGCTATCAACCCGGTGGTCTGAGTATGAGGAGCAGGACTGTGGGAAAAGTGACTTTCCATTTGTGGGCAGTGAAATTGTACGGGACCAGCTGCATCAGCTGAATGTTCCTAAGTGCGTGGGGCGTGGGGTGTCGGTGGTGGAGGGTGTGGGTGCAGAGCCAGCACCCGCGGGTGGCTCTGGCATGGCGGGCAGGCTCTGTGGTTCCGGCGCGAGGACGGGGCTGGGCACGTTGCCGCATCGAGCCCTGGCTGGCAGCAGCGGCTGCCCCGAGCGGTGCGGGCTTTGCTCCGGATGGGACAGACCTGCCCGGCTTCCCTCTGCGTGCAGAGCGGTGGAAGCTGGAAGGGCTGTGCCCGCACACCTGGCTGCGGAGGGGAGCAGCTCGGCTGCCCGAGCAGTGGGCACGTCCAGCTAGGGCAGGGCAACTGGTGCTCCCACATGCGTTTTTCACCTTGATTCACATTTACCCTCACGTGTGCTGAGATACCTGTGTGGACCAAGCCCTGCAGCACTGCCAGCATCTCACTGTCCCTCCGACGTGACCGTCCAGCACCTCCCGTCTGCAGCACAGACATCAGCTCTCGGCTGAACCCAGCCTCAGCCCACCACGGCAGCAAACCCCATTTTATTTCTCTCTTTCAACGTGTTTTTTCATTCCTTGGTCCAGAAATACCCTTCAGCCTCGCAGGAGCTGCCCGCTCCTCTGCCATCCTCTCCCAGGTCCCCATCCCCTGGCACTGTCCGATGGGGACTCTGTCATTTTTCTTCATTATTCCGCCCTGCCTCTCTCTCTGGATGTCTATTCTTCTGAGATCTCTGTGTTACAGTATTTAGCCAGATCTGAAATGTTTACCAGTTTAGGCCCAACAGGTAATAAATCAACCTTTTTCAGCAGGCAGCTCTGAAAGGTGACTTAGAGGGTATATCCCTCACTTGAACTACGTCTCGCCAAAGGAAGTTTTAATATCCAAATTATAGCTCTGAGTCTAGATGGCTTAGAGATCTTGGAGATTTATAGCTCCTATTAATAACCAATTATTTCTCAAACACATTTGCCATGCAGTTAGGCCCAAGCCGTTAGATGGCCTGAAATGCTAAATGCCCTGTTAAAGTGCGGTGACAAACATCATATATTTTGTGTCGATGCCGGTTTCCCAGCTGTCACGGTGTGAAAACAATGGCATCCACGACCCTTGGACCGAGCCATCCGTCAGAGCCGCGCTGGGCACGGCCGAGGGGAGCAGGAGTCGCTCCCCGGCCCTTCGCTGGGCTGCGGGCTGGGATCGGTTTGACTTGGTGGGGTGTCCTGGTCACAGGGCAGGGGGGCTGTCATCCCACGTTGCTGCTGCTGCTGGTGGCAGAGCAGCTTCTAAAGCCAGTGGGGTTTGAGAGCAGACTTGAAGCAGCCCTGCTGCTCCATCATTGTGCAGGATCTGTGCTTGCCGGGGCTGAGGCAGGACCCATCCTGCATCCTCCTGGACCAGCAAAGCCCATCTCCAGGAGCATCAGCTGTTGCGTTCATGCACTGGATATAGGGCTGTGTGAATACTGGGGGTGGACCTGACCTTTCAGCTTTGATCCCTCAACAAACTGAGGGATCCTCCATCCAGCATTGTGCCATGGGTCCTGCCTGAATAACAGCATTGTGGGTCCAGCATCCCATCTTGGGGCCACCCTTTGGGCCAGCAGCCCATCTCGGTGTCCAGTGCCAACCACTCCGTTCCACTTGGCGTTGTCTGTGGTGCATGATGCCCTTTCTCCGTGTCCCAGTGCACGTCGCTGGTCATGGTGAGCTGTACTTCTTCTCTCCGCAGCCCTGTTTGCAGTACTGGCCTGAGCCGGGGCTCCAGCATTACGGCCCGATGGAGGTGGAGTACATTTCCGGAGCGGCAGATGAGGACATCGTGTCCCGTCTCTTCCGAGTGCAGAACATCACACGGGTGAGGTTCTCTCCTCTGGCTCCATGCCAGCACAGGGTGGTTGGGGGGGGTTCATGCGTGTCTATGACACCAAATCCAGGACGACACCTTTCTAACAACTCCCTCTCCAGCTTTTGCATCTCCCAGTGCAGAGGTCTGGGTTGGGTGAGCTCATCTGCAGGGGGTGGATCGCTTTTGTTAGCCTGTGCACTGGGGAAGGGCTGGGATATCACCAAGAGCTTCTTTATATGAGTGAAGACGTTCTTTGGAGAGCAGAAGGATGATGGATCTAGTGAGGCCACAGAGTCCTAGAGCTTGTCATTGCCCAGCCAGATAATTCTTCATAAAAACTAACTGAATGGTGCTAGCATCTTCTTCAGCCTAACCCAGCTCCTCCAGAGGATGCAGCCCCAGCTCTCCTCCTGGCAGACGGGAGCCTGTAAAATTGTCGTTGGCTCCATCCTTCCTTTCTGGAGTTCACAACTGCTTGCAAGATCTTAGAGAACTCTGTAAGAAGACCTTTCTCATCCTGCTTGGAGGTCTATCTCTGCCCTGCCACACATGTATCACAGGATGGAGGCTCCCCACGTGGGCATGGCAGCTCCCTTGGGACTAGCAGTGCCTTTTTCCTTCAGGGTGAGAAGATCCACATGGGTTTTTACCTGTTGTCCTTGTTGCGTTGATGCTTGGCTGGTTCAGCTTGCCTTTAAATGAAGAGCAACGGGGAAGGGACAAGGACTGTGTCCTTGAACAGCCCGCGTGGGTGCGGAACTATATGTGGAAGAAAAAGTCGATTTAACTACAAAAGCTGGACGTGAAGAGGCGGCATCCCTGAGGTCTTGAAATCTGAAGGTTGCCAAGAGGCTGAGGCCAGTGCCCCACTGGAGGTCATTGGGCAGATGGGAATTAGGGAGCTTGGAAAGGAGCGTGCGGCTTGGCTGACAGCCCGGCTGGGAGGGGTGCTTCGGCGTGGGAGCTGGGTCGGAGGAGATAAATCCTGATTATCTGGACTCTTAACACAAGGAGGGTTTTGGTTCGCGCGGCCCGTGGGAGCATCTGGCATTTCGTGGGTGTCAGCACAAAATCCTTCACAAATGTGCTTTGCTCTCAGGTGGTGCAGCATACCCCACGCTAAATTAAAATGCAGCGTGATTGAAATCTTTGGATCTGAGAAGAGACTTCCCCAGGGAGCAGGGCGCTGGAGGACCGCTGGTAAATGCAAGGAGCTGCTTCTTGCCAAGCCTTGCTGGATGGAGGGGAGTCGCAGGTCCTCCAGAGCCAGAGCTTTCACCTGGGCTTCAAAACAGATCCCAAAGCTTTCCTTCCCGGGATGTCAGAGGAGTTTTCTCCTGGTTTAACTCCACTTACTTGTTTCATCTTCCTCCTCTGCCTTCCTGGCTTCCAGCTGGAAGCAAAGTCTTCAGCCCGGCGAGGTCAGCCCATCCCAGCCACGTCGCTGACCCACATGGGAGGTCCCAAAAAGGAGGAGGAAAGCCCCCGTGTGTTTGGGCTGTGCTGGTTGGAGTGGGCATGAATGTCCCCAGCACCCACCCCCCAGGCTGGGGCTCCCTGCGGAGCCGCAGGAATGCCCGGTGCTGCTGGCTGGGGATGTCTGGGCGCTCACCCCGCTCGTCAGGCCTCTGAAATCGGGTGGATGGAGCTCTCCGGAGCTGGGGATCCCCCATCTGCACCTGAGCCCCACTTTCTCCTTTGATGTGTGCTCCTCTCAGGTGTGCCGCCGAGCCCCGCGATGCGGCTGGGGTGGGTGACCCGTGGCTTCATCCCATCAGGTGCTCCCGATGACCCAAGTGCTGCCGAGCAAGAGCCCCACATCTGCCTGGCGAAAGCCTGGCCTGGTTTAGCTTTGTGGATGTAATCTTCCTCCTGGAGCCTGCTAACCAGATTAGCTTTCAAAACTAACCAGATTACCAGGGTATTAAGGCACAATGCCACCGCTCCCCGCCTCCGTGGGTGGCAGCTTCTCGTCAGCCTCCTGGTTTACAGCAAGCACAACACAACACATCGCCTGGGATCTTCTGTGTGTGAGGCAAGGACGGGATGGAGAAGCCTTAGGGAGGCTCAGGGGTCTGGTACCAGGTTCTGGGAGATACAGAGGCAGCCTGAGACACTGTGAGTTAGGATAAACCATGTCAGCCGAGCTTCCCCCGGGTGGGATGGGATGGTGGAACCAGTGCGAGCTGTGGAGGAAGGGGCTGAACCATCCATCTTAAAGCACCAGGAAAGGGTTTTCCTCTTTTCCTCCACTATTAAAGCGTGAAAAACCCCTCTTGTCCTCCATCAAACCACCAGTGCAGGAAGTGAGGGCAGCCCATGGGTTCCAGCTGATGAGGTTTGCTTTTCTAGTTGCAGGAGGGGCACCTGATGGTCCGGCATTTCCAGTACCTGCGGTGGTCAGCATATCGAGATACCCCAGACTCCAAGAAATCCTTCCTGCACCTCCTGGCCCAAGTGGAGAGGTGGCAGAAGGAGAGCGGCGATGGCCGGACCGTGGTGCACTGCCTGTGAGTGTCAGCTGGAGACGAATGGTCTCTAGTGTGGGGGGAGATGCCACCAGCTCATGTGTCCACAGTTCTACCTGGAAATCCCCTAAAAAGCTCTCAGTGGGGGTCACTTCATGCCCAGATGGTTCTGTCTCTCCCAAAACACACACTTTGGGTGAGGCACCTTGTGGGCACCATGTCAAACCTCCTCCATGAGATGGATGCTCAGCGTGAGTGACAGCCGCTAGCAGCACCCCCGCCGTTCACCCCTGCCTTGCTGGGCTCGGCAGAGGTCCCAGCCCTGTTGCCACATCCCCTGTGTGTAAGAGGCTCCAAAGGGGTGCAACAGGAGCATCTCCCACTGCCTGCTTCTCATCGAGGTGGACGTGCTCTCCATCCCTCTCCTCCCAGCTGGGTTGGGCTCACACAAGCACCCGTGCGTGCTCTCCTCGGATGGGACCTAGCACGTCTGCAGATTGGTAGAGACAGCAGGCGAGCCTTTAATCAAAAATTAATTACAGCCTCGTCTGTCTTCATTAGCCGAAGGATAATTTGAGAACATGCTTTATAAAACACGGCGTCATGTTCTCTCTTCCTCTCCCCGGTCCCCTTTGCTGCCAGGGATCAGGTGTGGCGGCGTGGGATGGTTTCCCCCGGGATGGGCGGAGGTACCCAGTGAGCTCTGCACCGGGTGAAACGTGGGACAGTTCCTCCAGCCAGCACGACCCAAGAGGTCACCAGTCCAGGGTCGCCCTGCGGATGGGAAGAGAGTGGTAGAGGGACACAGTGGCTTCCCCAAGGTCACATGAGGAATTTGTCCACGGCAGGGCTGGAAACTGAGCCCAGATGTCCCAAGATCCAGCCCTGAGTCCAAAAAGGTGTTTTCATGCTCTGTTGTGGCTCTTGTGAGGACCAGAGGGCAGGATCACAGCTCATGCCACCATCTGGGTCTGTTCACGTCCGCCAGTTTGGGAGGACTCTGGAGTATGAGCCCCTGCTCTGGGACATCTCCTGGCTTGCAGGGATGGGTAGAGAAAGGGGGAATTAAAGGATGCAGGGAGATGCTCTAACGCCGTCTGCTCACCACCGACACGTGTGTTTCTCCCACCAGGAACGGAGGTGGCCGGAGCGGCACCTTCTGTGCCTCCACCATGATCCTGGAGATGCTCAAGTGTCACAACATGGCAGATGTTTTCTATGCTGCAAAGACCCTCCGCAACTACAAGCCAAATATGGTAGAGACCTTGGTAAGCACCAGACACTGCTGGCGCTCGGCCCGGCCGCTGGTCCCAGCGCATCCCTCTGCAGGGAGGAGAGGTGCTGGGGGATGCTCACCTCCCCCAAAACCTCCTTTTCCATCCCAAATCCTGATGAGCATTATGGGCATCCTCATGCAGAGCGTGTCTCGGTGAGTGTGCCGGCACCGTGCCGCGGGCTGGGCGGGCAGGAGGACGAGGCAGCGCTTGAAAGCAGCCTCGGGCTTGCCTTCATCTCGCCGTGCCGACATGCCCGTGGCATCAGCACTGGGCTTGTCGGAAATCCTTCCCAGGAGTAGTAAGGCAGGTTCACATTAATTCACGGGATGTAATTGCAGTTCTTCGGAGGGTTTGCGGCGCCGGGAGCAGCTCTGAGGTGGAGTCGGACAAATTCTTGTTGGAAACATAGAAAGGAACAGCGTTTTGAGTGAAATTAATTGGTGGATGAGCTGCTGGGGGCAGCGACGGAGCCACGTTTCGTGACGGGGAGGCTGGAGGTGGCAGCGGGTCAGGGCGAAAAGCCCATGCCCTATTTCAGGCCCTCGCTAATGGGACAGGGGATGGAGCAGGCGCGTGTCCGTCCCCGTGATGGAGGAAGCCAGGTGCCTTGTAATGTTTTAAAAGCAAGTCAGCCGGAAACGTTTACCCTGTTAGGATTATAAAATCCCTAAGTTGCAAAATGAAATGGTTTCGAGGAGGGGATGTGATTTGCATTAGGAATTAAAGTGGAGGAGAAGGTGAGGGAGGGGAGGGGGAGCAGAGGGAGGGATGCGGATAATGGAAAGATGATGTGACAAGCATGAAGCCACCAGGCCCATTGGGCTAGATTGCAAAGGTATTAAAAAAAGGCAACATTTCACATCAGGACACAAGCATCCTCCAGCCTCAAATGAACCTGAACCGTCTATTCTGGGAATCCCAATCTACCGGAGTCACTGGGAGGCCGGATCCTTGCCCAGCAGAAAGCAGCCGGCGCGTCGTAGCTTCCCGCTGCCCGTGCATCTTCCCCCTCTGTTTGCCCATGGGGTTTATTTTTATATGATGATAAATGGAAACAATCCCTGTTCTTAATCCAAAAAGCATTATGTGCTTTTAATCCAAGCTGTTGCATCCTCCTGGCTTTGAAACCCTTCTCCCCCGCTGCCCGCTCCCACCTGGGGTCCGCGAGCAGCCGCCCGCCCGCGGGGGATAACAGGATTTTCCTGCCGGTGCTCAAGCTGCTGCTGAGGGTTTCAGGAGATGAGCTCTTCCCCTGCTGTCACACCTGGAATGCTCCTACAATGTCCTACAGCAGCATTAGAAACTTTATTGATTTGGGGTTTTTTCCCCCGTGCTGGCTGGTTTTGCTTGGTGGATGCTCGAAGGAGCCACATCTCGTGGGGATGGGCGCTTCCGTGGTCCGAGCTCGCCTCTAGTTTTCTGTGCTGTGAGTTGGAGGAGGACGGGAGAGCACCAGAGTGGGTCCCGTAAAGGAGAACTAGGATGGACGAGACTGCCTTTGCAAGCTGAATGTCAGTGATTTTTGGTGTAAAACCAGGAGGCTGCCATGCTGGGCTTTCCCTCCGTCGGCTGGAGGAGAGCAAAGGGTGGGACGATGCTGACGCCGTCCGTAGCTGTCTCAGGAAAGGGAAAGGGTGAGGAACGAGCCCGGACCTGCCGCGGGCGCAGAGAGGAGCTTTCCCACCCGCACCCCTTGGCTCCGGTCTGGCTGTTGCAGGCGGGTCAAACTTTGACCTGAGCACCAAAATGCTTAATTTTTTGGCGTTTCCCTTGGAAAATTCAGATTTTTTGGAAGTGAAAGCTCCTGAGACTTCCCTTCATGCCTTTTCCCCTATGCAAAGCAAATGCCCAGCCCAAATCCCTGCCAGGGATGGAAAATGACTCTTTTTTTATCTGCAGCAGGAGAATTTGTGAGGAGAAATGTCCTGGCAGTCAGGGCAGGGCGTCTCCGGACAACGGATGCAGCGAGGCCACGGAACTTGCCTGAGCACGCTCCCCATGAGCTCAAAAATAGAAACACTCCTCGATTTCATGCCCATGGTTTTATTTTGGACACCTCTGACCCCATCGCTCCCACGTCTCTGCCACCATCTGATTGACAGGTGTCAATCACCGCGGTGGTGATGGGGGGTCAGAGATAGGTGAAGCTGGTCGGTGGAGCCCCACACTGCTGCTGCCTTGTTTGTACCCTGGTGTAGCGAATAAACCGTATTTCCTTGGTAAGGGGACGTCGCAGCCCCTGTCCGTCCTTCAGGGGAGGCGAAGGTGCCGCACACCTCCGAGCTGCGGGGAATTGGGTGCCCGTGGATCCGAGGGATGGCTCATCCCCTGCTCTGCCGAAAGCGGAGTTTCTCCCGGCTCTTGCCTCAGCAGGGCTGTCATGGGGGACCAGCAAGGGACACAGCCCCCAGCGAGGGGTGACACGGGTGTTTGTGCCATAGGGCCTCTCCCAGGCTTTTCCTGAGGGCTAACGGAACTCCTTTTGCTTTGAGAAGGGATAGCTTTGGGGAATAGTTTACTCGGGATCATAACCTCCTCTCTTCTCTCTCCGAACAGGAGCAGTATCATTTCTGCTACGACATAGCACTGGAATATCTGGAGTCCCTGGAGACCAGATAGCACCTGGCCAGGAGAGCGGGGGCAAGGGCTCGTGCCAACCGTGCGTTTCGCGCTCGGACGTTGCGGTAGTGCTGAAGGTGAGGAGGGGAAAGAGCGAAGGACCCAACGAGAAAACCCGTCGGATGAAGAAAAACAAAAGGATGTGGGAACGTGTCGGCCGCTCCCCATCTTCATCCTCTGCTCTCCATTTTTTCTTCCCGCCCTGAGCATGTCCGAGCGGCCGCGGGTCGGATGCCACGGCTCGTCCCGTCCCTCCATCGCTTTGGGTCGCGGTCGTGGGGTCGGAGTGCGCAGGAATCAGCCCCGCGACGCTGCCTGGGCATCTCTACAGCAGCTGGAGTGGAGGCCAGGGAGGGGAGGAGGAGGAGAGAAGGAGCCGAGGCCGTTTCCCAGCAGGGAAGGATGGATATTTGGAGAAGAGAAGTTGCTTTTTCGATTGTGCGTGGAGTTGAAGCTGCACTTCCGAGGAGCCCAGCTGGCTGCTGGCAGGTTTTGCCCTTGGTGGGAACATGCTGGAGCAAAGACCCTGAGAGGAGCTCTTGAGTTTCTGCCTGTCGCACCATGAGTTTGATTTTTGCTTTTTTTAGTTCTGTGAGTTGCGACCCTTCGTGTATCCAGCCCTGGACAGAGCGGGGACGTGGGATGGTGGCGGGAGATGGAGGGCACTGGGCACGTGATGTCCCTCTGCAGGGACCAACCCGGACCCCTCCTGCCACCTTTGCAAAGCTTCTCAAGCGATGGTTCCCCTGCGTCTCCGCACCGTCTTCTCCATCTGTAGCAATGAATTCCTCCTGGGCTGACCCAACGGTACCAGCCCATGGGTGTGTTTTTAACCCTTCCCGTGTGAATCGCTGCACACGAGACACCTTTGGTGCCCAGAAACAAAATCCTCAAAAGTTGAGTCCATCCCACATGCCTCCTGGATGCCACCCCCGGGCAGCTGCCCATTGATGCTGCTTGGCTTCTGCTGGGGTTGGCGAAGCGGAACGGTTGGTTTTGGTAATGGGGTTGGCGTGAGGTGAGCTGTGCTTTGGGGCTGGGCACGGGGAGGTCACCACGTCCCCGGTGCCACCCAGGGACGAGCGTATGGGAACAGTGATTGAAGGTACCGGATACTTTTTTGGCTTCATCCTGCTGCAGGCGGGTGTGAGGTGTCACTTTTCTGTCCGATATTGAGATAATTACAGGGGTTTCTGCTTACGGGGCAGAGCCTGGTTGTCATCAAGCTGTGGTCAGGGTTTTCTCTCCCTGCAAATGGCCTCGAGAAGGTGCAGCCAGGGGGATGCAGGTCTGGGGTCTGCCTTGGAGACTCGAGGAACCGAGGGGAGGTTGCTTCTCTGTTGAGGGCCAGGTAGAACCCTTCATGGTCATTTTTGGGTGGGATGAAGTAGAACAGATGAGAAACTCCTCTAGATGCTGGAGCTTGTATGTGGGAAACCCCATCCTTCATCCTTCCCCCATCCTTCAGCCCCATCTCCCCAGCACAGGGGAAGGTTCCTGGCCCTGCCTGCCCGGAGCCTGGGGATCCCTCTTGCTGGGGAGCTGCATTCAGATCCATACCACGACTCAAAGCTTTGGAAGACGCAGGAAAAAAAAAGCTGCAGAGCTGAAACGGCTGCGTCCTGGATGAGCAAACCCAGGAGCTATTTCCATCCACCTTCCCAGGGTGGGGGACAGCAACAAGATCGATCTCTGCCCTCGGTCCCCCTCGCAGGGTATCCCACCCGCTGCCTCGCAGGCGCTGGGGGGTGGTGATGGGGATGCTGGCAGCATCGAGGGGGTTTTGCCCAGATGCTTGGTTTTCCTGTCTGCTTGCCGAATAATTCACACAGCCTGACAATAACTTACTCCAAGGTCTAGACCACATTATTCCCCTTTGTTTCCATCCCTGCTGTCTAACCCTGCCATGTTGCCCACGCTGTCTTGTGACCAATAGTCTTTTTACCACACCAGAGCCTGCAAAACTGTCCAGTTACACCAGTACCTGGTAACACCAGTACCTGGTAATACCTTGGCATTGCAAGCCTGGGCTTGGAATAAATTAGTGTCCTTTTCCCAATCCCCATCTCTCTGGAGACGTGTCCGTGCTGTCCTGGGGCGCTGCAGGGAAGGTGCTGCATAGCGGGTGCAGAGAGCTCACAGGGTGCAGAAATTGTTTGGTTTTGTATGAAAATGGCTGAGCCGAACCACTGAAATTCCTGGGAGCGGGATGGTGTTGTCATGGTTCAGCCCCGGAGCCTGGGAGCTGGGGGGCTGCTGCTGCTTCATCCCGCACCGGGAGCCTGGACCACCTGCATCCTCCCTCTGGTCCAGAGGGAGGGAGCATCCCGCAGTGCTTCGCAGGGAAGGTGTTGCCAGAAAGGGGAAAAAAAAAAAGGAAAACTGAAACCCCATTTAGTGCTAATGAGACTGGAGGAGATGTATATATGTTTTAAAAGCGAGATTTTTTGTTGGTTTTTTTTTTTTACATCACCTTGCTGGATGTCTCTGGGTTTTTAGGGCATCTCTTGTGAAGGGCAGACTTTGAAATCAAAGTGCTATAAAAACCAACTGATCTCCAACTCCTACTGAGATGCTCACATGACATGAGGCAAGGACATCCTGTACATAGAAATATATATATAGAAATATATATATAAAAATATAAATACAGTTCTTAAGATGAATAATGTTTATTGGTATTACAGATTGGAGTGGTGCTTTTTTGTTCTTTTTAATAAAACAACAAAAAAAAAGAAAAAAATTTAAAACCTGGAAAAACACCGAATTGCAACGATTTTTGTCTATACGCAGCAAAAGTGACCCCAAAAGCTGGCAGCATCCAAGAGCTGCTGCCAAAGGGACTGGTACCACGAGGCGGCTCGACCGCAGAGGGGGACGGTGCGGTGGGACCGAGGGAGGGCTGGCGCAGGAGGGACACATCCGATGGGTACCACACACATCCAGCTGTTGTTAACTGTTTTTTTTATTATTCTTCTTCTTTTTGGCTTTCTTTCCTTTGAAGAAAATCAGTTGCATAAATAAATGTTCCAAATTTGTGATGGCCTCTGGATTTCTTTCGCTGGCTCTGGGCCAGGAGCTGAGGTGTAGGGAGCTTGTCGAAAAGACCTCCATCTCAGCCGTGTCTTGCTTTTCAGGGGTATTTTGGGGGAACACCTTTGCAGGGTTGAATCCCAGGACTACAAAACCTTCCTGGCACAGAGGAGCCGTGTTTGCCCGTCACCACACAGAGAAGACTGGGTTGTCTTGGGCTCACAGAGCTTTGCTGTGGGCTTCCTCCTCATAACGGCGTGGTGAGATCATGGACCAGGCAGGACCTGCCAGGCGGCCAACGGAGGTTGGATGCCCACAGCTTCACGCGACGCTTCTGATGGAAGTTTTCCATTGCTGGAAAAAGTGTTAACGGAGGAAGAAGAAACTCACTCGGTGCATTTCCCAGCTGGAAAATGAAACCCTATTGTGAGAGAAGCCTTCAGGAGAAGAAAGCTCCTGCATTGTCTTCAGTGATTTATTTATTTATTACAAAGCAGCCTTCAGTTTAATCTGTTGTGATATTAAACACTTCCAGTAACACTTGAGTCTTAATTTAATGGAGGCCAAGGAAAAAAAAAATCTAATTGACTTGTCAGGACTGTTTTTCATCTTTAATTAAGGTTTGTGAAGGATGCGGTAATTACATTTTATCAATAAATAATAAAAAGGGGGATAATGCAAATGAAAATCAAGGACTGCACTTGGGAAGGGCTCGGGGTGTGCAGTCGCCTCTGGGCTGCGGGGTCAGCCCTTGGCAGGGGTGTCCCTGGGGATGAGCTCGTTGTCCCCGAGCCCCGCGGTGCTGTCCTGGAGGGCAGGGTGGCCTGGAGCCATGGCAGTGCCCCGGGTGACGGGGGGCAGGAGCTGGGCTGGCCCCTGCAGCCCTGCAACGTCCACTGCCCGGGGCCCAAGGTGTGGGGTTTTGGGACAGTTTGGGGACATTGGCCTCTGCTTGGGGAGGGGACCCATGCGGGAACAGCTTTGCAGCAAAGCTGTAGCCTGCAAGCCATCAGCAATGTCCTGCTGCTGCTTGTTCCTTCCCCCTTGCTCTCCAGGTTGGTGACTGCGTGCAAAAATCCAGCCCTGAAACCAAACAAAACTGGAAAGCATCTGATAAATTTGCATCTCTAAAAAAAATGAGGAAAAGATAGCCTTCTGCAAGGCCACTGCTGTGCGGATCTGAGCGTCCAGAGCTCCGCTGCAGCCAACAGCAGAGCCCCAGGGCACACAGCCGGGCTGGCCACCGGCTTGGTGGCTTGTCCATGCAGAGCCACTTTTGATTTCTTCGGTGAGTGGTCACCTTCCTCCCTGTGGTCCCCTCCCTGCTGAAGCCAGGGCCTGGCTCTTCCCAAGCTGTATTTCATCAACAGCTCGTTGGGCACTCGCTGTCACTGGCCGCTAATGGTGAAAAAACCTTTCCCCCTGGTTTTATGAAAGCCATCATTCCATCAGCCGGTCCGTAATGAAGAGAGAAACAGCAGCTGCTCCCTGGGGCCCTGCTCCCACCAGGGGTGATGAATTGCCCCTTCTCCGCTGTGCCCCATTAAGGTAAAAAAAGGATCTGTTTCTGCAGGGACCAGGGTGATGGCGGTTGGGTTTGGTGGTTCTCTCAGGCCCCAGGAGCTCCGGGAGGTGGGTGGCATCACTTTCCTTCCTTGCTTCATCCGTGCAACATCTCAAAGAGGCACAGCAGGAGAGCCAACAGGTAACTGGCACCATCCTGCGGAGCCGGGACAAGACCAGGAGTCTGGGAGCCCATCGCATGGAGATGTCCCGTGGAGATGTCCCTCCTGTCCCAGCTCTGGTTCATCAGCCTGTCCTGGTGAGTGGTGCGTTGGGAGGGGCAGCCTGGGAACAGGACGAGATGGAGCAAAACACCTCTTTCCCCAGTCTGCAGAGCCAAGAGTGCCTTGGCAGAGCCACAGGCGCCCAGGTCTTGCTGCTGCTCTCTGCCAGGCATGGATGGATTAGAGACGCATTAGAAACGCTTTAAAGGAGCACTTTGCATTTCAATAACTAATCCGAATCTGCCCTCCAATGCCCAACTTTTGGCCCTTGGAAATCATTCACCAACTCAACGCCTCCTTTGTGCTGTTATCTGCAGTGCACATGCCCTGGTAGAGCTGCTAATAAGTTCCCAAAGCCAATGTCCTGGTATTGTTGGAGGTGAACTGGATTTTCTTGTTCAGTTCATGGGCTTCTTCCCTACTCCAGGCTGACAGACAGCTCTGGACATGCTGGGGAAGCACGGCTCCAGCCCCTGGCTGGTGTCCAGCAGGAGCTGCAGAGGTGGCAGGTGGGACCTCTGTCCCCATTGACCCCTGTCCTCTTCCCTGGAGGGGCTGGTGTTCCCACTGGATGCTCTGCTCTGTCCTTGCCAACCCCACCCTGACCATTCTGCCCAGTATAAATGCCTGTTGGTATTCCCGATGCTGTGTTCCCGGATATGGCCTCCTCCCAGCTGGAGCACATGATGTCCAACGAAGTCGTGGGATGGAGAAAGATGCCATTCTTCCTTGGGCAGGAGCAATCCACGTTCCCCTCCTTCCTCATCTCCAGGGCAGCAAGTAACAGAGCGTGCAGAGAGGTTGTTCCTTGCACCAGCGCTCCTGTCCTTGGGGCTGCTCAAGGTGATGGTGGCACCATTGATGGTGACTATAGGAAAAATGAATTGAAGATACCACCCAGGAGTCTTTGGCTCAGCAGGGTCTGCAGGCAGAGTCCCCGAGAGCCTGAAACCCGAGCATGTTTTCAGGACCTGGGGAGGGTTGTCAAGATGGTGCCCAAATCTCATCCACCCATCTCAGCCACCCAGCCCAGTTATCAAGGGGCATGACCAAAGCAGTCAAAGGAATTGTGGGCAGAGCAAGGGCTTCCTTTTCCCCTGCCTCCTCCAGTGCTTCAGGTGAAGTGGAACCCTTCTTGGCGTGGGGGTCCTACCTGGGCTCCCCACCCCTGTCCCTCTGAGCAGCTCATGGCAGTTCACCCTCTCAGGTTTTGGCTTGTTCCTCTTTATGTGGCATTTTAAAGTTGTCTTGACTCAATGGTGAGGGCAAAAGAAGGGCTGGGAGAAGGGTGTGTTAAAACCCTCCAGATTAACCTTGGCACATTAATTCATTAAAGCGAAACCCAAATTCAGTTAGTTACAGTGGCCCATTTATCGCCTGTGATGTATCTGTGAGGCCAAGTGCTGTCCATGGCTCAGATTTGGCTGATCATCTCCATCTGATCCCCAGCCCCTGGAGATCCTGCTGAGCATCAACACTTCCCAAGCTCATCCAATGGGACCGGAATGGGGACAGGCGTCTCATGCTCCAGTCCCCAGGACGGCTGCCGTCCTTGCTTTGCAAATGAGCCCCACAGCCTGGATTGGTTACAAGTGGTTGGTCTTGCTGGCACCAAAATGTGGCCCTGGGATGAGGGGGCGGATGGAAGATGCCCTCTGCATGCTGGGCTCTGGGGTGCTCCTCAGGCTACACGCTGGCTTGTGCTGACATAGGGCCCACGCGTAAAAGGTTTTCACCCCAGTTTATTTCTGAGTGCTGTGCCCCTCAAGCGGCCAGAGCTTGGAACACAAGCGGAAAACAGGACCAATTTGTGGTCACGATTGGCTTTATAGCATGAACTGCTGAGCAGGATCCTGCAAATTCTCCTCCTGCTGAAATTTCCCTAAATTTTTGACTTGCAGGAGAAAAAAAAAGAAAATGAGCTCTAAAACTGAGCCATTTCCATACCAATGAAATCCCTTGGGGAGAAAATATGAGTTAGTACCAACGCTGCTTGGTTCATTTTTTGAAAAGAGGTTTTGGGGGGGTCCCTGGGAGGGTTTGTTTTGTGGGATGACCTTGTTCCCACGGACAGCCCGGCTCTGCGGGGATGCCCACGGCCCTTCTTCCACCATGGGCACAGGCAGCAGGGGCTGAAGAGCCCCGTCCAGGGCTGTGCCGCTCTCCCCATGCCCACCCAGCAGACCGGCAGCACAGACACCACACTTCGCTGGAGACTTCCCATCTCTCCAGCACTGCAAATGCAGCAGGGTAATTTATTTAAGTAGCCTTAATGGTACTGTAATCTATATGCTGATAGTGTCACCTCTAAATGTTCCATCAAAAGGCTCAATAGGAAGAATTTGTATTTCGAAATAAATATTTCCTCACGGTGTGCAAAATATCTAATCATGTATTTATCCTTAAGTACTTCCAAAAGTCAACATAATTATTCCAGTCCCATTAAGTTTAATTTGCAGTAAATTATGCATTTAGCTTTAAGTTGAGGTTGCTGGTTAGAGTCAAGATAAAGCTCTTGCTATTTATGAAGCAGTATTTCAGTGAGGGTACAAGATACAAATGGTTGGGCAAGAAAATCCCGCTCAGGAAGTTTGGGGAGAATTTCAATAGGGAGGCTAACAAAAAAAATCTGTAAAGTATCTAATCACAGACGTGTAAGCACAATCAGTCAACTAAAATGAGCTCCCAAACAGCTTACAGGTGCTTGGGCTGCCAAAAGAATTTTCCTCTGGCTAGAAAATTTGGTATTTTTCTCAGGACTCACTTTTGAAAAACAAATTAATCATTTAACTTCCCTCTTCATGTCGTGTCTTTGAGGTTTACAGGACAGGGAAGGTGTTCCTGCTGGAAGAGGTAGAACAGCTTTTATCTGTGATTTATCAGTGGTCTCGGATGTCCCTGCAGATTAACAGCAGCGGACAATTGATCCTTCCCTCCCTGAGGAGCCTGAAGCCCTTTGAGTCAATAGGAAATCTCCGATGGCCAGCGATGGGTGCTCGCTCTGCCCTTCCACGTTCATGGCTGCTGGAGTCACATCTCCATGTGCTGGATCCAGGTCTCCATGTGCTGGATCCGTGCCTCCACGTGCCAGACCCTCTGCACTTCGGGTTGATGGCCAAGTGACATTTTTCTGTCCAGTCCCAGGAGCTGAAGAGGATCGCGGGAGGACTTTCAATCCCAAAGACACTGTTGGTGGTGCCAATGGATTGAAAAATCGCCCGTTTGCTGGTGGGCTGGAGGGTGGTCCCTCGGGTAAGGCCAGACGGAGGTGATCCAGGTCGGCTGCTTGGTTTTGTCGGTGGTTCATTGACTTTCAGGTTGGTTCATTGATTTTCAGTACAAGATCTCTCAGAGTTTCACCCCTCCCTTCCTAAAACTGGGATGAACTTGTCTGAGCTGGAGCCAGTGGGCTGCTCCCCTGTGCGTGGCATCGCTGGGGAAGGGCTCAGGGAAGTCCCCCGTACCAGGCAGAGCATCTCCCACCGCTCACCGTCACCCTGGGGACAACGATCCTGCCGTCCTCCTGCCCTCCCCTGCTCCGTCAGTGCTCTTGGCCAAGGACAGTACGGTGCTTAGCAAAGCAGGAGGTGCTCAGGGCGCCTGGGAGGCTGTTGCTGCCCATTAAAAAGGGCTCAGCTGGTTGCTAAAGCTGCCAGATTTCTAAAGAGGAGGCATTCAGCCGTGTCTGAACTTCGGGCTTCTCTTGGAGGCAGTCAGAGATGAATGCACCCAAAATTACCAAGGACTTTGGAAAATGAGGGCCTGAAGCATCCCCGCAGGGCTACATGGGGGCCGCAGCCAGGTCAGCAGCCGGGTGAGACCGTCCCTGGGCCGCAGGAAGGTGCTCTGCTGGGAGCCTGCAGGTTGGTGCTGAAGAAATCAATGCAGCCCGAAGGAGGGATGCCCGTGGCAATTTTTTAGGTGACTTTGGGGAAGTTTTGCCTGCAGCGGTGGGATTTCAGCTCAGTGCTGGGGTGGGAGGTGCAGAAAAACACCCCGTCCGTCAGCCAGTCGAGCCCAATCCCCACCTCCGCGCTGTCCCCCTGCCGCTCAGCTGCCGTTCGCGCTGATTTTTCTCTTCCTCGCATCGAGCCTTGAAACTTTTTCACTGCCGTTCGAGTGGAAGCTTCCCGACGCTCCCCCAGGGTGCCAGTGCTATTTTGTTTTCTAATTTGGGAGATGAAAAGAAGCCCCGTCTCCCCGGCACCCGGTGGGCCGTGTACGTTGCTCCGCAGACCTTGANCCCCTCCCCGGTTCGAGCCCCGCCGCGGCACAGCGGCGGGNGGGCTCCAAGGGCTGGCTTTGAACTTGGCTGCTCGTCCCCCGCCGCTCGCAGCGTGGGCTCGTGGCGGCAGAGCAATCATCCTCTAACGAAACAGCACGCGAGCACCTCGGGCAGCCCACGCCGGCACTGCCTATTGATCAAGGTTTCACCATCCTTAAATGGATGGAGCTGGTTTTTTTTTTGAAAAAAAAAGGGAATATGGAGCAGCTTGTCTCTCCCTGCTCTGCGGGACACTTAATGTGGTTTGAAGAAGGATCAGCTGACTCGGCGTCTCTGGGATTTTTGTTTTTTTGTAAAATCAAAATTCATTACAAATGTCTGGCTGGGAACTAGTTCTCATAGCCGTTTTTTTTTTATTTTTTTCGTTTTGTTTTGTTTTGTTTTTTTCCCCCAGGACTAGCTTTACAGTGAGAAGTGTCTAAATGGCGGCAGGGAGGCTGGCCTGGCCGCGGGAAGGGCTGGGAAGGAGGTGGGAAGGGGAAAGCTGACCCCAAGCTCATCCCTGAGGACTTGCTGGTGGCTCTGCTGGTCCCTGGGAATTCTCTGAGGTCCTGGAAAGAGGGTGGATGGGGAGCTGCTGGGGTGGGATTCACAGAAT
>Ga0065711_1039051_pt1 | contig 18189 bp, 11 predicted proteins | sample Hoacrofraction12_FD_59098 | JGI IMG/M metagenome (GOLD analysis project Ga0065711, IMG submission 59098) | Hoatzin crop microbial communities from Cojedes, Venezuela - Epithelial fraction 12 v2 (version 2) | ecosystem: Host-associated > Birds > Digestive system > Esophagus > Crop | place... | reverse complement strand
TTTTTTTTTTTTTTTTTTTGAGTGTGGTCTCTGACATATTAGCCAGAAGAGCTACAACATGCTTTGTTATGACTTCTAAGGAATTCGAAGTCCTAGTAGGATATTTTGGAGGATCGTCTCTGCAGTGTGGGGACTCTCATCCAGTCTGGTTAATTGTTTGCAGATTTATTGCTGAATGTGACCAGATATCAGGTGATGTGTGTGTGTTTCTGGAAATATAATGATGTAGCAGCAGAGCACAGAAGGTATCCTCCTGCATCTTGGTAACACTTGAAAGAGGGACATGAACGTTCACTTTATGTTGTCAAAATTCTGACAATGGTGCTGTCAGCTGGCAGGAGCATCCCGCTGGTCACTTAAGAACAGTTATTTTCTGGCTCAACTGTAATGAAAATATTCTCTTGTATTCAGTTGCTTCTCCTGTTGAAATTCCCCCTTGTGCCTTCACAAAGATACACTGCTGCTCCCTGCCCAGACTCCCAGAGAGATAAATCCAGCTTTTGTTCTACCAAATTCTTTCAGCCCGGCACTGACAACGCTAGTGGCCTCATCTGATTAAATCTACTTCACTGCCGTGCAACATGACAAATGCTTTTGGTTCAAGTTGAATGGTAAAGCTTTTGCAAACAGGAAAAACAGTTGTCAGCTGTCACTGTTGTGGTACTAAACGTGCATTGTGCTAGAACAAGCAGACAAAAAAGCCTATGGGGCGTCCAGCAGATCAAATGGAAAACCTACTTAGGGTACACCCGGTTCTATTAAGACTTGAGTGTATTTTTGTCAAGACTTGTTTAGCAACAGAGGGGAGAACATCTGTCAGCAATTCGTAATGCAGAAAAATACTGTCTTTTGCTCTCGAGAAAGCCTAGAAATTGCAAAATTATATGATACTATCTTTTTCAAGATAGGGTGTTTTGAAATCTTAATTTGTTTTGCTTAAAAATACAGCTTTTTGACATAATTTAAAAAAATGTTCAAAAAAAGCTCTTTTGAGTAGTGCTGGAGACAGCTATTTGGCTGCAGAGTGGTGGCTCTGCTTCAGAGATTGAGATATGAGAGTGAAACGGGGTTGAAAGTGATACCTGGACATTTGGCATGACCCTGGGTATGGAGTTTCTTGTGCAAACGCACACACACCTGAGTTTTTAAGATAATAGACTTACCTGAGCAGATATATTTTTCTGGCTAATACAAAATATTTATTTTTTCGGTGTACCTAGTGCTTAGTCATGTGTTATCACACACTTCTGAAGATCTGCTGCAGTAGTTAGTGGTGCCATTGTGAAATCAAAAGTCTCTGGGAGTATTTCTTACCGTTCCAGAACTCTGGATCAAATCTTTCCAGGTTCTCTGTGTTCTTATTCCCCCTGCCCTGCTGACGAAAGAAGTAGAGAAAGTTTCTTTATTACAGGATATGGGACAAATCGGGATATTTCTGAGTTACGTTTCTTTGTGTGTGTTCTCCACTCTATTCCTTGTTCTCTTTGAACAGATTAAAAAAGGAACAAGTGCTAGCTTTTTGTTTTTCTTAAATGACTTGCATAAGAATAGGCAGCTTTTGAATCGGATTTTATTTTGAACTCTTTAATCTGGAATATTATAGGTCAGCATCAATGCTATGCCAAATCTATGCTTAATCCCAAACCAGATGAGACTCAGATGGGCATCTTATCCTTCATGCAGAAAGTCCTGTGCATGGTACTGTGCATGCTGACGTTTCCTTTTGGGGCTGTTCTTCTCAGAGGTTATTCATTCAATCATTCTTTTTTTTTTTTTTTTTTATTAAATACAAGCAAAGTCCAAATAGATCAAATTCCAACAAAAGTTTCTGTTTTAAAACCAAGTCAAACATAAAATACTTCCCTGTATGTGTTTTCCACCAGATTCAGACATTTCATATCTGGAAGGTGAGAGAAGGAGCAGCGCCATCATTGAATTATGGCCATCACTGAATTTAGCCTTCCAAATATAGACCCAGAAATTATCTGTGTAAATTGCTGCGCTAACCACCTTGTACAGTCAGACCGTGGCCATGTCTGCCTTGCCATTTACTGGCAGACCTGCCCGCTCACTCTGTTTTTCAGGCTGGCTGGATACCGGCCAGTTCTGACCCACAGGCATAATGTGCGAGCTAATACCATTAGTGCTGCTGAGAGCATGGGGTAACCGAATGAGACTGGCAGGGCTTTCGGAGCGGAGCCTGTTCCTGCGGCAGATGCGTTGAAACCAGGGGAGGCGGGCAGAGTTCTGCAGACACTGCTACGCCTTTAAATATGACAGCTGCTAGGCAGGCTGTCTAATGGTGAGTGACAGCTCCTTTTTTCTAGAAGGTCAAATGTAAGAGGAAAACAAGTGACCTTTGCTCATGCAGGTTGTTCCACTTTTGTTTTAACAGGTGGTTTTGAGTTTTTTCTGAAACTTTTTTTTGGGGGGGAGAGAACGAAGATGTTACTGCTGCCCACTCATTCCTTCCCTCTTGCCTTTATTCTTTCTTCTCACCTCTGTCTTCAGAAAAATTTCATCTTTTTTGTGCTCTAGGAGGAGTTCAAAATGAAAGAGATGCTGCAAATTTTAATCTGAATTTCTTACCCCTGTTTTTTTCCCTTCTCATGGAAGGGAATGGAAATTGATGGAAATAAGAGTTATTAGTGTTGTTTGGGGACCCCTTGTTTTTTCTAAATTACATAATAAAAATAATGAGTTTAAAAATATCGAAAGAAAAAATGACTGTGATGATGATGCTTAAAAATAACAATAATAATTGCAATCTCTGTTTCTGCCCTGTGGCACTTGTCCTTTATACCTCCCCAGACTGTAGGGAAACTCCACTGGGCTTTTCATACTGAACATGGAAATGTTGACCTGAAGGTCATAAGCGGCTTAATCCTCAAACTGTTGTGTGGAGCTATCCTCATGGTTATATTTTTATAATATGCTAATGGCTTAGTAACTAGCGAAATGCCTATGCCTGTCAGCTAAAGAGCACTAACGGTCCTACTTGGTCCTTAATATAGTAAGGACATATCTTAATGACTGGCATTCCTTCCTCCTCAGCTGGAGAGCTTTGTGACCTTCCCTTCAGTTTGTTTTATATTATAGCTGTTCAGGAATAGCTAGAGCTACCGGCTTTTGGGGGAATCATGTAACTGAAATAAAATAGTAATTTCTGCCATTGCCCCATTTGCTTCATGAGGTGTCATCCCTCCCTGCTCCACAGTAATCTCTCACCATAGAGCAGGCAGCAATTTGCAAGTCTAGCAAGAATCAGTAAGGAAGATTATTTTTTTTTTTTCCCCCCAAGCTACATTGATGTTCTGTTTCCTTTTTTGAAAAATTAGATCAGCATCTTAATTAAATAAAAGATTGCTAGCTAAAGCCTCTTGAGCATGTAACCTGAAAAATAGGAAGCCAAACAGAAATGACTGCAGAGATAATTTCATCTTGCAAGTAGGGGCATCAACTGTGCGTCCTTCAGCTTAGCTTCCTAAACCATATATTGAAGTCTGAAGCCACTTGGCACCCAGTGAATGTCACGGCAAGCTGTGCTGTTGCCCTGGGGATCAGGAATCCCTTGTGATACCATGAGCACGGTTGTCAGAGGACACCTGTCTTGAGAGGGACAGTAAGAAAATCTTCATGGGTCACATAGCAAGAAAGCTACTGAGCTCTTGGAAAATGTGTCAAAACACATTAATGCTGTAAGCTAATTTACCAATAATTTGCGATTTAGCAGTCATTTCTGCTAAGAGGTGTTTTTTTTTTCCATATGTTCTCAGCATTAATCTCTCTGCTGTCAGTGGAAGTAATGGTGTGTCCTTATGGTGGACAATTATCTAATTACTGGCCATTAATAAGTATGTGTAGTCTCTGACCCGACAGAGACAGGAGGAGTGTCGGACTGATTGGTTGTTCCCTCTGTTCTTTATGTCTGCTTACTCCGTTGTTCGATATTACAGGCCAAATTCTGCACTGTGTGTTACAGGCAAGGAAAAAACTCTTGCACTCGCTGTTGCTGAAGATACAGAGCAACTCTCTGGGAACGCTCTCTGTGTGGGATTTGGCTTCTGATATGACTGCTTAGGTGCTGAAGCTGGCCTTGTGCCAGGCTCTGCTCCTCTGTTGAGGGTGAAAGTCAGCATGCAGGATCAGGGACTTCTGCAGGAGAGGAAGGCAGATGTGGTTCTTCACTACTGCGCATTGGTACTGCCCCATCTTCCATGACTGGGTAGCTTCATGGAGATCCTGGTTTGACATCGTGTTCCAATAGTTAGTGGGTTTGATGTAGCGACAAATGAGATTTCTTGCTGTGGAATGTCATGGTTGGAGAGAAGATGGCAGCTTTGGGGTGTTAATATTTCAAAGGAAAAAGATCTGGAGGTCTGAGGAATAGCTGTCCATTTTGCATAGTCATCTTTCAACATTGAGTATTGTGTAATGTGGAGACCCAGAAGGCACAGAAGACGTTGAGGTTACTTACAGCGTTGGGTCTCTAGTCCAAACTGAAATACGTCCTAATCGCTTCTAGACACTTGTCTGTATTTGGATTGTCATATTGACATGACTGCAGCAGAGCTTTCACTGCTTCCTTTCCCCTTTACTATGCCTCCACTCTTGATTTCCTCCACCCCCCCAGGTAATAACTCGTTTACACCTGTGATTTATGCCTCTAACTTAAGCCCACCTCGTGTTGGGTGTGGGTGTGTGTCTTTGTAGGTGTGCCTCTTCTAGTGTCAGTCTGGACTTAGATGGATTTAACCCAGTTGCATGAGTAGAACCTGAAAGCTCTGGATTTTTCTTGCAGACATTTTTGGCATGTACCATTCTTGATCATCCTCACAACTCTTGTTGAAGTTTTTATCATGGTGATGAATGCAATGGTTGTCTTTGCCAGAATTAGGCTTTTGGAAGTATGGAAGTAAAGCAGTAACATGAAACTAACTTTACTCTTAACTTCTGCTGGCTCCATTTTTTTTCGCTAACATGGAATATAACAGGTATCGCTTCCAGAGTTCACCAGAGATTCTTCCCTTCCCACTTCAAAACAAGACCCTTTGTTTACTAACAAACTGTTGACTTCTCTCTAATCGGATCATAATATGAGCTTACAATATTCATTGCCCTTCAAACAGACGCTTACAAGTGTTTGCCTTCTGTTTTCCTTGTATGCAGATATGTGCAAAGCCATTTCTTTTTTTGGCCAGCATTATTCTTGTGGTGTTTTACTATGGTTTCTATAAAGCATATTTCTCAGTGAGTATGTTCAGCCCTGTCCATTTGTTATGATATCAGAGAGTGCCTCCTCGTTTCCTTGTACTTTGCTGTTGCTGTCCTTTTCCAGTCTAGAATCAGTCCTGGATTCCAATCTTCTGGAGTAGAGATGGTCTTCTACTGTGTCTGTGTTGGGGCATGATGATGTGTTTGGTCCTTCAGTAAAGCTTCTGGTACAGTGTTCATAGGAATAGGATCAGCTAATGCAATAGACAAGACTTGCTATAGAAAAGATCCCAAACAAACAAATGGAAAACCACTGAAAGATGATGACTGTAGGGGTGACATGAGGATATCTTGCCCAAGGATCTTCTGCTTGAGGCTTGTGAAATGATTTGTCCAGGGTAGGATAAATGAGAAGTGATTAAGAATGTCTTGTCTGCTTCCAAAAGAGAACCAAGGAGGTGAGATGTTTGAGAAGTATCTGTTAGCAAGCATATGATTGTCAGGTAGCCTGAACAAAGTCAGCGGGTACTATCCCTTAACTAATGAAGGGCTAAGCTGAGGTAGAACTGCATCATGCAACTGTACTGCTATTAACACTAGATCTACCTGCATCAAAATACAAGTAGCATTGAAACGGACATCTTGTAATGAGTGACATCAGTATAACACTTAGTAAATGGTTTCTGGGTTTTCCTGTGAAATCTGTTCTGCTCAATGTATAGATTTCATTAAGCAAAATTGGAATTAAGTACCATTCTGTGCGAGGGGCAGAAATTTCAGATGGGTTTTTCATAGATCAGTTACAAAAAGATGGTGTGGTAGGAGAATTCAGAGAGCTGCTGTAGAAAGAAAGAAAGATATCATGAGTTCTTCTGTCTTGCGTGTTGGTATTTATATTGGATGAGCAGAAATATTCTATCTCCCTTTCCCTAAAAGATTAAATAGATTGCTTTACTTCTAATGTCTAGATTTACTTCAGTAGGTACTTTGGATCCAGATACCAGACTTTTGCACTTTAGTGTAAGAAGACTGATGTAATCACAGTGAATGAAACCAAATATAAAATACTGCATTGTAGCTTTATACATATAATATATATAGATATATATATAAAAAAGTATATTAGATTGCCACCCCACCCTCAAGATTTAATCAGAATTTGCAAGACCATTAATTTACTGTTAATACAAAACTTAATGTAATGCTCTAAGGTAGACAGCTGCAAGTACACAGTGGATTTAAACTATTCAAAACCTATTGAAATATCTCTGGTGGTGCTTAGGGCTAGGAGGAAGAGAGAGTAAATTACTATTTCGACATAGTTGCTATCCTTATAAATAGTACTGATGGCTTCAAAGAGTTTGCAGGATTAGGCTCTGTAATGTTAAAGCTCCAGTTAGATACAAGAGCATTTTTTTGAGGTGTTTTTTGGTTTTTTTTTTTTTTTTAACTGAAAATATTGAGAAGAGCTTTGGACTTTGAAAGCCTGTGTCAAAGTAAAGGAGTTCATGCTATTGGTGTTTTGAATACTGGGTGTATTGTGTAGTTGGCGCTGCCCCTGACAGTATTGTATCTGTGAGCTGAGCTCTTGCTGCCTTCCAAGGAACCTGCACAAAGGCAGTGTTTGTTCTCCTGCTCCGTGACCCCGGTGACTCAGTGTCCTGCCAGGGTGCTGAAACTGTTTGCTACAGAAAAAACAAAGCTGGCTGTAGAGCCCTTGAAGAGGAGGATGCAGAAGCAATTGGTTGGCAAGTGCTGAACCAGAAAAATAGGTAAATATCTTTTAATACATCAATTTAACATTTTGGGCAGTGCCTAATAGTCTCAAAGATACAAATTAAGATTTGTATTCAATGTTTACTATGCTGTAGGGTTTAACGTTGAACTTTATATGTCGGAAGTGGTACCCAGGTGTGGATTTTAACCACTAGGAGTGCGTGAAGAACTGAGCAACAGTAAGTTAAACCTCACTGGCTGTGTTTTTGTTTGGAAAATCTGAAGCAAAAGTTCTGACAGCTAATGCACCGCTACTCCTATGCGTCTGATACCTGTAGGAAAAGTCCCCCCCACAAGAAGTCCACCAAGGACCATCCATTCAGTATCAGAATGCTATATATAGATTAAAATTACTTTGTCTTCTGGTATACTGTCGTTTTTGCTTGCAGTTTGCTCTGTGTAATGGCTTCTTGGAGTGAGTCATGCGCCCCAATTGAGTTAAGTGAGATGAACTGCGCGAGTTCATTATTCCCGTAGTTGCTCTGAGTTTTGCCTGATGTGATCTTAGTGATTTGACAGAATTCATATAACTTCCTGATGCATAATTGTTAGTGCTACTGTCATGAGTATAGGCCTGCAGTTTCTTCTTGCTTCTTGCCTTTCCTGCCAACCTGTGCAAATGTCTAAAAATCTAAGATTAAAGCAGCAGTACATATTTTGATTCTATGAACTGAGACTGCTGTGATGGAACTTGGAATGGGGATGTGGTTTTGACGTATTTAGACCAAGGTAGAGTTCATATGAAGCTGCACCATCTTTCAGAAGTCAGTATACCGGGATTGCTCCTGTTGGTGGGGGGGAAAAAGCCTTTCTTGTCAGAATAATTATTTTTCTCCTAATTTCATTTTCTCCCAAAGCTTCAGTTTATTGTGTCTCAAAAGCTGGAAACTCCAAAGAGACCAGAAGTCTTGAGGTTTCCGTTTGTGATTTGATATGTTCTTTTTGGTGCCTTCCCTGCATGGAGAGGGCAAGAGTGAGACCAACCAAGCTGGACAGGACAAGGCAATGACATCTGATGGCAGTGAATGTGTGATGTGTGAACTCCTGGGCCCTCTGCTATGCCCTCTATGACCTCTCCCACACCCTGCCTATCCTGCCCATTCCTGCTGGCCTTCTCTCTCCCTGCCACTGCCTTCTCTTCTCTTCCCTTTTCTCGGAAGACCATGCTGATTATTAGTTCTCCATGCAGCTTTGGAGAGAAATACGTGTAAGGGAATCCCACATATTAGTGTGCCAAGGAGTATGTTATCTCACATAGTGATTGCTTGCACATCTTTAACTTCTGTTCCTTAGAACATTTCATTCTTGGGTTTTCTTGACCTCTCTTCTTGTGCTTCCCACCCCCATAAAGTTTATTCTGTGCTATCTTCACTTTCTTGCCTGGATGCATCCACCCTAGCTTACGTTTTCCAGGCTTTCTTTTTGCCAAGATCATGACACCCACATCTTCAGAAGTGGGAAAATGCTACTGGGCCAAGTGCCTGCTTCTCCCAGTCACCCATCCTCTCTCTGTCCCAGTGGCCATATGTGGAATGTTAGGGTTTTAACCACAGAGACCCTGCTTATAGCAGCATACCTAGAGAGATGTAGATACACTAGGTGATATTCAGTAGCTGGAGACCGTTTCCAAAATTATTTACGAATGTTCACACAGATGGTTTTTTTACATGCAAAATCTCCTGTGAGTCTGGAAGAAAACCCAGTCATGTGGGGAACACAGTTCTGTTTGCTTCCCTCTTTCAAGCACCCAGGCACAGCTATGGAGCTTTGTTTTCCAAGGTAAAACAATTTTTACCTCCTTTATACAGGAGAAACAAAATTATTTGGAAAGATAATAGTGGTAAATATCTTCTTCCATTTACTGTCCTTCCACATAGGAATGCTGAGGTGAGCATTACAGTTGTGCTGAGTGTGGTTTGTTTAGTACGGAAGGAATATGAAATCTGATTTAATATAACTTTTCTCAGGCTTCTGCTTCAATGAGTTGCAGGTATCAGGATAAACAAGTAAAGGTATTACGGAACAAAAGTAAGGGAAGACAGATAAATTGTTGCAGAAAAGAGGGAGCAAAAAATAAGACTGCATTTCTTAAAAGATTAGTTCAGAATAAGATTTGTAAACACAATATATGTTACAGTGAAGGATAAAAGTTACTTGCTTGGAAGAATGTGTTTTTTAATCGCATTCATATTGAAAAAGCGGATGCAAGAACCTGGTATGGAAATTAAACCCACAATTATTTGATGGACATGGGATGAGCCAAAGCAGTTAACAGGGGGATCACTGTAAGACAGTAGTACTTTACTGCTGACTCTTGGAATGAGTACTTTGAAGATAGGGCAGCTTATTATTAATCTAATTTGGTGAACACAAACCCTGAAGGAAGATCTGTCAGTGTTTCACAGAGTGGATGGCAGTGTACAGATACTATTTTTATTTCAAGTCCCCTCTGCAGTAGTAGGAAAAATATGATTTCAGTTTCATGGCTATATTTATGTCTATAATTGCTGGTTAATACAATTCTGTTCAGAGTTTTTGGAGGATCACTTCCAATTGTTAGACAGACAAGAGAGACAGCTTCATCCGTTAGCACTAATCCTGTTTCACAAGAAGCTCAGTGTTTAAGCTGTTGTACTGATTCCTTCTCTGATTCATAATAACTATTGCATCTTTATCCTCTAAAATTAGAGGAAGTGTGGCTTAGTCTCATGGATAAAGGTGGTCTTATGACACCTGCTACTAATGTGTTCATTATTTCTTTCCCTACAGTGGATGTCGTATTTCTGTTAAAAATTAATATTAAAGAAGAAAGCCATGCTTATTATGTACGGTAACATTTCTGAAGGTCCTGTTGTTTGTAGTATGCTGGTATGGTATTGAGAAAGGGGGAGGACGCAGTGTGAAAAGACACCATCAGCTCTTCATACAAATGGTGGAGTCTAACTTGCAGATTAGTCATTTTAACATCTTTTACTAGCACGGCTAGATTCACTTCAAATGCCTAAAGAAACAGTAACGTACTCTTTAATGGATCATCAATTACTCTGATATTTTTCACTGCTTTATAACACACTTTATGCATCCTCTTTCCCCAGGCTGATGAATATTTAACTGTACAAAGTAGAGCAGCTCCACAGAAGAAACTGAGATGCCTGTCCAGAGTAACTGAGAGCTTGGTGCTCAGGAAGGGTTCTTGGATGGTGTGTTGGCATCATAAGCTCAAATGATTGTTTTACCTGATTCAGAGCAGGATTTTCAACCTAGTTCTCCACAATGTTGAGCCTACAGCTGAAGCTAAGTATGAAATCTATATTTGGCTGATTTAGATACCAAGTGTTACCCAGGGCCAAAGAAATCTTTTTTTGGGGGGAAGGGATGGGCAGGAGGGAAGGAAGGTGATACTAAAGACTTGAGTGTTCTTGAAACAAATCTGTGGAGATCTACTGCACACTTTGGCACCATCTGGGTTACTGAGAGGTAGTTCTTCTGCAGGGTAATGCACACAACAAATTTTCAGAACTTTGTTGGTCAAGCATGTGCTTAACTGCTTTCTTGAACAAGTAGAGGTTCAAACCATGTCTACATCCCATTTAATCATGTGCTTAAGTGCACAATTAGGTTATTTTCACAAGTTAAGTTGTTTAGCTGTTGTCAACTAGAAGTAGTGACAATTGCAAAGCCCGGTGATAGCTCAGATACAAGAATCTAGGAGCAGCGAGCAACATGTGCTCTCAAGTAAGTGTGCCTTCAGCTTGACGGTGGCTTGGTGTTCCCTGAAGGAAGGGGTTGAGATGCCGATTGAGGTCTAACAGCTTATGTCCTGTGCCTGCACTAAACGATTTCTGAATCAGTTTAGTCTTGGATCCCTTGGGTTGTGAAGGTGCAAAATGAAGGACATTACGTGAAAGAAATGGTATGGGATTCATTATCTGCACATGAGTCGCCTCATTTGGAGTCTGTCTGATCACTGTTTCCTGCATAACTACTTTTCACTGATAAAAGAGAAATGTACACCTCACTTGAGTGGAATGCTTGTGATCTGCAGCTAGAATGGGCAAAGGACAGCTGAAGTATGTGCATTCTTGATGATTCCTCTTAATGCACAACAAATGACACTTGTGGTGATTTCAACTCTTCTGGTATAAGCCCCAGGCAATTGAATCAGCATCACACTTACCAAAGGGCAAAGGTATTTTTTCACAGAAATAAGCTTTAGCTGTAGCACTTGAAGTTTAATATGCTTTTTTTGTATGGGGCCCTCCCAACTTTTTAAACTGTGAAGCAGGCATTGCAAAAAAGTAGTTTTTATTATTACTCAGAATTCACTGTGGAATGGGTTTGTGGGTAATTATTGCAAAAAACTGTGGGAAAACTAGCAATGAGAGTGCCTGTGATAAACAGGATTAGTTTATTTTCTTGTCAACCTTGAGAACTATGGTTCCTTGTAAAGGGGAAGGCGGGGGGGGGAAATGAACCAAACCTAACAATTGGCACATTTCATCAGACAGTTCTAGTCAGATGGCAATAATACATTGAGCTGTCATTTTAAGGACAAAAGTGTATAGCAGTACATCTTAAATCCAGCTAACGCACAATAGTGTAATAAATTCTGAAATGGGCTTATACACTGGAGAAATATGAATTGTAGCTGGCAGTTACATTTCTCTTGAAAAAGACTAAACATATGCATGCATATGGACTAGAGGATCAAAATTTTCTGCTTGGAAAGAAGATGATGATATGAGTTCTGCCAGGAAAAAAAAGTGTTCATTCAGAGGCATTGCAGAGCAGGCTGACAGGAGGTGGAAGCAGCAGAACTTGTGCAGTAGATGTCTGAATTTGGCAGTAGTTTAAAATTCAGTCTAAAGTTAGTTGAGTACAGGCAAAATTAATGTTAAGCCTGTACACTCTGTTCAATGTGAAAAGTGAAATTTCTATCTGAAATTTTTCAGAAAGCTATGGCAAGCATAATGCTGGAAAGTATGGGGTTATGATTTAAAGAAATTCAGATGAGTTTTTGATTGAATATGAAAGCTATTTAGTTCTTTTGGGTTTCACCTGTGTTTCTTATTTTCAGCTTGTGGTATTGGTTAAGAAAACATCTGAAAAGCCAGCATATGGCAAAAGTGGTGGTATGAATGCAACAAGAAATATCTTTCTTTTCAGAATTAGTGCTTATAAGAATATATTTTGGGTAGTTTAAGGATTATCTAAGACAATCATACCATTTATAGGATGTATTGTAAACTTTTAAAATTATTTTCAGTTTGAGTATAGAAAAGGAGTAATAAATGCAATTCGATCATAGAAGACTGATGGATGATACATTAATGGGAGAAATGGCAGCTGAGACAAGGTTTTGTTGGAAGCAGATGGAGTGTATAATGACGTAGAAAACTATGTTTCTGTGGAAGAGAACTGTGAACTTCTCATGCAGGTGCTGCTCTCGCTGCTCCTGACTGGAGGGTGTAGTTCTGTTGTTTGTTTGTAGGAGTTACATGCGCTGTGGCTCCAGTGTCTTCCAGAAGAAACGTGAATTTGGTAGTGCCAATAGTCCTTGCTTTGCTAAGATTTCACCTAACAATTGGTAAAACTATTACAGCTCTTCCTCCCAGGTATATATGCTTACATGACTGTTTCAGGTTTTGATTTTCAGGTACGTTTTTAGTCCTGATTCTTTAAGCAAAAAGCCTGAAAGATATGATCCTCATAAAGCAAGGAAGCAACCTAAAATAAAGAAATTCAAGCCCCCTCATACCAAACTCAGGTCTGGGTTTGCAAACCAACTCACCATTTTGACTTGTTGGAGGCAGGAGCCACCTGGCAACTCCCGCTTGGCAAATAACGTGTGCTGGTCAGACTATCTCTACTCGCTGTTGTTGTGTATTGGTTGCTAGCGTTGCCAAGTACTTTTCAAAAGCTGTCTGTTCTGTTACAGAAGTTGTGCTTTAATTTACAGTCATTTCTAAAAGTGCTTTAGGACAGTAATGTTGTAAGTAACCAAAACTGTTTCTATACAGTGTAGGGAATTACAGGACTGCAGGATGGATTTATTTATTATTTGGGCAAACGTGAAATACAAGTCCAATTCGTTGTGATAACCTCAACTTAATCACTCAAAAATTATGGATTTTGGCTATTTCTGGATTTTGACACAGTTATCATTAAGAATTTGAAGTTTGGAAAGGAAAAGCCATGAATACAACTATTCCTTTCCAAAGTGAAGCACAGTAAAAGCAAGAAAAGAGCACCGACTTCCAAAAGGGTTTCGATGGCTTGAGAGGAAAAGGGAGGGCCAGCAAGGAGGATGAAATTACTGAGTAGTGAATGAGTGAAGATGCAAGCATTGTTGGTAACAAGCTTTCTTCTGCTTTCTGAGCAGTAACTAACTAGATCCTCGGATGGGCAGTGATACCTACTGTTATATGCCATTGTTTAATTTCCAAAGCCATGAGACACTAATGACAGAACTGAAAGAAACTCGGCAGTTAAAATATGGATCCTGTGGAGATTGGTACGAAAGCCGTACCAGATTCACAGAACTAATCTGTCAGCTAGAGTCTCACGGTTTGCTGTCCTGTGCTCTGTCTGCTCAAAATGTGTTTTTTTTCTTTTTTTCTTTTTTTTTGGTGCCAGTAGCTGTTAAGAAGTCGCACAAACGTCTGCCCAAATTTCTGTACTGAAGACCACATTGGGGTACTTTTGCTGAATGTTTTGCATTTCTATTACTGCAACTGCAATTACGACTTTTTTCCAGAGTAAATACACAGAATATGGAAATTAAATTACTGAGGGCATCAGGTAGCTTATATTCAGAAATCGTTTACTGGGGAGGAAAAAAGTAATAATATGAAAAAAAATTTCTTAAATTCAATTAATGAATGCTTAGCTGAAGCAGAAGTGGAAACATGTCATCTAACCTAATAATATAACCAAATCTCTTTACCCTAAGAGTCTTGCCTAATTTGTAGCTGCTGAAAACTTCCAGGGGAGCAGTGGTGACCAAGGTATGTATTCATGATAGATTTGAAAACGTAGAAGGTTAATATATTATTTTCTTTTCTTTTTTAGGTAAGTAACTGAAGGGGACATGAAGAATTGACATTTAAATGGCCAGCATGTTGCAAAAGGTATTTCACTTTAGATTGAAGAGGAATGCACAAATAATTAATTTAAGTACATATCTAATGAATATTTCCCTCTTTTACAAAAAAAAAATTTGATTAAACCTCCTTTTGTTCACTGAATAATTGAGAGAAGTAAATATCACTAAGCTTGTGTTTGGTGTTCATGCTGTTCTTAAGTGACATCAACATCTAATGGGAAACTGGATGCTATTCTCTTCACTTTTTATCTATGTAACCCATGCCAATAGGCCAAATGCCACCCTGTGTGGCAGAAGAGTGGCTGGAAAGCTGCCCGGCAAAAAAGGACCTGGGGGTATTGGTCAATAGCCGGCTGAACGTGAGCCAGCAGTGTGCCAAGAAGGCCAGTGACATGCTGGTTTGTATCAGGAATAGTGTGGCCAGCAGGACTAGGGAAGAGATCATGCCCTTGTACTGGTGAGGCTGCACCTCGACTACTGTGCTCAGTTTTGGGCCCATCACTACAAGAAGGACATTGAGGTGCTGGAGTGTGTCCAGAGAAGGGCAGTGAGGCTGATGAACGGTCTGGAGAGCAAGTCTTATGAGGAGTGGCTGAGGGAAATGGGATTGTTTAGTCTGGAGAAGAGGAGGCACATTATCGCTCTCTACGAGTACCTGAAAGGAGATTGTAGTGAGGTGGGTGTTGGTCTTTTCTCCCAACAGGCAATAGGACAAGGGGAAATTGCCTCAAGTTGTGCCAGGGGAGGTTTAGATTGGAAATGAGGAAAAAATTTGTCACTGAAAGTGTTGTAAAGCATTGGAACAGGCTGCCCAGGGAAGTGGATGAGGCACCATCCCTGGAGGTACTTAAAAGACATGTAGATGCAGAGCTTGGGGACATGGTTTAGTCGTGGAATTGGCAGTGTTAGGTTAATGGCTGGACTCGATTTTGAAGGTCTCCTCCAACCTAAACAATTCTATGTTTCTGTTAGCCCTTCTGTTTCTCTGGTTTGCAGTGACGCCTTTGAGCATGCAGGTAAAGTGTGGTGCTTCACTAAAAGGTCGCAGGCTTTTTCAAGGTAACACACACTGCACCATTCAGTAGTGGGAAATAGTTGTGGGCAGGGAGTCTTCTTGAACTCTGCTTGCTGTGCCTATATGGACGTTTCATGCTTCTTCGCTATCACATGACATCTAGACTGGCAGGAGGTCCTTACTGTGTCATTGCAGAGAAGACAGAAGAAACTGTTTTTAGCTAATTGGCTAAAATTATTTACTGTATGCTAAAGAAGTAGAAGGAATAATATGATGATGAATGGAATATGTAGTTATCATGCTTGACCTTTTTCTGCCCCAGAGATTTTGTCTGAGGTCAGATGGGGTATTGCTAATTTTGCTGCTGGGCACTGGGAAGTGTGTTAGATGCTGATCATAAAGTTGATAGATGTGTTGCATCTGAATTCTAAGAGATGATATCACTAAGTAATGTTGAGAAAGCTAAACTGGTATCTGATCTCTAAACAGCCACTTTCTTGCCAGCCAGATGGTTATGTAGGTATGCAAGGGCTTACCATGTGTTGGGAAGCAGTATCTGCAAATATGCTGCTAACAAATTTCTTGAGCTTCTGCTGATGACACCCACACATAAGCTTCAAAGCACACCCTGCTATATTTTGTTTGCAATAATTGTCCTACTGATTTTTTTTTTTAACTCACTGATAGTCAATTATAATTTTGTAGAATGTTTGTTGTCACATGTAGTAGTCTGTGAAATCCATCAGAAGAGTGTAGGTTGATGCAAGAACAATGGTTACGTAGAGCAATTCCAGTTAATACCTGTTAGAGATGGTAACGCAAAATTATTTGGAAAAATCTTCAGAAAGGCTGGTTAAAGAAAAAGAATTGCATCTTATAAAAATGTCAACGTTTCCTAATTATTTCCATTAGAATGAAAGTTATACTACTTAATATTTTTGACAGAAAAGTGGAAGAGAAAGAGACATTTTGATTAGGGAGTGTGTGTGGGACTTGGAAGATAGAATTAATTTCTGATCTCAGTAAGGCAGAACCGAGGTTTAACTCTGAATTTCCTACTTCTGAAAAGATTATGGAGACCACTGGGTTTTTGGCTGTTGTCCTTCTCTAGATTTTGAGTTAAAAAAACAAAAACTATATTGGGCACAAAGATTAAGTATTCTGTGACAAGAGTGTCAGCTGAAAAATTCTGACTGGCTTTGCCTTTTGTAGACTTTCCACTACTGGCTGCATGTAACTATCATCTTTTTCTGCTGTTCTTCCTGATTTTCTTTTCTCCACTGGATTTGTGCTGACATGGGAATGTCATGGAGAAACAAGCCTCACCTGAAGCTGATTTAGTGAACTGGAGTTTGAGAATATTTCAGCTCAAAAAAAAATCTGTCCAACTAAAACTTCTATTGCACTTGATTATTCTGAATTGTGTTTTAAGCAAGAATTATTCTGAAAGATGGGATATAAATCTGTTGCAGCTAAGCAAGAAAACTTTTTTCTCTCCTGAAGCTTGCTGTAGCTCTGCTAGCTCAGAGGTCCTTCTGAACAGAAGCACAGACATATCAACATGTAGAAGGTAGTGATGTCAGAGTTCTGGTTATTATCAAAGAATACATTCCTTTGTGGGAACTAAAAGTTTGTTTCAAGTCCACAGAGAATGCTGCAACATAGTTTTAGCGTTTTAAAAGAGAAATCACTTGGCTAGCATTAAAACAAAATGCTGCTAATTGTGGCTGCTTTAGATTTTTTCTTTTTTTCAATTTGAACAGATAAACATTAAGAAAACCTCCAGTTATGAATCAGAGGCAAAACTTTAGTACCTTGGGAATGATGGGTGGATCCCACAGTGTGGTATAGTCATTGCTTTCTGAAAGTGGGGTTCGGAGCACTGAAGGTCATTCACTTATTCTTGACATTTACCTTCTCCAGTCTACCGACGCTGACGTGGAGGCCTGAGTGCATGAATTATATACTGTTGCTTAAAACTGGTTTCAGGCTTTGGAAGAGCTAGGGTTCCCTCTTCAAAGTGGATCCTTCCAGCAGGCTGAAATGCATCCTGCTTAAGGGAATGGTTCCCCTTTAGTCCATGAGATGAGCTTAGGATTCATAGTATAGCAGAGACACAACTGCCTGAAAATACAGTAGAGTACAACTTTTGCGTTACTGGGATTTTTCTTAAGTTACTTGGAACTGAAATAAGCTATGTAAAAATCAGCATTAATTACTTGTGCACTAGTTTTATATACAAGAAAAAATATTAGATCTGATGCAATGCTTACTGAATACCTCATGTATTAGTTTTACACTTGCCAAATACAAGTTTGTCCCATATAGTTTTATGTCTCATGGGCCACAGTAGGATACAGTATGGGGAAGCAGATATAATGATATAAAAATATGAAATCGGTGATTTGTTTCAGGCAATTTAGTTTATTACATTTGACATGTTATCAGGTCTCCAAAACATAAATAGAAGCTTCCTCTTGGAAACATGTTGTGTCCTGTCTTAATGATCATCTGCAGTGCATTATTATTCCTCCATTGTAACTGCTTTCTATCAGAAGCCATCAGAGACTCTGCTGCTGAGGAATACAAAATTCCTTTAATTTTTATGGGAATAATAATTCAATTTTATATTATGCCTTTGAAAGTTTTCAGAGATCATCTCAGTAAACCAGGCATTGCTCTGAGCTGCGTTGTCACCATCTCAAGCAACGAGCCATATTGGTAAGGCTATAAACATTATACTGAGATTGTACAGTTCATTCAGATAAATGACCAGCATGGTAAGAACAGGGGTTCTCGGGAGTAGGTGAAAATCCTCTAAGATTTCAGACTGTCACTGTTCTCTAGTAATTTTGCCTTGCCTTTTAAAAACCCAAGTTTCTCGCCTGGATGATTGTAGAGGTACCTGTGGAAATGAGACATGTGTTGTCACTCAGTCCAGCGGAGGGCTACAAGGATGGTGAGGGGACTGGAACATCTCTCCTATGAGGAAAGGCTGAGGGAGCTGGGCTTGTTCAGCCTGAAGAAGAGAAGGCTGCGAGGGGACCTAATATATACTTACAAATATCTTAAGGGTGGG
>Ga0065711_1039050_pt1 | contig 18189 bp, 9 predicted proteins | sample Hoacrofraction12_FD_59098 | JGI IMG/M metagenome (GOLD analysis project Ga0065711, IMG submission 59098) | Hoatzin crop microbial communities from Cojedes, Venezuela - Epithelial fraction 12 v2 (version 2) | ecosystem: Host-associated > Birds > Digestive system > Esophagus > Crop | place... | reverse complement strand
CAGGGAGGCAGCAGACTTCCCTGTGGGATGGGTCCGGTCGGCAGATCGGGCCCTCTGTTCCCCTCAGAAGGGAATCACCTATGACAATGACCCTCCTTTTTTTCTTAGTTGAGGCAGTTGTAATACGTGGATTAAGTGGCTGGATAATAATAAAGCGTTCATTCCTCATGCAAAATTGTGAAAAATATATGAACTGAGGCTCTGGGGTGCTAGCAAGTGCACCATGTTCCAGCACATCCTTCAGATTACCTAAAGAGTGATGGACTACATTCCCTTCCCATACTCCATTTCAGCTGCCTGGGCCAGATGAGGAGATATCCCGACAAAATTCAAGGCAAAAATATATTCCAGAGACTGATAGCAACTAGGAAAGCTGTCTGTCAAGAAATGAGACTTTGGTCTGCACACTTAAGCCTCAGCAATCTACAGGCACTTTATTTGTTTATTCAGTAAATAGGTAATTGTTTCTTTCTCCCTCTTGTGTTTGGCAGATTTTTTGTTTGTTTGGGTGGTTGGTTTTTAAAATTTGATTGCTAATGTGATATCCAAGGGAGACCTGGAACTGCCTTGTGATTCAGAAAAGAAACTACGCTTTGTTTACATAACCCCTAAAAAGAAATTGTTATCATTTCAAATTTGTCCTGATTTAGTCTGCTTTCACCTTTTTCATTAACTATTATTTTGTAAAAGCACTGTAGTAACTGAGCAGCTTTTTTGCCCAACAGAAATTAAAGTCATGGTACAGGAATGTAATTTTAATGTATGCTCTGGGAGTGAAAGTCCACCAAGAAAGTTACAGTTAATTTAACAGAGCTCATAATATACACTCATTTCTTAGCCATGGGGACTTGACTTTAAACTGTCTGAAGGTCAAGCATACAATGACTGCTGCGGAATCCTTCAAGAACGTGAGCCACATCACACATCTGCCACACCTCGCTTAGAACAATTCAGCACAGTTAGGAGTCTCCCTATATAAAGAAGCTCAAGATAAAGTAAACACAGCAAATGAATTACCCTTCTCCTTCTGGAGAGGTCACGTTCGAGGTTCACTGCTGATGCAAGATGGTGAAGCTTGCACCACTGCCCACCTGCTAGGGATTAAACAGAGAGCTACAGTCTACAGTGCAATCAATGCCTAGTCTTTAATGGCCTCTAAATTCATCACCAGAAGCTCTGACAAGCCCATACTCCGTTCATTACTGTGTGTTAATACATGCCCTGTGGAGCTGTCCTAACTTAAAAATAAAAGGCAAGGAGTTAACATGTGTTATTTGGAGCAAGATGGAACATGGAACCCTTAGCGCCATGGAGGGAGAAACCATTGCAAAAAGAGTTTTTATTGCACCTCTCCCAGCAGGATGTTTAGAAAATAAAGATCTAACACATTCTGCAGCAATAAAGCAATTGCTTCTTGGCCAGATCCAGACAGTGTTATGCAATTGTTCCCTTGACTTATTTAAAATGGATAAACACTTTTTATCATGTGCATCAAGCAGGTGTGCATGGGTTCCAAGAGGTTACAAGGAACGAGTTTTGATCCTCTGTACTTCTGCATGGCAGAAAGTGAAATGCTAAGACTTTACCTCAGTCTTGGCCTTAGAAGCCAAGAAAATTGACCCAGCCCTGTCCGTGCACAAGGATCGCAGGTGTCTCACTGCACAAGAGACACAAAAATGTTGATGATGACACCTAAAAACCCTTCACCACCATGTGTTGTCCCTACTTATTGCTGGCAGCTTGAACCATGGATTAGAGACACAACTGAATGTTATTTGAAATGACTAAAAGTATGAGGACCTTGAAAGAAACCTGCATAGATATACAGGCAAAAATTGAGTAAAATGACAGATGGACACCAGGAGCCAGCTCTAGTCTTCTAGATTTGGGAAATGTATAAATTTCTTACTATGGTTAAACCTTGTTGTTATGGTTTGGCTATGGTTTAATTAAACTCAACATTTACTTCATCAGCAAGTAAAAAATTAGCATATACTTTTAGGTAATTAGCTTTAATTAAATTATAAAGAATTTGCATAAACTTAGAGGCTCTTGCTGTTTGTCCATGTAATGGTGACAAGTTTCCTGACTTTATTTCAAGGAAGCCTGTAGAACTTGTTAAAATTAGTTTCACTACAGAAAATGAAAGATGAAATTCAGTAAAGACTTCTAGTGAACAACAATGAATCTTACATCATTTGGATCATTTACTTTGTCCTTTGCCTGTTTTGAATATCGTCTTCCAAAATATCACTTTTCATGACATTTTCTCTTTAATAAAATCAGCCAGCAGACAAGATTGAGAGAAATAGATTAAGAAGTCCTTGGAATCATTATGAAAGTCTTTTTCTGGAAACCAAAGTGAAAGGAATGGTGCCAGCTGAAAATGTCATTGTCCTTTTAGTTTCTTATAACCAAACTTTAATTTATTCCAGGCTTTAGCTTCTTACTTTGTAGAGATAAAACTTAGCCGCTGTCTACAAATTTTCATGAAAGCACACTTTTGAAAGCCAAAAAGATCATGTTGATGGTTGTCCACAATATTTAGCTTTTAATATTTCTATCTCCTCTTGGAGACCGCTGTAGTTTTATTTCCATTTTCTTTAGGACTAGGCTAGTTGAAACAATTTCTCAGGACTAAAAGTATCACCAAAGTGAAAGACAAATTTGACTGTGATTCTGAAGAACATTTAAACTAGAAATTACTGAATAAAACACTTCAACAAGGTGATTCAGGAAACGAATGGAATCATATTCCACTTCTCTCTCAACACTGACTATACAGAGAACCTAGAACAATTAGCATCCTAAACTAGATTTTGATATATATGCCTAACTGCATGCAGAATGACTTTGGGAGGAGACAACTTGGAGGCCAGGTAATGGCAAAGAAGAATCTGCTTTATTTTCCCTGTGCTCACCTATGCATTTGGATGCTCTGTAGTAATGAGCAATACATCACTTGCTTTTTCCAACCTAAAGCAAAAAGTTCAGATGCTGTTATCTAAATCAGTATTGCAATAGATAGTAGGGTCTTAAAAACAGCATCTTGTCTCAGTGACCAGCAGGACTAGTGCCAGTTACAGTTGATTACCATAGTACTACATTTTGTGTTGCAGCCCCTAATTGAACCTTAGCAATTTCAATTCTTGCTTTCCTTCCCCTCTTTTTGATACTTCTGTATCAAATTAACTGTAAAGAGTAGCTGTGATGTAGACATCTTTCCAGCACCCACTGTGGTGAAGACAGATGCAAAGAAACCATTTATCTTCCCTGCAATCCTGTGCTTTTTGACTGTCTTCTCTGTACTCTGGAGGACCAGCAGACCCACTGGCTCACTCTGTGAGACTTCTGATCTGTCAGGATAATTTAAAAGAATATTTCTTTGTCTTTATGCCTTCAGGTTTTTTCTTAATCTTTTTTTATGTTTTACCTTTCAAACTTTACATTCCCTTATGTTAGCAGAGTTTGTCCTGACTTTCTAAAGTTTAAGCTGGTCTATGTAACCTCTCATTCTTGCCCACGTAATTTGGCTATTTTATCCCTTTGTGCTTCTTTTCAATGCATTTATATACATTTTTTGAGCTATGTAAGGATCCTATATGTTTTCTGGGCAACGTCCATGATGATTCTTTAGATTTTCGTTTCCTGATTTTTTCCTTTAATTACTTATTAAATATATCTTCTGTCTGAATTTTGGCATCATAAACCAGATTCTTCATTTCATGCATCCAGAGCACGAATCGGATTTGATTACAGTTATGGTTACCATTTTTCACAAATCAGACCATTTTATGGTATATTGAACATAACTTTGTACCTTGTGCAAATTTAAGTCCAGTCTAGTTTTTCTCTTATGTTCGGAGTGCACTGTTCAGCTGAAAATATAGCCTATCATTCTAGCCATGTTCTGTTCTTGCTTTACAATTAGTCAAAATGTGATTCACGCCCATGAGTGATCAATTCAGAATATAAAGTGGACCCAACTCCAAACAAATCATAGAGTGCAAGAATCTAAATGTTATCTCCCCTCTTATCGAAAAACGCAGCAAGTAAGGTAATGCCTAGGGCAGGTATGGCCCAAATTATTGAAGGCTTTGATGATCAAAGTTAACACTCAAAAAGAAACCCTTGTAGGAGCACCCAAGTGATGTGTTACAGTTGGATACTGTAGATGTCATACTGTGACTGCTATCCTGTCTATCATAATAGGAAAGACTGAATCTGAAAGCAAAATGCTGTTTCTATTTTCAAAACAAATGACAGATTACAAGTCTATTTTCAGGGTAAGGTAAAAACTTCAATAATAAGCCAAGTGTTAACATATTTAATAAATTCAAACAGCAATCTAAAATACTTCCTTTCCTTTCTTAAAAGTAACAGGCACACCTGAGCACCCTGGTGTAGCTGTGTCATCCACATCACCACTGCTGGAGGACATAACAGATTGCTCTGACCACAAGTTTTCTCTGTCTTTCTTCTTTTTTATTTTTTTTAAACTTTCTTTAATTTAACAATATACATCTTTAAACAGAAGAAGTACTACAAAACAGCAGTACAGTCTACAGGACTATAGAAACAGTACTACAGTCTGTATTTACACCAGCATGTAGTGTGCATAAAAAACTACCAACCTAACCAAATAACTACTTTGTTCTGTCTTTACAATGCGTAGAAACATTTTGTCTGAAGACAGGTCCACAATTATTAAGGCTTATTGAAAAAGTTTTTGTTTTAATTTACATGGTATGGTGTTATTTAAAATGAATATATTTAATCCTGCCCAAATATTTCCCAGCAAAATTGCTGCCTAATATCAATAATTCTCAGCATAAACTGTCTTGATACTAAGGCTGTCCTTCAGTGGTCTGGGAAGATACATTTTTTACTATAAATAATTATTTGTAGACATGATTTATTTCCTTGACATTCTTTGAAGTTGTTTGCCTTCTCTGAGTATCAGTGCATCAAGGGAAGAAAGTGGCTGAATGTCATTTTCCAAAGCAAACTGTAAATGGATGACCCTTATTGATACTAACCACAGAACTGTTTTAATCTCCTCCAAGTGCCATGACATAAAAAGTCAATCAAATAAAAAGTCTGAGTCAGCTATTATACATTAATATCATTGTATTTTCTTTTGAGGCATAAAGTTTCCAGAAATTCACATTTAGAATGGATGATAATACAACAATAAAACCAATTCTAATAAATAAATAAATAATTATGAAAAAAATTTATCTCCTGCTCCTCAGGAGGAAAATACATGCTAAATTACTTTACTTCTGTACCAGCAAGAAATATTTCCCTCCTGGAGGAACGAAGAGGTTCAAGTATTCTGTGAAATTGAACTGGATATTTCACTGAAATCTGAATAATTATTTTTCTCAGGTACATCAATTTTATAAAAATACTCAGTTTGTTTGTGCTGCAGTCTGAAATCTGTCATTAAACCAGCAGGTACACAGGGAAGGAATATTCTTCCAGTGCCTTGTATTTATTTTTCATTGCTGTTGTAGTGAATTCACCTGTAGAGTTTAGAGGAAAGTTGGTCCAGGACATCTTCCAATCTTCCCATAAGATTGATGCCAATTAGTGCTAATTGTGAAGGGAATTTTTAATGATAGCTGTCCATTAAGAAATAAGTTAAGACCACCAAAAAGTTTTATTGCTTAGCCTACAGATGGGAATAATTTTCAGTCACTAATGATTGGACTGGAGTCCTGACTGAAGGTGAAATGCTATATTTTCATCTTACTCATTTGAACTATTTATTTCTTTATCTATATAGACATCTGCAAACAGTGCCATCAGATCACTTAAATTTGAAAATTTCCAATTGAAACATGTCAAACTATTTATCTTGAGCATCTAATTAGTACAACTGAGTATCCACTGACTAGCATAAATACTATTTTAAAGAAGAGGAGCTGAAACAGTATAAATAAATAATTTTCCTGAAGACAACAGAAGATCCATTAGTGCTGTTTTTAAACGGAATACCAATCTCCAAAATGTCTATGCAAAGCATTGCCTGTAAGACGATTTTCCTAGTTTAGAGCAACTGATTAAAACTGAGTGAAAATACATAAAAGTATTTTTCAGTCTTGATAAAAATTCTTTGCAAGAATGTCACTGTCAATGACAAAGGTTTACTAATGAAAGTGAATATGGTTAACTTGATCATTTCTTCTATATTTTTAAAAACTGACATAAGAACAAATTTTCAGATACGAACAAATAAATGTCTGAAGAATGTAATATAAATGTCCCAGTTATAATGAAATATTGCTATAATTTCAGTTCAAATTATTTTATTTTGTGGGAATTTAAGAATTTTTTTGAAGTCATAAAGCCTTTATTTTTCTAGAATTGAAAGTTTAGACTGAAACTGTAGCAGGTCACCTTCTCTAACCTTGTTCAAACTAACCTTGTGGCAAGATAATATTACTTTTATCTCTTAGATAAATATCCTACTGAAGCTGTTGGGTTCACTCATAATATATGAGCAGCACTCATCAAAAAGCTTAAAAGGCTTTTTTTGTCAATGAATATATGCTAAAGTAACCATTTTGAAAATAAAAAAAGACAAAACATGAATGAAAGTATTTAATCCAATATCCACCCTAACTGAAATTACTGGAAATGAAATGCACAAACAAGTGCAGAATCTACATGGAGCCTCAATGAATTATTTTACCACCATCCTACTTCACTGCCTTTCTCTGCTGCCCATCATCACTGCTGCCAAACTTGTGGGAGTGTCTGTAAGAAGCTGAGAGGAGTTGAGCTGCAGAACACGAAGCAACACTCTTCCCCATCATGAATATTTCCTTGTGAGTTAAAGTGTATACACTCCTTCCTTCTCCCCCCTCTCTGTTTCCCCACTTTGGGACTACCATTTCTCAGCTTGAGACAAGACTATGAAGAATAGAACAAGGGAAGAAAGGAGAATAAATGAAGTGGCTCTCAACTGAACGTGCTGAGAAAGAGTTGGTGTGACCAGGGGGTCCTCTCTCTACAGTACTATCTAGAGGTGGTGTCCTGCTTACGCTCCCCACAAATTCTACTCTGATCTGAATGCAGATGTTCCTTGTAGAGGTAGTGGCAGGATAAAAAGAAAAGAAAAAGATCAGCAAATTCATTTTGAGAATGTCTGCTGACAAGTTGTGATATTTCAAATTTATTTTTGCCACTGGTGAGTTTTAACTTTGCTCAGGTAACAAAATGCGGGACAAGAGGTAGCCCTCAAAAAACCTATTAACTGGGAGATGAACGAAGAATCTAAATTAGGTGAGACGGATTGTCTCCTGGAGCTACTGTTCTCTCCCTACTGTGCAGAGAGTCTAATTAAGCAGATTAGACAATGTTTTGTCTGCTAAGACCTGACAAAGTAAACCCCACATTAGGTGATACACTCAAGATTGCATAGGAAGTTTTTAACAGGACAAGGAATATTGCCCAGATTTTGAGTCCAAAGCCAGAGCTCTAATTAAAAATTTGGTCTGGATTCACCTGCTACTTTCCTTCCATTAGTACCCACTGCTGATGCATTGCGCTTTCCCCTGTGATTCAAACAGCAATGGCTTCATAAATTACAATGCAACCAATAATACTGCAATAGCTGAATTCTGCTAAATCAGCAAAAATGTTAGGTTGAAGAATTTTGATAGAAAGGATTCATAACTCTTAAAGTCCAACCATGACCAGCTGGGAGAAAGGACTTCATTGCCATTTAAAACTTATTGTACACCTTTACATTACAGTCATATAGGCAGAGAACATTTTGTCTTCAGCACAGCAGCAGATAAGGTTACTCCAACAGGATTACAAGTATATTATGAGATTTATGTGTTACTCATTGCTGGGTTATATTTCAGAGTGCTTGAAGCATAAAAACAAGAAAGACAATTTCTTGAAGGCCAGCATTTAATTACATACTTATCCAATAATCCATTACTCATCTGCCTTTTCAGATAGGCTCTGTCCAAAGGGTTATACCTAACAGTGCAATTTTTCATTGGATTTAGTTTTAAAGGCTCACCAAAGGCTCTGGAAATGAATGCAGGACTAGAAGATTGTCAACAAAAAGCTCAGATGTTATCATGAAAGCATCAGTCTCTAGTAGGATATAAATCACAGTCAGTTGGTTTGCTGATTATCTTTTGCCATGTATTTTATTTGCTGGAGGTTCCAGCAAAAAAACTCCAGCTTTTTAACAAAATGTTAAAAAGTAATTTAACAACCCTATCTAAATCTCTGCAGCTAGGTCAGAAATAAATATTTCTTTGGAGTAGCTGAATGTCTGTAACTCATGGTCTTTGGAAAATAAAGAAAATAAATACAAAATCTTAATCATTCTTATAATCTACCTGACATGAAAAGAGAACAAACCTTAGAAAATTAGTTGACCATAGTATTTCTTAGATCAAACTTTTTGTTAATAAATGGGAAACAGTGAAAATAATAAATAACTCCTTTGAGGCATACAGTACAACAGCATGGCAAAAAACTGAGAGTGAACAGAGACTCAATGAGCAATACACCTCTAACCTAACCATTTAATCTTCTTTATTAAAATAATTTCACAGTATACCCCTAAGGTAATTGATAGAATTGCAGTTGTTGGATAGTGGGCAACTAAATAAGAATCTGCCACTAAATAAAAGCAAACCGTATTTGTTTGAAAATCTGAAAAACTGCAAATCAAATAAAATACTTCTGAAAACATTAGAACACCACTGTGCTTTAATGGATTTCCAAGACAATGATCCAGGGCTTTCCGGAAATAAAGAATTTGCAAGTTTCTTTTCTATTTTAAACGGAGAATAAGAGAGCTGCACGAATACTCTGTCTGCTCTACCTGCTGGACTCCCTGATTATTAAACAGTGCAGATGAATACATCATTATTAAATTATCATCCTAACCCATTCTGAAGAAAGGTGGAGTAGAAATGTGGCTTGGATATCTCTCTCAAATGTAACATCTCTCAGATGCTCTCTTAGGTTCAGTACTTACTAACATACCACCTCTCCCACAGGTTCATTCAACTCATAGCCTAAGATCAAGGCTCACAAATGAGAACATACAAAATATGCTGACTTCAGTGTGTTTGAATGACTGAAATTGAAATTTTATCAAAAGCCAGTGATGCTTCCTGCCATGGGAGCTAAAATTTATTTTCAGTTTACTGAAGGGATGAAACCGGACAAAGGAAAGCCTAAACAATAACATGGCTCTTCTGCAAGAAATTCTGCTTTTGACCTCAAGATCAGTTTGTCGTTGGCACAACAGGGTGAGCACTTTTGGTTAGGCTGATAGCATCAGCACAATAATATGTAGATGCTTTTGTCCTTCTGGGATCTAGAGTAATAAAAGCAAGAGTTTCATGCCCGGAAACTTTTCATCATTAGGAAATGGTCTGTTTGCACATGTACATTGTATGTGTTCATTTGTTTAGCCAAAGTTTGTTTGTTTTCTCTTCTGTTCCTGAGAGCTCACATCTGTAAGGTTATGTGACATTCCAGATTTCTGTTACACTGGGGAATTTAATTTTGTTTATCTTTCTGGGACAACAATAAAGCCTCGTCTCGAGCGCAGTAAAGATCTATGAGTATTATTCAATGATAAAGCCATTCTTCCAAGTATTGTGACTAATTTTCCACTTGGGAAGTTATATTCTGCAGCCTAAAATTACCCTACAAGGTTCACAAGTGAAAGGATTCCTCAATCCCTAAACCTTTGCTCTCTGGTGTTGTAAAACTCCATTCTGAATATTGCTTACTCTTTATAGACACTCTTTGGGACTAAAAGGTCCACAAGAACCTCTAAATGATTCCAGATTAGAACCTGAGATGCAGTGTAAGGGCATGCACATTTACAGTGAAGTTTGTACTGAAATCCCAGGATCTTAAACAAATTCATGGTCATGATTAGAAGTTGTATACAAACTTGAAAAATGTCTGAGTCCAAATTTAGGTTATCTTTGCCAAGTATGTTAAAAAATGCTCTGATGACAGTTTGTTTTGAGGCATATCTCATTTTATAAGCAGATTCTGGGTTGATAACTCACAAAATTTCCTAGAGCACAAATCAACGATTATATTTATTTTGACCCAAACTTCTATTTGAAATTCTACTTCAAATACAAAATTAAATACAGCCTCTTTACCCTGGCTAAGTACAGAGCTAGCTTTTAAAGTTTGTTTCAGCAAAAGCAAAGACTCGGAGAGGTCCCTACTCTTTTTCCTGTACCTCTCTTGCTGAAGGCAATGTTGTCAGCTAATGAAGTGAAATGGTTATATATGACAGGCTGAATGTCGGTGTCAAAGCATGGAGCCTGACCTGGACTTGCCAAGGGAGGCTCATTACAAGCACTCTTAGCCAGCCTTTCAATATTCAATATCATTTGGCATGATTCATAGTTCAAACCAGAATAAGTAAATGCCCCTCTACCAGTCTCCCATGAGTCATTGTACAGGGCTGAAGTGTTAAACTGTAAAGTTTGGACAGCTCTGTTTTTAGTTTGTTCAGTATTTGTTTAACCTGTACTGCCAGAAACACTATAAATCCATCTTCTTCAATTTAATATGTCCTTTTTCGTTAACTAAGCCTTCTAAACATCAATACAGGCATACTCCTCCCTGAAAGGATCGCCCTTTCTTACATTGCACATCGAGGATGGGAGATGAGATGAGATGTGGGAACAGAAAAGGCATCAGGAAATCCAGCTCGGAAGAATAGCCAAGACTAACACACCTGCTAAAGTATGTATTCCGGTTATTTTTCAGTAGCACATCCCCTGAAAACACAAAAAAACATGTTTCACAACTTCTTTATTAACTAGGTGGACATATCACAATAACACTGCATCACAGGAAATGATAGTTAAGACAAACTCAAACTGACAGGAAATTAGTTAGACATGCTATCTGCAATAAACTGTCTTCAGTAGGTGGATGAAGCAGAAGTCAAGCTATCAGTTTGCTGGGAAACGGTATTTAGTTTGCATTTGACAAAGCTGACTATGGGCACCTATGTTTAGGAATGATAGAACTAACCCCTCTGAATCCAGATCAGACACTGAACACTAAGTCTTTCTGAGAACAAGAATCCCACAGAAATCTGTGATCCTATTTGTAACACAGTAGGATACGTATTAGATGTAAAGGTTAAATAATACCTGTGTTTCAAAATCCCTGAAACAAAGTTGGACAATCTTTTCAGCAGGGCCTTCTGTAGTCCTCCAGTTCTAGGACCTCTGTAAATTCAACCAAAAATCTTCACTGTTTTTTCTCTGATACCTATTGGTTGTGAAGGTGATACATATTAGAATACAGTAAAATAGAAATATCTATCACAAGTGAAAAATCAACTAGTTTTCAGAATTTCAAAACATTTCTTTAGAGTCTTTCTTGGATCGAGAAAAAAAATTCAAACAATCAAATCTTATCCAGAACAAGAATTCCAACATTGTTATCAATGGCAATTACAGAATCTTTCAAAAGTATGTTTTGCATAAGCAGAGAATTCGTCACTTGAATTCTGACATAAACAGTGCCTTAAAGTGTACACTATTAGGAAATTAGAAGTCAACAGAAAGATTTGCCTAGAAGCTGTTCACTCTTAGAACAGCTTTAAGAAACAGACCGAAGCCTCATACATAGCAATGGATGAATAATAAAGGAACATTTTGTTTCGTTAAAAGTTACCTTGTCATAGCATTTAGAGATTTGTTCCAGATTATTTTCCAATAAATCTAGGAATTCCATTTCAGAAACCAAAGTAACCTTCAAATGAGATGAAGTACATGTGCTCACTGCCAAAATTAGCTTGCAGGAACACTGCTTCAGGACTAGCTCATTTTTCACAAGATGTTGTTAATACAAAAGTGCATACTATGTTAGATATTAGTGTCTTTGCTTCAAAATAAAGGACTGTTAAAATTATTGGCTTTGTATACCTTTTTGATGACAAATTTTTTCATAAACCAAATCTTTTCTGTCAATCAGCTCAAGTTAAAGACAAAAAAAACAAACAAAAATAAGAAACCCCACAGAAGTCCTTTGTTTGGTGTGGTTACTCTAGAAGAATAAAAGAGTGGTGCTTTGCAATCCCAAAACTGTTGCTATGCTATTGTAGACCACAGTACTTACAGAACCTCGTAGTTACTCTATCTCTGCCAATTCACATCTGCGTTTTAAAAGGAATAGGAGGAAGAGTCAAAAACCTGTATTGGCTTTGAGAAACTAGAAGCTGGAGAAATTAACTTTTCTGACTGGTTTTAGAGTTCTTCTCACTGTTTCTGCACTATGCTTTCATCAAAGGACAAGTTATCCTTAATCCTTCTGTGAAAAGAGTCTTAATTCCTTTCTGCCTCAATTTCTCATATGTAAAATAGCGATTAAACATAGTCTCTGGGACAAAGAATGTACGTTTTTGTAGGTATGAAGAGCAAAAAGACTCCAACTTAAAAGTGTATCCATAAGAGAAATAAAAACTAGCAACAGCTACATGGATGAAATTTTGGGGAGATTCAGGATGTTCTTTTGCCTACTAGATTGTCCAAATGCATAGAATGACAAATAATGTGTAAATACAGATCATGCTAATCGTTAAATGGAAAACACCAAAGTGTGCTCCTTCAGTATTCAGGTAAATATATTTAGCAACAGAAAAATTAAGCTATATTACAGTGTGCAGATGCATACACAAACATCACACAATTGTAGAGTGGCACGACAAAATAACATAGAACTTTGGAGAAAAAAATCCATTTTATTCCCCAAATTAGCTCACAATTTTTTTCTGATGTTTTATGCAATTGAAACCTATTTAAACCACATCAGTAGCATGTGTAATTTTGGAAGTATGCAAGGCAGCTCTCAGACAATTTTGGCATCTGCTTGAGCCGAAAAAGTTATCCTCACACACATCTCTGCCAAAAAAAGAATAATTTCTTCAGGTCCTGAAGAGGAGCCCATCCCTCATCAAATTCCTGCTTTACCAACTTCTTTAAACATGCATCCTGGAAATTTGATAAGTACAGCACTTGATAAGATGCTTGCAAGAGTCATCAACAAAGCAAGAGAGCTAGTTATGCACATAAATACCTATCAAGCTACATAGATTCCCCCAGGCTTTCTTTTAGAAATACTTTTTCTGTCATTAGAAGTTGAATTTAGCTCCAGTAAAGCTGGGGATACCCTGTTTGCTTCCATCCCAAATGAATATTTAACTCCCAGGGAGCGGTTCAAGTTATCACTAGGCAGAGGCAACCTCATGGCGTGGGGCCTAAGGGGGCCGGGGTTGGAGGGCGCAGGAGGGCTGGGGTTGTGGAATTTGAATGGCTCCAAAACCATCTGATCAAAAACTGTAGAAACAGAAAAAGAAAAACTGGCTCTGGTTAACGAAAATTACTAAAGCATCAGAGCTAATCTTGACATCCTTCTAACACAGTATTTATTTTGACTCTGGAAAACCCCAGAGTCAAAATAAACCTGAATCAAACCAAAGTAGAGCCCCAAAACCTGGTCTACCTCTGTAGGAATGAGACATTTCCTTACTGCTGCCTTTGGCTGGTATCATGGCTGATGTCCCCTTAATGTGAGGTAAAATACATTGGTGTGGTAAAAAATAACCCCTGACATAAATTGATTACAATTTTAGTCTAGCAAAAAGAGTTAGAAGGTGAAGAAAGAAAGCATCTCCATCCTCTCAAAAAAATGAACAGTTAGGTTAAGGGAAACCTAGATACTGTAACTGTATTGTCAAAAAAGCTGCTCTGCCACTTGTGCAGGAGTGAGTGTAATACCGAAAGCCTAAGGAGACTTCTACAGTGCAAACAGGCCCTCAGCACTGCTTAAACTGAAGCTAGAGTTACTGTTTCCTCTGGAAATATCCCTCCAACAGAAAGCAACAGAAGGGGCATAAAGCCTTTGTAGTCTTTACACTTCCAGACTTGGAAACTCTGTTTCATTTAGCATTACAGCTCAAAATCTCACCCAGGTATATTAGAGTGAAAGAATGTAGGGAGAGAAGAAAACCAAAGAGAAATTCGTATATTCAATTTGACAAGCAGTAGCTGGTGAGATGACTGTATCCAAAGGCAAAAGAGTACTTGTAAACGCAGCTTTGAAGTTGAAAAACTTTGCAAGACCTCCACACAACTATTTAACCCCTCAAATAAATAAATAAGTAAAGCTTTTAAAAACTGCCTTAGATAAGATTTCAGGCCAAAAATAGCACGTAAATGCCGTATAGTGGCTTTAGTTTAATGCACTCAATTAAAGCAGTAGTAAAAAGACATTTACATATGTTCAGTAATTAATGCCATAAAGCATTCACACACAGACAATTGTGGGATTATAATTATGTCTCTCCCAGTCTGTCTGTGTAACTATTTTTACCATATGATCTTTTTAATTTTTTCTCTCAACAGTCCAAAGTTTTACTTTTAATAGTTCCAATCACAACTTATATTATTACACCAAGATTTTCCAATAGTTGAAAGGCTAATTATCCAGTATTCCGTTCTAATACTTTTAGTTCTTTTTGTTGAGAGTGCTGTACATATGAATCAAATTATACGATCAGTTGCTTTCTGTTTCTGCACTGATTGGTTAGGATGACTGAAGTAGACCATCGTTTCATTTTAATTCCCTGTTTTCTACACCATGATGTCCATAGTATTGAGTGGTTTACTTAAAACATATTTTTCAGAAAATAGAATTACCTCAGAAGACCAGATTAGGGAGGGATATAGAGAAAAGCCCACAAAAGTCAAACACAAATCTTCCCACACAAAAAAGCAGATTGAAGGTCATTTTATATTTGACATGTATGTTCAGTAGGGTCCATGCTGGACTTCAGAAATTTTTGCCAGAAGGAGAAAGGCTACTGAGAAACACAGTGTAATTATCTCATTTCTACAGCCTTGTCTTGTCAAGTGTTGATTATTTACTGTAATATATCTCATTGGAATGAACATTCATCACTATGAATCTGTGGTCTTACAGATGGTCTTTAGGGACACATTTTCTATTGGTGCCTAATCACGTTCCTGATAACTGGAAGGAGCTGCTCTAACATAGGTTTTTGTTAGCTTCAACAGACATGATATTAAACTGCTTTTCTTTGACTACAAGTTTTTATTACAATTCTGACTGGATTTAGCCGAGATGGAAAGTAACCAAGCTACTGTAGTAAATTCAAGACTGTGCCTAACATGTGGGTGTTAATATCCACTGCACCACTGCAGAATCTCTTTTGCTTTATCCTTTAATTCATTCAATTCTGTTTGGGTTGTACTGATGAGAATTTTCCTGGCTCTTTATGGATCATTTAAAAGGAAATGTTGAATTCTACTGGAATCTGGAGCCAGAGTATTTTGGCTCTCTGCTCTTGAACTGTAGGAGGGGAGATTCATTGCCACAGCCTTAGCATGAGCCCATATCTCCTTGGCGTCAAGCACCTTCCCCGTGTTGTTCCAGGCTGTAGGCTGTATTACCACCCACATTTCTATGAGCCTGGGGTATGCCCTTCTATTGTGGCAACTTCACTAAGGTCAATTGATTTGCAAATACAGTCTGTCTATAAAAGTCAGGAGACCACTATTCATAACATAGGCCCATAGCTGCCAACTGATTTTGCATTTCAGGCTTGGTGGGAATGTTTTATGCTTAATGGCAGGAGCAGAATTAAATGTACTGTGAAAAGTTGACTATTACATTGCATACATGATAGCTACTGTAGTGTTACTACAGAAATACAAAGTGAACATCGCAATTACAAACACTTTCAAAGGATTTTCAGCACATTTCTGTGATAAAGGATGTTTACATCAGTTTCTTAAGTGATAATGCTGAATAAATATTTTTGGACACATGAAAAAAAATGAAGACTACCGGATTTCTGGTCTGTGCTTATTATGCTTCTGCTTCAACAGAGGTCAAAACAGGCCCATAGAGTGTGTAAGACGATCTATAATTTGCAGCTAAAATGCCTACTCAAAAATATGTAGCATTGCAGCTAACCAGAAGTTTTTCTGAATGATAGAAAATACAGGGCTCTATTTTATGACAGAATGAAAGTACTATAAGAAACAATGTCCCCAAAGAAAGAAAAGGCCAGTTCCAGAGCAGGCATGTTGAATTAGAACCAAAAATGCAGCATAATCCTCTGTATTTCTGTCTACCCATTTTTGTTTTGTCATCTTTCCATGTACACTTGACTTTCCCTGAGGCCTTAAACATCTGGCAAGATTCATAAAAGCTTTAATGAGTCAGAAAAAAGTCAGAAGACATTTGCAAGTTGTGAAAGCATTCTCTTGATTCAAATTGATGGCATCTTTGTAGTCAGTCTGCTAACTGGCTTGTATTCAACAACAGACTGACTGTTTATTTAGACAGAATTTCCCGCTGTGGATATTGTTATTCCAGCAATAATAGGAATATGCTGCTGAGTGTCTAACATTAATTGTATAGCTTCCAATATTACATATATAAACACAACTAGTTTTTTAAATGTCCTTTTGCACAAGCAGACACTAGGCTAGATCTTCAGCTCATACAAAGAAGCGTATCTCTGCTGATTTCTATGAAGATCTTCCCTGAAGAATCTCTATGTTGAAAATTCACAGAAATTTCACTCATCTCAGTGGACTTCACCTGAATTCATGCCAGTTCAACTGATCAGGATACATTACAGGTTTTCTGTCTTCCTCTGGAAGATAAAATTAAGGTACTTTTGTGTCTGTGGAAGACGATAGAGCTTATGAGGAAATAAAAATGGAACAAGAGACTTCAAATCTGAACCTGTGGAGCTTTTGCAGTATAGAGAAGAATGACAATTGACCGGGTGCCCGTAAGTCTGGAATTTCTTCATATTTCAGTGCCTACAAAATATTAACCTCTTGGGCACATTGTTGGATGCAGCTTCCCAATTTTTTATGTAATGAAAATGCGTATAGAATGATACATATACCATTAAAATTTCAAGTACATGGAGCTACACTGGTGACAACTAATAGGTTTGAGATATTTAAACTGATCATATATCCCTCTTCCAGGTGAACTAGACTCAAAGCAGTAGTAGTGATCTATTTTCTGTATTGCACGAGAATTAACAAGAATAGTCTCAGGTTATAAAGGATATGCTTATACACAGACTAATTGCAAGACCTCTTTTATATGTATAATTATCATAATTTGACTTCAGCAAGGCAATTTGACACTGCCTCCCATAACATCCTCATAAGGAAGCTCAGGAAGTGTGGGCTGGATGAATGAACAGTGAGGTGGATTAAGAACTGGCTGAATGGCAGAACTCAGAGGGTTGTCATCAGGGGTGCAGTCTATCGGAGGCCTGCAACTAGTGGTGTCCCCCAGGAGTCAGCAATGGGCCCAGTCTTGTTCAACTTACTCATCAATGACAGGGATGAAGGTGGAGGGTACCCTCAGCAAGTTTTCTGATGACACAAAACTGGGAGGAGTGGCTGATACACTGGAAGGCTGTGGCACCATTCAGCAAGACCTGGACAGACTGGAGAGTTGGGTGCAGAGGAACCTGATGAAGTTCAATAAGGGCAAGTGCAGGGTCCTGCACCTGGGGAGGAATAATCCGATGCACCAGTACAGGTTTGGGGCGGACCTGCTGCAAAGCAGCTCTGTGGAGAAGGACCTGGGAGTGCTGGTGGACAATAAGTTGACCATGAGCCAGCAATGTGTCCTTGCTGCCAAGCAGGCCAGTGATATCCTGGGGTGCACTAAGAGGAGTGTGGCCAGTAGGTCGAGGGAGGTTCTCCTCCCTCTCTACTCTGCCCTAGCGAGGCCTCATCTGGAGTATTGCACCCAGTTCTGAGCTCCCCAGTTCAAGAAAGACGAGGAACTACTAGAGAGATTCCAGTGGAGAGCTACAAAGATGATGAGGGGACTGGAGGATCTTTCCTGTGAGGAAAGGCTGAGGGAGCTGGGCTTGTTTAGCCTGAGGAAGAGAAGAGTGAGAGGGGATCTTAGAAATGCTTCTAAATATCTTAAGGGTGGGTGTCAAGAGGATGGGGCCAGACTATTTTCAGTGGTGCCCAGCGACAGGACAAGGGGCAATGGGCACAAACTGAAGCATAGGAAGTTCTGTCTGAACATGAGGAAGAACTTCTTCACTCTGAGGGTGACAGAGCACTGGCGTAAAGG